>OGFE01000268.1_pt1 | contig 56312 bp, 68 predicted proteins | sample 1570811 | NCBI WGS metagenome assembly OGFE01 (sample SAMEA2581967, study PRJEB24529) | metagenome | biome: Human gut stool | place: China | collected 2011 | reverse complement strand
ACGGTGATATAAAGACGCTCCGGCCTTTGGAACGTCCCGGTGCGCATGCCAGAGGCTGCAACGCCCACAGCGTCGGCATCTGCTACGAGGGCGGGCTGAACGAGCGGGGACGGCCTGCCGATACCCGTACCGATTTTCAGAAACACTCCCTGAGAGCGCTCGTCCTGCTACTGTTGGAAGACTATCCTGGTAGCCGCCTTTGCGGGCACCGCGACCTCAGTCCCGATCTGAACGGCAACGGCGAGATAGAGCCCGAAGAATGGATAAAGGAGTGTCCCTGTTTCGACGCCGCTTCACTGCTTGACGAACCGCCCGTAAATCCGGGATATTTGTAATTGATTTTCCTTGAAACGAGCGGTTAATCAAAAGTTAAACAAAATATGGAATAATTTCAAACTTGACATGAACAAATAGCGGGCGCATATTGTTTCAACTATAAAGATAAATTTTACAAGTATCAATATATGGAGAATTTAAATAAAACTGACATTGGACTAATAGGGCTGGCCGTAATGGGTGAAAATCTGGCGTTGAATATGGCGGATAAAGGCTGGCAGGTATCGGTTTACAACCGTACGGTTCCGGGGATTGAAGAAGGTGTGGTAGACCGTTTTATCAACGGCCGCGCACGTGGTAAGAGCATTCGCGGCTATACGGATATAGCCCGTTTTGTGGAGTCGGTGGCCGCGCCGCGTAAAATAATGATGATGGTTCGTGCAGGCAGTGCCGTGGACGAACTGATGGAACAACTGTTTCCGTTGCTCTCGCCGGGCGATATACTGATAGACGGCGGCAACTCCAACTACGAAGATACCAACCGCCGCGTGGCGTTGGCCGAAGAGAAAGGATTCCGTTTTGTGGGCGCAGGCGTGTCCGGCGGTGAAGAGGGCGCGCTGAACGGCGCTTCCATCATGCCGGGCGGTTCGGTGACCGCTTGGGACGAGGTGAAACCGATTCTGCAAAGCATCGCCGCCAAAGCGTCCGACGGCACGCCGTGCTGCCAGTGGGTGGGCCCGGCGGGTTCGGGACACTTTGTCAAGATGATTCACAACGGCATCGAATACGGCGACATGCAGCTCATCTCGGAAGCCTACTGGGTGATGAAGAACCTGCTGCAACTGAATAACGAGGAAATGTCTTCCGTCTTTTCGACTTGGAACGAGGGCAAGTTGCGCAGCTATCTCATTGAGATTACGGCCAACATCCTGCGGCACAAGGATAAGTCGGGCGGCTATCTGATAGATAAAATTCTGGATACCGCCGGACAGAAAGGTACCGGCAAGTGGTCGGTAATCAACGCGATGGAGCTGGGCATGCCGCTGGGACTGATTGCCACGGCGGTATTCGAACGCAGCCTGTCGGCGCAGAAAAGCCTGAGGGAATCGGCCGCCAAGCATTTTGTGTGCCAGCGCACGGATGTGGTGTACAACAAGCCCGAAATGGTGAAAGACATCTATTCGGCGCTGTACGCGTCCAAGCTGGTGTCCTATGCACAGGGCTTCGCCGTACTGCAACGCGCCTCGGACGCTTTCGGGTGGAACCTCGACCTGGCTTCCATAGCCCGTATGTGGCGTGGCGGCTGCATCATCCGCAGCATCTTCCTGAATGACATCGCCGCCGCTTTCGAGCAGGCAGGGAAACCGCAGCATCTTCTGCTCGCTCCCTATTTCAGCAACGAGATGAAGCAACTGCTTTCCGGCTGGAAACATCTGGTGGCGCAGGCCATGAAAGAGGAACTTCCGGTTCCCGCCTTCTCGTCGGCATTGAACTATTTCTACTCGCTCGTGTCGGCCAAGCTGCCGGCCAACATGATTCAGGCGCAGCGCGACTATTTCGGAGCGCACACCTTTGAGCGTGTGGACGAACTGCGAGGACAATTCTTCCACGAAAACTGGACGGGACACGGCGGAGATACGAAGTCGGGAACCTACAACGTGTAGCCCCCTCTCGGAGAAAGATTACTGAAATGCCCCCCAAAAAAAACAAACATAAAGCTATGAGTAAATTTGTGATGATAATTTTCGGCGCTTCCGGCGACCTGACGAAGCGAAAGCTGATGCCGGCACTGTATGCGCTGTACAAGGATAACCGCTTACCGGAAGATTTCGCTGTTTTAGGTATCGGACGTACCGAATATCAGGATGATACCTACCGTACCTATATACGGACGGAGATGGAGCGTTTTGTAACCCCGGAAGAGCATGCGGACAACCGCATGGCCGACTTCTGCGACCGTCTGCACTATCTCTCGCTCAATCCCGCCGAAGCCGCCGATTACGGCAGACTGGCCGCCCGCCTGCAGGAGCTGACGGGCGAGCAGGAGCCGGACGGCATGTTGTACTACCTGGCCACTCCGCCGTCGCTGTACGGCGTGATTCCTCTGCACCTGAAGGCTGCGGGACTGAACCGTCCTTATACGCGCATCATCGTGGAGAAGCCTTTCGGCTATGATTTGGACTCGGCGCGCGAGCTGAACCGTATCTATGCCTCGGTGTTCGAGGAGCACCAGATTTACCGTATCGACCACTTCCTGGGCAAGGAAACCGCGCAGAACATTCTGGCGTTCCGCTTCGCCAACGGTATTTTCGAGCCGCTTTGGAACCGTAACTACATCGACTACGTAGAGATAACGGCTGTGGAGAATCTGGGCATCGAGCAGCGCGGCGGCTTCTACGAGGGAGCCGGAGCATTGCGCGATATGGTGCAGAACCACCTTATTCAACTGGTGGCGCTCACTGCCATGGAACCGCCCGCGGTGTTCAATGCCGATAACTTCCGCAACGAGGTGGTGAAAGTGTACGAATCGCTCTCTCCGCTCACCGAGGAAGACCTGAACGAGCATATCGTGCGCGGGCAATATACCGCATCTGCCACCAAGCCCGGCTATCGCGAGGAGAAGAATGTGGCTCCCGACTCACGTACGGAAACGTACATCGCCATGAAGATTGGTATCGACAACTGGCGTTGGAGCGGCGTGCCTTTCTATATCCGTACCGGGAAGCAGATGCCGACGAAAGTGACCGAAATCGTGGTGCACTTCCGTGAGACGCCCCACCAGATGTTCCGTTGCGAGGGCGGCCACTGCCCGCGTGCCAACAAACTGATTCTGCGCCTGCAACCCAACGAGGGCATCGTGCTGAAATTCGGCATGAAGGTTCCGGGACCGGGCTTCGACGTGAAGCAGGTGATGATGGACTTCAGCTATTCCGACCTGGGCGGACTGCCCACCGGCGACGCGTATGCCCGCCTGATAGAGGACTGCATACAGGGCGACCAGACACTCTTTACGCGCAGCGATGCCGTGGACGCGTCATGGCGTTTCTTCGACCCCGTACTGAAATTCTGGCAGGAGCATCCCGACGCGCCGCTGTACGGCTATCCCGTAGGAACCTGGGGTCCTCTGGAAAGTGAAGCGATGATGCGCGAGCACGGAGCCGAATGGACGAACCCGTGCAAGAATTTGACGAATACCGATGAATATTGCGAATTATGAAAAGTTATATATATCCTGCCGCGACTGCGACCTCACGGGCCCTTATCCGGTACATAATAGACATGATGAACCGGGAGCCGGAGCGAATCTTCCACATTGCTTTCAGTGGGGGGACGACGCCTTCCCTTATGTTTGACATTTGGGCGCATGAGTTCAAGAAAGAAACTCCGTGGATGCGGATGCGCATCTTCTGGGTGGACGAGCGTTGCGTACCCGTCAAAGACTCGGACAGCAACTACGGCACCATGCTGCGGCTGCTGCTGAGAGAGGTGGGTATGCCGGATGAGTTTGTGTTTCCCATCGACGGCGCTTGCCGCCATCCGGAGAAAGAGGCGAAGCGTTACTCGAACCTGGTGTTCGGCACGGTTCCTCTGCGGCGGGGCTTCCCGGCGTTCGACCTGGTACTGCTGGGAGCCGGAGATGACGGGCATACGTCGTCCATCTTCCCCGGACAGGAGTATCTGCTGTCTTCTTTCCATCCGTACGAGGCGAGCGTGAATCCGTATAACGGGCAGCCGCGCATCGCCATGACGGGGTGTCTGCTGTTCAACGCGAGGAAGATTGTATTCCTGATTACGGGCAAGAACAAGACGGACGTGGTGTACGACATCATGAAATCGGGCGATACGGGGCCGGCGGCCTACGTGGCGCATCACGCCGAGAGTGTGGACATCTTTACCGACGTAGAGATTGCGGGATAAGCGGTTACCCTTTTGAGGTACCGCTTTCCAGTATGCTGACTATGGAGAATAGCGTGAAACAAATGCCGCCCAAGCCTGCCAGTACGCGCGCGGGTACGAAGTAAGCCTCGTGCATGCCCGCCATCTCGAAGAGGAAAGCGGAGAGGAACAGGCAGGCCAAGGCGGTGAATACCGGTATCAGCGGGATGCGGTTGGCCAGCTTGAAGGTGTTGCGCCAGATGGCCGCAAGCAGTATGACTTTGCTCGAGATGCTGTAACAAACCAGTCCTAAACCTATCATGATATAACCGATGGATGATTTGGCGGGATTGTGTTCGGTCGTTACCAGCAAGCCCCAGAGGATGCCGAGAGTGCCCATCGCGAGTACCACGGCAGGCCACCATTTGCGTTCGGGGTGCGAGTAGCTGTTGCGTATCTGGCGTACGATGGTCGCCACCAACGCCACGAGACTGGTGCAGATGCAGGAGATGCCTGCCATGACGTGTCCGGCAATGTAGTAGGCGTTGTGAACGTCGCTCTTGGCAAGCAGCCAGATAGTCCATATCCAGGCGGTGAGTGCCAGCAGCGCTGCAACGGCGATGAGAATGTTGCCCTGTATGGCGCTGAAGGCCTGCGGGGGTGTGTCGTGACCCGTAGCGTCGGAGTTGGCGGGGATAAGGGTGAAGCGGGTGGACGAAGTGGCGGTGGTGGCCACGCAAGCGGTGATGAAGGCTACGCCGCAGATGACGTGTCCGGCTACGAAATGTCCGGCGGTAGGGGCTTCGCTGAAGTATTCCCAGCCGTAGATGAACGTGAGCAGGGCGGCCAGATAGCCAAGAACGGGCAGGGCGTATTTGGCGACCGTGTTATACGTGTGGATTATCTGCCGGATAATGGTTGCCGCCGTCGCGAACAAGGCGATGCATATCATTCCCAATGACATCACTACCGGGCCGGCAACGTACCTGGCCGGGTCTGTTCCCATGCCGAGCACGAAAGCTCCGTAACCAAAACAAAACAAGGCCATCAACAGTGGGATGGCGCGAAAGAGAACACTGATTCCATAATTCATAACTATCTTCTTTTAAGTTTTCCCCTCTAACAGCAGCGTTATGAGTTTGTTTTTCATTTTAAGGTTTATTTGTAGGATATAAGAGCCGGATGCCCGGTCAGGGGGCAAGGCGGAGTATTGTCCATGCGGGAACGGGCGCCGCCTCGCGGAGCGTGTATCGGAAGCGGTCGTGCAGTCTGCTTTCACGTCCCTGCCAGAACTCGAAGCGGGTGGGGGTGACGGCAAAGCCGCCCCAGTTGTCGGGACGCTGCACGGTTTGTCCGGCCAGTTTGGCGGCTTCTTTTACAAAGGCGCGGATGATTTCCATCCGGCTGCCGATAACGCGGCTTTGCGGGGATATTCTTGCGCCGATCCGGCTTTTGTAGGGTCGGGTGGAGAAGTAGGCGTCCGATTCACGGGGAGCGCATCTCTCCGCTATACCCTCGATGTGTACCTGTCTCTCCAGCTTATGCCAGACGAAAGAGAGGGAGATGTGCGGATTGGCCGCGAGCTGCCTTCCCTTGCGGCTTTCGTAGTTGGTGAAGAAGATGAATCGGCCGTTTTCCACGCCTTTCAGCAGGACGGTGCGGGTAGAGGGGCGGCCGTCGGGCGAGACGGTGGCCGCAATCATGGCCGTAGGTTCGTCCTCGCCGCAATGCAGGGCATCGTCGAGCCAGCGAGCGAATTGCTCGAAGGGGTTCTCCGAGATGGTGTTACGGGTGAGCTTGCCTTTCTTATATTCTTTTCGTATGTCCGAGAGTTGGGAGTCCATATAATTACCGTTTATCAGTATAACAATGAAAAGACGAAAGGGTTGAAACGAATGGGGAGAACTTGCCTGATTCTTTATATTTCCTTTGAATTTGAAATTTTATATACCTTTTATTGCGAAAAAAATTGCAATTGCAAAATATTCGCAATATATTTGTCGCAAAATAAGATGGATAAATGGAAGGAACAGATAAAATAAGAGAAGCCGGACTGAAACTGACTCCCCAGCGCAAAGCCGTATATGAAGCGATGACGGAGTTGCGCCACGCTCCGATTGAGGAGATTATCTCCTGTGTGCAATCGAAAGATAAGGAAATCACACTCTCTACGGTGTATCGTATTCTTGATTCGTTCTGTAAGGCGGGTTTGCTGTCGCTGGTATGCCACCCCGATACGGGAAAATGCTATTATGACATCACGGTTCATAGTCACCATCATCTGTTTAACGGACAGCAGATAATGGATTATGAAGACCCCGAACTGACACGGATGATACAACAGTATCTGGAAAGCAAAAACCTTGTATCGGACGATATCGACAAGATACAGGTACAGATAACACTTAATAAATGTTTAACTAAAAAATGATTTGAAAATGAGAAGTATCACAACTTTCGATTTGCAGTATGCACACAGATTTTATGGTTTCCAAGGCGAAGCCCAGTATCTTCACGGCCATACAGGCGTATTGACCATTGAGGTGGAAGACACGGTGAATGAAGGAGTAAACATGGTGTATCCGTGTAACGAGATTCAGAAAGTGGCTTGGGACGTGCTGAAGAACTTCGACCATGCTCTCGTGCTGCGTGAAGATGACCCGTTGTTGCCGGCCATCCTCGACGTTTATGAAAAGCAGGGTATCAAGAACGGTCATCCTCAGAACAAGATGAAGGGTGAAGCGTTTAAAACTCCGCTCGCCACCGCGTATCCTGACTGCCGGTTGGTGGTGACCAAGGAAACCATGACTGTGGAAGGCATGATTAAAATCGTGTACGACCTGCTGAAAGAGAAACTGAACATTGCCAAGATTACCTTTACCAGCGGCGTGAATGCAGGTTCGGCCGAGTTTGATACGAAGAATGATATCGAACGTTGTCCTTTGTGCGGCATTTCGCTGAATGAGGAAGGGGTATGTCCTAAATGCGGATATAAGAAGCAATAAGCGGTTTTAATACGCCGGTGTGACGGTGTATTAAAGCGTTTGTATAACGGAAGGGGGTATTCTGAAGGGGATATCCCCCTCTTTGGTAACGATATACCGGTATCGGCGATACGGCGGTTCCGAATGGTTTTTATATTATAAAGTATACTTGAATTATTGTTGGATTATGAATACCGACAAGCACTTTTGAGAATTTCCGTACCACCCTGTGGACGGGTACAAACCGATTTATGCTCCCGTTGAGTACCCGCACGGCACATTCACAAGACCCAAGCCAAGGCAATGGAAGCTGAACATGCGCATGAGGCCGCGAAGTAGGTTTGTATATATTTGGTTATTCCATGCGTTGTTGCTATTTTTGTAAACCATAAAGAAAATATCTATGAAAAAAGTAATCGTTCCGCTGTTTTTACTCCTCATTGCAGCGTGTCTTTTTGTTATCCCGTGTTCGGCCAAGAGTAAAGCCAAGCATGTAGTGTTAATCGGATTGGATGGCTGGGGGGCTTACAGTGTTCCCAAAGCTGACATTCCCCATATCAAACAGTTAATGGCAGAGGGTTCTTATACTTTGGAAAAACGTTCTGTATTACCCTCTTCCAGTGCTGTAAACTGGGCATCTATGTTTATGGGTGCCGGACCTGAATTGCACGGATATACGGAATGGGGTTCCAAAACTCCCGAATTGCCTTCGCGCATATTAAATGAACACGGTATATTTCCCACTATCTTCCGACAGTTGAGAGATGCCCGGCCGGAAGCCGAAATAGGTTGTTTGTATGAGTGGAACGGCATTAAATATCTTGTGGATACTCTATCGTTGAGCCATTATGCGAAAGCGCCGGATTATAATCAATATCCCGAAGCGTTATGCAGCATGGCCGAGAACTATATTAAGGAGAAACAACCGACGCTGCTTGCCGTTTGTTTCGATAATCCGGATCATGTGGGGCATAAGGCAGGTCATGATACGCCCGAATATTATGCCAAGTTGAAGGAGCTCGATAGTTATGTCGGACGCATCGTACAGGCGGTAAAGGATGCCGGCATGCTGAAGGAGACAATATTTATCGTTACCGCAGATCATGGGGGTATCAAGAAAGGACATGGCGGTAAGACAATGCAGGAGATGGAGACTCCCTTTATTATTTCCGGTAAAAACGTGAGGAAAAATGGGGTGTTCCACGAGAGCATGATGCAGTACGATGTGGCTTCTACCATAGCCTATATTTTCGGATTGCGGCAGCCGCAAGTGTGGATAGGACGTCCGATGACTCAAGTCTTTAGATAGGCGGGCGGTTCGTGGGAATAGGTTAATGGTGGATAAAATCAATATTTATGGCAACACAAAATTGGATAAAAACTTATGTAATACAAATACTTCCTGTTTTAGCTCTGATTGTATATATTATAGGATTTGCATACTATATGGTGTATTATTATCAATTTGGTATTAATATAACCTCGTATATCACTCTGGCGGAAGTATTGGTTTCTACTTTAACTCCTATTCTTATAGTAGTTATGCTTTCTGTGGCTTTCTTTGGCTTACAATTTCTATCCCGGGTTCCTCAAAAGAGATTTCTTTATGAATTCAAAAAACTAAGGAATATCAAAATCCAAAATGCCTGCATAAATAAAGTATTATCTATTATACATCGTTGTAAACGTAAAAAGAGAGTTATAAATAAATACTATGACCAAAAAGATGCGAAAGAAAGTTTTCATAGAGATTTATTGTCTATACCTATAGTATTTGTTATTTCATCTATTATTATTCCTTTTAATATTTATATTGGAGCAATAGAAACTAAATATAAATACTTTTGGATTGTTGTCTTATTGATGCTTTGTTTTCCTTACGCCGGTTTATATTTACGCTCATATAGAAAAGTCAGATTCCGGATAGTGAAAGTCTACCATAACTTGGTTGCTGCAATTATTTTGTTCATATCAATTCTTACCTGTATGGTCCTTTTAGGCGTATATAATGCGAATTTGGATAAGAAAAGCAATGAACAAAGATTCCATATCACAATGCAAAACAGTGTGGAATACACAGACCAGGATTATAATTATATAGGTGAATGCGGTTCTGCTATATTTTTATATAATAGGGAAAATGAAAGTACTGTTGTCTTGAATATGGCAAACTTAATGAGTATTGTTTATTATAATAAGAGGGATAATATTTATACCAGAACAGTAGAAGAGTTTATGAAAATGAGTCAGGAAAAAGGACATTGAGGAAATCAGTTTCTTTTTTGTTTGTATATATTTGTTCATGTTTAATATTTAAAAGAAAAACGATGGGTAAAATAATTAAAATGGGTAATGATGAGTTTATCCTCTACGTTAGAAAACAGAATTCTACATGTAAGTATGACACTAAGAAATTAGGAGAACTGATTTGTAAATGGCTGAAGGAACATGCGGGACTCGAGGATAAGAATATCGAATATGATCGTGAATGTTTATGGGGCGAACATGCAGACAATGTGTCTCCGGACAAGCTTCCTAAGACAGCAAGCCAATTTGAGTTCGACAGGGATAAGCTTCCCGCTTTATATGATTATTTGGATTCTTTATAATCATTGGAAAATTTGGGTATGGAACTACAAGTATAATGATTCTACCGGATAAAAGCACTTCCAACGTTCGCTTACGAAGGGAGTGCTTACGCAAAAACTAAGTTATATCGGCAATTGAATTTATTCTAATCCGGTGTTATACTTTCATGTGCCAGTACGATGTTTTCCATGGATACACCGCTTCCATCGGCTTTGAAGCCTTCCATAGTATACTTTTGGGGCCATGCGTTGGTTAGTTTCCAACTATGTACCGGAATGCCGCTTTCGTCTATCAGGGCAATGGTCACGCTTTCGCGCCGGATGATGTTCATCTTCACCTGATTTATCCAGTCCCAGAGTGTCTTGTCGTCTTTTAATATCGCCTTTTTCAGGGTCACGTCTCCGCCTTTGCGCAAGCCCGGCATCTTGCCCCTGGTGAAGCCCGGCATGTCACCGGGACGGTATTCTATCACATCGAACTCGACATCAAGTCCCGACACTTCCTTGCAGAAGATTTTTCCCACATTCGATATTTCCACGCTGAAATGAAATTCAGGCACAGGCCATGTCTGAATGCTCTGAGTTGTTCCGTTTTTGTCTGTCATACTATTCAAATATTACAGTGTTGTCAATTAAATATTATAATATCCGTCGTTATCGGCTTTCCTGCATCTGCTGCCAGAATGTAATCTTGATGAATTCTGCCGGGCGACTGATGGCTACCAATACGGTTCTTCATCGTATCACCTATCGAATCTCCGAATACGTTTTTCTCTTTGATGTAAATGCCGGGTGTTTTGTATTCGCCCATAGTCTCATGTGTTTTTTAGTTCGACCTGTAATTGACAATCACACTTTATTTGTTGAAATTATTATTGGTGTTTATTGTATAAGTTCCAAAGATATGGAAATAAAAATAGAGTATACAATAATAACTTGTAAAAAATCCCCGTAGCGGCTCAACTACGGGGATGGTGTCAAATAACAAAGTATCAATATGAGATACTAAGTGAGCCTATTTTTTTAGAAATGTCTTGCAGGGCATTGTTGAATGTCTGTAATTCTTCTTGTGTGAAGCGTGCCGGTTTCCCGTTTACCAAATTACCATTTAATCTCTGATACAGCCATGACCTACTTTTATTAAAGTATTTCTTCGCAAGATAGCTTAGAGAGACAATTTCGGCCACTTCTTGCAACTGTAATTTGATTGCGCTTTCTTCTATAACATCCAGTTTCTTATCAATGTTCTGTAAGCGCTCTGATACAAAGTTGGTAATAGCTTTCTTATCTTCTTCCGAATTGTATTTGGCGGCTATTTCTCTCATTTTGATATAGAACTCTGGAGAGTCTGTACCAAGTAGCGGCTTTAATGCCTGTAATTCATCTTTCAGTGCCATATATTTATTTTTAGTGCCCTTTCCGGAGAGAGGGGCTTTGTTTTACTTCTTTTTTTCTAACTCTTTTAAGATTTTGTCGATTGTCAGTAACCGGTCTAACCTTTTGTCAATCTCTTTTTCTTGGTTTGTTCCGGTAACTTCAGCGATGAACCTTAGTTGGTCTAGTTCTTTTTTGAGGAATGCTCTTTGTATAAGCAAATCCTTTTTAATTTGTTCGTTACTCATGTTGATTACTTTTGTTATTTGACATTACAAAGATAATAATCCTTTGGTTATTTTGCAACTGTCGCTTGAATTATTTTCGTTATCTCGCATATCTATCCATGCAACTTCTGCAAGCTCTGCTATTTTTCTGGAAATAACCGAATAGTATTTGCCGAACGTGTTATATTTACCGAATACAAGTTTGCCGTTTTTTGATATGTGCTTATTAATGAGTTCTTGTGTTTCTGGTTGTATTGTAAATGATGTTTTTCATCTCTCCTTCTTTCTTGTTTTTGGCAATTATTTTGTCCCAAAAATGAGACTATTTTCAAATCTTGCTTTTTTCGTAAATGCTCTATAACCTATAAATAAAAGCACTTCCAACGTTCGCTTACGAAGGAAGTGCTTACACAAAAACTAAACTAGACTTATAGTATTGGAAATATTGCTGTAATCTGTGTACCACTTCTTTGCAGGTTAGCTGAGATAGGTGTCCGACAATAAACGAGAAAAATCAATTCATGTTTTGTAATGTTACGTTACTTTCATTTATGTTTTCAAGCACTTCATCAATGAACAAAGAACGATAATGTGGGCATTCAAGAACGCCCTTGTTTCTGGCTTCCCGATACACTTTGGAGAACAACTTTGCTTTCTCCTTGTCAGTGGTCGGTAGTTCCTTTATGGGAGTACCAAGGAACCGGCACCCCCAACCTTTGCAGATAGGGGTGAGTTGGCAATGATTTGGATTGTTCCATTGGGATGAGCAGTTAGTGATTATTTGATTCATATTTTCTATAATCTATCTATATCCAACAAGGTCTTTTTGTTTTTTTCTGACTTGAATCTTATTGTAACTTCTTCTTCCCAATATGTTTTTACTATATCGGCAAGACCATCAGGAACAACTATTGTTGTTCTTACTCCATCACCAGATGTTATTTTAACTTTTCCCAAATTATCAGCAGCAGACAAAACACCAGTGATTGTGTTTTTGTCGATTGTTTTATTACTATTTGTTTGTTCTATAGAGTCTGTCTCTGTTTGCTTTATTATAGAGGATATTTCTGATTTCTTACTAGTTAACTGGACTCTTCGTTCTTTTCCATTCAGTATAGAGGTTATGCCAAATAGGCTAATGTCATCCCCGTCCGGGGCAAGTTGCTTCGTTAATCCGATAAAATTATTAAAGTATGATTCATCTTTAATATTCATGCGAAGGTTGTCTAAATCTCCTCTTCCAATCAATTCAATGTTGTCATTTATATCTTCAATAACATCTTCAAAAGAACTAAATCCTTGCAATGGAGAATCTACCAAGCTACCAAATTTCATACGAAATGCCATACTTGCAGCTCTCGGTGCTGTTATGAATGACTGACATACGTCTTTTAACTCATTGGGTATTTTTCCTGCTGTTCTGAATGACTTTCCTGCTTTCCTTTCAATAGTTCTGATGGCTAATTTTTTATAGGTTTCTACTCTGTCTAACGCATCATCGCTTTTGGCATATCCGAATCCTACCCCACTTCCCGCTATAACTAATTGGACTTCATTTTCATGTAGAGTAATTCCTTTGAGGGATAAATGTCTATTGAAGTTTACGTTTTCCAACATATCTCTTAGCTCTTCTGCTATATCTGTAGGCGGTTCTCCAGATAATGCTAAGCTGATTAACTTTTCTGCATCTCGGTTTAATCTGCATCTCATGGCAAGAGAAGCTGCACTTTTAAGCAAAATAGATATTGTAGGTTCACCTAAATGGGATTCCAGTGCAATAGTGGCGGCCTCTTTTTCCAATTCATATGCTTGTGCATATAGTTCGGATGCTTCCTCAATGTTCCCATTGATCTTTTTCATATCGCCCAATTCGGCCAAATACATGGCTTCATTATGTTTTTCTCTTATATTTCCCATAATAGTTGCACTTACTTTTCGACAAAAATAGCTTTTAATTTGCTAAATTCAATAATTGATATATATGCTGGTAAACAACTGCTATCCGATTGTTCGGTTTGTTTCTTTTTTATATTTAACCGTTTCTCAATCGTGTTGGTCGTAGCCTCTTTTAGGATTCCTGAAATTTCTAGTCTTGCAACGCGATTAAACAATATGTCATCTTTATATCCCATCCAGTAATCAAATCCATCTCCCTTACATGACCGTTCTATTATTGTATAATCTGTTTCATGGACGGCAAGAACACAAGATATGCAAACTGCCGCATGGTCTGTACAGTAATTTATCTCTTTCCAAGAACGGTCTATCTCATCATCAAAATAATCATCCCAATGTATTGGTATATCACGTTTACTATTTCCGTCAAGATGCAAAAAATCCCAATCCTTATGCCCTGAACGATGGAGTGTGGTCATGCAGGCGGAATAATAATGTGAAGCTAAATCCCGATGCATACCAGGCATTCCCTCTTTTATACTAGGTAAATCTAAATAGTCTTTCATTAGTTGCAGATACGGTTATGTTGTTGATTGTTTTATGTTTTTCTTAAATATTATTTAGGAAAAACATTGATGAATTGATAAATAGTATTAGAACCTATGTAGTCACATATCCAGCTCTTAGCGGCAGCTATCAATTTTTCTCGTGAATTTGCATTTGAAGCAAATTCTAAATTTATGATTTCACCATTATAACGGAAAACAGCAATATATTCTTCCATGATACATAATTTGAGTTTGTTATGCTTGGATGATATTGTTTTTATTTATTTTTTTTAATAAATCAATAGATTCTTGACAAATAGCGGTACACTTATATAATGAGTCTGACAGATTTTCCCAAGACTCTTGGCTTACATTAATATCTCCATCTCTATTTTCTACGATTTCATTTAATATGCTAATACAAAACTTCATTTTATCCACGTTACCTACTAATGAAGCAAAATATAGTGCAGTAGCCATATTGAATACAACTTTATTGTAGTCACCGAGTACCTTGTTTATTTTGTATTCTCTCATAATGATAACATATTGAGAGTTGACGATTGCTTGTAATGACCCTTTTTCAAACCCTTTTAGCTTATCATCTACTTCTTTAGATATTAGGTTTTTAATATTTATGGTACTATATATTTGCCAGCCTATTAAGACTGTTACAATTAGAGATAATAGCCCTATGATTACTCCTATATAATCAAAATCAAGAGTTTTGCTTCGTGGAGCGACAATCGATAATGAGGTAATACTAATTATTATACTGATAATTAGTGCGGAATATGATAATGAGTCTTTTGTTTTCATATTGCTATATACCTTTGTGTTGTATTAGATATTTAGTTTGTTATTTTAGTAAGTCTCTATTTATCTGCATAGCGTCCAACCTGGTCGCATTTAATTGCTTGAATCATCCTTTTGTTTAGTATGAATATTTTAGGTCGTAGCCCTTTGGTTATACTATCTATTTGTATAATATTATTTTGTGGATCATAAGAAAGCATATTACCGCATATTGCAAAATCATTTTGTATTTGATGTAGAAAGTATTGACTAAAACTTTCTCCGAAGTACCCATCTAACAAAGCATTGATCCTACCTTTATTGGAATTCCACTCCTCTAATTGTGCAATAAATGATTCCTTATATTTGATTATTGTTTGATTATTATTTTGTTTATAGGCAGATAGGAGTCTGACTGTTTTATATAATCTATCATCCATGAGAGTACTGACTTCTGAGAATATTTCCTCTGCTCGTTTACGGTCATTTTCGAGCTTAGTCAATTCGTTTTGCTCATACCAGTTTTGCTTTTGAAAATAGGCTCCTATAATACTTCCTATAGCTCCAATTATTAAGGCATAAACAGTTCTACGGAAATAAATCCAGAATATTCGTCTTTGAAGTCCACTAATTAATTTCATATTTACTTGTTGAATATTCAATTTATGATACTCAATTTAAATGAATAAATGAAGTTTACACAACTTTATTTTTTGACTTTTACTGCCACTCCTGTAGCTTGATAATATGCTTGTGATGATTTTGTTGGTGGATAGTATTTGATATTAAAGCATACAATTCCGTCTCCACCCAAAGATTTTGCTTTTTCTACAACTTTGTCCATAAGTCGTTTAGATGTAGGAAAATAATTACCATCGCTTCCTTTTTTGAGGTCTTTGGTATCGCCGTCTATAACTTTCTGCCCCAAATAATAATTAACCTCTAATTGTGCAATTGGTGTGTAATCAAAACCTGTATCGGTAGGGCTTATCATAAAACCATTATTTACGTATTCTCTAAAATCTATGACATATGATGCTTCATGGTATATTGTATAGCATGATTGCAGAGATGTTAACATCATAAGTGCAAAAATAATCTTCTTCATAACAATATTGACTTTTATTCGTTTTTGGAAGAATCTTCGTCCATCATTTCCTGGATAGCACGTTTTTCTAATTCTTTCCTCCTGTTTTTTTCTCTTATTTTAGCCTTTATAGCTTCAATTTCTTCCCTTTCCCGTTCTTCCTTTTCTTTTAACAGTAGTGTTTTATGTAAGTCTTCGCAGTATTGTATAGCTTCTGGACTACAATCTATCTCCAATATATCGGAATAATCTTCTATTTGCGGAAGTGGTGTATTGGGATTGTTGACGTCAAACCTTAGAAAGTTGGCAATAAGTTCAACCTTGCATTTGCCAGGATATTGAATGAAGACATTCCCGATAGAACCACAGTCTAATGTTATTTCATTTGAGTACCATTCACCATTGTAGAAAAAAAAGTTATGGTCACAAAATTTTCTCAATCTGGGAGCATAATTAATTTTTTCGGATCGTAAGGTTTTAAATCTTAGCTTTTTTGTGTACTGTCCAGTTTCAATCCATTCAAATGCTATTCGGAATAGATTCTCATTGGTTTTCCCATAAAGAAAATCGGTTTTATGTCCAATGGATGCAATGGCTCTTATTTGCTTATCCGTAGGCAAAAGAGGGGTATGTTCATTGTCCTTAGAAGAATTTTTTGATTTTTTGCGAAAAAAGTCTATTATATCCATATTATAACCTCATGCTACGTTCAACAACCTTAATTACATTGTATATCTCTACTACATCATCAAGATTCACGGTATAGTCATTGAATAGTTCATTTAGTGAATGGCAAGTGATATTTCCAGAATCATCTTGTGCAGTGATTTGCTTAATGGATATTCCTTTTGTTTGATGTACAATAACGAAGTACCAGTCATTGATATGGAGTTTAGGGAGCCATAAATCGCGTCTTACTTCTCTACAAAGTAGTTTGTCCCCGTCGCAAATAGAATTACGACTGCCGTCATCCATGCTGTCACCTTCTGCCTCGAATATGCGGTATTTTCCGTGATAGGTCTGGTCTACGATAACCGGCATTGTCGGTAGGGTATCTATGTATTCAGTATCTCCGTAACCTGCAAGATAGCCACATTGTGCTTTGATGTGTATAACGGGCACATTCATATAGCTTAGGTCATCTACTTGGCGGGCGTTGGAATGGAATGTTTGAGATTGGGTATCGGTGAACATATCCCCCTCACCAGTTAGTAGCCATGAAGGATTAACATTGGGTAGTTTAGATGTAATTTTGTCAATAACACTTCTACCAATTCCTCTTTTTCCACTAACCCAACCACTAGTAGTAGAGGTTTTTTCTCCCATGAAATTCGCAAATTCGATATTGCTATCATTGAAGAATGTTTTCCGTATCTCTTTTATTCGTTCAAAAACTTCCATATTCGCAAAAAAGCTCTTTTAAAATTCGCAAAATTGTTAATAGTTGTCAATAATGCGAATATTTTTCTTTTAAAATTCGCATTATTCGCAAAAGTGCGTATATTTGCAACATCAACAATGACAACAACAGCAAAGTAAGCGAGTTTTGTCGAGATAACCAAAAAAACAATATACCTAAAAAGGAGTAAGACAATGAAAAAGTACGATTTACGCAAGATTATGAAAACGGCTCATGAGATATACAGAAAGTATTTCAAGCTATACCAGCTTACTCACGGTGTACAGACTTTCGGTGACAGCATGAAAGTTGCTTGGGCTAATGAAAAGAAGCGTATCGCTGATGAAGAAGCAAGAAAAGCAGAGAAAGAAGCTATGCAAGCTGCTTTAATACAACCGGAAAGAAGAAGTACTTACGATTGCTTCAACGCTCCATCTTCCGCCTACTACAATCCAAACAGCAAAGGTGCTTTCGGTTCTCGTTACGTAGGCGACTAAATATAAACAAAGCTGCAGAAAAGGTCAGTGCTATACCGGTGATAAAAGCCGTGAGGGTTCGTGATAGCAAGCGGACACTTTACCCTTCACCGGGCAGCTTTCCCAAAATTGATAAACTTAAAACTAAAAGATATGCAACAACAAGAATTTGAAGAGAGAACAGGATTAAAACTATCGGTTGAGGGTTATGCCGAGGTTGAGGAATGCTACATGAATACAGACCTTGATAAAGACGCTTTTTGTAAGCTGTGGATTGAGAATCCAACCGCACTTAAAGAGATAGAACGAAAGACTGTATCAGTACGTGAACTATACGAAGAACGTAAATCTCTCTCTAACTTCTTGATAGACCAAGCTGAAAAATGGAGCGCAAGCGATTTGAGAGAAAAGGCAATCTCAATGATTGGTGAACGTGAATATCTCAGAAGAAAGATTGCTAAAGGCTACAATCTTTGGGAAGCGGATAAAGAGTTGCTTTTGGATATTCTGAAAAAGTAGAAATAATCTCTATCTGGTCTTTGAGCCTACCCTTTGATGGGAGATAGAGAGCTAATATAAGCCCGACATTCGATTCAGGCAGGAGAGGCGATACTCCGCAACAACACACCCCGAAAGACTTGGAACTGGTGACAGCAGAAGCAAACTTGAGTAGGGTTACGGGTGCAGCCCCGGTGAAATCTGCCGCAGTTCGTACTGAGAAAGGTACAAGAACTCCGAAGCATACCCATGTAAACAGATAGTAGACTTGTCCTTGATTGTGGTGGGGTAAAATAAAGAAGCCGACATGCCCCGAACGGTTATGCAGTGAAGTACAGTAGCTGATAACTCCGTTGAGAAGAGCAGAGAGAGCTTATCGGGGCACGAATATTAATTAAAAATAGAGAGAAAATGAATGAAATAATAGATTACATTAAAGATTCGCCAATCGAGTATGCGATTGATGCATTGTCAGTGAATTTTGTGTTGCAAACACTCCTCTCAATAGTATTACTTCCCTTTATATTATACCTTTTTTGGAAAGTTTTTAAAGAGTTGTTTCGAGGAAGGCGTAATAATTATGGTAAAAAGATTAACCTATGAAAGCAATTATAGAAAAGCAAGTAAGCATACTTCCTGAGAATGGTAGATTTGTCAGTAAGAGCGATACCGGGAGAGAACCTTGTATAGTAATTATCAAACTGTTCTCAATCCCGATATACAGAAAAGAAGTGATTATTTCCAAATGAGTTTTAGTAACTCAGAATAGGGAAGTTTGGTTATAATACGCTTCAAATAACCTTCGAGGAAAGAAATTTCGCAACCACCTTCTTTTAAAGGATGTACACTTTGAATAGCATCAAGATTAATGATACATTTTTCCTCGTTAACAGGGATTTCAATGAATTTACTCATACTTACTTAATTTTTAGATTTTGCACTCCAAAGTTAAGTAAATCTCCCGAATAAAGCGTGATGCCGCCAATCGAATTGGTTCGGGAGAACTCAAATATTAATCATTAAAATTTTATAGTAATGAAAAAGAAAATAATCACAGAGAACTACACTCCGGCTTTGAGAGATATGGAAGTAGGAGATATTCTTACTTTCCCAGTGAAAGCGAAGCCTTCAATCAAAGGAACAATAATTCCTCGGTTAAGAGAGGAATTTTGTGTTGAAGGCGCAGACTGGAAAGTAGGAGAGACTGATAAGAAAAAAGGTCTTTTTGATGTAGAAAGGGTTGCGTGATGATTTCCCTTTCTCCTGCGGAAATGCTTGTTGCAAATGAGTATTGCAAGGGACTTGCCGACAAAGAGGTAGCAAATAATCTGAGTAAGTCTGTTTGGACTATCAAGACGCAGAAACGGACTATCTATCGAAAGTTAGGCATATCCAAAGATACCGAATTGCTTCTGTATATGATTTGCGACAGGTTGAAACGCAATTTTGATTTGAACGAGTTACGGAAGCATGGACTTGAACTTTTATTCTCCATTCTTTTCGTAGTGATGCAAGTTACTTGTAATGATATTGATTTGCGGAGAATGAAAACACCCTCACGAGCACGTACTGCAATGCGCTATATAAGAATAGGGGGGCGGAGTAATAATAATTTTAATTTTTGGGCAGCATGATATATGAGGTAAACGGTAATTTACGCAGTTCCATGTTGATTGATGGGACGGCGGAGGCAAGATTGGCAGATATACTTACCATCATGGATAAGCGTACCTTTCCTAAGAGAGAATCAGAAAGAATAGTAGGTGGGCCAGGTAGATTGAAAGCTTTGGTAAATTCTCAAAGAGTGAGAGTTGAATATAGACCTAATGGACGAAGTTATTACAACGCTTCGGATGTGTTGAGTTTTGCAAAAGTAAGAAAAGGAAGAAACCATGAAAAGAATAATTCTCAACGTGCTATTGCTTAATATATTGGCTTTACCTTGTTTGGCAATGTTTAATGGTGTTGACCCGGTAACGGGAGAGTGGAACTATACTATTAACCTTTTTGGTATAGTGTATTCGATTTGGTTTTATCATAATGTGTTGAAGAAAATAATAAAGATATAAACCTCAGCGGAGGAAGTGTATTACATAAAACTTGTTTAGTTAGACTACTGCCGGCAAGGTCTGTGAAGATATAGCGGGCAGAAACGGGTAATTAGCTCAGCTAGGTAGAGCGGTACATGATTATTTAATGTTGGTAATTTGTCATGGTATTATTTAAAGGTTTCATTCATGTACAGGTCGTGGCGTTCAAATCCCACATTACCCACGAGGATAATCCTCTATTTATTAACCAATAATGCCGGCGAAAAGGACGTCGTAGGGAGAATGCCCCTATTTGAGTTTTATACTTTAAACTATCTTGTTAACTACCCTTCCCGGTGTGGCTTGGCCGCCTATCCGGGAGCAATGCCCAAGCGAGGGCAGATATAGTTTAGTATTTTTATTTGGTTGTGCTGAGGTGTTCTGTCTGTGAAGATAGTACACCTTTTTCTTATTCGGGAGTTCGGTGTAATGGCTAACACACCTCATTCGAGGAGACTGGCGGTTCGAGTCCGCCAACTTCCACGATATTTTTTTATTAACCCTTTAACTTTTATGATTATGAGTAGTGATAAAGACTTAGCATTACGAGATTCTACGTTTGAAATTCAAACAGCAGATTTAAGTAAAAGCAATCTTCCTTCTTTGGAAGATGCCCAGGAATTACCAATTGATTTGTGTGGTAACTATTGGACTCCTGAACATGCCGGTGAGTTCAAGAAGATGTTCTTTGTTGAAATCAAACCACAAAAGGTTCTGAGTGCAACTAATCCGGACGAATTGATTGATTTGGATTGTGCTACCTTTCTTGAAAGGACTGCAAATGGTACTGTTCAAACGGTAACAAACGGCTCCCGTAGGTTGGTCGGTATTCTGGAACAGTATTTAGAGAACGGTTCTCTCAAGAGTGGAATGCCTCTTAAAATCACCTATATGGGTAAGAAAAAGAATAAGACCAATAATTTTCAGTCTGACAACTGGTCTGTAAGACCTCTTCGTCTTAATCTGCCTGTTGCCGGATGATGGAGGATTTTAATATTGATGATTTTTCAGAGGGGGAAGAACTTAACCCCTCTGCCTATAATCCGGAAGATTATCCTACCAAAGAAACAGTACTGGATTTTCTCGCCTTGAACTGTAATAAGCCGCCTGTCAATATTGACCTGATAGAATTGAGTGTTAATGGAAGCGTAAAACGTGACCCTATGGAAATGTATCTTCAAAGTAAGTGTATTTCTTCCTCTAATTTGAAAAATGCTCTTAAAACACCGCGCTCTTTCTATTATGATTGGGAACGGGTTTTTGAGGAGAAAGAGAAACCTCACTTTCAATTAGGAACCTTTGCCCACATGGCATTTCTGGAACCACGTCTATTTGAACTTGTAAAAGTAGAGCCTAATTGTAATCAGGCGTCCAAAGAAGGGGTGTTGTCAACGATTCGATATTATAATGAATTATTGGCGAAAGAAGCGGGCTATGTGAAAGAGGTTGAAGATGATATTCCTTCCGTTAATTGGAATTTCAATATTTTAAAAGAATGCCGGGATAGATTGAGACAAACCTGCATTGATTTGGGGTATTCTTTCATCAGCGAAGAAATGAGCATGATTATTAATGCTCTGAAAAGAAATTACTACTGGTATGGTGGTGGCATCATACAGCAACTTTTAAAAGGTGCTTGTTCGGAAGTTTCTTTTTATGGAAAAGATGAGGAGACCGGACTTGATGTGAGGGTTCGGCCGGATTATTTCAACGTAGAAGAGAATATCGGTGTGAATGCCGTAATCTCTTTCAAGACCACACGAGCCGATGACCTCGGTAAGTTCTATTATGATTGTGCCAAACTCAAGTACGAGCTTTCAGAAGGTATGTACCAAGAGGTAATGAGTAGTATTACCGGGCGAAAATTCAATGTAACTATAATGATTATGTTGCAGACGGTAGAACCTTATGATGTAGCTGTTCTCTTCTGGTCTCCTGATGATTTGGCAAATGGGAAATATAAGTATCACTACGCTCTTTCGATTGTCAAAGACTGCTTTGAAAAGAAGTGGTTTCCCGGCTATGATGCCAAGGCAGAAGAAGGTGCCCGTGGTATTATCGACATGCAGCTTCCTGAATGGAGCCATAAACTGCTTCATCCAGTGGCTATTGATGATTTTGAATGAATGGAACTGTGCAAAACCGATATTCAAACAATCGAGCGTCTTCTTAGGCAATGTTCTGAAAGGATAGAGAAGTATGCGCCTAAGACTTCCCCCGATCAAGATTTATGCAGGCGTTGCAAGAAAATGATTAAACGAATAAATAATAAGAAATGACAGATTTAAAAGATTATTTGCCGGATGAAATAATATTCAAATTACCGACAACAGTAAAATTCCCCGAAGTGATTTTTCCTGATTGCATTTGTATGGATGATGTGAAGAAAAAACTTTCGGAACATTTTGTAACCATCCAAGAAAAGGATGTAATTGCTAACCGGGTGATGGATGAGTATGAAATATCCACTATTCGTGCCAATTATGGTGAAATAGCCGAGGAACAAATACCGGAACTTGAAAGCCAGTTTGAAAGTCTGAAGGCAAAATTCAATACAGAGAAGAAAGATTTTGAAGCAAAGATTTCAGCTTTAAACACCCAATTCAAAGACTTGGTTAATCTGGCTAAGAAGGGTCTCAAGGATTATCCTTTGAAAATGATTGATACCTTCCGCATTCCAGTAATGGGGTATTATTTGTATTATTCATGGGTGAATGAAGCTTTTCGTTTGGCTTTGGTGCAAGAGATTCCCAAGCATGAATATAATGACCTGTTCAATTCGGGTGAAATGAACCAGGAAGCATTTAAATCCCTTGGGTATGAATTACCAGATATTGAAGTTAAGGATACCCGTAAGAATCTTCGCAAATTTGGTAAAGGCGAGGAAGTTGTAGAGGTTTGGGAAGAGGAAGGTCAGGATGTATGGTTAGAGCATTGGATTGAGGATTTCCTTGATGAAGATAACGGTGAGATAATTCCTATACAACGCCATGAGTGGCATAGAGTTTCGATTGAAGAAAGTCCATGGAGAAAAGAGGAGAACAATGACGAGACTGAAGTACAAGAAAGGAAGGCCGTCGAAGTATCAGACGAGTTTGAAGAATAACCCCTATTGGGAAGAAGTAAAACGTAAGGTTCGTGTTCGTGACGGACACCGTTGTCGGATGTGTGGCAAGACCTATAATCTGGAGATTCATCATAAAACCTATCAGATAGGCGGTATGTCTATTGTCGGACATGAATTGGAACATTTGGATTGTTTGGTAACTCTTTGTGAAGAGTGTCATGCGAAGGTTCACGGAAGATAACTTTGTTAACCTGCCTGCCCGGTCTGTGAAGATATGGCGGGTAAATGAGGGAATATAGCTCAGCGGATAGAGCACCGTGTGTGGTGGAAGGTTGGGAGTTCGAGTCTCTCAAGATATACTTTTAGCTTAACGGGAGAGCACCACAAACGGTGGTCGGTGGTTCGAATCCACCTGTTCCCACAAACCTGTGTTGGAAAGGGGACATGAAAGTGTTCAGTTGCAAATGGATATTTCTGTAATGTGCATGCGGATAGTGTCCCCGATGCTATCAAGTGAGCGGTGTTACCGAACTGCATGAGAATTATATGCAATATCCCGTAGAATGCGCTTCGGGGCTTTTAATTCTAAATCAACAACCTGTCACTATATGAATGCAAAACAATTTTATGATGAGGTTGTAAAACTTCGTCGTCTGCAACAGGAATATTTCCGTATTCGTTCCTCTGGTACTTTACGTGCCAGCAAAAAACAAGAAAAACTTATTGATAGTGAAATAGACCGTGTTGAAAGATTGATTCAAAAACACCGTAATACTAATTTATTTGACCATGAGACAGATAAGCAGGAAACAAGCACAGTTGAATAGAGAGGTTGCTGCAATAAAGAAGAACTTACCTCCATGTTGTGCAATTTGTGGTAGACCGATGTCGGACGCTGCACATCTTGTTCCTAAGAGTATGTACCCGGAACACTATACCAACCCCTTAAATATCGTTGGACTATGCAGGGAATGTCATAATAAGTATGATAATAATTTAGCCTTCAGACAAAGACAGAAACGTCTTATTGAGCGTGTGAAGTCTTTTGATGAATGTGCGGCAAACAGATATTTTCATTTATGAACAGCTATCAATTGATTTCTAAACTCCGTAAGGTTCGGGGTGACACTTATCTTTCTACAGCTTCTCAGGCTCTTTATCATGAACTTGTTGCTATCTGTAATGATATGAAGTGGAAAGAAGTGTTTTTCATCCGTAGTAGCCTGCTTTGTGCTAATTTGGATATGTCTGATAATACTTTGCGTAAATCAAGGGAAAGCCTTGCCGGCGCTCAGCTCATATACTATAAAACCAGCAAGGATAGACGTATAGGATGCTATTATTCATTTGTCAAAAGCATAGATGATGATGTTATATCATCCTCAATATCTCCCTCAATATCATCCTCAAAAAATGCGGATGAAACTTCGGATGATATTGCGGGTGAAAACGTTAGTAGTAATAAAGATAATCAAATAGACACATCCTCAATATCATCTTCAACATCATCCTCAAAATTTGCGAATGATAAAATAACATCATTCGCAATATCATCCGTAAATTTTGCGGATGAAAGTCAAATTCCACATATTATAGATAATATAAACATAAAACAAGAGGAGAGTCTCGCGCATACGCACGAGAGCCCCCCACTTCCAAAGAAAAAATCCCGAAAGGAGATAAGGGATGAAAAACCTCTGGTCTATCCGTTTTCTTCAATAGCATTCATGTCCGCTTGGGAAACGCTTCGTCAGACACCGAAATGGAAAAAGAAACTTAATTACGCTTTGCAACTTTCACTTGACAAACTTTCCAAATTTGAAGAAGAATTTGCCATAAAGCAAATTGAAAGGGCAATCGAATCCAATTGGACAGGAGTAGTGTTTACAGGAACGGAACGAGATTATCAGGATTGGTTAAACGTTAAATATGAAAAAGCTAAAACTAAAAGACAAAACGGTCGGGATGCTGATAAGGCAGCAAAGGCAAGAAACCTCATTGCGGAGTACGCGGCCATCGAGCAGGGATGTGATGCTGTCGGCCATCAAGCAGAGATACCCGACCTTTAGCCAAGCATCTGCCGCATATTCGACATCGCTCCAGTCGATACTTCTTACCGACCTTGATAAAGCGTACAGTGAGAAGTCTCCCACGTTGTCAGACTTTGAACGGATGTACGGTGACGGCTCCTCGGCTTTATGGGCAAAGACGCAGCTACTGACTATTGATTTTGCCTCTGCCACAAAAGAGAGTGCTGATGAAAATGCTTTGAACGAGTTCTCAAACTTGTTTGTAAGGCAGTACCACTACATCAAGCTGACCGAATTCATTCTATTTGTCGCCCGGTTCAAGCTGGGCAGATACGGTAAATTCTACGGTTATTTCGACACGATAACTATTGGCGAGGCTTTCTGCAAGTTCCTCAAAGACCGGTCGGATGAGCTGGATATAATTATCCGGAACCGCAATAACCAAGCACAGGAGCAACAAGCACCTGTAGAGCGGAATCACCAACCACCCGACGACTTACGGGCAAAACTCAAATTAAGATGAAAGACATAAAACTGATAGCGACTATTCTGTCAATTCTGACAGTGTATGCCGCTTTTTATTTTGTCTGCTACTGGATAGCGGACTATTGTTTAAGGACTTATTTGTAACTGATGAAAAAAGATACACGATTATGAAACCAAGAAAACAACTAATTGACGCCGCCATAGCCAATGGTAGCATTGACAGAATGAACATGTTGCTATCCGCCGCACACCTGCTGAACTGTGAAGCCAACAGCTTGGTGGAAGAAGCGAGCGACTTAATGGCTGAAAACGGTCTTCTGCTTGGAGACTTGAAAAAGCAGCACAACGACTTTGTGAGAGTTGCTGATAAATATTTTAAAGAGTTTGCAACTCTTGTTGAAACAGAGAAATCGAAAATGGATATGTTCTCTGATTTAGAAGAGTTTGATAAGGCATTTCGGGAATGGGCAAAGGTGCCGGCTGATTGGATATTAAAGAAAATGGAACAATAGATAAAAACTATTGTTCCTGGAAAGTTACTATTTAATTATCATTCAACAAGACTTGGGCTTTTTTTTTCAATTTAAGAATATCTTTGTGAGAAGGAATGATATGCATTTTTCTATGGCAATTAGGACATAATGCTACAGTATTGTATATAGTATCACTACCTCCTTCAGATAGGAAGTCTATATGATGAACTTCTAAGAAAGGAATACCATTCTTGTTAAGGAATGGAGCTGGTTGATTACATAATTGACAAATACCATTTGCGCGTTTTAATGTATATAATATTACATTTTCTCTTCGTATAGGACGACTAATGATTGACAATGATCTATTATTAGAGTGGTTGGTATCAGGTTCTTCAATTAATTTTTTTAGCTCTTTATTTGATAAACTTTTATAAAGTTTAAAAATACTATTGCTCTTTCTTTTAAGAGTTTGTAAGGAATTCATCTTTATAGGAATTCCTTGTACAAGCTTTAGTGGAAATACGCAAACCCTTCGTGCCTTTAAGTTTTCATCTGGTTGTTTATCAAAATAAGGTTCATCTGCTAGTTTTACAACTCCTTGATAGGTGTATTGATGTTGTTTAAAAACTTCAAATAAATATACTGTTATACCATTTGTATTTGATTCTAATAGAGTTTTATTTTGGCTAAAATTAAAGCTCTGATCACCATTTCTTCCTGTACCAGTATAATGGAAAATATTATTTTCCCATTTATCATCATAAATTGATTCTATATGATTAGAAACTAAAATTAAAGAATTTGTTTTATGACTTCTTCTCATTCCACCTTGTGGACTACATTTGAATATTTCCATAAGTTCTATATTGTTAAGAATCTGTCCTGCTTGTAGTTGAATGTTATTTGCCATATTATTTATTCTATTTTAATAAATGATTTTCGGAGATAAAAGTACAATAAAAAGTATATTAAACAAACTCCTATGAAAAATTATATCGAGTTCTTAAAAGACAAGATGGCTATTAGTCATCAATCTGGATTTGAGGTGTCAGCAGAGGAGCTGACGCCTTTTCTTTATCCCCATGTGAAAGATACTGTTCGTTGGGCAATATCCGGTGGATGCCGGGCGATATTCTCCAGTTTTGGTATGCAGAAAACTGTAACTCAGTTAGAAATATTAAGGGTGATACTTCGGAACAAGGGTGGTAAGGGACTGATAGTATGTCCTAAACGTGTAGTAGTCGAATTTCTTACACAGGCAGAACAGCATTTACACATAAAAGTTACTTATGTACGTACTATGGCGGATGTGATGATATGTCCGACTGATATTATGGTTACAAACTATGAGCGAGTGCGTGACGGAGAGGACGGACTGAGAATAGAACCGTCCTATTTCACTGCAACTTCTTTGGATGAAGCGAGCGTATTACGCGGTTTCGGTACCAAGACCTATCAGGAGTTTCTTCCCTTGTTTGCAGAAGTACCGTACAGGTTTGTTGCCACTGCCACACCATCACCCAACAGATACAAGGAGCTGATACATTATGCCGGTTATCTTGGTGTGATGGATACCGGGCAGGCGCTTACCCGTTTCTTTCAGCGTGACAGCACGAAGGCGAATAACCTCACTCTTTACCCGCATAAGGAAAAGGAATTCTGGCTGTGGGTAAGTACATGGGCGTTGTTCCTCACCAAACCATCCGACCTCGGTTACCCCGATACCGGATATGAATTGCCTGAATTACGTGTACATGAAGAAGTAGTGAGTGTGGATAATTCCACTGCCGGCACGGACAGGGACGGGCAGATGAAGATGTTCCGTGAGGTTGCCCTCGGACTTGCTGACGCGGCGAAAGAACGCCGGGATAACATGCAGGAAAAGATTGCCCGTGTGGTAGAGATTATCAACCGCCCGGAAAACAAAGACGACCATTTCCTTTTATGGCATGACTTGGAAAATGAACGGAAGGCATTATGTGACGCTATACCCGGATGCAAGGCTGTGTATGGTTCGCAGGATGATGATGAAGCGGACAAGGTGATAGCGGATTTCAAAGACGGCCGTCTGAAATATCTAGCCGCCAAACCTGAAATGCTTGGTGAGGGTTTGAACTTCCAGTACCACTGCCACAAGGCAATCATGTTCATCGACTACCGTTTTAATGACAAGTTCCAAGCAATAGCCCGTATCTACCGGTTTATGCAGCAGCATCCTGTTGACCTTTATCTGGTCTATGCGGAAAGTGAGGGAGAGATATACAAGAGCTTCATGCAGAAGTGGGTGCAGCATCGAGAGATGGTAGCCAAGATGACCGATATAGTCCGTGAGAACGGTTTGTTCGGTTTGCAGGCAGAGGAAAAGATGATGCGGTGGATGTTTTCCAGCCGGGAAGAGAAATCCGGTAAACTTTGGAAGGCAATCAATAATGATAATGTTCTTGAATGCCAGAAGATGGAAGATGATTCAGTAGACCTGATTGTAACCAGTATCCCGTTCTCCAACCACTATGAGTACACTCCGACCTATAATGACTTCGGGCATAATGAGGACAATAGCAAGTTCTTCGAGCAGATGGATTACCTTACTCCTGAATTGATGCGCATATTGAAGCCTGGCCGATTGGCTTGCATCCATGTGAAAGACCGCGTACTGTTCGGTAACGCCACGGGTGACGGTATGCCCACTATTGACCCGTTCAGCGAAATGACTGTATTCCACTACATGAAACACGGGTTCCGCTACATGGGGCGTATTACAGTGGATACGGATGTAGTAAGGGAGAATAACCAGACTTATCGACTTGGCTATACTGAAATGTGTAAGGACGGTTCAAAGATGGGTATCGGTTGCCCGGAATATGTTCTTCTTTTCCGCAAGCTGCCTTCTGATACCTCACGAGCCTATGCTGATTTGCCGGTGACAAAAAACAAGAGTGAATACTCGCTTGCCCGTTGGCAGATAGATGCTCATGCAAGCTGGAAATCATCGGGTAACTCTCTATTGAGTTATGAGGATATGAAAGGCGCCGGTATTGATAAAATACGCCATTTATTCAGGAATTATGAACGCGAGCATATATATAACTATGAGGAACATGTATCATTCGCCGAGGAATTGGAAGCTTATGGAAAGCTGCCTAAAACATTCATGGCTGTTGACCCGGTAAGCAAGAAGCCGTGGATATGGGATGATGTTACCCGGATGCGCACACTCAATACGAAACAGTCGCAGAAGAAACGGCAGAACCACATTTGCCCACTTCAGCTGGATATTGTTGAAAGGCTGATTGAGCGGTACTCGAATAAGGGTGAACTGGTATTCGACCCGTTCGGCGGTATAGGTACGGTTTCCTATTGCGCCATCAGGTTAGGGCGTAAAGGATTATCCACCGAACTGAATTACGACTATTGGAGAGACAGCCTCTCATACCTGTACGAAGCTGAAATGGAAGTGAGCGCGCCCACGTTGTTTGACTTATTGGATGATGCAGTATGAATGTTCATCAGACAGTTCCCCGTTCGGATTGTACCTCTTTCGCCAAATGTGGCAAGCACTCACTTGCCTATTGCCGGCAGTACGGTGCATCCGAATGTGGTTCGTGTGAAATAGTGAAGCGGAAACCGAGAAACCGGGTGATAGTGGACGGAGTAGAACGTAAAGTGTGCAGCCGTTGCGGAAGCTTGCTTCTATTATCCTGCTTCTACGATAGAACTATTCATCGCAACGGGAAAGCATATCACATCAAGACATCATGGTGCAAGATGTGTGTATCTGAGGATAATAGGAAACGGAACAGAAGAAAGGAAAGCGAATGAATTTACAATCAAAAATAGATTATTCCATAGCTCTACTTCATAAGAGTGAAAGAATGCATTCTAAAATTGGCAATTTGCTTATTTATAATTCTCAGTCCTAATACTTGGAAAATCAATAAGAAGAGATTGTTATATATTTTTATGTATTTAATAGTGTAATCTATTTCTGTGGTAATACGTTTGTTTCGTGGATCTTGTGCCCACTGTGTTTTTAAATCAGTGAGTATTCTTTTGGTTATCTCAAAATATTCTGGAAAATTTCTTAACTCAAAGCATGTTGCAATTTGTCTATCTAACATAATACGGTCTTTTCCTTCTTCGGGTTCGACTAGTTGTTTTATTAATAGATGATAAGTTTTGAATCTTAAATCTCTCTGGCTTAAATTTTTTTCCGTGATAAATTTGTATAATGGTACTATTACTCCAAAGAAAGATATAAAGATTCCTAATAACTTAATTAATAGGTCGCTATTTGTAAATTCCATGTCTTATAAAGTTTAGATATACAAAGTAAATAATAATAGTTGATATATGAAAGCAATAACCATAAAACAGCCGTGGGCATCTTTGATAGCTCACGGTATTAAAAAAAATTAGAATGTAAAAGGAAAACTTTCTTTCTGGGAATTTAAGACTTATTCTGTATATAAAGGATAAATAGTAACCAATAACCCTTCTTTGATAACGATTTCTACAGGAACGCCTGTGAAGGTTGTAGAATAAAATTTGTTTTGGCTATTCTTGTGAGGTTTCATATAATCTATAGCGTGGTTACATTCATGCCATAATTGAGTATGATTCCATTTTTTAGGGAAAAAGGTTGATTGCTTTTCAAACCAATTTTTTTTTGATTTATCAAAAAAAATGATTTTGGCTTCCCATACTCCATTTTTATCTTCTTTTTTTGTTTCTTGGATAATTTTCATTTTCTCTTTATCAAAAAAATGAATTCCTTTAAGTTGATTTTTCTTTATGTTTCCTTTTATTATATGTTGAATGGTTCGTAAATAATTGTTGGTTTTCTTTTGATTGGCTAAGGTAAATATACAATTATCTAAGTGGCAATATATAATATGTTTTTTATCAATAATTTGTTGCGCTCTTGCTGGAGCAATCTTTTGTAATTCTTTATATAATATAGATTTTTTCGTTAGTTCTTTGAGGGTATTATAGGGGCCTTCGAAGTCTTTAAATGTTACCCAATAGTCACTATATGTGATACAAATAATCCTAATCCCAGGTTTTAAATCTCCTGGTTCTATTGAGGCTACATTATTACCTATAAAAAACATTTTTTGTTTCATATCTTTATATGTTTCGATTTTGCAAAAGTACTCATTATTAATTGTGTTCCAAAACCTATTGCCAAATCGTGTCAGTAACTTCTTTGATACCGGATAGTCCGTTCATGGATTATTCGGTATCTTTATTTTGTAAATCAAAATAATAAAGTATGTACGCAGTAAATCAGTATGATGCAATTGCAGAGAGTTACGATTCTCTGTTTAAAGATGAAGTCAGCATTGAGGAGAATAATAAGATAGCCTCGATGCTTTTTGATGTTCCCGGAATTATTCTTGATGTGGGATGTGGCACCGGATTGTTCCTTGATATTCTGAAAGTATCTCCAGATGAATATTTCGGTATCGATCCGAGCAATAAGATGCTTGAAGTTTTTAGGAAGAAGCATCCTGGGTATTATAATCTATGTATCCCGTTTGAGATGTTCAACCTAAAGTTTATGGTATTCAATACTGTTGTCGCTCTGTTTGGTTCGGCCAGTTACATTGAAGTCGAAGCGTTAACGGATATCCCCGAGGAGAAGAATTTGTTCCTTATGTTCTATAAAGAAACGTATCATCCGGTGACTTATGAACGTAGCGGTTGCGAATTGGAATATTATGAACATTCGAGGTGTGAGCTGGAACAAGGCTTTCCTCATTGTGAAGTAAAAGAGTTTGGTAACTATTATATCGTGACTAACGTATGATATTATATTCAGAACAAAATGTGTATGAAGCGGCGAAAGAACGCATAAGGCAGTTATTTTCTATAGGTGGTCGTCTGGGCGTTTGTTTTTCTGGAGGCAAAGATAGTACCGCTTTGCTGCATATCACTTTGGAAGTGGCACGTGAACTTGGTATTCGAAAGATACCGGTTATGTTTCTTGACCAGGAATGTGAGTACACATATACAGTCGAGTATATGCGTTATGTTATGTCTTTGCCAGAAATAGAGCCTATTTGGGTACAAGTACCATTCAGATTATGGAACGCTAATAGCGGTGATTGGTTTATTCCTTGGGAACCAGGAAAAGAATGGATGCGTGAAAAAGAGGATGTTGCTTTCAAAGAGAATGTATATGATGCTGACAGATTTAAAGACATGTTCAACGCTATTGCATTTCATCACTTAGGAGAAGATTATGTTTCTTTGGGTGGTGTCCGTATTGAGGAATCTCCGGCCCGTCGTGCAGGATTAACAGGCAAGGAGACCCTCCCTGGTATGACATACGGAAAGCGTTGCAGTCACGGAGTAGTTATGTACCCTTTGTATGATTGGTCTTACCGCGATATCTGGTATTATATCTTCTCCAATCGGTTAAGATATAATAAAGCCTACAATTACATTTTCTCAAAAGAGCCGCTACGTTCGGCCAGGGTGTCCTCTCTGATTCATGAGAACAGTAATCAGAATATCCCTTACTTGCAGGAAATTGACCCGAAGGCATATAATGCCATGTACACCCGTATCCCCAATATTGGTACGACAAATCATCTTCTGTTGGATGCCTTTGAAGAGATACGTAATTATCCGAACTGTTTTAAGGATTGGTCGGAATATTTGAAGTATCTCATTGATAACATAGTGGCTGAGGATAAGAATAAAATCATTTTCTCCAATAATCTGAAGACAGTGATTACTAAAGTAGCAAATTGGTCTGATGTAGACCGTCTTGATATTTACCGCGCTTTTGCTCGTGGGATTATTACCGAAGACTTTGAACAGACAAAGTTAAATAACAGATTATTGGTTCATAAATCAAAGTATAAATATGGAAAGGCTAAAAGAAATAATCATCCGGATGCTTGATGAAACGCCGGACAAAATAAACTTTTTGAATGAAGTGAGGCAACTTCTATTTTCCTTGTCCCCGGAGAAAGTAAACCCGGTGGATCGTGTTCTTTGGGTTCCAATGGAAATGGTAAAGGCAAACAACTATAATCCTAATGCCGTGGCAAAGCAGGAAATGCAGTTGCTTTATACTTCCATTCGTGAAGATGGATATACTCAGCCTATCGTTACGATTTGGAGCGAGGAAGAGCAAAAATACATTATTGTAGACGGTTTTCACCGTAATCTCATTGCACGTATGTACAAGGATATTGCCCGACGGAATAGTGGTCGTCTCCCCATTGTGGTTATTGAAAAGGATGTCAATGACCGTATGGCATCTACGGTCCGGCATAACCGGGCACGTGGTAAACATTCTGTTGACGGCATGACGAATATCATTTATAACATGATTAAAAATGGAGAGTCGGATGCAGTCATTTGTAAGAAGCTTGGTATGGAACCATTAGAGCTTGTAAAACTTAAGCACATCACCGGCTTTGCTAAGATGTTCAAGAACTACGAATACAGCAAAGCCATTAAAGAAATTATTCATCACACAGATTCAGCAGAGTTATGATTATGGATATACAGAATATTGCAATAGATAAAATCATTCCATATTGGAATAATGCCCGGAACAATAGCAAGGCTATCAAACCGGTAGAGGAATCAATCAAGAAGTTTGGCTTTAACCAACCGCTTGTAGTAGATAAGAATCTTGAAATCATTGTCGGCCATACACGATACTTTGCTCTCTTAAATCTTGGATATAAGGAAGTACCTTGTATAGTCGCTGATTTGGACGAAGAAAAGGCACGCCAGTATCGTATTGCTGATAATAAGACATCGGAGTTTGCATCATGGGATGAAGATAAACTGATACGTGAACTTAGGACTATGAATGTCCCTGCAGATATGCAAGATTTCTTTTTTGAGCCAATAGAGCAGTTACTCGGATTTGATGTAAACTTTACTCCGGCAGATGATTATGCAACAGAAGATATGCAAGCAGAGGAAGTACAGCGGGAGTTCAGTCAGGAAATGGAACGTCAAGAGAACGAGGCTTTCAAAAAGAAAACGGAACGTATTGAAGAGAACTTAGAGCAAGAGAAGACCGAATATATTGAAATGGCATGTCCCCATTGTGGAGAAATAATCAGAATGAAGAAGTGATATGGCAGCACCAACGGGAAATAAATTTTGGATGTTAAGGAGTAAGCATGGGAGAGATAAACTCTTTTCCACGCCGGAACTTTTGTGGGAAGCTGCATGTGAGTATTTCCAATGGTGCGATGAAAATCCTTGGCTTTCCAAAAAAGCTGTTCAAAAGACAGTTCCTGTGAAAAGAAAGAAAGGGAAGAAAGTGGAAACTGTTAATGAGCAGCAAGTGCAGCAAGAAGTTTCCCCGACTTCCCGTCCGTATTCTCTTACTGGATTTTGTATTTATGTAGGTGCTTCATCTAAATGGTGGAGCACCTTTCGTGCGGAATGTAAAAATAAGAATGACGAAGATTTTTTAGAGGTCATCGCACGCGTGGAAGAAACAATCGAAACGCAACAGTTTGAGGGTGCATGTGTCGGTGCTTTCAATGCGAATATTATTGCTCGTAAACTTGGGCTTGCGGATAAGCAGGAAGTAGACCATACGAATGCAGGGAAAGAGTTTAAGTCATTTTCATTTCTTCCATATACCAAAGAAGCGGAGAGTGTGAAGTGATGGGAGAGAGAGTCAACATAAAACAGCGTTTAGCCTATAACTATCTTCGTGACGATGTTACGAAGTTCTTATGTTATGGTGGTGCCGGTGGCGGTGGTAAGTCATGGCTCGGTTGTGAATGGCTGATGCAATGTTGCCATTATCTTCCCGGAACTCGTTGGTTTGCGGGGCGAAATAATCTCAAAGACAGTCGAGCATCTATAGCGGTGACATTTGTTAAAGTGGCTAACTCTCATGGCTATCCATATTATCACTTGACAAATGACGGCATTAAGTTCGATAATGGGAGTGAGATTATCTTTTTGGATTTGACATATTACCCCTATAAAGACCCGATGTATGAACGTTTCGGCTCCTTGGAATTTACGGGTGGATGGATCGAAGAGGCGGGTCAAGTGAATAGATTGGCCTTTGAAGTGTTACAGACCCGTATAGGGCGGCACTTGAATGATGTCTATAATGTTCCAGGGAAAATTCTTATTACTTGTAATCCCAAAAAGAATTGGTTATACGATAAATTTTATAAACCATGGAAAGAGCATAAGTTAAAAGATGGTTATGCTTTTATACAGGCGTTGGTACAAGACAATCCATTTGCAACAGAAGACTATATAAACACTTTGAAAAATACTAATGATAAAGTAACGAAAGAGCGTTTGTATTTCGGCAATTGGGAATATGATAATGATCCGGCAGTACTTTGTGATTATGATGCCATTTGTGACTTGTTTACAAACGAGCATGTACAACCGGTAGGCTTATCAACAGGTTCTTCTGACCTTGCCATGAAAGGCCGAGACCGTTTTGTCAGTGGGCATTGGATAGGTAATGTATGCTATATCAGATTAGACCAGGAATACAGTACGGGCAAATCCATTGAAGCAGACCTTAAAAACATGATGATACAGTGGAGTATTCCACGCAGTATGATGATAGTTGATAGCGATGGGCTGGGGAGTTATCTTGAAAGTTATCTGAATGGTATCAAAGAATTTCATGGCGGTAATCGCCCGATTAATCCGGAGTTTGACAATCTGAAATCAGAGTGCGCTTTTAAGCTCGCAGAACTGATAAATAACCGACAGATAAGGATTATATGTACGGAAGCCCAAAGAGAGCGTATAATTGAAGAATTAGGAGTTTTAAAGCAAGACCATATAGATGCTGATACCCGAAAGAAAGGAATAATCAGTAAAGAGAAAATGAAAGAGATTCTTGGTCATTCTCCGGATTATCTTGATATGCTGATAATGGCAATGTTCTTCCGTATCAAGCCAATTCCCAAACGACCAAAAGCAAAATTAGGACAGATATGACAGTAAAAGAATTTTTGATATTAAGTGAGGTGGCAAGCAATGCTATTGAACTGTTGGAGCGGATAAGAAAGCTTCCAAAGCCGGACTTCATTTTGGGAGTTCGTTTGCCGGATAATCTGAATGATGCCACTATTGGGCAACTTATGGGGCTGCAATCTATATCAAGCGATATTGATTGCATAATGATGCCATGTCATGTCCTTTTGGGGTTATCGGTTGAACAAATAGAAGCATGTGAGGTAGAGGATGTTTTGGGCTTTTCCTCATGGGTTACTAAAGAGGTGGAACGGATAACCAAGCTGTTTGAAACAACGAGTGTGGCGCCTACTCCTGAGGAAAAACGTGCGGGTGTGGATCAGTTATCATTTGGTTTGTTTGGGTTGGTGGACTATTATGCAACCCGTATGGGAATTACTGACCATGAGCAGGTAGAAAGTGTTCCATGGGTCAGAGTGTATAAATGTCTTGATATGGATGCAGAGAAGATAAGATATGAACGAAGATTACGTAAAATTTATCAAGATAATAACAAATGAACACAAGTGTAGAGAGGAAAATAGCGTCTGTTGCAGAAAAGCTGAAAGACATAACCTATTTGTTTGATAACTGGGCGACGGCTAACGTCCGGTTGGATAAAATGCCATTACCGGCTATGATTAACTTACTGCCTGTATCCGGTAAGTTCGTTATATCCAGAACACAGTTGAAGGATTGCCCTAACTGTATGATAGCATTTGCAGATAAGACAAGGTTTGATTTCGACGGGGTGGAGAATGATAAGGTTATTGAGAGGTGCAAAGGATATGCCGTACAGTTTATCAAAGAACTGAATAAAAGCGGACTGTTTGAGTGGGTGAGTGATGAAGTACCTTACTCCATATTTTACGATAAGTTGGATGTGAATGTTACTGGGATAATGATAGAATTGAAACTTAAAGAGGTTCAAGGAGTACCCATGTGTTAGTTATGGAAGATAGGAGAAAAGAAATAAAAGGTATTCTGATTGAGGAGTTGGACAGTCTTCGGCAACGTATCATTGAGAATCATATACGGGCTGGGCAGCGTGCAAGTGGAAGGACTATCAAAAGCTTGCATGTTGTGGTAGATGATAATCACGGCATCTTGTTTGGTAGGCAGGCTTTCGGCGTATTGGAAACGGGACGTAGACCGGGGAAAGTTCCTAAAGGATTTTATAAGATTATCCGGCAGTGGATGATGGATAAGGGGATTCAAGTAGAGAAGCCTAAGTCTTTTGCATACCTCGTAGCTCGGAAAATAGCTCGAGAAGGTACTGAACTATATCGGACAGGAAAGCATGAGGACATATATTCAAAAGATATTGAAAGAACGATACAGAATGTAATGAATCGTGTATTTGGTATTTTCTCAAAGGATGTACAACATATAAATTTGAATAACAATGCGAACAGCAATATTTGAAAATAATCATCAGATACGGTATCCTGATGCTGTGTGCTTCTGTTTTAATCCACAAGAGATAACAGTTCAAACTAATAATACAGTGACTATCAGCATTGCGGCCAATGGGAAAAAATATACAGATGTAAGGAGTTCTTATTCAGGAAAAGTATATGCTGATATTTCGTGTTATATGCGTTCTTTCTTTTCTGTTGATACTTCATTGTTACAGTCAATTCGAGTGTCGGTAACGGTTTCTACGAGTGTTGATAATTTTAGTTTTACTACTGATAGTATTTGGGGAGCAATTAATATTGGTGAGGTATTTAATGCACCTCGTATAGTGAGATGGTTCCGAAAGTTTCCTTTTACTTTCTCATTGTTTGTGGCTGAGGGAGCGACTGTTCGCTTTCGTTATGACCAAAATAGATATGTTACAAAAAACTTATCCGCAGGATTAAATCACATCAATGTTGCAGGATTGGTTCCGGCAGCTAAAGATTTTGCGGTAATTCGTCTGGATGAGGATTTGCCTGCCAGTACATTTGAATACACGTTTGATAATACGTTTACTCCGATAGGTGATGGGGCTGTTATAAATAGGTTGGTAGTAGATTCTTCAGAGTGTGGTATTTATCTTCGTTGGATAGATAGACATGGTTTTTATCAGTATTGGTTGTTCCAGATTGGGGACAATATATTGCAGGTAAGTACAAATGGTGAATTGCTCTATCAAACTTTTTCGGACAACAAATATGCTTATTATGGGGTATCACGTCAATCTAAGAAAATGCAGAAATCTATAAAGGCTTGTGCTACACTTATAGATCAGGACACATTTGATATGTTGTCTACTTTACATACATCTCCTTTAATTGATTTGTATCATGAGGGGAAATGGTTCCCTGTAAGATTGGCAACGGGAACAGTGAATCATCTACGGAAACCTCTACAGGATTTTGAAATTGAGATAATGTTACCAGAAATAATATCACAGATCTTATGAAAAAAGAATTATTTATTGATGGTGTAAAGGTTGATTTGGGAGAGGATACAAAAATCACATTAAATCTTAAAAGCAATTTGTTTTCTGATTTAGGTAAGATTGTCAGTAATAATAGCTATACGATAAAACTACCCAAAACAGTACATAATCAACGTATCATAGAACATGCTGATATGCCTTCATGTAGTACTGGGTACCCAAGAAAATATCACCAAGCAAGATATATCCGTAACGGAGTAGAGATAATCTCAAATGCCAAGGCTGTACTCCTATCGGTTTCTGATACCATTGATATTGCTATCACATGGGGGAATATAACGGTATTGGCAGGTATCGTAGAGAATAATAAATCTCTGAATGAACTTGTTGATAATGGTTATTATATGACTTGGAGGCGAGAAATCAGTAATTATCAATATTGGAATTCCTTTATTGTTTCTGATATGAATATGGGGATAAGAAGCTTTGATACTTTAAACTATGTGCATCCCAGTGTAAGGGTTCGTTGGATATTAGACCGTATATCCGCTGATAATGAACTTGGCTTTTTATTCTCAAATGATATTGTGGAAAGATATATTAGCAAGTTGATTGTTCCATTATTGACGCGTCATGGTCGAGGGTTTGATGTAAATAATCAATTTGGATTGGCTGCGAGATATAATAACGGAGTAAGATATGACTATTACTTGACTGCAATATTGAAAGATGCCTATGCTAATAGTTTTTTGGCGGTAATCAATGCCGGTACCAGTAATTCGGGAATAAAAATTCTCAAAGAAAGTACTAAGATTAGAATATCGGCAAGAATGTTTTTTGATTTTGCTAGTACGGTTCCGGTAAATCCTGCTTTTGTGGTATATAAAGTGATGGATGGGAGAGCTGAAGAAGTGTTTTCTGCTGATGCTTCTGAATTACAAGGAAAAGGTGGGCAGACTTGGACTGCGTATTTTGATTTTGAGGATGAAACATCTGCATTATCAGAGGGGGATATTATTTATTGTGCTTTCCGTGATACGGGATATTTTGTTAATAATTGGGGAACAGATTCTTTTTCTCTTACTTTAGCACCCTATATTGACGAAGCGATAGTAGAGGGGCAGGGGAGCGATGGGTATTACCCCATAATACCCAATCTGCCGGATATAAAGCAGGTTGATTTTATTAAAACGATTGCTGCAATATCCGGAACATTTGTAGTCGTCGTTAACGATACTACTTTGGGCTTTTTTTCTGTGGATGATATTATATCGAATCGAAATAAGGCATACGATTGGACGCGTAAAGTGGTTGCTCCTTTCAAAGAAAATAAACCACAAGAAATTAGTTACTCGCTTGAAGATTTTGCGCAAAAGAATTTACTTACATGGAAAGAAGATAATACAGTAAAGGGTGATTATAATAGTGCCTTGTATGTGAAAGATGAAACAATTGAGGTTGAACGTACTGCTATTGAACTTCCATTTGCCGCCACTGATATGTCTTTTGGCAGAGCTTCTATTCCATTGTATGAATATTCCGGTAGTGAGACTGTTGGGAAAATGAATAGTGTAGAGCCACGGTTATTGGTTGAGGTGGATAATAACGGAAAGTCTAAAGCGTCATTCGAAGGGTTGAGGTGGGACACTTTGGTAAACAGAAATTATGAATCATACCAGAAAATTATTCGTAATCCGATTGTGATTAGCGAAAAGGTTGAAATTAGTGATATTGAGTTGAAAGAGTTAGATGTGACTATTCCTGTTTATTTAGGTCAATATGGTAGATATTATGCTATATTATCTGTAAAGGCAGAAGATACGGGGATATGTGAGTGTAAATTATTGCAATTGGAAGTGTAACTATGGAAAATGTAGAAGAAAGAGTACTGGATATCCGGGTGAGATATGACGATGCTATCCGAAAAATAGCAGAATATCGTACTCAGTTGGATGTTTTACATCAAGTTGAGAAAACGCTTAAAGAGGATTTAAAGGCGGGGCGTATCAGCCGTGAAAAGTATAATCTGAAATTAACTGAAAATAAGGTTGCCGCTCAAAAATACACAGATGCCATTCGTGTTTTGAATAAACACATTCAAAATGAATATAAGGAGCAAACAGAGCTTGAAGGTAGCTTGGTTAGATTACGTGCAGAGCTTTCTAATCTGACTGCTTCTTATGACAGGTTAAGCCGTGCAGAACGTAACAGTGCCAGAGGTAAAGAGATTCAAGATAAGATAAATGCTATTACCGATGAATTGAAAGAAGCGGAAGAAGGCACGCAACGCTTCTATCGGAATGTCGGCAACTATGAGGAAACTTTGAAAAGATTTGTAGGTATCAATAATGACTTTGCAAACTCCTTGTTGAACATCGCCCAGAACTCAAATGGGGTGAAAGGATTTTTCTCCAATATGAAGGTGGAAGCATCTGCTTTAGGTTCAACACTAAAAGCATTATTGAAGAATCCGGTATTTATGAGTATCGCAGGTGTAGCCGGAGTTGGCTTTGCTTTCAAATGGTGGTATGACTACAATAAGGGGATAAAGGAAGCTACTAAATTAACGAAGCAATTTACGGATAAGTCCGGTGATGACTTGAAAATCTATCGGAGTGAAGTACAAGCTTTGGCTGATTACTACAGTAAAGATTTCCGGGATATGTTGACTGCTATTAATTCCGTAGAAAAGCAGTTTGGCATATCTTCTGATGAAGCGTTGAAAGTAATCAAAGATGGTTTCATTGCCGGGGCGGATGCAAATGGAGAGTTTCTGTCTGCTTTGAAAGAATATCCGGCGTACTTCAAAGAGGCTGGTATATCTGCGGATCAGTTTGTTGCTATTGTTGCAGAAACCAATAAGCAAGGTGTTTTCTCTGATAAGGGAATTGATACCATCAAAGAGGCGAACACCCGGCTTCGGGAAATGACTACATCAACGGCCAGTGCATTGGATGGTATCGGTATCAGCTCTAAACAAGTTCAGGAAGATTTGCAGACAGGAGCAAAGACTACTTTTCAAATCATGCAGGAAGTATCTGCCAAATTGGATGAACTACCGGAAAGCAGTGCGGTGGTTGGAACCGCAATAGCCGATATCTTTGGCGGTCCGGGAGAAGATGCCGGCTTACAATATATCCGCACCTTGAAAGATATTTCTGTGAATTTGGATGAAGTCAAGGGTAAGACCGGGGAATTGGGTAAAGTGGAAGATGATTTGCTTGCTTCCCAAGCGGAGCTAACGAAAGAGGTCGCTTTGCTTTTTGATGCTACCGGCAGCTCATTTGAAAAGATGACGGCTAAGGTTGAGACTTTTGTTAATGACGTTTTGTCCTCTTTGATTAAAGATGTACGAACTTTGTTTGAATCGGTAGAGGATGTAACGGAACGGGAAACAAAAGCGGCAGTTGAGCTTGGAAAGAATGTTGCAGAGGCTAATGTCGGAGATGAATATGCCAAGATAGAGGCGGCACGGGCTCGGTATGTGAAAGCGGGGCTTTCAGAGGAAGCAGCTTTGAAAAAAGCCAAAGAAGAAAGACTGCAGATGCTGAACTTATCCCTGAAGCAGGAAGAAGAATACTTGCAGGAAACTGTTGCCATCAATGAGAAATACAATAAAGAACTGCGGGATGCTTCATTCTGGCGTCAAGGAATTGGCAAAGACCGTTCCAATGCAGTCATAAACAAGGATATTGCTTCTTCATGGAATAATCGCATGGCACAGTTGTCGGCTGTGGAGTCCAGGAAAGAGACTATTAACTTGGTGTCTTCATATACTGGAGATGCCGATAAAAAGAAAACGCCGATTGTAGACCCTAAAGCTGTGGCCGAAGCTCTAAAAATCAAAAAGAAAGAGCTGCAAGAGATACGTAAAGCTGAGGATGAAATGCTAAAGCTTATTAAAGATAGCCGGGAAAAGCAGACACAAGAAATAGAATATGAGTACAGTCGGCAAATTGAAGACTTGAAAATCCGTTTGGAGACCGAAAAGGACTTGACACCTCGTGCCAAAGATGAAATCGGAAAACAGATTCTTTCTCTTGAGCAACAGAAAACTATTGCTTTACAAAAGCTCTCTGATGAAGAACTGAAAAAGGATATTGAAAATCGGCAGAAGCTTATCGCCTTGCAGCTTGATTCTGTAAAGGCTGGTAGTGAGCAGGAGTATCAACTAAAGATGCAGCAACTCGTAGCCCAACGTGATGCAGAGCTCCAGCAGAAGGAGCTAACAGAGCAGATGAAACTTGCTATCGTGGAGAAGTATAACAAGAAAATTGATGATTTATCAAAACAGCATGACAATGCTGTAATTAAGAAGCAAGAGGATGCAATGAAACTTCGCTTTGAAACTGAGATAGCCCAAGCATATGGTAATGAGCGGGAGATTCTCCGTATTAAGATGGAACAGAAGCTTGCAGAGTTGAATGCTATGCAGCAACTTGAGGGGGAAAGTATAGAAGCTTTTAATTTGCGTAAACTTCAGGCTCAAAATGAATATAATGATGCAAAAAAAAATGTTGCAGATAAAGAAATAGCTATTGAACAAGCCAAATATGATGCTATGGCTACTGTTACAAATGGACTTATTGCTTTGACAGATGAGATAGGCAATCAAGACCGTAACTTTGCCATTGCAAGCAAGGCTTTGGCTCTTGCTGAAATTGCAATCAATACAGGTAAGGCTATTTCTAAAATGGTTTCGGCGGAAGCTGGAAAGGGTATAATTGGACTTGGTACAATGGCAAGTGGTATAGCTACCATACTTTCTAATATTGCAGCTGCCATATCTACGGTAAAAAGTGCTAAATTTGCACAGGGTGGTTCAGTAGTAGGCCCGGGTTCGGGCACAAGTGACTCTATACCAGCAATGTTATCCAATGGTGAAAGTGTAATGACAGCCGCTGCGACTTCTATGTTTGCGCCGTTATTATCGGCCTTTAACCAAATGGGTGGTGGTATTCCTATCAATGTAACAACCTCATCCAATCAGGCAACGGGTGAGGATATGCTTGCAAAAGCTGTTGCAAGAGGTATGATGATGGCTCCGCCACCGGTATTGTCCGTAGAGGAATTTACTTCTGTTGCAGATAGAGTAAAGTATGTCGAGAATCTTGGTAGTGTATGAATGCGTATGAGTTATTAATTCTGAATAGGGACATCCTCCAAGTAATGGATGGTGTTTCTCTTGATGTTGGGGATGTGAAATATATTCCCGTATATCAAGATTATGTTCGCTTATCACAGGAAGGACATAAAAAAACTTATATCATGCAATATTTATCTGATGAGTATAATATTGCAGAAAGGACAATTTATCGAATCATTGATAAATTTTCAACTACAGTTAATATCTGAGGTTTCATTGTGAATTATTTTTTTAATTCTGTGTTCAACCCTAATTAGGATATAAATGCCAGGTGTTTTTTCTTGCTAAAAATAAAAATGTTGAAAACAAATTTGTATATATAGTTTGTAACTAAAATGTAATTTTCTTGTAATCAGGTATGTTTTAATTGCACTATAGATTTGCAATCTATTTTAATACACCCAGGTTATGATAATGACAAAGGTTACTTATGAGGATGAATATTTGTTTTCACTACTAAAACAAGGTAATCAAGATGCTTTTACACAGCTTTACAATAAGTATTCTTCGATGCTTTATGGTCTGTCGTACAGGTATTTGCAAGATAGGAATCTCGCAGAAGATGTCGTTCAGCAGGTTTTCTTGCACCTGTGGGAAGTACACTCCACTTGCCATATTAAAGTACACTTGAGAAATTATCTTTATACTATGACGAAAAATTATTTGTTAAATATGATTCGGGATACGAATGATATAATCGCAAGAGAGGATATGAAAGGAACTGAACAGAATAATATTATTGATGATGGCTTACAAGAAAAACTTGAAGAAGAAAGGAAGTTCGGCTATTTACGTTGGGCTGTAAAGCAACTGCCAAGTTGCAAACGGGAGATTTGCCTGTTGAAAATATATAGGGGATTGAACAATCAAGAAATAGCGGATGAATTGAATATACCGATAAACACAGTCAAATGTTACTATACGCAATCTTTGAAGCTACTGAAATATTATCTTAGAAATCATGTTGAATAGAGGCAGGGTTGTCAATGTTCCTTCATTTCATAAAGAAATAACGTGAGTATGGCTGAAATGAAACTGACATACAAAAGAAATGTAGCCGTTATACACTTTTGAACATACTCTGTGTCAATAGTACGTAAAAGATATTATTGAATCAAATTTATTAATTACTTAACGTACTAAAATGAGAAGAGGTATTTTGATTGTTTTGACTGTTTTGCTGAGCACATCTTATATGATGGCTACTCAGAAAACAATATTAGAGCGTAAAAAAGCAGAAAAGGGCTACGTCTTGACATCCGATGAGGAGGTCTCAAAAAAAGTGGTTACGGTTAAAATGAAAGGTGTTATTTTTGACAAGAAAACACAGGAAAGATTGCCAGGAGTAACATTGGTACTAAGCGATAATCCTTCGATTGGAACGGTTACTAACATGGATGGCGAATTTCAGATAACGGCTGTCCAGGGATCTAAATTGAAAGTGTCCTATATAGGATATGAAACTCAGCTGCTAGCTGTAAACCTGGATGACAACATTAAAGTAGAGCTTGACCAAGACAATTTCAAACTGGATGAGGTTGTAGTAACTGGGCAAGGTGCAGAAGTACAGAAACGGCGTTTATCATCGAATGTAACGACAGTCAACAGTAAAGAGCTGGAACGTATGAAGCAAGGGCGAATCGATCAGATATTGCAGAACTCCCTACCTAATGTGCAAATTACGATGGCCAGTGGTCAAGCTGGCGCCACTTCATTAGTTAAATCAAGAGGTCTGTCATCTGCCTATTCTAATTCTACTCCAGTAATTTATGTAGATGGCGTACGTGTGGATAATATGAATACGGGAGCCACCTTAAATAACTCTTTAAGCGGTAACAGTGCCGTGACTGGTTCTATAGGTGATATTCCTATGGAAAACATTGACCACATAGAATATGTAACAGGCGGTGCAGCTACTACACTTTACGGTTCAGATGCTGCCAACGGGGTCATCCAGATTTTTACTAAAAAGGGAACAGAGCAAAAGATTTCTTTTTTTGCTGAAACCCAGTTAGAGGCGGATGTGGCTTCTTCACAATTTTATCATTTTAAACGTACAAAAGAATTGTTGCATCAAATAGGATTTACTCAAAAATACCGTATTGGCTTTGATGGTGGAACTGAAAAATATGGCTATAGTTTTGGAGCGAACATGAGCAACAGTACCGGTACCCTGATAAAGAATGGGAACGAAGACCGTAAGTATGACCTACGTTTCGGCTCAAGAGTGAAATTCAACAAAGTTCTTGAGTATCAGAATTCATTTGGTATGGTGATACAGGACTTTGCCCGTAGCCGTAACGGTAACCAAGGTGGATATACAGGATTGTGGTTTACGGAAGGTGCAGCCGCAACTAATTTTAAATATACAAATACCAAAGGCAAGCAAGTAAACTATGGAGCCGATTTGGATGCCTTGGATGATTATGCTTTTGCCCAAATGAAATCTTTTGTAAACACAGCTGAAGCATTACAGAATAACCGGGAATCTGTGAAACGTTTCCAAACTTCACAGTCTTTAAGTTATGCCCCGTTAACCAACCTCACCTTTAAAGGTATACTAGGAGTGGATTATCGTCTGAATAATAATAAGAACATCATTACCAATGAATATCTGATACATACCCAGCAAAAGCCAGAAGGTACGTCAGACGCGGGAAGTATTTCTAATTTTGACCGTAATTACTTTGGTTTGACTATCGATATAAATGGACAACACAGATATCGTTATAGGGACATCTTCAGTCTGATTTCTACAGCTGGTTTCCAATTTTTTAGCACATACGACCACCAATCTGTTTATAATGGTACCAATGTGCGAGATGGTGCGCAAATTGTAGCAGGGGCAGGAACATTGACTTCCAATGAATGGCTGAGTTATCTATATAACTATGGCTATTTTATCCAGGAGAATATCGGCTTTTTAGATCGTTATTACATAGATCTGGGACTACGTTCGGATTACAACACAGCTTTTGGTGACAATGTAGGTTGGCAGTATTATCCGAAAGTGGGAATTTCCTATGTACTTTCCGAAGAACCCTTCATGCAAAGTCTGAAAGAAAGTAATTTTATTAACAATGTACGTATCTTGGCAAACTATGGTGTGGCAGGTAGCTATCCGCCAGCCTTTGAATATCAACGCACAGTAGCTTTCAATTCATTTCAAGGACAACAAGCCGCTTCTTTCGGTAAATATGGAAACCCGGATTTGGCTCCAGAAAAGAAACATTCTTATGAAGCGGGTTTTAATGCGGTTCTTTTTAATCGTATTTTAAATCTTGGCTTTACTTATTATTATGCTTTGACTAAAGATGCCCTTTTCAGTATTCCGTCTCTTCCCTCATCTGGACAGTCGGCCAACTATCTGTCTAATGTAGGGGAAATTGAGAACAAAGGTATTGAATTGAGTGTAGGATTGCAACTGGTAGATACTAAAGACTGGAATGTTCGCTTGAATGCATCATACAACACCAACCATAACAAGGTTCTGAGTATCGGTAATGCAGTACCATTTGCTATTGGTGGTTTCTCGTCAAGAACAGTGCAAACTGTAGTAGCTGAAGGACAGCCGGTAGGTTTCATCCGCGGTTACAAAGCTGTACTGAATTCGGATAACTCATTAAAAGAAATTCTTCCTTTACAGAATTTAGGGTCCACACTCCCTACCGGATATGGAAACTTCTCTCTTTCTGCAAGCTATAAAAATCTGTCTTTGATGATTAACGGTGATTATCAATACGGAGCATACGTACATTCGTTTGACCGTCAATTCCGTTTCTCCAAAGGATTAAAAGACGGTGCAATACCGGAAAAAGCTTTGGAAGGATTAGATCAAGGTGCCAATTGGTTAAATTTTACAAACTTTTTCGTAGAAAAATCGGATTTTGTGAAAATTAGGAATATTGGGATTTCCTATGACTATAAGCCTGAAAAGTATTTGAAGAACATCAATTTTGGTTTTAATGTCTATAACCCGTTTGCCTTTACGGCTTCTTCTGTAGATCCTGAAGCAGCTTTGGCAGGAGCCCGTTCTCAAGGTGCAGTAGCCGTAGGTGGACTAAATTATTCTTCATACTCCACTCCTCGGCAATATGTAGGTTCTATTCGTATCTCTTTCTAAAAATGTCCAACTCTTAATGAAATAATAAAAATGAAGATAAAAAACTATATTCTGTTAGGGGCTTTAGCCTTATCATGCGCATCATGCGAGCTGTTGCAGCCCAATGATATTATCAATCCTAACGTGGACGAAAAGACGTTCTTGCAGACTCCAAATGCAATGAGTACTTGGGTAAATGGAGCCAACCGTTCATTTGCCACCATTATAGGTACGTATGTGGAACTCATAGAAATACTATCTGATAATTACTTCAATAATTACAGCCAAAGCAGCAAAGTTTTTGATTTCCCTACAATCTTATACACAGATGTGGATGTCACAAACTTGCAACGCCATATTGGTACATTACGTGAAACCGCTATTCAGGGGTTAGAAGTGGTGGCTGCAGCTGATGCGACTACTACAGATGCTCAGCGTTTCAACCTTTATTATATAAAAGGTTTTTCTTATTTACTGGCAGGAGAGTATTTTCTTGCGCTTCCTGTTGAAAACGGAGGAGAGGTAAAAAGTTGGCAGGAAAATTTGAATCTAGCGATTTTCACCTTTACAGAGGCTTTGAACTATACTAATGATGCTGGTAAAAAAGCATTCATAAATACAGTGATAGCCCGCTCTTATTATAGGTTAGGAGACAAAACAAATGCTGTGCAATATTCAAATAATGCGTTAGCCTTGTCCAAGGACTTTGTAGAGCAGATTGAATATGATGGAGATAACGGTGTAGAAAGTTCTATACAAGGATATATCTACGGAACAAACTTTCAGCCGTTGCCTCGACTTGATTTTCTTGATCCGAAATATTTTCAGAAAAACAGCGCAACTGAAGCACGTCCTATCTGTATAGCTAAAGCGGAAGAAGCTTATCTGATTTTGGCCGAAGCAGCTTTAGCTGATAATGATCTTAATGGAGCAAAAAGTATTTTGAAGGAATTGTTGGCACTTGTAAAAAAACGTCCGGTAGAAACCGATATTAACGACCAATTAGAAGGACGTTATAACGGAGGATACAAAGAATATCCCAACAGTTCCGAATACAAAGTAGCTGCTTCGGCTGAAGATGAACTAAGAAGTGGGTTAGTACTTGATCGTCAAATGCCCAATTTAATTTCTATTCCTTACATTTCAGGAACTTCTGTCACAGAAGCGATGATAGATAATCCAACCACAGTGGATAATTTACTGGAAATACTTTATCTTATGCGTCAGGAGATATTCATAGCAGAAGGACGGCGGGTAGCTGATTTAGGAATTCGGCTGCCGATATGTGAAACAGAAGCTGCAAACACTCCGTCAGCTGCCAATTATACAACCGCTCAAATCCCTCCCTTTATTCCTTTAAATCAGGAGATGGATGCCTTCGAAATGAATAAGGATACTAAAACAGTAGTTATTAAATACAATATGAATCGTGTTATCGTACAAAATAAATCTTCAGAATATGTGGCTCCTTTCTTTAACTAATCAAACGATGAAACTGAAAAGAAATATTTTAATGTTTTTATGTAGTTGTTTAATAGGCACCGTGACTGCTGCCGACCGTTCTAAACACGTCATTCTTATTACCATTGATGGAATGAGATCCGAAATGGTAACAGATAGTACAATGCCTTCACCCAACTTAAAAAGAATGAAGAGGGATGGATTGTTTGTGGAACGTATCAAAGGAATTACTCCGACAGCTACATACCCTTCACACATAACTATTGTGACAGGAGTAGAACCTGTTCAACATCGTATCTATTATAACTCTCCTTTTACAGAGAACAGACCAGGAAATGTAAGCTATTGGTATGCAGACTCTATCAAAGCAACTACAATCTGGGATTCTGCAAACCAAAACGGGTTGATCGTAGCCTCTCTTTTTTGGCCTGTATCTGTAGGAGCAAAATCCATTCATTATAATGTACCTGAATTTTGGTCAGTAAAGCCCGTTGCCAATCAATTGGAATACATCAAGCCCTACTGTACTCCGAAAGGCTTTTTAGATGAGTTGGAACGGGAAGCCACTGGAAAATTAAACCATAAAAACTTTAGTGCTGGTTCTATGGATAGAGATGCTCGCACTGCCGCAATGGCCAATTATATTATGAATACCTATAAACCCAATCTAATGACAATACATCTGATTACTACTGACTATGCCCAACATGCTACAGGATTGAGGTCTGACAGAGTGAGTGCAACAGTAGGAAGTGCCGACCATGCTGTAGGGTTGATTCTGGAGAATTTGGAACGGAATAAGTTATTATACAATACTACCGTAATTGTATGCGGTGACCACGGCTTTGTGAACTATAGTAGAAGTATTGTTCCGAACGTATGGTTAGTGCAAGAAGGTTTGTTGAGTGAAAAACCCGGAGGAGAGTGGAAAGCTTGCTTTCATGGAGCAGGAGCTATGATGTTTCTTTATCTAAAAGACAAGAATGATCAAACTACTTTGAATAAAATTCGCAAAAAACTGACTTCATTACCAGATACGACCCAAGCATTATTCCGTATAGTAGAAAAAGAAGAATTAGGCAAGGTAGGGTGTGACCCAGAAGTGGCGTTTGCGTTGGAGCCCGTAAAAGGAGTAGCTGTTGCTACTGCTCGTACCGGAGCGGATGTTATAGAGAAATTTGGAGGTAAGCATGGCTATCTATCAGGTATTGACCCTACGACATTAGTAGCATTTGGATGCGGGATTGAGAAAAAGGAATTACCAGTTATGAAACAAACGGATATAGCTCCTTTTATAATGAAGCTTCTGGGTATCGATTTTGGGAAATAAAGTAATATAGAAACAAAAGACTATTTGAAAATAGAAAAGTGAATTAGTCTTATTGATATTTATAAGCTGAAACAGAGGTATTCCCCTATTTTTGCCTTGATTTTGGAAATGCAAGGTAAGAATGGGGGAATTTTCATATTTCAATCTATAAATGTATGTCTTTTAATTCTATCAGAACTGTTCTTGTTATTGCTAAAAGTTACTGACAGAGCGTGTCAGTGGAATGAACTCCTTATATTCTTCAAGCCGTATCCTGTTTTTTTACCTTTGTTACAAACAATTATGTGATATGGCAAAATTATACATTAATAAGGACATTGTAGCTGATAGAGATAAGCTGGAGAGTTGGTATTTGACCGGAGATGAAGGGCTTTCGTTTCCAGATATTCAATATTTTCTTTCATGGCTTGACCCGGCTGACCCTACAATTGATATTGAAATACATTCATGCGGTGGTGATACAGTTGAGGGGTATGCAATTTATGATGCATTACGTGCATCGGGTAAGGAAATTTCTTGTACTGTTGTTGGAAGATGTGCTTCTATGGCGACAATTATTCTACTGTCTGCACCGTTGGAACGCAGAAAGGCTTATCCCCATGCAAAGTTTCTCATTCACAAACCATATTTGGCAAAGTATGACGATGTCTTAGACCTTGAAACGATAGAAACCCTTAAATCAAGTTTGGAAACGGAAAAAGCTAAGATGTTAGCTGTCTATGTTGAAAGGACAGGGACAGAGCCAAACGTATTGGAAACTCAAATGAATAAAGAAACATGGTTTGGTGGAGAGGTTGCAAAACAATTAGGATTTATATCTGCTGTTCTTGTCCCAACTACAGCAAAAGGAATCGATTATAAACTTAATAGTAAAAAAATGAACAAAGAAAAACAAGTGACAGTGAAGCAATCTATCATTGATAAGTTGCTTGCCAAATGTGGCTATCAAAAGATTGAGGATATTCCAGTAATATCTATGGAGTTGACAGACGCCGAAGGTAATATACTGACGGTGGAACGTGAAGAGGGAGAACCGCAAGTTGGGGATGCCGCGTCTCCTGATGGTGAACATGTTATGCCTGATGGGAAGACTATCATCGTAACCGATGGAGTAATTACGGAGATTAAAGATCAGGAGGAAGAAAGTGGTGATGAGGAGATTGAGGCTTTGAAGGCCCGCATTGAAGAACTTGAAGCGGAAAATGCGGCTTTGAAAGTTAACGCCCGTACAGTTGAGGACAATAAGATTCTGAATGCTGTAAAGATGGCAGGTGGGGAAAATTGGTTGGCGAAGCATTGCTCAACCTACAGGGTTTCCTTACGTGCCCAGACTTTTAAGACAACTGTTGATTCTCAGGCCAATGCAGAGGAAACACCTATTCAGAGGAAGTTGAGAGAAGAAAGAGAAAAGCGAGCTAAAAAGTAAAGAAAGGAGATTTGAGTATGCCTATTTTGGATTTTTCAAAATTGACACCGGACAATCAGGCGGTGAAGGATTTGAAAGACTTGATTGAATTGACAGTCTTTCAGAATGAGGATATGGAGCGTTTTATGACGTTCATGCCTAAAGTGACCAATGGCAAGAAAGTTGGTTTTATTGGTGAAATGGAGGATGTGGGTATCGCAGGCTCTGGATGTGATCCTACATATCAAAAGGTGGCTATTGCTGCAGCCCAAAAGGTTTGGGAAATTGGTGATTGGCAAGTTCCATTGGAAATGTGTTATGAGGATTTGGAAAACACTATTGCTAAATATTGCCTAAAAACCGGTACTAATATTGCGGACCTTACTTCTACTGAGTATATGGATGGAATCGTCCTTCCGAAGCTAACGGAAGCAATGATGAAAATGTTGTGGCGCTTTACCTGGTTTGGAGATAAGGATGCTGCCAATGTTGAAGGTTCAGGGCAAATTACAGATGGTTTGAATGTTGAATTGTTTAAAACATGTGACGGTTTCTTTAAACGTCTGTTTGCTATATGTACAGCTAATGCTGGCCAGCATACTGTCATATCAGCCAATGCTGAAGCATCTTATGCTTTGCAAAAATCCAAAATGAAAGAATTGGGTGCTGCAACTTCCATATTTGATGCAATGCTTGAAGATGCTGATAGTCGTATTTTCCAAAAGTCCGGACATGCAATTTTTGCTACGAAATCATTGTGTGATTCTTTATCTCGTGACGTGAGAGAAAAATATAAGGTTATTATGCCTTGGGAAGTTATTTTTGACGGACTTGAAGTAGGGGAGTATGACGGTGTTACAGTTGTAAAATGCTCAATTTGGGATCGATTTATCCAAGCATATCAGAATGATAAAACCAAATTGAATCTTCCCCATCGTGCTGTTCTGTGTTCTCCGGACAATCTGATGTACGGCTGTGAAGGTGATAACCCTATGTCAGACCTTGATATCTGGTTTGAAAGAAAATCCCGTAAGAATTATATCTATTCTACAGGTAAACTTGGTTCTATGATTGGCGAGGATAATCTGATACAAGTTGCATATTAGGAAAGGAGGTATTTATGGGAGTATGCGATGATATTTTGAAGAAAGATATTTCTCCGTCTTGTGATGATCCAGTTGTACAAGGTTTGGAGCAGGAAGGTGTGATAATGAATCGTGCAGATGTAGACTTTGCTGCAACACTATTCAATTCTACCCGTAAGAATGTGATTGAGACACTAGCCATGAAGACGGGAAAGAAAGCATATAAAGTTATTGTACCAGGAAAGGCTCCATTTACAGGAACTACCACAGCTTTGGCTACTGGTACATATCGCAATTCATTCACAAACACTCTTGTACTTGTGATTCTAGCTAATGATCCGGATGTTTGTGCAGATATTATTGACGGCTTGGCTAACGGTTCTTACGTTGTAGTGTTGGAAAATAAATATAAGGGGTTACAAAAAGAAGCAAATCCGGGCGATGCCGCTTTTCAGGTTTTTGGATATTATCAAGGTCTTACAGCTACTACTATTGAAAACAATAAGTATAGTGAAGATACAGAAGGCGGATGGACTGTAACACTCGAAGAACAGAAAGCTCCAAAGTCAGCTTTATTCTTGTATAAAACAAGTTATGAAGCTACTAAAACTGCTATTAATACTTTAACGGCCGAACCGGCAGAGTAGAGGTATGACAGTTTTAGAAGTGGTTGATAAATTGAAAGAGTTGGGGGGTAAACTCCCCCTCTCTTCTTCTGATAAATCAGACATTGAAGTAATATATCATGAAGTCTTCGGACGAACTTTTATTAGAACTTCATGTAGTGATTGCTATCGTGATGCTGTGATTGAGATGTATTCATATTTAAAAAAATACGGAAAGATGAAAGAAAAATCAAATTATGCATTGAAAAATGGTGTCTTACTCCAGGCTGGCTTTGGGAGTGGTGAAATGTATACCAATGATAATCTAACTGATGAAGCGGCAGAAAGATTTCTCGCGGGAAATTCTAAAGGGATAGTGTTTTTTGCTTTAACGCCTTCTGATTGGGAGGAAAGGGTTGAAAAACGCAAGAATCCGGTTACGGCTCTGGATGAGACTTTAGTTTCAGAATTAGTGAAAGCTTTCCAAGTGGAAGGTGCTACTGTAAAAATAGTGAAAGAAGCGTTTAAAACTTATCAAGTAGACGGGAAAAAAGTGACTGTTAAGTTATTGGATGCTCATATAAAAAAGGCCCAATCCCTTCTTGAACCAGAAAAAGAAGCGGCAGACAATGGAGCAGCCAGAGAAATGGTAGAATAAAAATGACCTCACGGAACAATGAATGTAAATGATTTAAAGAAGAAAAGTAATAGGCGTGTTGATACGGGATACTTACGTAATCTTGGCATTCAAAGCTATGGTGATGATAACTTATATCCCCAACATTTAAGAAATATCATTGCAGCGAGTTCAACGGGCAGTGAATGTGCGGAACGTTATGCCAATTTTATAGAAGGAAACGGTTTCCGTGAGGTCGCTTTTTCTGAATATGTAGTTAACCGTCGTGGGGATACGGCAGATGATCTTCATGCTCTTGTTTGTAGGGATGTTGCGGATTATGATGGGATAGCAATACATGTAAACTATAATATGTTTGCTGATATAGTAGAGATACAGCATGTCCCCTTTGAGAATTGCCGTTTATTAGAAGAAGATGAAACCGGATATATTGCAAAGATTGCGGTTCATCCAGATTGGACAGGAAAGAAAACTCGTAAGGGTAAGGCTATTAAGGTTGTACAGGAGAATGTAGAGTTTATCGATGTTTTTAACCCTTGTAAAGAAGTGGTGTATGCACAGATTCGTGCTGCAGGGGGAATTGAAAACTATAAAGGACAGATATTATGGATTAGTAACACAGGAAAATTTGTGTATCCTGTCGGAAGGGCTGACCGGGTGATTACGGAAATGAGTACGGATGAAGGATTAGCCAATGTGAAGTACCGTAATGTACGCTGTAATTTCATGCCTTCTGGAATGCTTATCACTAAAAAAGGTTCTGCATCAGTTCGCATTGATGAAAATGGAAATCAAATTAAAGATGATAATCAAACAGAAGATACCGGATTCTCTGAGACTTTTGAACAGTTACAAGGAGACACTAATGCCAATAAAATCTTAGAAACAATATTGGAATCTGATGAAGAAAAGCCGGAGTTTTTAGATATCAGTCCCAAGAACTATGATAAAGATTTTACAGTTACCGATGCCAGTGTGGTAGAACGTATTTATTCTGCTTTCGGACAAGAACCTTGGTACTGTATTCGTATTGGTAAGGTGGGTTTTTCCGGTGATATCTTGGAAGATGCTTTTGAGTATTATAACTCTATTGTATCAAAACAACAACGAATGATTGAACGTGCTTTTCAAAAGATTTTTGCGCATTGGTATGAGCCAGTCAATCCTTCTAATGACTTTAGTGTACAACCGCTTAAATATGTAAGAAATGCAACCGTATCTAATAGCAACAGATGAAGTGTCTAAGTTGGCCCGTACGATGTCGGTACATATCGATACGGAAAAGATAGAAACATATATTCGAGAATCGGAGAATATTGATTTGAAATCGGCTTTAGGTGATACTTTGTTTTTAGACGTGAAAGACCACCCGGATAATTATAGTGAATTACTCAATGGCGGTTCTTATGATGTACAATGTGGTGGAAGACGTTCTTTTGTGGGATTAAAAGCCGCTTTAGCTTATTATACCTATGCCCGTATAGTAAAGAATGGGGATGGTAGTGTTACCCGTTTAGGATTTATGAATAAGGGTAACGAATATTCGTCCCATTCTGATTTTAAAGAGAAGCTTATGGCTTATAATGATGCATTTTCTATGGCCGACCGATATTTAAAAGAGTGTGTACGCTATTTGAATGATAATAGAGAATCTTTTCCACTATATAGAGGAAATGGGGGACTGGCCGCAAACCGTATAACATGTAGAATTTTGGGTGAATAATTATGAAAGAGAATTTTAATACATTAAGACAAAGGGCAACTCAAATAAAAAATGAAGTTGAGGACGGCGCTAATACTTCTGCAAGAGTAGGCTCATTTTGTGAGGACGTAGTAGATACAATGACTGGTACCATTACGGAATATAATGTTTCCGTCCAGCATCCGACTTCGGGAATCGACGGAAGCAACAAGTACAGTCTGGAAAGCGCTATCGCCCAAGTCCCGCAAGAACTTAGAAACATCGGACTGAAGGTGTCATTCATTAATTCGGAC
>OGFE01000239.1_pt1 | contig 59845 bp, 48 predicted proteins | sample 1570811 | NCBI WGS metagenome assembly OGFE01 (sample SAMEA2581967, study PRJEB24529) | metagenome | biome: Human gut stool | place: China | collected 2011 | reverse complement strand
AATTTTTTTAAAAATCTATTGACATGTTAGTATAAAAGTGGTATTATTCAAACATCGAAAGAAGATATACAAAATATATTAAATTTAACGGAGTGATTTATTTTGTTAATAAAAAGAAAAAAACTTATTTTTATCTCTTTTTTCTTTCTAATTATCATACTATTTCTACTCTCTCATCTTAAAACTGCGTATCTCCTTGAAATAAATGATTTAACTAATAAAAAAGTATATACCTATAAGTTAGAAGACAACACTTTTTCCTTAGGTTATACTCATTCTGTAATGAAAACAGAGGCTGAAGAATTTTTTGTGGTAGATGATGATAAGATGAGATTAATAAAAACAGAGTACAGCTCTTATGGAGTTGGATTACCTTTTCTTCCTGAAGAGGGAAGCTTAGAGATAAAAGATGGAAAGATGATATTAAAAACAGATAGAAGTTTTAAAAATATCAATATGGTTATATCTCCTATTGCAAAACATTACTTAAGAGTAAATGGTAAAAAATATAGTTTATCTGATGATATACTTGGAAATAAACCTACAAAAATATCAATAACTATTAAATAAATATATAAAATTCAAAAGGGGGAGAGTTATGAACAAAACTGATACTACAAAGGACAACATCAACAATGTTGATGAATTACTAGCAAAATATGACAAAGGTTCTAGATTTAGAGTGCTGTTTGGATTTCAAGGAAAAGTAATCTGGATATTACTATTTTGCTTTACTGTATTCCAACTATATTACTCTATAAGAGGGGGGATTGATGCTCAAATTGCTCGTTCTATTCACTTAGCTTTTGGATTGACAGCAGTATTTTTTCTCTATCCTACTAGCTCAAAGATGGATAAATATAGTCTTCATCCATTAGATTGTATACTTGGATTACTAGCTGGAGCTTGTTGCTTATATGTGGTCATTTTCTTTAAAGATATTGTAATGAGACAAGGTCTTATAAATGGAGTTGATATGGTAGTCGGTGGAATTGCAATTCTTTTAGTTTTAGAAGCTGCTAGAAGAGTTATAGGTTTACCTATGGTTATTATATCTATTGCTTTCATCATATACGCTTTAGTTGGAAGAAGTATTCCTGGGGCTTTAGGACATAGAGGTGTAAATCTTTCTGGGCTAGTTCAACACCTTTTCTATACTACAGAGGGAATAATGGGATTACCTATTCAAGTTTCTTCTACATTTATATTTATGTTTTTACTGTTTGGAGCTTATCTTGAAAAAACTGGAATGGGAGAATTTTTTATAGATTTAGCTAACTCTATATCTGGAAGTTCTCCAGGTGGACCAGCTAAGGTAGCAGTTATCTCAAGTGCTTGTATGGGTACTCTTTCTGGAAGTTCTGTTGCCAATGTTGTTGGAACAGGAAGCTTTACAATTCCTATGATGAAAAGATTAGGTTATGAAGGAGAGTTTGCCGGAGCTGTTGAAGCTACTGCATCTACTGGTGGACAACTTATGCCCCCTATAATGGGAGCTGCTGCTTTCCTACTTGCTGAAATTACAGGAACACCTTATTCTAAAGTTATATTAGCTGCTGCTATTCCAGCTGTCTTATACTATTTAGGAGTATTTATTGGAGTTCATTTTGAAGCTAAAAAATTGGGATTAAAAGGATTACCTAAAGAAGATATCCCAAAATTTTCTAAAGTTATGAAAGCTAGAGGTCAATTAATCATACCGATCTTTGCAGTAATTGGATTATTAAGTAGTGGTTGGTCTCCTATCTATGCTGCTCTTGGAGCTGTTGCTTCTACTATACTTTGTGCAGCTATTAAAAAAGAGACTAGATTATCATTTAGAGATATATTAGAGGGAATGGTACAAGGAGCTAAAAGTGCTCTAACTGTTATTGCTGCTTGTGCTTGTGCTGGAATTATTACAGGTGTTGTTACTAAAACAGGATTAGGATTAAAAGTTGGTTCTATCTTAGTTGGAGTAGCTAATGGAAATTTGATGTTGACTCTATTATTTACTATGATTACTTCATTAATTTTAGGTATAGGAGTTCCTACTACAGCTAACTATGTCATAACTTCTACTATTGCTGCCCCAGCTATATTACTTATTCATGATGCTACTGGAATGCCAATAGTTCCTGTGTTAGCTGCTCATCTATTTGTTTTCTATTTTGGTATCATAGCTGATGTTACTCCACCTGTATGTCTTGCTGCTGTTGCTGCTGCTGGAGTTGCTAAGTCAGAACCTATGAAGACAGGATTACAAGCAACTAGATTAGCTATCGGAGCTTTCTTAATACCATATATGTTTGTTTTAAGTCCAGAGTTAATTATGATTAATCCAGGAATAACTGTTATTCCAAAAATTATTACAGCTATTATTGGTATAACTTGTGTATCTGTAGGATTGACAGGATATTTTAAAACTAATATGAATATACTTGAAAGAATTTTCCTAATAATTGCTGGAGTTTTAACATTAGAGCCAGGTTTCTTAACTGATATCATAGGAATTGTAATTATTGTAGTAGTTTATATTTATCAAAGTAAAAAATCAAAATTAAATTAGGAGGGATTTGTTATGAAAAAAGTATTAGCTTTATTAGCAATGGTTGTAGGATTAGGAGCTTGTGGTGGAGAACAAACTACTTATATCAACATAGGTACTGGGGGAACAGCTGGAACTTATTATCCTTTAGGAGGAGCTTTTGCTGAAATTTGGAACTCTAATATAAAAGGAGTAAATGCTACTGCTGAATCTACTGGAGCTTCTGTTGCCAACGTAAATATGTTGGAAAAAGGAGATATAGATGTTGCTATTATTCAAAATGACGTTGCATCTTATGCTGAAAATGGAGTAGAATTATTTGAAAAGAAAATAGAAAATATAAGAGGAATGGCTACTTTATATAGTGAGCCTATCCAATGTATTACCACTGATGATAGTATCAATTCAATAGAAGATTTAAGAGGTAAAAAAGTTGCTATTGGAGCTATTGGAAGTGGAGTTTATTGTAATGCTGTACAAATATTAGAGGCAGCTGGAATAGGAGAGAAAGATTATAAACCTCAATACCTATCTTTTGCTGAAGCTGCTACTGGTTTAAGAGATAAGCAAATTGATGCTGCTTTCTTAGTTGCAGGAGTTCCTACATCAGCAATTGTTGACTTAGCTACTCAAAGAGATGTTAAAGTTGTTAATATAGATGAAGATTTAGCAAATAAATTAAAAGAAAAATACTCTTACTATACTGATTATAAAATCAAAGGTGGAACTTATAGTACTCAAAAAGAGGATGCACAAACACTAACAGTTCAATCTATGCTTGTAGTAAGCTCTAAATTATCTGAAGATATGGTTTATAATATGTTAAAATCTATGTATGCTAATAGTGATAGAATAAAAGCTGCTCATAAAGTAGGAGAATTTATAAAAGAGGATACAGGATTAGAAGGTATGAGTATTAAATTACACCCAGGTGCTGAAAAATATTTCTCAGAAAAAGGTATTAAATAATATATAAAAATCCAGAGAAAATACTAAGAAAATAAAAGAGCAAGTTAGTGAATTAAATTAAACTTGCTCTTTATTTTTTTATTTATTATCAAGAAATTTATTAGTATTTATAAAAAATACTTCCACCTATAAACTCTTTCAAGATAGAGTCATCTGGAACTAAATCAGCTTTTATATCTACAAAACAATATAAGAATCTCATTATTCTCTTTGCTTCATCATAATATGGACTATTTGGACTTATTTTAATAAGCTCTCTCAAAGCATAACTTTTTAATATTCCCAATTCATATACAAGATTACTATTAAACAGTGCATCTGCTTCCTCTTGATAAGGGAAAATATGTTTTTCTTCTCCTCTTCTTACAGAAGCCCACATTGCTAGAGTTCCCTCTCCTTTCTCCTCTCTTGAAAGACTATCTCTAACTAATCTTCTTATCTCTCTCACATCACTTGTAGATATTCTATTATGCTTATCTATATTCAATTGAGTTAGACAACTAATGTATATTTTAAATTTGTTTTCTCTAGGAATTTCAGAAGTAAGCCTTTCATTTAACCCATGTATTCCCTCTATTATAATTATTCCATTTTTCTCTGGAACTTTCATCATATTTCCTACTTTTTCTCTTTCACCTGTAATAAAGTTATATTCAGGTATCTCTACCTCTTTTCCATCTATTAACTCTTTTAAATTTTGGTTTAAAAGTTTTAAATCAAGAGCTTCTATTGTTTCAAAATCCTTTTGTCCATTTTCATCTAAAGGAACGTTAGCTCTTCCTATATAATAGTTATCCAATGATATTACTATTGGATTTATCCCATTAGCCCTTAAATGAATATATAACCTTTTACTAAATGTTGTTTTACCAGATGACGATGGTCCTGCTATCGTAACCAATTTTATCTTATCATTTTTAGATATTTGCTCTGCTATTTTAGCTATTTCTTTATGATGTAGAGCTTCGTTTACTCTTATTAATTCCCCTATCTCCTTATGTAAAACTTTTTCATTTAGACTTCCTAAAGTATCTACTCCCAATATTTGATTCCATCTTCCTGCCTCATCAAATACTTTTGCTAACTTAGGAGTATCTATTTTAGGTGGTAATACTTTTTCCTCTGTAAGTGGATATTTTAAAATAAATCCATTATTATATTTTGTTAGTTCAAATAAATCTACATCTCCAGTAAATTTATATGGTCTTTCATAAACATAGTCATGGTATCCATCTATTGCATATTCCATTATACTTGTCCAACCACTATTATCCAAAAGCTTTCTTACATCTTCTCTTTCTATCTCGCTGCTTCTAGCTTTTAATTCTTCATTATTATTACTAATTAATTCTATTGGATAATTTTTTTCTATTATCTCTTTCATCTTATTAGAAATTTTTTCTACATCTTCTTCAGTTAGAGAAAACTTTTCTATATAACCATATACACCATTATTTAAGGAGTTATCTATGATTACCTCTCTATTTGGAAATAGATCATTTACTGCTTTTAAAAGTATTAATTTTAATGTTGTTGAATATTTTTTTGTTTTAAACTTTACCATCTTTTCCACCTCAATCTACTTTTAGTCTAATTTTTATTTTTAATCCTAATTATTCTATCAATATTATACTACATTTCAAAAAAAATTAATAGACACCACTAGTCTTATTTTAGATTTTATGCTATACTATCTATCGTGATGTCTTTTTGAAGACTATATGAAATATAGGAGGGTATTATGAAAATCATTATTATTGGTGGTGTTGCTGCTGGAATGTCAGCTGCAGCTAAAGCTAGTAGAATAGATAAGAATGCTGAAATTGTTATCTATGAAAAAACTGAAATCGTTTCATGGGGAGCTTGTGGACTTCCTTATTATGTTGGAAACTTCTATGAAGATCCAAACAACATGATTGCTAGACCTGTTGAAAAATTTATTGAAGCAGGAATGAATATCAAAATCAAGCATGAAGTCATTGGTATTGATATTGAGAAAAAAGAGATTACTATTAAAAACTTAGTAACTGGGGAAATTTTTAAAGATAACTATGACAAACTTATGGTGGCAACAGGAGCTCATGCTATTATGCCTCCAATAAAAAATCTTTCTGCAAAGGGAGTTTATACTCTAAAAGATTATACTGATGGTATAATTTTAAAAGAAGAGATGATGAAAGAGGAAATCCAAGATATTATAGTTGTTGGAGCTGGGTATATTGGTATTGAAGTTGTAGAAGCAGCTAAACACTTAGGAAAAAGAAGTGTTAGACTTATACAATTAGGAGAAAGAGTTCTTCTTGAAAGTTTTGATAAAGAGATTACTGATGTTATGGAAGAAGAAATCAGAGCTCATGAAGGTGTAGAGTTACATCTTGAAGAAGCAGTTCAAGAGATAATAGAAAAAGATGGAAAAGTTGTTGGTATCAAAACTAACAAAGGAGAATACAAAGCTGATTTAGTTGTTATCTCTACTGGAGTTAGACCTAATACAGCTTTCTTAAAAGAAACTGGTATTGAGATGTTACCAAATGGTGCTCTTGTTATAGATGAATTTGGAAAAACAAGTATAGACTCTATCTATTCAGCTGGAGATTGTGCAACTGTTTACCATAGAGTAAGAAAGGAAAATGTATATATTCCTCTTGCTACTACTGCTAATAAAATCGGTAGAATTGTAGGAGAAAACCTTGCTGGTAAAAATACTCCATTTGCTGGAACTCTTGGTTCTGCTGCTATAAAAGTTTTAGATGTAGAAGCTGGTAGAACAGGAATTACTGAAAATGAAGCTATCAAAATGGGAATCAATTACAAAACTGTATTTGTAAAAGATAAAAACCAAACAAATTACTATCCAGGAAGAGAGGATATTTTTGTTAAATTAATATACAATGCTGATACAAGAGTTTTATTAGGAGCACAAATAGCTGGTAAAAAAGGAGCAGTTTTAAGAGTTGACTCTTTAGCTACTGCTATCTATTCAGAGCTTACCGTTGATGAAATTGGAATGATGGATTTCTGTTATGCTCCACCATTTGCTAGAACTTGGGATGTTATGAACGTTGCTGGAAATGTTGCTAAATAAATTTAATATATAAAATAAAGGAGAGACATTTTTAACATGAACAATGTATTTTTTCAACAATTTTTAATGATTAGTGATGTAAAAACTATTATTTTCTTAATAGCTTTAATTGCTATTATTATGGTTATCAATAGATTACCTAAACAAAAATTTAACTTTTCTGCTAAAGTAATGACTGCTACTGTTATAGGTTTAATTTTAGGACTAGTTATACAATTTGTTGCTGGATTCCCTAATGATCCTATGGAACTTACATTTGTAAGAGAAACAACTCTTTGGTACAGTTTATTAGGTAGTGGATTTATATCTTTAGTTAGAATGCTTGTTATTCCATTAGTTATGGTATCTATTATCCACGTTATCATCAATATGAAAGAAGATGCAAATCTTGGTTCTTTAGTTAAGAGAACTCTTGTTGTCTCTTTAGTTATGGTTGCTGTTGCTGTTGCTGTTGGACTAACTCTTGGAATTATCTTCAAAGTTGGAAAAGTTGATACTGTAAGTACTGTAGTAGCTCAAGGTGGAAAACAAATTAGAGAGGTAAAAAATATCGTAGATACATTAAAAGCTCTAATTCCTTCTAACCCAGTAGAAGCAATGGTCAACTTAAATATCGTTGGATTAGTAATTTTCTCTTCAATAGTTGGAGTAGCTGCTAAGAGAATGTCTAAAAAATATATGGATATAGTAAAGCCTTTCTTCGATTTAATAAATGCTTTACAAAAAATCATCGTATCTATGGCTATGAGTATCATCAAATGGATGCCAGCTGCAGTTGTTCCTCTACTTGCTAATACAATAGCTCAAAAAGGAGTTCATGCAATAGCTGAAGTTGGAAAATTCATAGTTGTATTATACTTAGCTGTAGCTATTATGTTTATTATCCAAATGATAGCTGTTTCTCTATTTGGATTAAATCCATTTACTTATGTAAAAAAATCAACTTCACTATTAATTCTTGCTTTTACATCAAGATCAAGTGTTGGTTGTCTACCTGTTACTATCTCTACATTAACTAATAAACTTGGAGTTACTGAATCAACTGCAAGTTTTGTAGGAAGTTTTGGTACAACTGCTGGAATGCAAGGTTGTGCTGGTGTTTTCCCAGCTTTAACTATAGTTTTCGTTACTCATATGAGTGGAAACAGTGTTGATATGACTCTATTTGCAATGGCTGTAATTGTTGTAGCTATTAGTTCTCTAGGTATTGCAGGAATCCCTGGTACTGCTACAATGGCTGCTTCAGTTGGATTATCTGGAACAGGACTTGCTGCTCTATTCCCAATGATTAATCCTATACTAGCTATCGACCCTATTATAGATATGCCTAGAACTATGTTAAATGTTATCGGTTCTGTTACTAATGCTTTAATAGTTGATAAGAGTTTAGGACAAATAGATTTAAATACTTATTCAAATCCTTTAGCAGGAAATGAATCTACATCTTCTGAGATGGAATAATAATTTTATTATAATATAAAAAACCTCAAGAATAACTTATTAATCTCTGTTATTCTTGAGGTTTTTTAATTACACTATTTTATATCTTAAATTTAAACCCCTTATAAGATTTTATTTCTCTACAAATCCTAACTCTTCAGCTAGATGGCAAGCATAGAAGTGTCCTTCTCCTACCTCTCTTAAAGCAGGCTCTTGCTGTCTACAAATATCTTTTGCATAAACACATCTTTTTGCAAATCTACATCCTTTATCTGGATTAATTGGAGAAGTAATCTCCCCTTGAAGTTTTATTCTCTCCATTTTTTTCTTTACACTTGGTACTGGTATAGCCGATAAAAGTGCTTTTGTATATGGGTGAATTGGGTTTTTGAAAAGCATTTTAGATGGTGCTTTTTCAACTAATTGTCCAAGATACATTACAGCTATATCATCAGAGAAATGTTTTACAACTGATAAGTCATGTGTTATGAACATATATGTAAGTCCAAACTCTTCTTGTAGATCTTTCATTAGGTTTAGAACTTGAGCTTGAATTGATACGTCAAGAGCTGATACTGGCTCATCACAAACTATAAATTTAGGTTTTAATGCTAATGCTCTAGCTATACCTATTCTTTGTCTTCTTCCTCCATCTAGTTCATGTGGATAAGTATTCATAAGTCTTTCACTAAGTCCAACTGTATCCATAAGCTCTTTTACTCTAGCTTCTAATTCTTCTTTTGATTTACACATTTTATGTATAATTAATGGCTCAGCAATTATCTCACTTACTGTCATTCTTGGGTTAAGAGAAGCAAATGGGTCTTGGAAAATAATTTGCATCTTTTTTCTCATCTCTCTCATTTGCTCTTTTGAATAGTTTCTGATGTTTTCTCCTTCAAATAGTATCTCTCCATCTGTTGCCTCAAGAAGTCTTAAGATAACTCTTCCTGTTGTAGATTTTCCACAACCAGACTCTCCAACCACTCCTAGAGTTTTTCCTTCACAAATAGTAAAGTTGATATCATCTACTGCATGTAAAAGTCCTTTAGGAGTATTAAAATATTTCTTTAGATTTTTTACTTCTAATAATACTTTGTTTTCCATTATTATTTTTCCTCCCCTATCTCTTTTACTTTTCCTTCACAAATAAGGCATCTTACTTTATGTCCTTTCTCTATTTCAATAACTTTTGGTTGCTCTTTTGAGCAAAGTTCTGTAGCATGTGGACATCTAGGGTGGAATTTACATCCTGATGGTAAGTTAGTAGGGTCTGGCATAAGTCCTTGTATTGGTTTTAATCTATCGCACTCTTCATCAAGGCTAGGAATAGAACCAAATAATCCATGAGTATATGGGTGTTTAGGATTTTCAAATACATCTACTAAGCTACCTGCTTCTACAATCTCTCCAGCATACATAATAGCTACCTTATCACATACTTGAGCAACTACTCCAAGGTCATGTGTTATAAGTATCATAGCAGTTTTAAATTTCTCTTTTAAATCATTCATAAGATCTAGTACTTGAGCTTGAATAGTAACATCTAGAGCAGTTGTCGGCTCGTCAGCTATTAAAAGTTTTGGGTTACAAGCCAAGGCAATAGCTATAACAACCCTTTGTTTCATTCCTCCAGAGAATTGATGTGGAAAGTCATTAGCTCTTGCACCAGGTATTCCAACTAACTCTAACATCTCTTTTGCTTTTTCAAAAGATTTTTCTTTTCCTAATTGCTCATGTATCTCTATAACCTCAGCAATTTGCTCTCCTACTGTCATAACTGGGTTTAACGATGTCATAGGGTCTTGGAAAATCATAGAGATTTTATTTCCTCTGATTTTTCTCATCTCTTCTTCATGTAATGAAAGTAAATCTTTACCTTCAAAAGTTATTTTCCCACTTAATATTTTTCCAGGTGGGTTAGGAACTAACCCCATTATCCCTAGAGCAGTTGTAGTTTTTCCTGCTCCAGTCTCTCCAACTAGTCCTATTGTTTCTCCTTCTGCTAACTCTATTTCTAATCCATTTACAGCAGATACTACTTCATCTTCAGTAACATACTGTATAGTTAAATCTTTTATCTCTAATAAATTACTCATTGACACTTCCTCCTAAATTAACTACTGTTTCAATCTTGGGTCTAAGGCATCTCTCAATCCATCTCCTAATAGGTTAAGAGAAAGAATTGTTATCATTATAGCTACCCCTGGGAATGTTGTTACCCACCAAGCATATCTTAGGTATTGTCTACCTCCAGATAGCATAGAACCCCACTCAGGTGCTGGTGGTTGAATTCCTAGTCCAATAAAGCTTAGTCCCGCTGTTGATAAGATTGCACTTGCTACTCCTAATGTAGCTTGTACAATAACAGGAGCTAAAGAGTTAGGAATTATATGTCTAAAAATTATTCTTGTATTACTTGCTCCAATAGCCTTGGCTGCTTCTATAAACTCTTGGTCTCTAATAGAAAGTACTGAAGCTCTAACTATTCTAGCATAACTAGGTACACTTGAAATACTAATAGCTAACATAAGGTTGATAATACTTGGTCCTAAAGCTGAAACTATTGCTATTGCAAGTAAGATACTTGGTACAGCTAGGAAAATATCCATAATTCTCATTATAGTATTATCCAATTTTCCACCATAATATCCAGCTACTGCTCCTAAAATTCCTCCAATAACTATTGATATTCCAACAGCCACAATACCTACTTGTAATGATACTCTTGTTCCATGTACAAGTCTTGCAAATATATCTCTACCAAACTCATCTGTTCCAAGCCAGTGTGCTGCACTTGGTCCTTGTAATCTATGAGCTAGATTTTGTTTTATAACTACATTATCATAATTGGCTATAACATCAGCAAATACAGCAAGTAAGACAAGAATAATTAAAATAATTAGTCCTAAAACAGCCATCTTATTTCTTTTTAGTCTTCTCCATACCTCTACCCACTGACTTCTCTTTTTATTTGAAGTATTTGTATTCGACATTATTTTTCCCCCTTATTACTTATATTGAGATTTAATTCTAGGGTCAACATAAGCATATAATATATCTACCAATAAGTTTACAACACTGAATGCTGCAGCTAAGAAAACAACAGCTGCTAATACAGTAGGTGTATCTTTTTGTCTAATTGCATCTACCATCAATCTTCCTACACCTGGCCAAGAGTATACTGACTCAGTAAGTACAGCTCCTCCTAATAGATGTCCAAATTGTAATCCTACAACTGTAATGATAGGAATAAGAGCATTTTTAAGAGCATGTTTATTGATAACAACTTTTTCTGCTACCCCTTTAGCTCTAGCTGTTCTGATATAGTCTTGTCTTATTACCTCTAGCATAGATGAACGAGTCATTCTTGTAATAATAGCTGCTGAACCAACTCCTAAGGTTACTGCTGGTAGAATAATACTCTTCAAGCCATCAAATCCTCCAGATGGTAGCCATCCTAATTTTACAGAGAAAGTTAAGATTAACATAAGTCCTAACCAGAATACTGGCATAGAAACTCCTAAAAGAGCTATTACCATACTAAAGCTATCTAAGAAAGAGTATTGTCTAGTAGCTGAAATTATACCTATTGGTATACCAATACATACAGATATTATGATACCAATTACTGCTAATATAAGAGTATTTGGGAATCTAGCAAATATCTCTCCAAATACTTCTCTTCCAGTAGTATATGATCTTCCAAAATCTCCCATAATTGCATTTTTAACAAATCTAAAATACTGCATAAAGAATGGATCATTTAATCCCATCTCTTCTCTTAATTTTAATACAGCTTCTTTTGGTGCATTTTCCCCTAATATTAACTGTGCTGGATCTCCAGGTGTTAACGACATTATAGCGAAAACTAATAATGATACTCCTAATAATACAGGAATAAGTAGTAAAATTCTTTTTAATACATACTTGTGCATATTCATTTTGACACTCTACATTTTAGGTGTCCTCTCCTTTCCTTTTAAATTTTAATTTACATAAAAAGGCTGTATCAATTAAGACACAGCCTATTAATAACTTTTTAGATTAATTTGTTTTAAATTTTACTCCATAAAGTCTGTGATGTCCCGCTGGTTTAAGTTTGAAGTTTTCTATATTTTTTTGCAGTGCTGCGTTTTGTGATTTATATGCAGTTACATAGTATGGAACCTCTTCTTGAGCTATAATTTGAACCTCTTTATATAACTCTTTTCTTTCCTCTTGGTTTATAGATACTCTAGCTTTTGATAATAGTTCATCCACTTTTGGATTGTGATAAAATGCTCTATTTCCAGCTCCACCAAAGCTTGATGAGTGAAGTAATGGATATAATCCATAGTCAGCATCTCCAGTTACAGTTACCCAACCTAACATAAATAACTCATGGTCTCCTCTAGCTGTACCGTCTAAATATGCTCCCCACTCAAGAGTTTCAACAGCTAGGTCTATTCCAATCTCTTTTAATTGAGCTTGAAGTATTATAGCTATATCTCTTCTTTCAACATTTTCATTTATCCAGATTTTTGCTTTAAATCCATTTGGATATCCAGCTTCTGCTAATAGTTGTTTAGCCTTTTCTACATTATACTCCCAAGCCTTAGCCTCAGTAGTATACCCAAATACTTTTGGTCCAATTAGTGAGTTTGCTTTCTCTCCTGAACCTTTGTATACAGCTGTTATAAAATCATCCGCATTGATAGCAGTAGCTATTGCTTGTCTTACTTTTACATTATCAAATGGTGCTTTTCTTGTATTGAATCCAATGTAGTCAATTCCAAAAGATGGTTCTTCTAAGAATACGATTGAATCATCATTTCTTAATTTTTCTCTATCTAACCCTTCTATATCATAAGCTAAATCTAATTCTCCAGTTTCTATTCCAATAGTTCTATTAGATGCTTCGGTAACTGGTCTGAATACTACATTTTTTATAGGAGTTACTCCTAAGAAGTAATCAGGATTAGCTTCTAGAGTAATTTTATCTCCTGATTGCCAAGATACAAACTTATAAGGTCCTGTTCCTACTGGATGTTGTCCATAAGAATCTCCTGCTGCTTTTACAGCTTTCTCACTCATTATAGCTGCTGTTGGGTGAGTTAAGTGGTTTAATAGAGCTCCAAAAGGCTCACTTGTTATTATTTTTACTGTATAATCATCTATTACTTCTATTTTATCCACAGTTCCTATGATATGAGATACTTGAGGTGATGCCTTCATTCTATCTAAAGAAAATTTTACATCTGAAGCTTTTAACTCATCTCCATTATGAAATTTAATTCCCTTTTTTAAATGAAATATAGTAGTCATTCCATCTGGTTGCTCCCAAGACTCAGCAAGGCTTGGTACTATATTCATATTATCATCCTGCTCTACAAGTCTATCATAGATTTGTACTGTTACTCTTGAACTTGGTGCGTCATTAGTTGCATGTGGGTCTAATGATTTCGCATCAGCTCCATTTGCTACTACTAATGTATCTTTTACTCCACCTTTTTTAGCTGTTTCTTCCTTACTTCCACCACAAGAAACAAATAAGAAAATTGACAGCAGTGCTGCTACAAGTAAATAAAATTTCCTTCTCATACTAAACTTCCTCCTACTTTCTACTTTCTCTACCTTTTTAAATTCCATTTTTTTGAAAAAATTTTTTCAATATACATATTTTTTTAGAGTATTAACAAAGATTTGTACTTTTATAATACTCTTTTCATTATTCTGTACTATTTCTTTCAAAATATGAAATATTTCTCTCTCATACATAAAAATTTACTACAATATCCACAATTTGTCAAATTAATGATATTTATTGTTTGTATAAAAAAAATTAATACAATGAATAAATACTTATTTTAGTTGATGTTTCTATAATATTATACTATTTTTTTAAGATTATTTTTTTATAAAAAAATTGAGTTCAAAAAGTTTTTGAACTCAATTATCATAATTATATTATACTAAAAGATTTACTAAGCAAAGTGCTCCTATAAAAATTAAAGTAATATTTAATTTTTTAAAATCTCCTGTAATTAAGTGTATTAGAATATAACTTAAAAATCCTAAGCTTAATCCTGTACTAATACTGTAAGTAAGTGGCATCATTACAATTATTATAAAACAAGGGAATAGAGTTTTTAAATCTCCAAAATCTAAGTCTTTTACTTGCTTAAACATATACACTCCTACTATTACAAGAGCAGATGCAGTAGCATATCCTGGTACTACAGCTACTAATGGAGAAAATAATAGTGCAAATAAAAATAGTAACCCTGTTACAACTGAAGCTAATCCTGTCTTAGCCCCTACTGCTACTCCTGCCGCAGATTCAACATAAGTTGTTACTGTACTTGTACCTAAAACTGAACCAATAATTGTAGAGAAAACATCTGTGTAAAGCATTCTTCCAAAGCCTTGAATTTTTCCATCCTTATCAATAATTCCTGCCTGTCTTGAACAAGAGATTAATGTTCCTAATGTATCAAATAGATCAACAAACATGAACGAAAATATAGGTCCTATTAGTGATAGTTTAAAAGCACCAACTATATCTAATTTTCCTGCTATTGGTGCTATACTTGGTGGAAGAGATACCACTTTTTCTGGAAGTGCTATATTTCCTGTTATAAATCCTAATATTGTAGTGATAACTATTCCTATTAACATACCACCTTTAACTTGCTTTATCTCTAAAACAATTGCTACAACAAGACCTATTATTCCTAAAATTGTAGTAATTTTCATCTCTCCAAGTCCTACTATTGTAGCTGGATTAGCTGCAACTAATCCCATATTAATTAATCCTATAAATGTAATAAACAGTCCTATTCCTCCACCTACTGCTATCTTCAATGGCATAGGAATAGCATAAGCTATCTTCTCTCTAATTCCACCTAAAGATAGTATAAAGAAAAATACTCCTGACATAAATACAATACCTAATGAAGTTTCCCAAGATAGACCTCTTCCTAATACAAGTGTAAATGTAAAGAAAGCATTTAGTCCCATACCTGGTGCTAAAGCAAATGGTGCATTTGCCCAAACTCCAGAAATAATAGTTGCTAGTGCTGATGTTAAACAAGTAACTGTAATTAAAGCTCCCTTGTCCATTCCTGTCATTCCTAAAATTGAAGGGTTAACAAAGATGATGTAAGACATAGCTAAAAACGTAGTAAGTCCTCCTATTACCTCTTGTTTTACTGTACTTCCTCTTTCAGAAATCTTATACAGCCTTTCTAACATTCCTGTGTTTTCCATTTTTTCCTCCTATATAAATTTTATTTAGATAACCTTTGAATATACTCTTTAGGAATAGGTAAATCTATCTCTATACCATATTTCTCTATTTTTAAATAATGAGAGAATAGATACATCATCTTTTCTTTACCTTTTCCATATTTACTATCCCCTATTATAGGATTTCCCATAGAAGCTAATTGAACTCTTAGCTGATGAGTTCTTCCACTTCCTAATGTCCCTTCTAGTAATGTACAATTTTTTCCATACTCTACAACTTTAAAAAAGCTTAAACTCTCTTTAGCTCCCTCTTCGTATTGTTCTAACTCTACAACTTTATCTTCTAGTTTTTTCAAATAACTCTTTATTTGAAACTCTCTTCTCTTAACTTTTCCTTCAACTAAGATATAGTATTTTTTATCTACTTTTCTCTCTCTAATCTCCTCTGATAATTCTCTTGTTACAACTAAACTTTTAGCTCCTACAACAAGACCTGAAGTAGCTTTATCAATTCTATTTACAAAGTTAAAGTTAGGATTATTTAGATACTCTTTTAATATTTCAGAAACTCCATATTCATGTCCGCTCCCTTTATGCATAACCATATTAGCTTTTTTATTTAGTATCAAAACTCTATCATCTTCATAAACAATATATTTTTTTATTTTTTCAAACTTTTCACTATTTATTTTATTTATATTGTTATTTTTGTCACATTCCTTACTTTCTACCACAAAGAATAATTTTACCACATCATTTAACTGAAGTCTATAGTTTTCTTTAGATTTTTTTCCATTAACTTTTATTTTTCCTACTCTAATACATTTAAAAATCTCAGTTAATGCCATATCTGGTAACTTTTTTCTTAAAAATTTGTCTAACCTTACATCTTCATACTCTTTATCTATTAGATATTCCATATCTCTCCTATTTAATCTCTATATATCCTCACACTCTGAACTATTCCAAGCATTATAAAACTAATAAGTAATGAAGTCCCCCCATAACTCATAAGCAATAACGGTTTTCCTGTTACTGGCATTATTCCCATCGTCATTCCCACATTGATTACAAAGTGAAAAAAGAAAATCCCTGCTATTCCATAACAAACAAGCCTTCCAAATCTATCACTAGTAGTTTCTGCTATATACACTATCTGCATAATTAGAAGAAAATAAAGTCCAAAAAGCAAAACCCCTCCTAAAAAACCTCTCTCTTCTAAGAATACTGAAACTATAAAGTCAGTATGAGCTTCTGGAAGAAATCTCAACTTACTCTGACTACTATTCAAAAATCCTTTTCCATAAAGCTCTCCAGAACCAATAGCTATCATAGATTGAGTTACATTCCAACCACTTCCTAGCAAATCTGCCTCTGGATTTAAAAAGGTAAGTACTCTCTGTCTCTGATAATCTTTTAAAAGAAAAAAATAAGCAAAAGGAACAAAAGCCACTCCACTAAGCCCTAATATTATAATAGTTTTCCAATCCAATTCATACATAAAAATTATAACACTAAAAGTCATAAGTATTATAAGGGTTGTTCCTAAATCTGGCTGTTTTAAAATAAGTAATAAAACTGGTGCTATATGTGCTACTGCTATTATTACACTTTTTATTCCTACTAATCTATCTTTAAAATGTGTAGATAGGAAAGCAGATAGAGTTATAACTACTAAAACTTTTCCGACCTCTGAGGGCTGTATACTCACTGGTCCTAAATCTATCCATCTTTGAGCTCCTAGCCTACTTACCCCCAGGGCAAAAACTGAAAGTAACATTAAAATATTTAATAAATATAACACTTTATAGTATTTTAAATATTTTTTATAATCTATCATTGTTACTACTAAATATGCTATTAGACCTATTACTGTCCAAATACTCTCTTTTATATAAAATGATGATGTTCTTGAAATAGTTGCACTATATATTGTAGAGATACTTATACAAACTATCAAAAGTGCATTTAAAACAAGAAAGTTATTCATCTTTTTCAATCTTTTAAAAAGAAGTTTTATATCTCTACTATTTTTCATCTGCTACCTCTTATTTTCCAGTGTGCCCAAATCCTCCAGCACCTCTTTCAGTTTCATCTAAGCTTTCTACAACTTCAAAATCCATCTGTGCCACTTTATTTAATACAAGCTGTCCTATTCTCTCTTGAGGTTGAATTATATATTCCTCTTTACTAAGATTAATAAGAATAACTCCAATCTCTCCTCTATAATCACTATCTATTGTTCCAGGTGTATTAGCCATACTGATACCGTGCTTTAATGCAAGTCCACTTCTTGGTCTTACTTGTACTTCATATCCCTCTGGTATTGCCATTTTTATCCCTGTTGGAACTAATACTCTCTCTAATGATCCTAAAACTATTGGCTCAGAAATATTTGCTCTAACATCCATTCCAGCTGAACCAGATGTTTCATATTTTGGAAGAGTAACTCCCTCAGATATTAAAACTTGTACTTTAACTTTTTCCATCTCTATTTCTCCTTATACATTCCCTAAAATTGTCCATGAATAATATTTTTCATCAAAAATAACCTTAGCTGTTTCTTTAATATCATCTAAAGTTATTTTCTCTATGGAATTGATTATCTTATCTATATCTATTACCTCTCCATATAATAGATAAGAGTTTGCCATTCTATTCATTCTTCCTTTACTTCCCTCTAAGCTAAATGTAAGCATACTTAAGAATTGATTTTTAGATTTTTGAAGCTCGTAAGCTGTTATTCCATTCTCTCTTATATCTTCAAACTCATCTCTTATTATATCTATTACATCACGATAACTTTCATGAGTAGTTCCTGCATACACAGTAAAAACTCCACCCTCTAAGAAAGCACTTGAATATGTATAAACAGAGTAAGCTAGCCCTCTCTCCTCTCTAATCTTTTGGAAAAGTCTTGAACTCATATTTCCACCTAATACACTAGAGATAATAGCTGCTGGATATTTCATCTCATCTACAAGGCTTACACCTTTAGTATTAAAACATAGATGAACTTGGTTAGTATCTCTAACTATTTTATTTTCTCCACTGTTAATAGTGTAATTATTATCTATATTTCTCTCTACAGGATAATCTTCTAACTTTCCAAATCCTTTTTCTAGCATCTCAAATAACTTATCACAATCCATCTTCCCAGCTACTGAGATAACTAAATTAGAAGCTCTATATTGATCTTTAAAATATTTTACAAATCTATCTCTATCTATCCCATTTAAACTCTCTATTGTTCCTAATACACTATTTGATTGAGTTCCTGTTACAGCAAATTTTATATTCTCATCGTGGATAATTTCCTCTGGAATATCCTCATACATTCTTATCTCTTCTATTATTACATTTCTCTCTTTTTCAAGATTTTCCTCTGTAAAAGTAGAGTTGGCAAACATATCTGAAAGTATCTCTACTCCCTTTTCTATCTTGTTAGATAACATTTGAATATAATAACAAGTTGTATCTCTACTTGTGTAGGCATTTATCATTCCACCCTCATTATCTACCTCTTCAGAAATATCTTTAGCAGTTCTGTTAGTTGTTCCTTTAAACATCATATGCTCTATATAGTGAGATACTCCACTCTCCTCTGGATATTCATCTCTTGAACCTGTCTTTACAAATATTCCTAGACTTATAGTATTTATACTATCTATATTATCCATAAGTACAGGTATTCCATTACTAAGTTTTCTTACCTCTATACTCATCAATTCACTCCATTCTATATTATTTAATACTCTGCTTTATTTAACAGATATATTCCTACTACCAAAAACATTATATTAGGAATCCATCCTCCTACAAATGGATTTAAAAATCCATTGGCACTAAGAGCTTCAAAAGAAGCTTGTACAACATAATATCCGTATCCTAGCAGTACACATATTCCTAAACTCACTGCTGAAGTTCCTCTTACATATCTTCCTCCTAGTGCAAGCCCTAAAAATGATATTACAAAACTTGCAAATGGGAAAGAGTATCTATTTCCTAACTCCACTAAAAGCTCTCTAGTATCTCCACCAATACTCTTCATCTCTCTAATAGTCTTTTTTAAATCTTTTATAGTAAGAGTTCTTGGCTCAACAGTAAGAGTTATAAAATGCTCTGGATTATCTCCATATTTGCTATCTGAGAAAAATTCCTTTGTTTCTGGCTTTTTATTATCATCTCCATAGTAGATATTTACATCTTTTAACATCCATACTTTTTTGCCAAAATTATATCTTCCCTCTGGGGCTGTTATTATTCTCTCTATTTTATCAAAACTTTTATTTAAATCTACTATCTCTATATTTTCAGCAAATCCTGTCTCTCTATTTACCTTTTGCATAAGATATATATAGTTAGAATCCTCTCCTCTTAAAAAGGCATTTCTTTTTTCTAATGGAGCTACTTTTTTTTGTACCTCACCACTTCTCAAATCTCTATTTATTTTCAAAGAGATTGGGTAGAGAGTATCATTTACAAAAAACACTACTCCAGATATTATAGCTGATATTATAATAGGGAATAATACTATCCTTCTAAATTTTATTCCAGAAGTTTTTAGAGAGATAATCTCTAAATTTGAAGCCATACTACTTATAGTCATCATACTTCCTAATAGTACCGCTAATGGTGCTACATCTATAAAAGTTCTAGGAAGAAGTGTAATTATGTAGTAAACAGCATCTCCTGGAGTAAATCTACCATCACTTAGATATTTTACCACTCTAAATAACTGACTTACTATAAATATTCCCATAAAAGCCATCAAACTCAACATAAAGGATTTTATAAAATTTTTACTAATATATTTATCAATAATCTTCACTATATCACCTCTGCCTTTTTCTTATACATAAATAGTGTCAATAAGAAAAGTATCACATTTGGTATCCATACTCCTATAAAAGCAGGAATAATACCTTTTGTTGCCATTACCATTCCAACATTTAAACAAGTGATATAAGAAAATATTACTATTAAACTCAAAGCAAAATTAGCTCCCTTTCCACTTCTGTGATGCCCTATTGATAAGAATACTCCTAGCAATGACAACATCATAGTAGAAAATGGAACTGCTAATTTTTTATTTATCTCTACCTTATAAGGAATCTTCTCTGCAGGAGTTTTATCTTTCATCTCTTTTAGAAGAGTTCCTATTCCCATAGCCTCTATATCTTTTACTTTTACCTCTATCTCACTAAAATATGCAGCTAGCGGTATTCTTTTTTCATCAAATTCTCCTCTTAAAACCTCTTTTCCCTTATCATTGAAGTTATAAAACTTTGAATTTATAAGTACCATAGCTGAGTCTTTCCAATATGCTTCCTCTCCAACTATCACAGTAGGAAATGGTTTATCTTCAGCTTTTTGGAATATTAAAATTCCTTTTGCCTTTTTCTCCTTTCCTTCCATTCTATCTATATATAGATTGTACTCATCAACCTCATCTATAAACGTTTTCTCTTTAAGTTGGAATACAGGATTTTCATAGGCTATCTTAGCTGTTAAGAATTGTAATTTTGCTACAGATCTTGGAATAATACTCTCTTGTAAGAAAAATATAAAAAGAGTAACACAGCAAGCTGCTACAAATATAGGTTTCACTATATCTCTTAATGACATACCAACAGCACTCATAGCAGTAGCCTCACTTGTTCTAGTAAATTTTGAAAAAGTTAACATTATCCCTAGAAACATTCCCATTGGTATAGTTTGTGAAAGTATAGGAGGTAGATAGAAAGATAAAATTCTCATTACATCTATGATAGATATTCCCTTTACTATTATATTTTCCATCATAGCTACTATGATATCTATTAAAAATATAAAAGTAAATAGAGAAACTCCAAAGATAACAGGTATTTTTATCTCATTTAAAATATATTTATCTATAAGTTTCATATATCTCTCCTAAAAAATCTTATTCATATACTTATCTATTAATTTTTCATTTTTTACAGCATCTAATTTCTCTTTAAATACCTTTGGAATATACTCCTCTATAAGTGGTGCCACTTTTAACATTGTCTCTGCTGCTCTACTATTATTTCCATATTTTTTTATCTCTGGAAGTAAATCACTTGTAAAGTTAAATATAAAAATTACTACTAGAGCTAGGACAGCTCCTTTTGCTGCTCCTATTATCCCACCTAAGATTCTCAATACAAACCCCTTTGTCAATCCTTCCATAATATTTTTTAGGAAATGTAATATTAATCCTATCACAATATATACAGCCCAAAACATAACTATATAAACTATAAAATAATTAGTATCATTTGATTTAAGATTTAAAAATTGTATTAGTATTGGAGTAAAATATCTAGCTGCTATAAAATTGATTACTAAACCAAATACTGATAAAAACTCTACAAATAAACCATTTTTTAATCCATCTAAAATTGCTAAAATCAATACCACTAATATAATAATATCTAAATACATAGTTACCCCTTTTTAATTATTAATTATTTTCACCCATAATGCCTTTAAGTATAAAGTTTCTGGAACATGTAATATCCATGGGTGGTCTTCTGGCTGATAGTTTATTCCTATCACTTGTAAAAGTTTTCCATTTTTAGAAGCTGCCATTCTTGTTACCTCTATTAAATCTTGAAGAGATATATGATAAGCACAAGTAATTACCCCTAATATTCCTCCATCTTCTAAAAGCTTAAAGCTATCATCACATAGGTCAAAGAAAAAATCTCTTCCCTTATGAATATCAGCCTTTCTCTTAATTAAAGATGGTGGGTCTAATGTAATTACATCATACTTTTCTCCTCTTCCTACAAGAGTTTTAAGAAGTAAAAAAGCATCTCCTTCCATAGTTGTATAATTTCCTTCAAACCCATTTAACTCATAATTTTCTCTACATAGCTCAAGAGCATGAGGCTCTTTGTCTATGGCTACGACCTTTTTACAATTCTCTTTTAAAGCAGCCATAGAAAATCCACCACTACTAGAAAATACATCTAAGAATCTAGTGTCTTTATTTAAATACTTTCTAATAAATTTTCTAGAATCTCTTTGATCTAAGAAAAATCCTGTCTTTTGTCCATCTATAATATCTATTCCATACTTAAGTCCATTATCCTCCATAATAACTCTTTCTGGAATCTCTCCAAAGATAATTCCTGTCTTTTGCTCTACTCCCTCATGAGTTCTATTTTCTACGTCACTTCTTTCATAGATTCCCTTTGGTTTCATAACTTTTTTAATAGCATTTATTATCTCTTGTCTAAATCTTTCTACTCCAGAATTTCTAAATTGTACTGCTACATATTTATCAAACTTATCTATTATAAGTCCTGGAATCCCATCTCCCTCTGAGAAAAATGCTCTTATACAGTTTGTTTCATTATATAGGTGCTCTCTCTTTTTATAAGCACTTCTTATTTTATTTAAGATAAAATCTTTATCTATCTTTTCATCTTTTGTAGTAAGTACTCTCACATAAGCAGATGTAGAGTCAGTTACATATCCTCTTCCTACAAATGTCATATCCTCAGTGCAAACATCTACTACATCTCCATTTTCTATCTTTCCTATTATACTTTTTACTTCATCTTTAAATACATTGGGATAAAAGTTTTGAATCTTTTTCTCTTTTCCCTTTTGTAAAATTATCTTAGCCATCTTCACTCCTTATCTCGCTATTAAATATGGTTTTCCATTCTCTTTATATACCCTATATACTCTTCTACCTATCCCTGTAAGTATATCCCAAGAACACTTATGTTCTATATTTATCTCCTCTATGATATCATCTCTCACTACAATTACCTCTGTACCAAGAGATATTTTATCCTTTATGGACTCTGGTATTTTTACCATACACATATCCATACATATCTCTCCAATTATTGGACATTTTTCCCCTTCAATAATAACATAGCTTTTATTTGAAAACTCTTTCTTTATTCCATCTGCATATCCCATTCCAATAGTAGCAAATGTTTCCCCTTTATGAAGTACATATTTTCTTCCATATGAGATAAAAGAATCATCTTCTACTGTTCTTATTGATAAAATCTTTGTTTTTACACAAAATACTCTCTTTAAATCTTCTACTCTATAATTAGCTATCATACCATACATGCATATTCCAGCTCTTACAATATTTCCACTAATCTCTTCATTAAATCTCAAAATACCTCCACTATTTAAAATATGAAGATATTTTACCTTATCTTTATATTTTTCAAAAATTTGAAATTTTTTAATTTGAGTTTCTGTATAATCATCTGATTCTCTATTAAATCCATCTGCATCAGAAAGATGTGAATAGATACCCATAATATTTATACCATTTTCAAGACAGTAATCTACTACTCTCTCTCCCTCTTCTGGTAAAAATCCTAACCTTCCCATACCTGTATCTATCTTTATATGTATACCTACTTTTAAATTATTTTTTTTAATATACTCTATTTGTTCCCAATTTCCAACTGTTATTTGAATACTGTTTTTATCAGCTATATCCATCTCTTCAGGAAATACTATTCCCAACACTAATATTTCATCTTTTATTCCAGCCTCTCTTAATTCTAACCCTTCATCAAGACAAGCTACAGCAAAAGATTCTACTCCATGCTCTGATAGATACCTCACCGTTTCTTTTGCTCCAAATCCATAGCTATTAGCTTTGACTACTGCCATTATCTCCCTATTATTAACTTTTTCTCTTATTTTATTTATGTTAAAAATTAAATTGTCCATCTCTATTTCTAACCATGCTCTCATTTTTTTCCCTCTCTCTGCAATAATCTTACTTTAGCTATAAATTTATTTGAAAAATATTGTAACTACTCAGCTAATAACTCAAAGAAAACTCAAAGAATTGTGTAATTTATGAAGAGAAGTTAGATTAACACAGCGAAATCAAACACTAAAAAATACAATAAGTCGAAGACTTAACCCTTGCATTTTTAGTGAGATGAACTCGTAGTTAATCAACTTCTTGGAATATGGAACAATTCTTAATTTTCTTTTAAAAATAGCTGAGTAGCTAAAAATATTCTTTAAACTAGTATTTTTTCTTTTGTTTCTTGAGTTTCTTTCTTTTGAAGCTTTTTCTCTATACCAGAGTTTCCTCCATCTCTTTTCTTCTTATCTAATAGATAAACGATTGGAGTTGCTATAAACACAGAACTATATGTTCCAGCTAATATTCCCACTAAAAGTGTCACTATAAAAGTTCTAAGTGAATCTCCACCAAAGATTAATATTGCTATTATAGCAAAAAGTGTAGTAACTGATGTATTTATTGATCTTATCATAACTTGATTTATACTCTTATCTAAAAGCTCTTCAAAAGTAAGTTTTTGTTTTGTTTTACGCTTTATATTCTCTCTAATTCTATCGAATACAACTATTGTATCGTTGATAGAGTATCCCAATATTGTTAGTACAGCAGCTATAAATGGAGTATCTACTTCATAACCTAAAAGTGATATTACTCCAATAGCTATAATTAAGTCATGTATTAAAGCTATTATAGCTCCCAATGAGAATATAAATTCAAATCTAACTGTTATATAGGCTACTATTAATACGGCACCTATTAATAGAGAATATACAGCTGAAGTTTTTAACTCCTTACCTATACTTGCTCCAACTTTTTCTACTTTATCTATATCATATTTCCCTACTGTATTTAAGCTCTCTAGTAGTGCATCTTTTTGGGCCTCTGTTAACTCTTGAGTTCTTATAATTACAGTATTTCCTTCTGATACCTGTACTTTTCTACTATTTCCACTAAGTTGAGGAATGTTTTTTGCTACATTATCTAAAACACTGTTTATCTCTGCTAGCGAAACAACTTTTTCAAATTTTATCTGTGTTAAACTTCCTCCAGAGAAATCTATTCCATAATTTAATCCTCTAGTTAAAATTACTGCAAGGGAAAGTACAACTAATACAACAGATAGCCCTAGAAATTTCTTAGTATTTTTTACTATTCCTATTTGCATATGTTTACCTCCTTTACTCCAAATAACTCTGGTCTTTCGAATTTAAATGTTTTTACAAATACTAGTAGTAGTATCTTTGTTATTGTAATAGCTGTAAACATAGAAGCTAATGTACCTATTGTTAAAGTTACAGCAAATCCTTTTACTGGTCCTGTTCCAAATGTAAATAAGATTGTTGTAATTATAAGAGTAGTGATGTTTGAGTCAAATATTGCCACAAATCCTTTGTTAAATCCTACCCCTATACTATTGATGATACTATTTCCTAATCTTAACTCCTCTTTTATTCTTTCAAAGATAATTACATTGGCGTCAACAGCCATCCCTGCTGAAAGAATAAGTCCTGCTATTCCTGGTAAAGTAAGAGTAGCATCTATAAAATTTAAAGCTCCAAAAGTAATAAGTCCAAATATAACTAATGCTATATCTGCTACTATTCCTGGTAATCTATAGAATACTATCATAAAAATACCAATTAAAGCCATAGCAAATATTGCTGCATTTTTACTTTGTGCTATTGATTCGTCTCCTAGAGAAGCTCCTACTGTTCTTGTTTCTACTATTTCAGCTTTCACTGGTAATGCTCCAGCATTTAATAGTGTGGCAGTAGCTTTCGCTTCTTCTACTGTATAGTTTCCTGTAATTACTCCATTTCCACTTGGAATTTCAGAGTTTATCATAGGTGCTGTTTGCACAGTTCCATCAAGAGTTATAGCTAATTGTCTACCTATATTATTTCTAGTTATTTCAGCAAACTTTATAGCTCCCTCTTGGTTCATCTCAAATTGGATTTGAGGTCTACCTAAGTTGTCATATGAAACATCTGCTTTTTTAAGAGCTCCTCCTGTAAGTAGAGTCTCTCCTAAAGTTCCATCTTCATTCATAATTCTAAACTCTAAAAGTGCTGTTTTCCCTATCATTTTTATAGCGTCCTCTGTATTACTTACCCCTGGTAACTCTATAATTACTCTGTTATCTCCAGCTTTTTGTACTACTGATTCAGCTACTCCCAATCCATTTATTCTTCTATCTAGTACCTCAATAAGTCTATCCATAGCTTCAGAATCTATGGTAACTCCCTCTTCTGGTACTGCTTCTAATACCACATATACTCCACCCTTTAAATCTAGCCCAAGTTTAGTAGGTTTTGCAAAACTCAACCATACAGCTCCACAGACTACCATTATCACAAGGAGTAATCTCATCATTAATTTTGAACTCATTTTTTCCTCCAGTGCTATTTTTTTCTGTCTAAGAAAGTTTGAAGTATTATAGCAGCTGCTACTTTATCTACTACTTTTCTCTTTTCTAATGCTCCCTTTTTATTAGTTTCATTTAGAAGTCTGTCAGCAGAAACAGTAGTAAGTCTTTCATCTACTTCAAAGATTTCCAATCCCTCAATACTCTTATTGAGCTTTTCTATGAATTCTCTTACCTTCTCAGCTTGTCTTTTTTCTGTTCCATCTAAGCTTTTTGGTATCCCTATTACAAGAGATTTTGTATTCTCCTGAATAAGTATCTCCTCTATTCTTTTTACTGCCTTTACTTTTCTTCTGTCAATAACTTCAAGGGGAGTGGCTAATATCCCCATTATATCAGATTTAGCCACACCTATTCTCACATCACCAACATCTAAGGCAACATATTTTTTAAACATTTTTACCCCTTATAATAAAGTTTTTAGAGTTTCTCTAACTTTAGCTACAGCTTCCTCTATCTTAGAAGCATCTTTTCCTCCAGCTTGAGCAAAGTCAGGTCTTCCTCCACCATTTCCTCCAGCTATTTGAGCAGCTTCTTTTACTAAGTTTCCAGCTTTAACCTTTCCTATTAAGTCCTTAGTTACTCCTACAGCAAATACAGCTTTATCCTCTCCAGAAGCAAGTACAACTACACAACTTCCTAGTTTATCTTTTAAAGAGTCAACCATTTGTCTTAACTCTTCAGCTGTTTTATCTTTGAAAGTTTTTATTACAACTTTTACTCCATTTATCTCTTCAGCAGCAGCATTTAATGAGCCAGCTTCATAGTTAGTTATCTTAGCTTTTAATGTCTCTATCTCTTTAGAGTTCTCTCTTAAAGTTTCAGTCATCTTCTCAACTCTTTCAACTACATTAGCCTCATCAGATTTTACTGTCTTAGCTATCTCTTTAAGAGTTCTCTCCATTTTCTTAACTAATTCATAAGCTCCAAGTCCTGTAACTGCCTCTATTCTTCTTACTCCAGCAGCTATTCCACTTTCAGACTCTATTTTGAATAATCCTATCTTAGCTATATTATCGATATGAGTTCCTCCACAAAGCTCGATAGAGAAATCATCTACTTTTACAACTCTTACTACATCTCCATATTTATCTCCAAATAGAGCCATAGCTCCCTCTTTTTTAGCTTCGTCCATACTCATATTTCTTACTGTTACACATAGAGATTCAGCTATTTTTTCATTTACTAAATTCTCTACTTTTTCAATCTCTTCAGAAGTCATAGCTTCATAGTGGTTGAAGTCAAATCTTAATCTTTGTCCATTTACTAATGAACCAGCTTGTTGTACATGAGTTCCAAGTACCTCTCTTAAAGCCTTGTGTAATAAGTGAGTAGCTGTATGGTTTTTAGCAGTAGCAAGTCTATTCATCTCATCTACTTCTAATAGATACTCCTCTCCCTCTTTAGCTTCTCCTTTTACTATTTCAACTGTATGAGTAAATATTCCTTTTTGTTTTTGAACATCTACTACTTTTCCTTCAAATCCATTTCCAGAGATAACTCCTATATCAGCAGTTTGTCCTCCAGACTCTCCATAGAAAGGAGTTGTATCAAATATCATAAGAGTTTTTCCATCTTTTCCCTCTCTGATACTTAATAATTTAGCTGTCTCTTTTAAAGTTTCATATCCTACAAAGTTAGTAGCTCCATATTTATCATAGAACTCTTCAATAAAGCTATCTTGTCCTTTTTCCATTACAACTTCTCTAGCTGCTCTTGCTTTCTCTTTTTGCTCTTCCATCTTAGCTTCAAACTCTTCTCTTGAAACCTCTACACCTTTCTCTTCACATATCTCTTCAGTTAATTCATATGGGAATCCATAAGTGTCATATAATCTGAAAGTTATATCTCCAGAAAGTTTCTTTCCACCTTCTGATTTTACTTTTTCTATCTCTTGGTTTACAAGTTGTATTCCTTGGTCAAGAGTACGAGAGAATTTCTCTTCCTCTATCTTAACTACTTTTTTGATGTGCTCTAAGTTATTATTTAAATCTGGATAAGCTTCATTCATCATCTCTACAACTTTATCTACCATCTTATATAGGAATAGTTCTGATTGTCCTAATAATCTTCCGTGTCTTACAGCTCTTCTTAAGATTCTTCTTAATACATATCCTCTTCCTTCATTAGATGGGATTACTCCATCATTTATTAAGAAAGTAACTGCTCTTGAGTGGTCAGTTATAACTTTTAAAGAAAAGTCTTTTTCTTTGTCCTCTCCATATTTAGTATTAGTTAATCTTCCAGCCTCTTCTACTAATGGGAATAATAAGTCTGTTTCAAAGTTGTTAGACTTACCTTGTACCATAGCTGTAACTCTCTCTAGTCCAGCTCCAGTATCTATATTTTTCTTAGGTAGTGGCTCTAATGATCCATCTTCCATTCTATTCCACTCTGTAAATACTAGGTTCCAAATCTCTATGAAACGGTTATCTGTTCCCTCATCTCCAAGCTTAGAATTCTCATCACCACCATAAGCTGGTCCTAAGTCTACGTGGATTTCTGAACAAGGTCCACAAGAACCTGTTGGTCCAGCTGCCCACCAGTTCTCATCTTCTCCAAGTCTTACTATTCTCTCTTTAGGAAAGTTACACTTCTCTATCCAAATTTTTTCAGCTTCATCATCTGTTGTAAATACAGATACCCATAATTTGTCCTTATCTAATCCTAATACTTCTGTTACGAATTCCCAAGACCAAACTATTGCTTCCTCTTTGAAATAATCTCCAAATGAGAAGTTTCCTAACATCTCAAAGAAAGTATGGTGTCTAGCTGTTCTTCCAACATTTTCTAAGTCATTAGTTCTGATTGATTTTTGATAAGTAGTTACTCTTGGATATGGAGCTTCCTTTTGCCCTAAGAAATATGGTTTAAAAGGTACCATTCCTGCAACTGTTAATAAAAGTGTTGGATCATCTGGAATTAAAGATGCACTTTCAAAATGTTTGTGATTTTTCTTTTTAAAGAATTCTATGAACTCTTTTCTGATTTGATTTCCTGTTAACATAATTCCTCCAGTTTGTTTCTATTTTTAAATTAAATTTTTTCCTCTGTTATCTTAAATATAATTAATTTTCAAAAATTGTGGAAGTAGTGAGAGAAAGTTAGATTAATACAGCGAAATCGAATGCTAAAAAACACAACTGTTTGAGTGAAACGAGTTTTGTGTTTTTAGTGAGATAAGCCTAATTAATCAACTTTCTTGAACTTGGAACAATTTTTAAAATTTAATGATCTAATCTAATTTAAATTTCTCTCCTAGATAGATTTTTCTAGCAGTTTCATTCTCTGCTATCTCTTCAGGAGTTCCACTTATAAGTACTTTTCCTTGAGCCATTATATAAGCTTTTTCAGTAATTCTAAGTGTCTCTCTTACGCTGTGGTCAGTAATCAGTATTCCCAACCCTCTATTTTTTAAATATCTTATTATCTGTTGTATATCCTCTACTGCTATTGGGTCAACTCCAGCAAAAGGCTCATCTAGTAAGATAAAGCTAGGATTATTAGCTATTGTTCTAGCTATCTCTACCCTTCTTCTCTCTCCACCAGAAAGAGAGAATCCTAAAGATTTTTGAACATGAGTTAGCTTAAACTCCTCAAGAAGTTTATCTATTGTCTCTTTTTGCTCAATTTTACTTATTCCCTTCATCTCAAGTACAGCAGCGATATTTTCTTCAACTGTCAAATTTCTAAAAATTGATGGCTCTTGGGCAAGATATCCTATACCCATATTAGCTCTTTTATACATTGGATAGTCTGTAACTTCCATATTGTCACAAAATACTTTTCCACTTTCAGGTTTTACTATTCCTGTAATCATATAGAAAGTAGTTGTCTTTCCAGCACCATTTGGTCCTAGTAGTCCCACTATCTCTCCTTTTTTTACTTCTAGACTTACATTATCTACAACTTTTCTCTTCTTATAACTTTTACATAGGTTTTGAGCTGATAAATTTATCATACTTTATCTCCTTATTTTTTGTAGTCTACATAGACATTTCCAGAGGCTTTTATCTTCTTACTGTTCATATCATATATTCCTCTGTCTGCTTGAACTATTGACTCATTATTTTCAATCTCCACATGACCTATTAACTCCACAGTTCCAGCTTTTTGTCTAATTATTCCTCTATCTGCAGTTACATTAGTTAGTCCATATTCAGAGTTATTATTTTTAATCTGTACATTTCCTATAAGTGTAGCCATATCCTTATCTATGTCTACCTCAGCAACTGCCGATTTTATAACTGTCTCTCCATTGACTGCATCAACTAATGTAAGCTCTGTATTCTCTTTAGAGAAAACTAATCTTCTATTAGAATCTATCTCTATATAGTCAGATTTAAGCTTTTTATCCCCTTGAATAAAGACAGCATTCTCTCTTACTTCACTTCTTAGTATCTCATATTTTCCACTATTTTTGAAGTATACTCTTGAAAATTCTCCACTAAATGTAGTGATAACTCCATTGTCATTTACATGTCCATTTACATTACCAGTAAAATCCATTATCATCTCATTTAAGTTTCCATGAACTTTATCAGAGATAAATCTATCTCCATTTGCAGTTGTAATATCAGATTTATTTCCATCTAATATTCCACTTTTATTATTGAAAACTCCATTATCCCCTTTAAATGTAAAATCTTTATAATTAATAGTATACTTCTCTAAAGATTTTACTGTTTCTGTTTTAGGATAATATTCCACACTCTCTCCTCTAAATGTAGAGTCAGTGTCCTTCATGACCACTTTACCTTGGAATAGAGCTTTTTCTCCTTGAGAGAAATATGTCATCTTTCTACTTGTAAGAGTAGCTGTATTACTCTTACCATTGAAATTATCTCCAACAAATTTTGAACTCTCTGTATAATAAACTCCTTTACTCATTATACCATAAGTTTTGCCATCTTTTGACTTAAAATCTATTTTTTCTGGAATATAGATATTTTTATCTTTTAAACTATATCTAGCTCTCTCAGAATCTACAATGACATCTTCCCCTTCCATATGAAGATTTCCAGCTATCTCTAAATACTCCCCATTTTTGAAAGAGAAAGTATCCCCAGTTATTCTTATATTGTCTTTAGGATTTACTATCTCTATACTACTTCCCAATTTTCCCAATCCAGTTTTTGTATTATAAGTAAGATCAGTTCCATTAGCTATATAGTTTTCATTTTGTAATTTTACACTACCAGCACTTAAAAACTCTCCACTCTCTTGGTTATAAGTAGCATCTTTTCCTTGAAATTTCATTCCACTATCTTGAGCTTTTACTATATAGTTACCATTTATTTTAGCATTTTTATCTGCTCCTGTATAGATGATACTCTCACTTGAAAGAGAATATTTTTCATCTTCCATAAAGGCTTTTCCTATTACAGAGCTATCCTGTGTATCTGTATTATAGGCTATCTTATCTCCACTAAGTCTTTGCTTTTTCTCTTTATCTAACAGATAACCCTCAGTTATCTTTACATCTTTACTCTCTCCGTTGTAATAAAGATTTTTTCCCTTACTTTCATACTTAGTTCCAGAGAAAGTGTAAGCTCCACTTGTACTCATCTCTTTTGTTTCACTATTATAGTTGAAAACTTTTGTAATTAGCTCTCCATCTGCTGACGAGTATTTTACATTTTTATCTCCAGAGAGAGTCATAAGCTTGCTGTTAGTATCATATACCAATCTATCTCCTGCTATTTTCTCTCCCTTAGTAGAGCTTCCCTTTATATTTCCTAAGATAGTCAAGACTTTACTCTCAGTATTGTACTCTCCCTTATCTCCCTCAAAGGAATAAGTTCCATCACTACCTTTTATCTTACCAGCAATTTTTAATATATTACTATTTCCAGCTTTGTCCACTCTATCCACATAGATTTTAAATCCATTTGCCTCTATTACAACATTTTTAGAAACTTTTAATGCCTCTGTATCCTCTTTGAAATATAGAGATTCTGCTGATAACTTTACCTCTTTGTAAGTTGTATCAAAAGGTTCCCAAGCTTCTAATATTCTACTATCTGAATTATATCTTAAAGTTTTAAAGTGTCCATCTACTAAACCTACATTTTCTCCTCTACCCTCAAGAGTGATATTATTAGAAAGTACTACTATCTTAGTCAAATCATCATACTCACCCTTATCCCCCTTTAGAGCTATACTTTCATTTTCTAGTACTACATCTTGAGTCAACTCTATATAGCTCATCTTTGAGTCAGTAGTAAAGTTTTGCCCAGAGATTTTTATTCCCTGCTCCTCATTGATAGCAGTTACTCCAGTAGTAGATTTTATCTCATCTTTTAACTTATTATAATCTACACTCTCTGCCTTAAAGCTCCACCCATTAGGACTTATTCCAAGGATATTGTTTTTTAAAGCTAAGTTTCTTACCTTATCAATAAAGACATTATCTCCACTGATAAGCATATCATTTACCTTAGCTTTTGCTTTTTCAAATCCTGTTTCATTCTCTTTTATATAATCCTTTTGTAGCTGAGCTTCCACCACATAGTCTTCATTTTTATAGGTTACATTGCTAGTCTCTATTACTTGCTCTGTCTTTCCTAGCTCTCCCTCATCTCCAAAATAGTTAAGATATCCCAACACAATTACTACAATAAAAATAATTCCATAAACTATCTTTTTCTTATTCATATTTTAACTCCCATTCAATATTTTTTTCAACTCATTCAGTTTTAACAATGCTTCTAATGGTGTTAATCTCTCTGGTTCTATCTCATCTAGTACCCTCATCACTATTTTTTGCTCTTTTGTTAGCTCCTTCCCTTTTAGAGATTCCTTTTTACATTGACACTCTCCCTCTTTAGGAGCCATATTTCCAAAAAGAAGTAGCTGTTCTCCACCTAGATTTTTTTCAACTATCTCCTTTCTCTCCTCTAATCTTTTTAAAATATCCTTTGACCTATCTAGTATCTCCTTAGGTAGTCCTGCAAGTCTTGCTACCTCTATTCCATAAGACTTATCTGCTCCACCTTTTACTATCTCTCTTAGGAAAATTATCTCATTCTCATCTTCCTTTACCTCTATCCTAAAGTTTTCAGCTTTTTCAAGCTTCTCTTCTAGTTGAGTAAGTTCGTGGTAGTGTGTAGCAAATATTGTCTTAGCTCCAATTTTTTCGTGGATATACTCAGTGATAGCAGTGGCTATTGAGATACCATCAAAGGTAGATGTCCCTCTTCCTATCTCATCTAAGATAATAAAAGATTTTTTTGTAGCACTATTTACTATATTAGCTACCTCACTCATCTCCAACATAAATGTAGATTGTCCAGTAAGCAGATCGTCACTAGCTCCTACCCTTGTAAATATTTTATCCACAAGTCCAATTTTTGCATAGTTAGCTGGAACATATGAACCTATATGTGCCATTATTATTATAAGAGCTGTCTGCTTCATATAGGTAGATTTACCAGACATATTTGGACCAGTGAGGATTATTATCTCTCTCTTATCATCAAAGACTATATTATTTTTTACAAACTCCCCAGCTGGTATAAGCTTTTCTACTACTGGATGTCTTCCTGCTATTATCTCTATATCCTCCCCATCATTTACCTCTGGTTGTACATAGGAGTTTTTTACAGCTATATGAGCAAAATCTGTAATTACATCTAGATAAGCTACCTTATAGGCTAGATTTTGTAATTCCTCTCTATATTTTTTTATCTCTGTTGTCAACTCTTTAAATAGATAGTACTCTAAAGACTCTATTCTCTCCTTGGCATTCAGTACTTTTTCCTCATACTCTTTTAGATCTGCAACTATGTATCTCTCTGCATTGGCTAGAGTCTGTTTTCTGATATAGTCCTCTGGTACTAGAGATGTATTTGCCTTAGTTACCTCAATAAAATATCCAAATACCTTGTTATATTTTATCTTTAGCCCCTTTATTCCTGTTCTTTCTCTCTCTCTATTCTCTATCTCTAAGATATAATCTTTTCCATCTTTAGAGATATTGTGTAACTCATCTAAATCAGAGTTATACCCAGATTTTATTACTCCTCCCTCTCTTATAGAAAATGGTGGCTCATCTACAATAGCCTTCTCTATCATATTATAAATCTCTATAAGAGTTTTTACCTCTATCTCAAAAAGAGGATTTCCTTTTAAAAGCTTATAAATCTCCAAAGAGTTTTTTATCGAAGTCTTAAGTGCTATTAAATCCCTTCCATTTTCTGTCTCTAAGATAAGCTTTCCTATTATTCTCTCTATATCATAGATATCCTTTAATTTTTCTCTTATCTCCTCTCTAAGAAGTACATTTTCTATAAAAAATCCCACATCTTTTTGTCTCTCTTTTATCTTCTCTACATCTAAAAGAGGATTTTTTATAAATTTCTTAAGCAGTCTACTTCCCATAGAGGTCATACAGTTATCCATTACCCAAAGTAGAGTTCCTGCACTATTTTTCTCTCTCTGATTATCTATTATATCCAGATTTCTTTGAGTAGTTATATTTAGCTCCATTACATTTTCACTATTTACATAGCTTATATTGGTAATAGGTAGTTCTTTTCCCTTTTGTAAGTCTACAACATACTCTAATACCATTGTAGATACTGTAATAGCTGATTTTTTATCCTTCATTCCAAAGCTCTCTAAAGATATTACCTTAAAATAATCCTTTAGATAATCTTCAGCCTTTCTTCTCTCTACAGTTTTAGTAAATTTTATATCACTGAGAGAGTTGTGTTTTTTAAACTCATCTATATAGCTGTCATAAGTTTTTTCATCTAGTAGTATCTCCTTAGGAGCTATCTTGTTTATCTCCCCTAGAAGTCTAAACAAAATATCCTCTCCAACTATCTCACTAGCCTTAAACTCTCCAGTAGTAATATCTATATAAGCTAGGGCTCCTACCTCATCTGTTATCTTTATTCCCATTAGGTAGTTATTACTCTTCTCATCAAGAAAATCTGTATCAATTATAGTTCCTGGAGTTATTACCCTAGTTACCTCTCTTTTTACTATTCCTTTAGCTGCCTTTGGGTCTTCTACTTGATCACATATAGCTACCTTGTATCCTTTATTTACTAGCTTTGCTATATATGAAGCTACAGAGTGATAGGGTATCCCTGCTAGTGGCACATCTATTCCCTTTTCTCTATTTCTACTAGTAAGAGTAAGTCCTAGTTCCTTTGATGCTGTAACTGCATCATCAAAAAACATCTCATAAAAATCCCCAAGCCTAAAAAATAGTATACTGTCAGTGTATTGAGATTTTATCTCTCTGTACTGACTCATAAGTGGCGTTTCTGCCATTACTCTTCAACTCCCTCTTGCTCAATTCCCACTTTTAATATATTCAGTAACTTCAATACCTCTTCATACTTATCTGTATGATTTATCTTATCCTTGATTGGATTTGAATTTCTTATACCTTTTAAATACCAACAAATATGTTTTCTAAGCTCAAATATAAAATCTCTCTCTGGATGCTCTATCTGAGTTCTTCTAGTATGCTCTATTGCCATATTTATTCTATCTAATGGAGTTACAGGATTTAAAATTTTCCCATACTCTAAATACTCTCTAATATCTCTTATTAACCAAGGATTTCCAAATATTCCTCTAGCTAACATTATTCCATCTACTCCAGAATAATCTATTCTCTCTTTGGCATCCTCTGCTGTAAATATATCTCCATTTCCTATTACAGGAATACCTACACTCTCCTTTACAGCTTTGATTATACTCCAGTCAGCTTTACCAGTGTACAGCTGCTCTCTAGTTCTTCCGTGAACAGTGATATGTTTACATCCTACCTCTTCAGCAATTTTTGCTATCTCCACAGGGTTTTTAAACTCCTTATATCCAGCTCTTATCTTTATAGATAATCCTGTATCATCATTTAAAGCACTTCTTAACTCTGATAGCATAGCCTTTATATGTTCTGGATTTGCCATAAGTGCTGAACCATACCCATTACTTGTAATTTTTTTCATAGGACATCCAGAGTTGATATCTATATGCTTAACTCCTAATCTCTCTACAAACTTTGCACTCTCTACCATCTTTGGAATATCCTTACCAAACAGCTGTACAGAATCTCCCTCTCTAAGTCTTAGAATAACCTTTAGAGTTTTTTCAGAAGCACACTCCATAGCATTGATACTTACCATCTCTGTAAATAGCATATCTGGATTAAACTCTTTCAATATTCCTCTATACGTATAATCTGTAACTCCAGCTATTGGAGCTATATATATTTTCGTCATAAATTTTATTCCTCCATCTCTTATTGAAAAGATATCTCAATCTAAAAATTTTACCATATTTATGACATTTTTTCAATATAGCATTGGAGATTAGAAGAGAAAAACTTGATATTTGTAAAAAGTAATACTATAATATCAAAGGTATATATTTTAATAACAAGGGGAGAAACATCATTATGATTAAAAAAACTAATAATTTTATCTCTATCTTTCCTATCTTATCTGGAATATTTTTTGGTTCAGGGGGAATATTTATAAGAAGATTGATTGAATTGGGAATAGATAGCTACTCTGTTGTATTTTTAAGAGTCTTTCTAGCTCTACCTATACTTATCCTATGGCTCTTTGTAGCTGATAAAAAACTTTTCTACATAAAGCTTAAAGATATTTGGGTATTTTTTGGAGCTGGTGTCCTTGGTACTTTGGGATTAAATCTCAGCTATAACTACTCTATCACAGAGCTATCTCTTTCACTATCAGCTGTACTTTTAAGCCTAGCACCTATATTTGTTGTAATATTCTCATTTTTTCTATTTAAAGAGAAGATTACAGGTACAAAAGTATTTTGTATGCTTTTAGCTATCTTAGGTTGTGCCTTGGCTAGTGGTGTTTTTGAAAGTGCCTCTACTATGCATTGGTCATTTAAAGGGATAGTGGTAGGACTTTTTGCTGCTATTTTCTACTCTTTATATAGTATTTTTTCTAAAATTGCTATGGAGAAAAAATATGATGCTCTTACTATAACACTATATAGTACTGTGGCTATTACCATAGTTCTTTTTCCTATGAATGATTGGAGATTTGTAGGGGAGATAATCAGTAGTAGCCCTTTGGAGATGTCAATTTTTATGTTGGCACACTCCCTTTGTACCTGTATATTTCCATATGCTCTTTACACTATCTCTTTGAAATATATGGACACTGGTAAGGCATCTATACTTTGCTCTTGTGAACCTATAGCTGCTACTGTATTTGGCCTTATATTCTATAATGAGATTCCCACTATTTTATCTTTAGTTGGATTAGTTATTACTTTAATTGCTTTAGCTATACTTAGTTTGAAAGAGGCTGTTGCAAATTCTTAAATTGAAATCAAAAAATAAAAATATTTAACAATATAAAAGGAAAAAAGTTTACTTCCAATCGCTAGTGCTTACGCAATGCTCATTACAGTAAATTTTTTCCCTTTTCCTTTACTCTTCTTTTCCCCTGATTTCAATTTAAGAAATTTACTAGGAGAGAGAATAAAATTCAAGAATGACGAAGATTGAGGAGAATAAGTAGAGCAAGTCAGCGAAATCGAACACTAAAAAACACAACTGTTTGAGTGAAACGAGTTTTGTGTTTTTAGTGAGATAAGCCTACTTGCTCTTTATTCTTCGAACGAAAGTCATTCTTGAATTATTTATAATAACTTTAATTTCTTAAATTGCAACAACTCCCTTTATAATCTTTCCTTGTAACTTAAAATCCCTCTGGTAAAAAGATATTCCCACTAAGATTATCCTCTCTACTCCTCTATCTCTTAGCCCCTCATAGTATCTCTTCTCCTCTATCTGAGCTAAGGCTTCCTCACTTGCTTTCTCTAGCTCCTCTTTTTCTTTTGCCACCTTAAACTCTATCACCAGTCCATTTTTGCTCTTATCCATTGGCTCTACTACTAAGTCATACCTTCCTCTTCCACCCTCTCTATTAGAGTGTATGTAGTATCTTCTTCTAAGTCCTAACAGCATTCCTAAGATAAATACATGGTAGTGGCTCTCCTTTGAGTTAGAATTAAAATCAAAACAACTTACACTATTTAACATAATGTTTTCTAATTCATAGGTAAAGTTATCAAAATCTCCCTCTAATAGATAGCTCAATGTTCTATCGAAATTATCTACGCTTCCTAAAAAATTACGAATAAAATCTCTTTCAAAGAAATAGTGCACCTCTTCATTTGGTATCCTTATACTGTACTTTCCAAAATCTATCTCCTCTACTGGTGTTAGATATCCAGCATTTGTTAGTAGATACCAAATTTGCTCTGTATTTTTTAGCTCATTAAAATTTGAATATACATCTATTGTTTTATTTATTGTTTCTCTTTGAAATAATTTAGATAGCTCTTCAAATATTGAGCTACTTGCTTCCTTTAACACCTTATTAATTAGTGTATTGCTTGAAGTATTTACCCAGTATGGCATGATTTTTTTTCTATCTAAGAAATTTGTTATACTAAATGGATTATAGACTCTCACCCCACCAAAGATATATCCATTATACCACTTCTGTACCTCTGGTAATCTCTCTTCTAATCCATACTCTATTAGAGATTTCTCCACCTCTTTCTCTGTTATTCCAAAATACTCAGCAAAATCATCTTCTAATATTGAGTTTACCTTTACATTATTTAGCCCAGAGAAGATATTTTCCTTAGATATCCTCATTATCCCTGTAAGTACTGCTTTTTTCAAAGCTGGGTTTTCCTTTAAGGCACTTCCATATAGGGTAGTAAAAAACATCTTTATCTCATCATAATATCCATGCTCATAAGCTGATACCATTGGTGTGTCATACTCATCTATTAGTAAGATTACATCTTGATTGTAATACTCTTTTAAGTAACTACATAGATTTAAAAGAGCACCTCTTAAATTTGCATTGTCTTTCTTTAACCAAATCTCATCAAACTCCATTAAGTTGCTCTGATTTAACTTCTCTCTAATATATTCAAATTTATCATATAGGTTTTTCATAAGTATTGCTATATTTTCCATCATCTCCAGACTGCTATCAGCCTTTACATCTTTAAATGATAAAAATATTACTGGATACTTCCCCTGTTCTGACATTGCTAGAGAGTTAGATATATATAGTCCATCAAAGAGTTTTCTATTTTCAGTATTTCCTTCTATATCATAGAAATATTTGAGCATAGATAGGTTTAGTGTCTTTCCAAATCTTCTTGGTCTTGTTATCAGATGAACAGCTGTCATATCATTTACTAGCTCTTCTATAAATTTTGTTTTGTCCACATAAAAACAATTGTTTGCTATAATATTTCTAAAATCTGATACTCCTATTGCTATTGATCTCATATCCACACCTCTCTTCTTCTTTTATCTCTCATATATTATACCATAATATGTGTAAAAAAAATAGAGAGCCTAAACTCTCTATTCGTAATGAAACTCTACCTCTTTTCCTCTAAAGGCTATCCCTATTTTTACTATGTCTACTACTCCTCTTTTTCTTAGCTCTGTCTCATATATCTTACTATCTATCTGCTTATGAGCTCTCTTAGCCAAGTTACTTATTCTATTATTCTTTCTAGCAGCTTTTATCTCTAATATATATCCTACTCCATTTTTATTCCTTGGTTCTAGTAAGATATCTGCTCTCCCTAAGCCACTCTCCTGTTCTGGTGTTACAAAAAATTTATCCTGCATTGATGTTAAAAAGCCCAACATAAACATTTGGTAAGGAACTTCTGAATAAGAAAGCTCATCTATCTCTTTTCCCTCCTCTTTTCTCATATTTAAAGTAGTGTTGTGGAAACTTATGCTCTCTAATACCATATTTTGAAAAGCTATCTCAAAGGATTCTAAATCTTTAGTTAGTAGTGCTCTTTTTACATCCTCTACATATCTTGTTCCTTTAAATACCATTTTGATAAAAGCCTTTTTGAAAAAACTTCTTATCTCTTTATTAGGTATCTTAATTATATAGTTGTCATCTCCTAGTTTTTCCTTGATTGTCAGATACCCAGATGACAACATCAAGCTCCATATATCACTCTCTAACAAGCTTTTTCCCATATCTAGCTCTAGATCTACTGTTGTTTCTAACTCTTTCTCTTCAAATAGCTTCTCTAAATCCTTGATTACCCTATCATCACTATTGGCTATTATCTCCATAATTAGTGCATTTCCTGAGGTATTTATCCAGTATGATTCTAGCTCTTTTTCCTTAATATACTTTAAGATACTCAATGGATTATATACCTCTGTTCCTGCAAAATTATACCCATCATACCAAGCTCTTACCTCATCTAGCTTATACTCTATTCCATAATATCTTAAGGCTTCCTCTACCTCAGCTTCTAATAGTCCAAAATATTGAGAGTAAGATTTTTTTAATATTGTGTAGTTCTCTATATTATTTAAGTCTGAAAATATTCCTGCCTGTGTTACTCTAATTATTCCAGTTAGTACCCCCATCTGTAAGTACTCATTAGTTTTTAGAGCATCTCCGTAAAAAGCTCTCAAGAAATCCTTCATCTCTGTATAGTAACCTTTTTCTACAGCTGAAAGAATTGGAGAGTCGTATTCATCTATTAAAAGAATTACTTTTTGGTTATAGTATTTGTATAAAAGTTCTGTTAGAAAACGAAGGGAACTTGATAATTGAATAGAGTTACAATTCTCACTTACTATACTACTAAATTTTTCCTTCTCATATTCATCTAATTTCTCAAGCAAAAATGTGTAATTTCTATATAGTGTTGAAACTTTATCTGCTATCCTTTCAAAAGCCTCTTTAAAATTAGAATTACTAACTCCCTTCATAGTTATAAATATTACTGGGTATTTTCCCTGTTCTGACATCAGTGGAGAATTAGATATATATAGCCCATCAAAGAGTTTTCTATTCTCCTCTCCATTCTTTATATCAAAGAAATATCTTAAGGTAGACATACTCAAAGTCTTTCCAAATCTTCTTGGACGACAAAATAATTTTACCTGTGTTCCATCTAGTAATAACTCCTCTATATATTTTGTCTTATCTACATAATAAAAATCATTTTCTCTTATCTCTTTAAAATCTTCTCTTCCTATTGGTAATCCCTTTAACATATCTACACCTCTCTTCTTCTCTTATCTTTCATATATTATACCATAATATGTGTAAAAAAAATAGAGAGCCTAAACTCTCTAATTCTTACTCTTTACTCTAGATAGATATAGCCCTAAAGAGAATACTAACACATTGGATTTCCATATCTCTCTCCATACATTCTCAGTAAACCCACCTACTAAAAAAGCTACAAGCATACCCATTGTACCTACTACTAGATAGAAATTCAGATCTCTTTCTCTAGCTATACAGTATCTAAATTGTCTGTATAGGATAAATAGAAACATCCCTATAAAAGGAAAAGATAGTATTCCTTCCTCTGCTAGACTTGTGAAATACATACTGTGAAGATTACCAGAGCCAGCTATCTGCTTAAGATGAGCCTTTGCCCATTTATGCTTCATCTCATCATATTTATGGTTCTTCTCCATATACTCTAAAGCATACTTACCAGCATTATCTCTTCCTACTCCAAAGGGAAGGTTATTTTTAAACATATCTATTGAGCTTTCCCATAGAAGAAGTCTTACCTTTGAAGATGTTGCTTCTGTATTGGTTATACTCTCTATTCTCTTGATATATTTATTATTTTCTAAAGCCTTACTATTTATAACTCCATACCCAGATAAACATAATAGAATAGTTACTATGACAAATAGCTTTTTATTTCTAAACAGAAGAAAAAGTACAACAAATAGAGCTGCTATAAAACCTATCCATGCTCCCCTTCCTTGTGTCATTACTAAGGCTACTACTGCTAAGATAAGGGTAAGTGTAAATAGTAAAGTAAATATATATTTTCTCTCTTTGATATAGTAGACAACAGCTACTAAAATTAACATACTCCCCATAGCTAGTATATGTGCTTCATCTAAGGTATTACTTGAGAAGCTAAGAAATCTTACATTAAAATTCCATTTAAGTTTTTTGTAGTATAGAATACCATTAATAAAAGATATTATTATACTGAGGGAAAAAAGTGATAGGACTATTTTTACAACTCTATCCTTATAAAGAAAGTAAGGGATAAAAAAGAGTCCAATATACCTATATGATTTTTCTAAGGCTCTTTGAAAAGAGTGAGCTCCTCCTGCTGAGAAAAGACTAAATATTGGTAGTAGAATAAGGATAACTAATATATATTTTTCCTCTACGGTTAGATTTATTTTTCTCTTATCCAAAAGGTAGAGTAAAAAGGCTAGGGCTAAAAATCCTAGTCCTATATTTACACCTGACTTGGATATAAAAAGAGAAAGGTTGTAGATATATACACCTAAGTCTCCTATTTTGTTGTATATGTTTTGGTTGATTTTAAACATAACTTTCTTTCTCCTAGACAGAATTATATTTCTATTTCCAGATGGGTAACTTCACGTTCTAATTTTTTAATTCTTTCTTCTACTAAAAGACATATTCTTTATATTTCTTCTATTGAAGTAACTATTTTCTCTATTTTTCCCTCTTTTAAAACAACTATTCTATTACATCCTTCAAGAGTAGTTAATCTATGAGCTATAATTATAAGAGTCTTATTTTCAGAAGCCTTGTATATTTCATTCATTATCTCTTTTTCTGTGTCATTATCAAGAGCTGATGTAGCTTCATCTAATACTAGTATCTCTGGATTATTATACAATGCTCTTGCTATTGCAAGTCTTTGTTTCTGTCCTCCAGATAACATTATCCCCTTATCTCCTACAATAGTTTTTACTCCATTTTTCTTTTGTAAAAACTCCCATATCTGTGCCTTTTTAAGTGCTTCTTCTAATTTATGACTATCATATTCTCTTCCAAATACAATATTATCCTCTACTGTACTATCAAACAGATATACCTCTTGCGGTATATATCCTATACTACTTCTCCAACTTCTAAGATTTTCACCAGTAAGTAAAATATCATCAATATATATTTCTCCACTCTTTTGTTTATATAATCCTATTATAGAATCTACTAATGTTGTTTTTCCAGAACCAGACTCCCCTACAAAAGCTATTCTTTCTCCCTTTTGGATATTTAAAGAAATATTTTTCAATATCTCCTTATCTTTCTCATATTCAAAAGTCAGATTTTTTAAAGTTATGTTTTCCTTAAATTCTATTTTCTCATTTCCTAAATTTTCAACACTTTTCTCTAGCTCTTTAGCTATAATATTTAATGACTGCCTATAGAAAACTATATTTTGGTAATAACTTACTGCTCTATTTAATGAAGGAAGTATTCTATATAATCCTATAAAAAATACTGTGATAAGAGGCATTATTTTACTCATTCCCTCTTCTCCATAAATAATTACAGCTCCTACTATAAGAAGCACAACTATAAAAAATCCTAAAAACTCAAGAGTATATTTAGGAATAGGTTGAGTTCCTTGGAATTTCTTATCAACTACCACATAATTATCACAAGCTATTCCAAATCTCTCATTTATCTGCTCATCATTTCCTAATAATTTTATAAATTTATAGTTTCCAAAAGTAGCTCCAATTATCTTATAATACTCTTCTATTGCCTTTGCTCTCTGTACTCCCCAACTTTTAGTTCTATTAATTATTAATAATTTTATAATAATAACACATAATCCTAAAAATATACTAACTAATAATGTAATTTTAAAATTTACTATTAACATTACTATATATATCATTGTCATTACTATAATTTCACTAAAAAGCAATAATAGTTGTTGTAAAACTATTACTAATAAATTACATTCTGTAGTTATATTTTTATTTAAAGAATTAGAGTTCACGTTTATAAAAAATTTATATGGATACTTTAAATAATTATTCATTAATTTACAAGTAACTTTATAGTAATTATTTCTAGCAAAATTAACCAAAGAGTAATTAAAAATACTATTCATTATGTTTTTTAATAAAAAAATTATAATTATCCCTATTCCAGAAATTATTATAAATTGACTATAACTTTCAAATTTGAAAAAATCATAAATTATCTTTAAATATTTATTCTCATATAAGCTATTTTTATTACTTGCTACAGAAATAAATGGAACTATCATAGATAATCCAAATACCTCTCCTAGTGATACTATTACTGAAAAAATAACTAAAAAATATAGTTTTTTTATCTCATTTTTATCAAATAGTTTTCTTATTTGTTCAATCATTTTTATTTCCTTTTTCTTTCATTAAAAATTCTGCTATTTTAAAATCTATTTCTTCATCTATATCTATAGAGTTTTCTCTAGACATTATATATGCATATGAATTTTTATAATAAAAATCCTTATATCTTTTAAAATATTCTATATTAGCTATATATATAGCTCCATTTATCCTATAATATTTTTCTAATTGTTGTCTATTTTTATTTCCAATTTTTTTTAAAAATCCATCCATTTTATTATCTATAGGGAGAATATTTGACCATAGTGGGCTATGCTCCATTTCACAAACTGACACTACTGCATTAGCTTTATTTTTTAAATATAAATTATATGCTTCTTTTAAATTTTCTACTGTTCTTAATGGAGAAGTAGGTTGTAATAAAACTAATGTTTCATATCTTTTTCCTAATTTTTCCATTTTTTCTAATACATCTAGTATCACATCTAAGGAAGAAGCTGTATCACTAGATAATTTTTCTTCTCTTAAAAATGGAACTATTGCCCCATACTCTTTAGAAATTTCTGCATATTTTTCTGAATCTGTTGAAACAACTATATCTTCAAAAATCTCACTTTCTCTTGCTACTTCTATTGTATAGGAAATTAAAGGTTTTTCATTTAATTCTTTTATATTTTTATTTTTTATTCCTTTTGAGCCACTTCTTGCTGGAATTATTGCTAAAACTTTCTCTTCCATAGTTACCTCTATTTAATACTTAAATTCGATATCATAAAATTTCTTTTTTAAATCAATGCTCTCAATATTTTTTATAATTTCAATTATTTTATTACTAGTATTTCCATTTCCATATATAGAAATAGTATTTTCTACTCTCTTTTTGTATTCTTGTGTTAACATATATTTTATTTTTGCTACTATTTCTTCTTTTATAGGCTTACAATTCAATGTTGAGTTACATTGGGTTCTTCCTTTTTGTCTATCCCCTATATTAAGATTTCCAACTTTTAGAGTTGGTAATTCTATTATTCCACTTGAAGAATTTCCAACTAACCCTTGAGAATATTTTAAAATACTAAAATATTCTTCTGTTGTAAAAGAACTAAATATTTTATATTTTTTCTTATCTTTTTGACAAAATTCTTCTAATTTTTGATTTAATATTCTTCCATTAGCATCTGCATTTCCTTTTATAAAAATTACATCTATATTAGTTTCAACAATAGCTTTTAATAATTCTTCTACTTGATTTTCTACTGTATTTTTCTCTAGAGTTACAGGATGAAATAGTACAATAAAAGTTCTATCTGTGAATTCTATATCAAATTTTTCATTTAGCTTTTCTTTAGTAAGCAATTCTAAATTTTTTATATTCTCTACACTTAGAGCTCCTACATTAAAAACTCTATTTGGTTCTTCTCCGAGTTGTATAACTCTTTTTCTATACTCTTCTGTACTTGTGAAGTGTAGATAGCTCATCTTAGTTATACAATGTCTAAAAAATTCATCATAAGTCCCAATTCCTGTTTCTCCACCATGAATATGTAAAATGGGGATTTTTAAAATACTTGCTGATGTTGCTAACGAAAATATCTCAAATCTATCTCCTAAAACTACTATTATATCTGGACTTAATTTCTTTAGTGTTTCTGAAAATACAATCATTCCTATTCCCATTGATTTCAACATTCCACTATCCTCATCTGAACTTAACAACATCTCTACCTTTTCATTTATAAGATATCCATCTTTTTCAATTTGTTTATAAGTTAACCCAAATTCTGGAGAGAGATGCATTCCAGTAACTAATAGTTGTAATTCTAGCTCCCTATCTAAAGATATTTTATTTATAAGTGGTTTTAAAATCCCATACTCTGCTCTAGTACCAGTTACTACACATATTTTTTTTAACATAACTCTATCAACTCATCTTCTAAAAAATCTCTATGTGCTATTTTTCCAATAACATTATCCCACTCCATAGGTGAAATTCCATTTCCTGGTCTTTTTACAGTTAAATTATCTTCTGAAAAAATTTCTCCTTTCTTTATATCACATTTTGCAACTATACTTTTTCTAGCTATTTCTTTATTTTTCTCTTCTGATGGGGATGCTTCTTTTTTTTCTTCGCCTAGAGCTAACTCAATATTTCTTATACACTCAACCATTTTCTTTAACTCATCTGGCTCTAAACTAGCCTTATGATCTGGTCCTTCCATAGTTTTATCTAACGTAAAATGTTTTTCTATTACTTTTGCTCCTAATGCCACTGCTGCAATTGGGACTTCTATTCCTAGGGTATGGTCTGAGTAGCCCACTTCAACTTCAAATTTTTCTTTTATCAAATTCATAGCTTTTAAATTGACATCTTCTATAGGTGTTGGATACTCAGTATTACAATGTAAGATAATAATTTTGTCCTTATCTTTATTTAATATTTTTAAAGCTTGTTCTATTTCTTCTAAGTTAGACATTCCAGTTGACATTATTATTCTATCTGCTACCTCTGAAATTTTTCTTAGATATGGTAAATTAGTTATTTCTCCAGATGGTATTTTCCACGTTTTCATCCCTAATCTTTTTAAAAATTCTATACTTTCAAAATCAAAAGCTGTTGACAAAAATTCTATTTCTTTTTTATCACAATATTCTTTTAACTCAATAAATTCATTAAAAGATAGTTCTAATTTTTTTACCATTTCCAATTGTGTTTCAGAAGAATTTTTAGTATTTTCTATCTGATATTCAGCTTTTTTAGCTACTTTAGAAACTAAATTTTTAGAAATAAAAGTTTGAAATTTAATCGCATCTACCTTAGCTTCTACTGCTTTATCTACTAATTTTTTAGCTAACTCAATTTTTCCATTATGATTAACTCCTGCCTCTGCTATTATATATACTCTATTCATAATAACACTACCTCTCTATTCTTACTATTTCAAAAACCTCTGCATATTCTTCGGAAATCATTTGACCTCTAAATTTACTTAAATTCATTATTCCCTCTAATGATCGAGGATGAGGATAATTTCTTAATTCACTTTCATATTCTTTCATTGCTTCTATTTTTAGTCTCAACTCTTCTTTAGTTAACTTCTGAAATAACATAGGTTTTATCTGACTACTCATTTCTCCCCATTCACTAGAAGAAAGAATCTCATATAAATATAGTTCTTTTACACTTGAATTATATGGTCTACAAGCAACTAATGTTGATTTATATACCTCTTGATGATCTTTATTCAAATCTCCATAATGATGAGTATATACTATTTGTGGTTTTATTTTTTCTATAACATTTGAAATCTCTTTATTAATTTGAACATGAGATATTGTATCTAATTTCATATCTGGTAAATTTCCAAAAATTATTTCTTTTACTCCTAATTTAAAATTAGCTTTTTTAGCTTCTTCTTTTTTCTTTTCAAGTATTTCACTATTCCCCTCATATTGGGTAGATGAACCATCTGTTACAATATATACATATACTTCATCTCCTTTTTTAGTATATTTATATATTGTTCCTCCTACTCCTAAAATTTCATCATCAGGATGTGCTGCTATCACAAGTACTTTTTTCATAACTATTTTCCTTTCAATATTTTATCTTTGGTTTAGCCGGATTTCCTAAAACAATTGTATTATCTCCTACATCTTTCACTACTATTGAACCAAAACCAACTAAAGAGTTTTTTCCAATAGTTAAAAGATTTCTTATAACAGATGTCGCTATCCAACAGTTTTCTTCAATTACTACACTTCCTCCTATTAAAGTATGAGCTACTATAAAAGAATTTTTTCCTATTTTTACATTGTGTGCTATATGGCATAGATTATCTATTTTTACATAATCTTCTATTATAGTGTCATCTAAAGTTCCTTTTACTATACAAGTATTCGCTCCTATTTCCACACCTTTTCCTATCTTTACTCCACCTAAATGAGGCATTCTTCTTTTTATCTTATTATCTAATTCTATAAATCCAAATCCTGCTTCTCCAATAATACTTCCTGATTGAATTACACATTCTTCTCCTATTATTGTATTTTCTTTTATAATTACATTATTCCCTATAATAGTTCCATCTCCAATAGTTACATTATCTTCTATTGTACAATTATTTCCTATTTTTACATTTTTTCCTATTTTTGTAGTTTTTCCTATTATTGTATTTAAACCTATTTCCTCTATTATTTGATTTGATAAATATATTTTTTCTAACAATAATGAAAATAAATTTTGTGGTTTGTCAGTTACTATATAATTAATAAAATTATTTCTATCTTCAATTTCAGGAGGAATAATTATTAAATCAATTTTTTCTTTTATTTTAACTTTTTCAAATGTTTTTTTATCTCTTACCCAAGTTATAGTTTTCTCTTTATAATTAAATAAAGATGAAACTCCTAATATATTAGAAAGATTTTTCTCATCATATACTTCTTCTATAATCCCTATATTAAATTCGCTACTTACCTCTTTTATATGACGTTTTAAATCTATTAATTCTATTTTCATTTATAACCTCTTCTTTAAAAAATACTTTTTAAATTATTCTCTTTTATTATTTTTTCTTGCTTATTATAATAGAGTTTTTTATTTTCTAAATCTTCTGTTATTATACTTCCCATTCCTATAATACAATTTTTTCCTATTTTTATTTCATCACGTAAAACACTATTGCTTCCTATATAACTTAACTTTCCTATTTTAGTATTTCCACCTATTGCACAATTAAATGTTATACTTACAAAATCTCCAATTAAACAATCATGCCCTATACTTGTATTAGCTCCTATTAATACATTATTTTTTATCTGACAATCAGATGAAATAATTGTATTGGGATAAATTATTACTCCATTCCCTATTTTTGAATTTAATATTAGCACTTCTTTTGATATATACGATGCTAACTTTATTTTTTTATTATATTTGAGTTCTTCATATACTTTCTTTTTTATATTAGGATCACCTAAAGTAATTAAAATACTTAATTGATCTTTATTAAAGTTTTCTTCCATTTCATTAAAAGAATATATTGGTATTTCATAAATTTTTCCTTTTTTATAATCATCTATAATACCTACTATCTCAAATTGCTGTTCTATTTTATTTAAATTTATAATATCTCTAGCAACTCCTCCTGCTCCATATAGAAAAAGTTTCTCCATTATTTTTTAAACTCCTTTAACTTCTCTATAACTATATCAACTTCCTTTTTAGTTAAATTTGTACTACATGGAATATTTAAAATCATATCTATATAGTAAGTTGATTTTTCCATCATATAAGCTTCATGGTTTACATATGGTTTTTGTTGATGTATCAATCCCCAAATAGGTCTTGTCTGTATTCCTGCTTCATTTAGTTTTATTAATAATTCATCTTTATTTAATCCATATTTTTCTTTATCTACCAATAATGAATAAAACCAATGATTTGCTCTTATTCCCTTATTAAATGGCATTAATTCCAATCCTTCAATATTTTCAATAGCTTTTTTATATCTCTCAAAGTTTTTTATCTTAGTTTCAATAAAACCTTCTAATCTATCTATTTGGTCTGTTCCCAAAGCAGCTTGTAAATTTAACATTCTATAATTATAACCTATCTCATCATGAACAAAATAAAGAGGATTTGTTTTAGCTTGTACAGAAAGAAATCTTACTCTATCTAATAATTCCTTATCATTAGATACTACCATTCCTCCTCCTCCAGTTGTAATTATTTTATTAGCATTGAAAGAATATACCCCCATATCTCCAATTGTTCCCGCATATTTTCCTTTATATCTTCCTTCAGTATAATAAGTTCCCAAAGCTTCTGTTGAATCTTCTAATACTTTTAATTTGTACTCCTTAGCAATATCCATTATTTTTTCCATATCTGCCATGTTTCCAAATACGTGAACTACCACTAAAGCCTTTATACATTTATTTGTTTTTTTATTATATAGATGTTCTCCTCTAATTTCACACTCTTCTCTACAAAATTTTTCTAATTTTAAAGGATCCATACAAAAAGTATCATCACAATCTATAAATACAGGCTCTGCTCCTAAATATGTAATCGGATTTACTGCAGCTATAAATGTTAAAGTTGGAGCTATTACCTCTTCTCCTCTTTCTACTCCTAAAACTCTTAATGCTGTGTGTAAGCCTGCTGTTCCACTTTGTATTCCTACTGCTTCATCTACTCCTACATATTTAGCTATCTTATTTTCAAATTCTGTTATAAATCTTCCACCAGTAGATACCCAACCACTTTCTAGACATTCTCTTAAGTTTTCTATTATAGGTTCTACTTCTAAATTTGGAATTGATAATCCTATTGTCTTTCTTTCTTCCATCTTTATTCCCTCTTTCATGTTTTAATAAGTAACTTCTTTATATGTTTTAACTATCTCTTTCAATTTACTTTTTATTTTATTAGTATCATAACTATCTAATATTTTTTCTAGCTCTACTATCTCTTCTAATAACTTTTCATCTTCATTTTTTAATTTAGCTATATATATTTTTTGAGAATCAGTTTTTATACAGTTATTAATATCATATAGTAACTCTTCATACAGTTTTTCTCCAGGTCTTAGTCCACTAATCTCTATATCTATATCTTTTCCCAATTCTAATCCAGATAGTTCTATCATTTTTTTAGCTAAATCCATTATTTTTACTGGCTCTCCCATATCTAATACAAATACTTCTCCACCACTTCCTAAACTTCCCGCTCTTAAAACTAATTGACTAGCTTCTGATATAGTCATAAAATATCTAATTATATCTGGGTGAGTTACTGTCAGATTTTTTCTCTCTTCTATTTTTTTCTTAAATATAGGTATAACTGAACCATTACTTCCTAATACATTTCCAAATCTTACTGCCATAAATTTGGTTTTATTTAGCTTGTTATATTCTGTTACTAGCATCTCGGCAGCTCTTTTTGTAGCTCCCATTACATTAGTAGGATTTACAGCCTTATCTGTAGAAATTAGTATGAATTTTTCAACTCCATTTCTTATTGAAGCCTCTATAACATTTTGTGTCCCTAAAATATTATTTTTAATAGCTTCTTCTGGTGTTCTTTCCATAAGAGGTACATGCTTATGTGCTGCTGCATGGAATATTATTTCTGGAGAGTATTTTCTCAACAAATAATTTATTTTTTCCTTGTCTCTTATACTAGCTATCTCTATATTCATTTTTATATTTGGGTATTTTTCCTTTTCAGCTAACTCCAAAAAATATAAATCATTCTCATTTATATCTAACATAGTTATCTCTAAAGGATTGTACTTTAAAACTTGTCTTACTAATTCACTGCCTATTGAACCTGCTGCCCCTGTTATAAGAACTTTTCTATTTTCAATAAATCTCTTTATCTCAATTATATTGTGTTGAACTACTTCTCTACCAAGTAAATCCTCTATCTCAAACTTTTTAACTTGCCTAAATAAATTTGAATTTAACATAAGTTGAGACATATTAGGAATTATTCCAATTTCTATTTTATATTTATTTAGAATTTTAACTATTTTTTCAATATCTTCTTTTGATATAGAAGTACTTGCTATTATACAAATATCTACTAAATTTTTCTTTAAAAACTCTTCTAAATTATCCGTTTTATCTCTAACTTCTACTCCCAAAAATTTTTTCCCTATTTTATTTTCATCATTATCTAGGTATGCTACTATTTCATAATTTTCTTTTTGCTCTAAAATACCAGTTACAGTAGCTTTTCCTGCATATCCAGCTCCTATTATTAATATTTTTTTCATAAGCAATTTTCCTCTTATTTTTTAAATTCCTTTATTATTTTTACTATATATCTCAACTCTTCTTTATTCAAAGTAGGATACATTGGTAAACTTACTTCTCTTGAATAATAATCTTCTGCTACTGGAAAATCTCCCTTTTTAAATCCATATTTCTCTTTATAATATGGCATAGTATGAAGTGGAATATAATGTACTTGTACAAATATATTATTTTCTCTCATATAGTCAAAAAATCTTTTTCTCTCTTCACTATTTTCTAATAATACTGGAAATAAATGGTATGAATTTAAATTCTCTGGTTTCTCTTTCAGTCCCTTATATTTTTTATCATCTAACCACTCTTTAGAAAAATATCTTAATGGAAGTTTTAACCACTCAATGTCTTTTAATTCTTCCTCATAGTATTTAGCTATTTGATTTCTTCTATATAGTGAATTATCTAATTTATCCATTTGTGTCATTCCAAGAGCACATTGCATATCTGTAATTCTATAGTTATATCCTAAATCTTGCATCTCATAATACCAAGCTCCATGATTTTCTATTAACTCTTCTGAATTTCTTGTTATACCATGAGTTCTAAATAAACAAAGTCTTTTGTAATATTCCTCATCATTAGTAAGTACCATTCCGCCCTCTCCAGTTGTTACATGTTTAACTGGATGAAATGATAATATAGTTACATCTGCATAATCTACTATATTTCTCCTATCTCTTTTAGCTCCAATAGCATGAGCTGCATCATGGATTATTTTTATATCCTTTCCTGTTTCATTTATAATTTCTCTTATAGCCTTTAAGTCTACTGGATAACCAGCTAAAGATACTGGAGTTATTACTTTAGTTTTCTCAGTTATATTTTCTTTTAATTTAGTAATATCCATATTATATGTATCTTTATCTATATCTACAAACTTAGGTATTCCTCCTAAATAAAGAGCCCCATTTCCAGAAGCAGCAAATGTGATAGGAGAAGTTATAAACTCATCTCCCTCTTTTAAACCTACTGCATAATAAGCTCCATGTAAGGCAGCTGTTCCATTACAAAAAGCTACTGCATATTTACATCCATGATACTTTGCAACTTTATCTTCAAATTCCTTTATTTTTGGACCTTGAGTCATATAATCTGATTGTAAAGTTTCTATAACAGCTTTTATATCAGCTTCATCAATATATTGTCTTCCATATGATATTATTTTCATGATTACTCCTCCTCAATATCTTCAAATTTTAGCGGTTCTCCAAATTTTAAATCTCTACTAGCTTTTTTTCCTAATACTTTATAATAATATTTTGGAGATATACCATCTGCTGGTCTAACACTCTTTACATTTTCTTCAGTTAGCATTTCTCCTTTTTTTATATCTTTAGAAATAAATAATGACCTTTTAAATTTGAAAGATTTCTTCTTCTTTTCAGTTATCTCATAACTTACATTTCCTATCATTTTTTCAACATTTCTAATATTTTCTACCATCTCTTTAAATTCATCTGGCGTCATAGAAAAGCTTGAATCTGGACCACCTATATTTCTATCAATTATAAAGTGTTTTTCTACAACTGTTGCCCCCATAGCTACTGCTGTTATAGCTACTAAACTTCCCATTGTATGGTCTGATAATCCACTCTTTACTCCAAATCTTTCTGCTAAATCTCTAATCATAACCAAGTTAGCATCTTCTAATTTTGATGGGTATTGGGATGTACATTGAAGTAAAGTTATATCGTTATTTCCCATTCTTTTACAAGCTTCTACTGCTTCTCTTATTTCCTCTTCTGTTCCCACACCAGTTGAAATTATCATTGGTTTTCCTTTTGAAGCAGCATACTCAATTAATGGAATATCATTTATTTCAAAAGAAGCTATCTTATAAATAGGAGTATCTAATTCCTCTAATAAGTCAACTGCTGTTTTATCAAATGGTGTTGAAAATATTTCTATTCCTATTTCCTTTGCATAATCAAATAACTCTTTATGCCATTCCCAAGGAGTGTATGCTTCTTGGTATAATTTATATAGAGTAGTTCCATCCCAAATTGTTCCTGTATCTATCTGAAAATATTTATTATCACAATTTAAAGTTAAAGTATCTGCTGTATATGTTTGTATTTTTACAGCATTAGCTCCACACTCTTTTGCTACTCTTATACTTTCTTTTGCTATTTCTATACTATGCCCATGATTTGCTGATAATTCAGCTATTATAAAAGTTTTATTTTTCATACTCTGCCTCTTTTATTAATTTTCATCGTATCTATATTTTAAAATTCTTACTACTGCATCTCTACACTTTACATAATAATCATTATTTATTTTTATAATTTTTCCAATTTCAGTTTCTAATTGAACATCTTTATTTTCTATAACTTTATCTATTATTATTTTTTTCCCCGTTTCTAAATAACAATATGCTCCTGGATAAGGATATGATTGTGCCCTTATAAAATTATATAAATCCACATATGAAGTATTAAAATTTATATACCCCATTTCTGGAATTCTTTTTCCATAGTATGTTGCTATTTCTTCATCTTGTTTTAGTAACTTTTCTCCTTTTTCAATCCTTTGAAGAGAAGTCAATAACACTTTAGGATATCTTTTTTGCATTTCTTCTAATAAGTCATTCCCAGTCCAAGTATCATCTATCTTTATTTCTTCTTGAAAAATAATATCTCCAGTGTCCACTGTTTCTTCAATTTTATGACAGGTAATTCCAGTTATTTTTTCTCCATTTATAATATTCCAAACATGAGGTGTTCTTCCTCTGTATCTTGGAAGTAAGGAACCATGTATATTTATTGGAAAATCTACTTTATTAAAGATATTTTTGGGTATAATATAACGATAATTAATACTTATTAAGTAATCTATTTTATTATCTTTTAATAATTGTTCCAATTTATTTTTTAACTCTATATTTTTTCTTAAATCTCCATATGAATAATCTAAATTATTATTTTTAGCATATGTGTCTACTGACTCAGCTTTTTCTTCTTTATGAGTTAATATATATTCTACTTGATATCCATTTCTTAGTAATATATCTAGACAATCTTTACCTAACTTTCCAAATCCTAAAAAAATTACTTTTTTCATATTCCTCCAATAAAAACATCTACTATATTTTTTTTCCCATTACTAATATTTATTTTTCTATTAATATTACTTTTAAAAAAGTACAGCAAATTTTTTTTTAAGTCTAAACTATCCCAATTTTCAATCTTTTTAACCAACTCATTTTTTAAAAGACCATTAGCATTATTTAGTTGATTCTCTATTATAATTATTGGAAAAAAATTGGCTTTTAGAATTAACATTTCATGAATACTTTGACCACAACCACAAATGACAAATTTACTTTTTAATATTAAGTCTCTCATTTCACTGGCATTAACATTATAAAATAAACTTATTTTTTCTGTTTTTAACCTTTCTATCTCCTCTTTATTACCAAAAGCTTTTCCTATCACAATAGCTACTTTAAAATTTGAATCTATTTCCTCTAGAATTTTTATCAGTTTTGGAGTTAAATTCCTAATATCTGTTCCACCTAAGGTTATTAAAACATCATATTCTTTCTCTAATAGCTTAATTTCTTCCAAAAATTCTTTTCTAACTATGATATAATCTTTACCTCTTAAAATAGGATTTTTTGTATCATATTCTAAATCTTCATATAAAACAGAATTTAGTATTATTCCTTTAGGATATTTCAGTCTATTGTTATCATCAATATACATACATTTACTTGTGTTACTTGAAATATATTCATAAATATCCAAGTCAGCTAAATAAGAATCTATTATTACATAATCATCTTTCTTTAAAAAGTTTTGTAAAAACTCTTTATCTTTCCAATCTTGATTAATATAATTTTTTTCCTTTAAAATATCCTCTATATTTTTTCCATAAACTACAAATACAGTCTCTATTTTTCTTTCAAGTAATTCCTCATATAGAGCTGAGCATCTTGTAATATGCCCAAACCCTATATTATCTCCACCTTCTGTAAATATAACCACTCTATTTACCATAATACTCTTCCTTCAAATATTTTTCAGCTCTATTTAAATCTTGCTTGTTTAATAATCTTAAAGCTTCCTCAATCTCTTCTTCTAAATTTGAACAAGTTTTCTTTTGCTCTATATTACTATTTATATTATATAACCAAGGTTTTTCTTCAAATAATTTTATTATATCATTACACTTAAAACTCTTATTTTCCTTGTATAAGTAATCATAAACACTACATAATAAAGTATAATCTTCTTTTGTATCTAAAGTTATCCTTATTTTTTCATACTCTTTTGAATCTCTTAAAGTTAAATACCCTATCTTAAATTTATCTTTATTTGTCTTATAAATATATGGTGTTACATGCTCTTTTTCAAATTTTTCAGTAGCATTATTAAAAGCTTCTTCTAATAGTTTAAATGAAAAAATCTCACAATCTAATCCATGTGGATAACTTCTTATTAAAGAATTAGATGTGTAATCATTTTTTTCTTTTAAATGTTTTTCTATTAATTCATCAATTACTTCTGCATCAATACATGGACAATCACTAGTAATTCTTACAACCATATCTGCACTATTTTCTTTTGCTGCTTGATAATATCTTGAAAGAACATTTTCTTCTGAACCTCTACTATAAATAATTTTCAAATCTTTACATAAATTTTCTATTGGATTATCTGTTTCATTTATAGTAGTAGCAACAACCACTTTATTAATAAGTTTAGATTCCATCACTCTATTAATCACTTGCTCTAAAACTGTTTTTTTACTTCCATAAGGAAGAGATAATAATACTTTATTTGGTAATCTACTAGAAGTAGTTCTAGCTTGAATAATACAAACTATATTCATAATTACACCTTCTTAATATTTAATTTCTAATTTTTCTATTCTCTTTCTCAATTCTTCTGCATCTAACCATACTTCATTTGTTCCAGAGTTATAATCCCAACCTTGTTGTATTAGCTTTCCTCCAGCTTTCATCTTATCTTTACTCCACCAATCAAAGTGAGGATAGATTATATAATAATCATCATATTCATAAGTATATCTTGAGTCATCTTTCGTTATCATTACTTCATGAATTTTTTCTCCCTCTCTAATTCCAACTTCTTTCATTGTTCCATTTGGATTTAAAGCCTTAGCTAACTCTGTTATTAAGAATGATGGATTTTTAAATACAAAAGTTTCCCCCCCTTGAGCTTCTTCTAAAGCTTTGAAAACTAAATCTACTGCATCATCTAATATCATCCAAAATCTTGTCATAGCCATATCAGTTATTGGTAACTCTGTTTGACCTTTAGCTAATAATTGTTTAAAGAAAGGAATTACTGAACCTCTGCTCCCTGCTACATTTCCATATCTCACTACTGAAAATACTGTTCCACACTCTCCAGAATATGCGTTAGCTGAAATAAATAACTTATCAGATACTAATTTTGTTCCTCCATATAGATTTATAGGATTAACTGCCTTATCTGTTGAAAGAGCTACTACCTTTTTTACTTTTCTATCTATTGCTGCTTCTATTATATTTTCAGCTCCATGAATATTTGTTTTTATTGCTTCAAATGGATTGTACTCACAAGCTGGAACTTGTTTCATAGCTGCTGCATGTATTACATAGTCTACTCCATTAAAAGCTCTGTATAATCTTTCTTTATCTCTTACATCTCCTATAAAAAATCTAAGCTTATTTGCTTTTTCTATTCCATATTTTAGAATAAAGTTTTTCTTCATTAAATCCTGCTTAAACTCATCTCTTGAATAAATTATTATTTTTTTAGGTTCATATTGTTCTAACACTCTTTCTATAAATTTATTTCCAAATGAACCTGTTCCTCCTGTTACTAATATAGTTGAATTATTTAATTGCATTATTATTTTTCTCCTCCTTAAACTATATAAAATTATTTATTTATTTTTATATATCCTTTTATTTCCCCAAATTTTTGTTCTAAAATTTCAAATTTTTCAGTTCCATAGTAATATAAATTTTTTCCCTTAATATTTAATGCTGCTGACGAAAATAAAGTTATTATATTTTCAAATTCTACACCTAATAAATAAAGAATTTCTATTACAATTTCTCCATCTATTACCATCACGTTTGGAAAAAATTTTTTATAATCACTTTCTTCTCTAGGATGAGATTTTATTACAATTTCTTCCTCATTAATATTCTCTAATAGTTTCATATATATTTTCATCTTTTCTTTTTCTTCTATCCCATATTTGTCTAATGGCTGAGTCAATAAAATTGTTTTTTTCTTTTTCAACTCTTTTATCATTTTTTCTTCATAATTAAATATTTTTAAAATTTTATTTTTCTCTATAGCTGATTTTCTTTTCCAAAGTTCCAATAAATCAATTTCTCTTATTTTATAATTAGATATTTTCTCACTAGTTTTGGTTAAATAAATATTTTCTATATATTTTTTATTATTAATCAACTTATTTTTCCAATTTTCATCTAAATAATAAGGTTTATTTTTCCCTTCTTCTAATATATTTTTAGATGTCCAAATAAATGGATAAGAAATGAATATTCCAGGTTTGATATAATATTTATCTAGATATTTTTTTCCTTTAAATATTTTAATAATATAAATTAAAAACTTTACTATTTCTTTTATATTTTTTACTTTATTTTTTAATGATTTATCACTTTTTAAGTTCATTTTTTCTACTACATATACATTTTTTTTATCATATAATTCTTCAAGATTAGAACAAATTTTTAATGGAATTGCTCTGTTTAACAAAAAAATAACATTATCTATATTTTGCTCTACTAAGAAAAATAATAATAAGCTATATGCTGAACCTTCTACAACAAGATTTTTTTTCATTTCTAATTCAGCTCCCTATTTATCAATTATCAAAATAAACTCAAGATTTTTTAATCTCTTTTAATTTGTTAAAATACTTCTCAACTCTTCTCTTGTTTTTAGATGATTTCCTCCCCAGTATTTTATATAAATATTTTCTTGCTCTTTAGTTATCTTCTTCTCACGCTTTAAAAACACATTTTTTATTTCAAATGTACTTTGTTTGAATTCTTCTTCAATCTTTTTAAAATTATCTCTTTCATCTTTTTCAGTAAAATTTATTTCAAAGTCTGTTTCTATAATAAAATGTTTTTTTCTTAAACATAAACAATAACCTATGTGTGTACCAACTCCATTACTAGCAGTCTCATCTGCTATTTCTATAATACTCCTTAATCTTTTTAAAAAATTTTTATCATTTTTATGACCAGCTGTTACTATCTTAGCTCCTATCTCTAAATATCTTAAATGTTTATTTTGTAAAATATCATGATAGTACATACACACTATTAATGTATTAAATTCTTTTTTTAACTCTCTTAA
>OGFE01000218.1_pt1 | contig 63340 bp, 57 predicted proteins | sample 1570811 | NCBI WGS metagenome assembly OGFE01 (sample SAMEA2581967, study PRJEB24529) | metagenome | biome: Human gut stool | place: China | collected 2011 | reverse complement strand
CGAGTACTTTATACCTTTTTTAATGTAAAAAGAAAAAAGCTAAAGAGAGAAAAAATCTCTTCAGCTAATTTCAAAGGTTTGGGCTATTTAAATTTGCAACAGCCCCTTTTATTATTTAACTTTTACTTCCTCAATTATAAACTCATTATTTTTTCTTTTAACATTTAATTTTACAACTTCATTTGAAGTTTCTGGAAAATCTTCTCTATAGTGTGCTCCTCTACTTTCTTCACGATTTAAAATGCTCAAAGCTAACATCTTTATACTCTCTTCCATTAAATAGACTTCTAATGAACCTTCTTTTAAATTTTTCTCTATACAATAGCTTTCTCTCATATTTTTTAACTCTTCAAATAATCTTTTTACTTTTTCTGCACTTCTAACAATTCCTAAATTATCACTTGTAATATTTTTTAAGATTTTTATAACACTTTTTTTATCTAAGAGATTATTTTTATCTTCTCTAGTAATCTCTCTTATCCAAGCATTAAAATCTTGCTCAATATCTCTCTTTTTTAATTTAAGGCTTTTGGTATTTTTGATATATTCAACAGCATTGATAATAGCTCTATTTGCAAAAACTAAAGAACCACCTAAAGAATTTCCACCTAATCTATTGGCTCCTTCTATTATAGAAGCAACTTCTCCTATTGCATACAATCCATTTACTCCTGTTCTAGCAAATTCATCTATCTTTAGTCCACCATTACAACTATGAGCAAAATGACTGATGACAATATTATCTTTTAATAAATCTATTCCCATATCATTCTTTAGCCAATCTAAATAAACTGTATAAAACTCTTCTTTATTTTCATAGAGCTCCTTAGAATATTTTATACTAACTCCCTCTGTTGGAATTTTTAAATCAATTATATGACTTTTAAAATCTACACTAAAAGGAGCATAACTACTTCTTTCTATCCAAAGCTCCTTATTTTTTTCATCATCTACTCCAGATAAAAGTAGATTATTTCTTAAATCATACATTCCTAAGCAATATTTAAGAGTATGTTCTCCAAATAATACATTATATTTGGGTTTTAAGAAAGCTGGTATAAATTGTATAAACTCTATATTTTGAGCTATAGCCCCAGCATCTAAAGCAGCAATATGTCCAATTCCATTTATTCCTTCTGGATAAAGACTATCTTTATAATTGCTAGCTACTCCACCAGTTGCTAGTATAATTACTTTAGACTTTACAAAGATAAAATTTTGTTTACATTGAAATATAGCTCCAACTACTCTTTTATCTTTAGTAACTATTCTAACCAAGGTACTATTTTCTAAAATATTTAATCCTCTGTGATTTTTTAATTTTCTTTTACATCTTTCCTTAGCTTTTTTCCAATTATTTATGAGATAGATATCTCTTGAATATTTTGCAAAACATGCAGGTCTAGAATCTTTACGAAGCCAAGGCTCAAATCCAATCTTATTTAATAGATATAAACTATTTTTTATATTTGAGATATAAGTTTTTATCAACTCAGGATTTTCCATTCCATTTCCCATTTTTACTATATCTTCATAATATCTTTCACAATCATCTTTATCTTTTGTAACTTGTATTCCCAATGTTCCTTTTAGTGGAAAATAACTAGCTCCACCACACAATTTTTTATTTGTCACAAGACAAACTCTTTTTCTCTTTTTTAGAGCTCTCTCTGTTGCTATAAGCCCTGCTATCCCAGTTCCTACAACTAAAATTTCCGTTTTAAATTCTTTTTTTATTTTTATTTTCAATCCTCAATCTCCTTGTTAATAAATCTTATATCTAAAAATATTATTTAGCTATAATACTATTTATATCTATTCTATTCTCTTGCATACCATTTTTTATTAAAAATTCTTGTGTCTCTATTAAATCTTGAATATCTGCCTCTCTTATCTCTGGATTAAAATCATATAGTGGATATAACTCTAGTACCTCGTCCTTTGTTAGTCCTACATCTTCAGCTGTTATTTTTAAAGTATTTTCAAAATTTTCATCAATATATTTTACTGCATCTTCATTGACTTTTAAAAATCTCTTAACTAACTCTGGATTCTCTTTTAAAAATTTTCCACTTACAGCTGTAACTACTAGTCCTTGTGTCAATCCTTCCCCATTACTTACTACCTTAGCACCATTTTTTATAGCTTTTAAAGCTACAGGTCCAGCAAGTAGAGCTGCATCTATACGTCCACTTTCCATAGCTGCTAAAGCATCAGGAAGTCCCATATTTATAAATTCTACATCTTCCTCTTTAAGATTTCCTTTCCCTAAATATCCTACTAACACTTGATGAAGTATTGTTCCCTTTGGTCCTCCTATTTTTTTCCCTTTCAATGACTCAGGAGTATTTATTTCATCTTTTTTTGAAAGAATCATAAATCCCTTTGGTGATCTACTATATACATTGGTAATTTTTAAATCTACTCCATTAGAAGCTGCTATTATAGCAGAAGTTCCACCTAGTGCATGTAAAAAATCTAACTCTCCAGCTGCTAGAGCATTAGTTTGTTCTGGTCCTGTTGTCAATTCATAAAAATTTATCTTTATTCCATCTTTTTCAAACTCTTTATCAAACATTTTTAAGTTTTTTTCTAATATAGATGGAATATTTAATGGAGATTTAACATAAGTCAAATTTATGTTTTCAACTTTTTTCTCCTTTCCACATGCACCTAACAATAACACTAAAACCATACTCATTAAAGCCATTATCTTTTTTAACATATTTATCCCTCCTTAATTTTCTATTAAATCTATTATTTTACCTTTTAATTTTAATAATTCCATATCTTCTATCTCTCTTGGATAATTTTTATCTATTCTAAATTCTAATATTTTTCCCTCTTTTATAACTAAAACTCTATGAGCTAGTGCTAGTGCTTCATCTAAATTATGTGTTACAAAAATTATTCCTATCTTGGTTTTCTCATAGATTTTTAACAACTCTTTTTGTAATTGCCTCCTAGTAAAATAATCTAAAGCTGAAAAAGGCTCATCCATAAACAGTGTATCTGGCTCATAACTTAAAGCTCTAGCTAATGCTACTCTTTGAGCCATTCCTCCAGATAGTTCTTGAGGGTAACTTTTCCTATACTCCCCCAACCCTATCATCTCTAAATATTTATCTACATTCTCTTTTCTCCCGTGAATAGTTATATTCTCCTCTACAGTAAGCCAAGGTAATAGTCTACTCTCTTGAAAAACTACCCCATATTTTCCTTGAGCTTCTAAATTATTTTTATCATAAAATTTTACTTCCCCTTGAATATCTTCATCTAATTTAGATAATATCCTCATTAAAGTAGTTTTCCCACAGCCACTTTTTCCCAAGATAACTGTTATTTCATCATTTTTTATCTCTAAATCTAAATTTTTAAAAACCTCTTTTTTTTCATAGATTTTAGTTAAGTTTTTTACTCTATATAAACCTCTCATACAAGCTTCCTTTTCTTTTTTTTAAATATTTATCAGTAAAAATAGAAAATATATAATCTGTAATCATTCCTAAAAATCCTATGGATAATATACCAACAACTACTATATCTGACCTAGATATTTGTTGGGCATCTAAAATTAGATATCCTATCCCTGAAGATGAAGCTATAAGTTCCGCTGCTATTATTGCTCTCCAACTATAACCAAGCCCCAACTTTAATCCTAGAAGTATATCTGGAATAGCACTTGGTAATATTATCTTTTTAAATATCTCCATATGAGTTAAATTAAAAACTTTCCCAACCTCTATATATTTCTCATCACAACTTACTATCCCTTTTAGTGAATTTAAAAATATGGGAAAAAAACTAGCTAATATTATTATTACTATTTTTGATAACTCTCCTATTCCAAACCAGAGTATTATCATTGGAACTAGGGCTAATGGGGGAACATGCCTCATAAATTCCAACAGATTTTTAAAATACTCATATAATTTAGGCTTTATACCAAATACTATTCCAAGAGGAAGAGCAAAAAATATAGATATTCCAAAACCTATTATAACTCTTCTTAAACTTATAGCTACGCTATTTAGTAATTTTCCATTTTTTGATAAAATAAAAAAACTTTTTATTACCTTTTCAGGAGATGGAATTATAAAGCTATTCCATAATTTAAAAACTGAACCTAAATACCATATAAAAAATATAAGTATAATTATATAAAATCTTCTTTTATACATTTTATCTGCTCCTTTCTATCACTATTATAGCAGAAAAATTTCTAAACTAATCAAAAAATAATGGAACTGTTGCAATTTAAGAAATTAAAGTTATTATAACTAATTCAAGAATGACTTTTGCTATGTAAAAAAACTAAGAATTGTTCCATATTCTAAAAATTTGAATGAGAAATAGCTTAAGAATTACACAATTCTTAAAGTTCTTTATCAATATAAAATTGTCATTCTTGAATTTTATTACTTTTCTAAGTAAATTTCTTAAATTGAAATCGGGATAAAATAAGAGTAAAGAAAAAGGAAAAAAATTTACTGTAATGAGCATTGCTTAAGCACTAGCGATTGGAAGTAAACTTTTTTCCTTTTATATTATTAAATATTTTTATTTTTTGATTTTAATTTAAGAATTTGCAACAGTCTCTTATATCTTTTATATAATTATTTTATCTATTATAGGAAATTTTCATTGAAGTATACCATTAGAGCTTCATACTCTTTCTTAGTATCAGCTACAGTGTATATATCTACTCTAAATCCTCCCATAGAAGTTTTCATTTCAAGAGCTAATGTACTCTCAAAATCATCACTATCTAAAATAAAGAATTTAGAAACTTTTAATTTTCTATTTGGATTATGGAATACAACTTTTAATTTATTTACATATGGAGAACCTTTTAACAGACTTAACATATCATCTAACTCTTGTGGTCTCTCTGTTATTGTTGAAGATGGTATCTCTTTTTCACTTACAGGAATATTAGTAGTTCTTCTTGGTAAATATTTACAATTTTTAACAGTCTTTAAGTAAAAGTCTCCCATTGCAGATAATTCTACATAAGTTTTTTCTCCATCTTTTATCTCTTCTAAGAAGTAAGATAACTCTAAGTTTTCATTTAAATATTTTTCAACTTTTTCTTTTTCTAATCTTTCATTATTTGAAATAGTATTGAAAAACTCTTTATTTTCTAAATAGTAGTTATAGTCTATCTTTATAGGTAAAGGTGGTATCTCAGTAACATCTTCAAACTCTCTAAACATAAAATATGATTTAATTCCAAGAATTTGAGCCATAAGACTTACCATAAATATCTCTGCTGTATAACCTCCAACTGTACATACAGCTATATTATATTTATTTCCAACTTGTTCTACTATATCTCCAACTTCTTCTACTAGATTTCTTAATCCTTTTGTTCTAAACTCATCAGGATTTCTTTTATTCATTTTTTCAACAGCTTTTCTAGTAACTCTTCTTACTATTCCTTTGCTTAAGAAAAATTCCTCTAATACCTCTCCAGCTAATCTTCCATTTACAGTATCATGTGTTATCATAAATAGATGTCTTCCTGAAAAAATATCTTTCTCTCTTAAATTTTCTACTGCAATAATCTCTGATCCAAATCTCTTATCTCTAAGGTCTACCATACTCTCTTTTTCATAGTAGCTTAAAATATCATCTTTAGTTATATTTTCCTTTTCCGGATTGTGTTCAATATAGTTTTCTATTAAACTTGTACCTACTGTAATTATTAAATTATCCAATTTGTTTCCCCCTATCTTTAAATAAAATTCTCTCTACATTTATTATTACCTTTAAATAGCTGTTTTGTCAATCTTTATTTTCAAAACTATACATTTAATTTAAGTTATAAAATTTTAATAAATTTATTTTAATAAAAAAAACTCAAGAACAATTTTTCTATTCTTGAGTTTTTATAAACTATCTCTACATATCTCTACAAGCTATAATATCTGCTCCAGTTCCTAAAACATTTTTTATTATTATATCTCCATGTTTTACTGGTGCTTTTACTTCTATGTTATTTAACAACTTCATACATTCAAAATTTAATTCTTTTGGAATACTTGTACTAGTTTTTACTGGTAATCTATTGTGGATTCCTCCTACTACTCTTACTGTTGAAGTAATTACTCTTTTAGGAGCAGTTAACTCCTCCTTAGCATAAATTGCTCCTCTTGGACAAGTATTTCCCTTTACATCTAAAGTATCTGTATCTATTGTTAAGTGACATCCCATAGGACATACTATACATACCATCTCTTTTATCATTATTTTTCCTCCTCTGGCACTAAACAAACTACTAGCTCATTACCTTTTACACTTTCTAATAGTTTCTTAGGAACTACTACTTTTTCCATCTCTCCAGGAGCTAGATGAGCCTTCTTCATATTTACTAATACTGTATCTCCATCTTTTACTTGTAATCTCATATTTTTATATATGTTATTTACTCTCATAGAGATTTCTAAAAAATTTTCTATATTTTCAAATCTATATTTTTGAGGAACAGTGTAAGTCACTCCAAACCCATTTTTAAGCTCTATATACTCTCCATTTTGTACTTCATCTTTTACAAATTTAGCAGCTGCTTTTCCTGCTTTTCTAGCTTCAGCACTTACAAAGTCAACTAAGTCATGTACATGAACTACATTTCCACAAGCAAATATTCCAGGAATACTTGTTTCCATCATCTCATTTACAACTGGTCCAGAAGTTCTTCTATCTATTACGATTCCTGTTTTTCTTGAAATATCATTTTCTGGAATAAGTCCTACTGATAAAAGTAATGTATCACACTCATACTCTATCTCTGTACCAGGAATAGGTCTTCTATTTTCATCTACCTTAGCTATTGTAACTCCCTCTACTCTCTCTTTTCCTTTTATATCTACTACTGTATGACTTAAATATAATGGAATATTATAATCATTTAAGCATTGAGCTATATTTCTAGCTAATCCTCCAGAGAATGGCATAAGTTCTACAACTGCTTGTACCTCTGCTCCCTCTAATGTCATTCTTCTAGCCATAATAAGCCCAATATCTCCAGAACCTAAGATAAGAACTTTTTTACCTACCATATATCCTTCCATATTTATAAATCTTTGAGCTGTTCCAGCTGTAAATACTCCTGCTGGTCTCTCTCCTGGAATAGATATAGCTCCTCTTGTTCTCTCTCTACATCCCATAGCTAAAACTATTGCTTTAGCTTCTATCATCATATATCCATCTACTGTATTGATAGCATGAACTATTTTTTCAGGAGTTACTTCTAATACCATAGTATCTAATTTATACTCTATATTCTTCTCTTTAAGTTTTTTAATAAATCTTTCTGCATACTCTGGTCCAGTAAGCTCCTCTTTGAATTCGTGTAATCCAAATCCATTGTGGATACACTGTTGTAATATTCCTCCAAGTTCTTTGTCTCTCTCTATTACTAAAATATTTTCTACTCCATTATTTCTAGCTTCTATTGCTGCTGCAAGACCTCCAGGTCCTCCACCAATAACCACTAAATCGTATCTCATCTTATAGTTCCTCCTGTTTTTTAGTTTCTCCAGTAAGGATATATGACCCTACTTTATCTAATACTATATCTTCTAATTTTTGATTTAATTCTCTTGCTAAAATCTCTTGTACTCTTGGTCCACAGAATCCACCTTGACATCTTCCCATTCCAGGTCTACATCTCTTTTTAATACCATCTACTGTCTTAGCTCCTACCATTCTATGAATTACATCAACTATCTCTCCTTCGGTGATATTTTCACATCTACAAATTATTCTTCCATATCTTGGGTCTTTTTTAATTACCTCTGCTTTCTCTTCATTAGAAAGTTCCATAAAATGAATTTGTGGTCTATTTTTCTTGTGTTCCTCTTTTTTCTTTACATCTCCTAATCTTTCCACTATCATCTTAGCTACATCTACTCCAATAGCTGGTGCTGATGTAAGTCCAGGAGATTTTGTCCCTGCTATATTAAAGAAATAAGGCGCATCTTCTACTTCTCCTATAATAAAATCATCTATATCTGCTTCTGCTCTAAGCCCACTAAAGTTTTTAATATTATCTCTAAAGTTTATATCTTTTACACTCTTAGTTGCAGTTGCTCTAATTTTATCTAATCCACTTAGAGTGTTTCCTACATACTCTTTATCCTCTATCTTTTCAGCTGTTGGTCCTACTATTAAGTTTCCATGCGCTGTTGGAGCTACTAAAACTCCTTTCCCAACTTTTGTAGGACATTGGAAAATCACACTACTTACTAGATTTCCTTGTACTTTATCTAATAAGAAGTATTCTCCAGCTCTTGGAGTAATTTTAAACTTTCTTTCACTTACCATGTTATTTATCTCATCAGCAAACACCCCAGCAGCATTTACTAAAGCTCTAGTTTCTAATTCTTCTCCATTTGCAAGTATCACTTTATATCCATTTTCTAATTTTTCTATCTTTTCAACCTTAGCATCAGTTATTACTTCTACTCCATTCAATACTGCATTTTCCAACATTTTTATAGTTACTTCCCAAGGTCCTGTTACCCCAGCTGTTGGAGCATATAATGCTGCTACAACCTCTTTACTTACATTTGGCTCCATTGCAAATACTTCTTCTTTTTCTATAATTCTCATATTAAGAATTCCATTTTTTAATCCTCTATTATATAGTAAAGTTAAATGTGCTCTTTCCTCTTCTGAAAATGCTAAAACTAATGAACCTGTTCTTTTAAATGGAGCATCTATCTCTTTACATAAATCTTCATACATAGCATTTCCTAATGCATTGTACTTTGCCATTAAAGTTCCCTCTGGTGCATCATATCCAGCATGTACTATTCCAGAGTTAGCTTTACTTGTTCCATTAGAAACATCATGCTCTTTCTCCAATACTTTTACTTTTAAATCATATTTTGCTAATTCGTAAGCTGTAGCAGCTCCCATTATCCCTGCTCCAATTACAATAACATCTAACATACCTTCCTCCTTAATTTTTCCAATAAAAAAAAAGTCAGCAAACAGACAGATTACCTCTGTCTACTGCTGACTCTCCATTTCTCCAGTCGTTTATTCTTTTACAGTAATATTATCCTACTTTTCAGTCATTTTGTCAAGAAGTTTAATCCTCTTTTTCCCACTCCATAGCCCTTTTTACAGCTTTTTTCCAACCAGAATATTTTTTTACTCTCTCATCTTCAGCCATATTTGGAGTAAACTCTTTCTCTAATTTCCATTGTGAACTAATCTCATCTTTAGTTTCCCAAAATCCAACTGCTAATCCTGCTAAATATGCAGCTCCTAAAGCAGTTGTTTCAAGAGTTTCAGGTCTTCTAACATTTGTTCCTAAGATATCTGCTTGGAATTCCATTAAAAAATTATTGGCTGCTGCTCCTCCATCAACTTTAAGGCTTGCTAATTTTATTCCTGAATCTTCTTGCATAGCTTCTAATACATCTCTAGTTTGATAAGCTATTGATTCCAATGTTGCTCTTATAATATGATTTTTATTTGCTCCACGAGTAAGCCCTAAGATAGCACCTCTAGCATACATATCCCAGTATGGTGCTCCTAAGCCTACAAAAGCTGGTACAACATATACTCCACCATTGTCTTTTACTTTTCTAGCAAAATATTCTGTATCTCTAGCTTCTCCTACCAACTTCAACTCATCTCTTAACCATTGAACACTAGCTCCACCTATAAATATACTTCCCTCTAATGCATATTCAACTTTTCCATTAAGTCCTATTGCTATTGTTGTTACAAGACCATTTTTGCTTCTTACCATCTTTTCCCCTGTATTCATTAGTAGGAAGCATCCTGTTCCATATGTATTTTTAGAATCTCCCTCTTTAAAACATGCTTGTCCAAATAATGCTGCTTGTTGGTCTCCTGCTACTCCAGCGATTGGAACTCTATGTCCACCTTTTCCTCCTAAGTTAGCATATCCAAATGTTCCACTGCTATCTTTTACTTTTGGTAACATCGATTTAGGTATTCCTAGTACTTTTAATAACTTTTCATCCCATTCCAATTTTTTTATATTATAAATCATTGTTCTTGAAGCATTTGTATAATCTGTAGCATGAACTTTTCCATTTGTCAGTTTCCATATCAACCAAGTATCAACAGTTCCAAATAAAAGCTCTCCTTTTTCTGCTTTCTCTTTAGCTCCTTCTACATTATCTAGAATCCATTTTATTTTTGTTCCAGAGAAATAAGCATCTATTAAAAGTCCTGTATTCTCTTTTACGTATTCCTCCAATCCCTTTATTTTCTTTAATTCATCACATATTTTAGCTGTTCTTCTACATTGCCAAACTATAGCATTATATACTGGCTTTCCTGTATTTTTATCCCATACAATAGTAGTTTCTCTTTGATTTGTTATTCCTATACCTATAATATCATGTTGAGATATCCCTGTTCTAGCAATTACTTCTGCTAATACTCCACTTTGACTTGACCATATTTCCATTGCATCATGTTCAACCCATCCTTCTTTAGGATATATCTGTGTAAACTCTTTTTGAGCTACTCCAACTATTTGTTGTTCACTATCAAAAACAATTGCTCTTGAACTTGTAGTTCCTTGGTCTAATGCTATTATATATTTTTTATCCATTGCTAAAACCTCCAATATTTTTATCTGTATTCTTTATCCTAAACAAGTTGTACAAGTTGTTGAAAATATATTAAATAAACCTATTCCTATCAATGCACCTATAATAGGACCTACTATAGGTACCCAAGCATAACTCCAATTTGAATCTCCTTTTCCTTTTATAGGTAATAATGCATGAGCTATTCTTGGTCCTAAATCTCTTGCAGGATTAATAGCGAAACCTGTTGCTCCTCCAGTAGCCATACCAATTACACAAATAAGCATTCCCACCAAAAATGGTTTTATTCCTGGATCAACCATATTTTTCCCATAACCAATTGCTAATATTCCAATAACTAAAATAGCAGTTCCAATCATCTCTGTTACAATATTCCAAGGCTTATTATCAATAGCTGGTCCTGTTGCAAAAACTCCTAATTTAGTTCCTTTACTTGGTTCTTCATCTAACAGATTTTTATAAGTTAAATATGCCAAAGTTGCTCCTAATATTCCTCCTAATATTTGAGCTAGAATATAACCTGGTACTAATTTCCAAGATAATGTTCCATCAAAAGCTAATGCTATTGTTAATGCTGGATTTAAATGTGCTCCACTTACCCAACCAGTTAAATAAGCAGCCATTGTTACTGATATTCCCCAGCCAAAACAAGTTACCATCCAGCCTCCACCCTTTCCATAGCTTTTATTTAAGCTTAGGGTCATATTAATACCATTTCCTAAAAGTAAAAGAAAAGTTGTTCCCAAAAACTCTGCTAAATACATTGAACTTGGTTCCATATGAAGTCCTCCTATTTATTTTTTATATAAAAAAGCTTGAAAAAAACACTGAACCCCTCAGTATTTTTTCAAGCTTCTCCATAACACTAAGCCAATTATTCACATGATTTATTCTACTACTTTTTCAGCAACTCGTCAACTATTTTTTATTTTTTTGTTTATTTTTAATTTCTTTAGTCATTTTATCATACATCCCATAATTCTTTTTTTGTGGTAGAAATTCCCATAGCACCACTTCCTAAAGCATTGATTATATCTTCCTTATCTTCTATCAATCCACCTGTTATTATTGGAACTTTAACTGCTTTATTTATCTTTTTTATAATTTTAGGCATTAAACCTGGTAATATCTCTATTGCAGTTGGTTTATTTTCTTTTATATTTATTATTGTATTATTCAACGAGAATGAGTCTAAAACAAAAAATCTTTGTATTACTTTTATTCCATTCTTATTAGCAAAAGATACAATATTATGCTTCGTTGTTATAATTCCATCAGGCTTAATCTCTTTTATAAGGTATTCTGCTCCATTATTTGAACTTGAAAGTCCATCTACCATATCTACATGAACATATACTATTTTTCCTGCCATCTTTAATCTATTAACTATCTCTTTCAGATTTAGAATATTTGCCATTATTACAAAAACTATTTCACTACTACTTTTTATTGTATCTTCTAAATATGTGTCATTTTTTAATGCAGGAATAATTGGATTTCTTTCCAAAATTTCTTTTATATTATACATAACTTTCTCCTAAAATTTACTATTTTTAATAATTAATTATAACATTATAATCAAAATAAAAAAAGTTAATTAGTATAAATATTTATGGAATTTGTACTTGAGAAATATGATTACATGTTGAAAGTTCTGACATCACATCTAAAATATCTATCTGTTTTCCCATAATTAATGTATATTCTATTTTATGTTCTTCTAAGTTTTTTTCAACATTTTTTATTCTTATATTATTTTCTTTAAAAAAATTATAATTTTTCATCAAAACTTCTGAAAAATCTATATCTTTATTAAAATGTACTATCAATTTTCCTATATGTTTATTCTCTATCCAATAACGTTCTAATTTTTTTAAAGTTACAAGAACAATTATTATTGCTATTCCTGAAGGTACAGCTAGATAATAAAATCCCCAACCTATACTTAATCCTAAACAACCTGTAGCCCAAATAGAAGCTGCTGTAGTTAATCCCCCAATAATTCCTTTATCCCTCATTATTGTCCCAGCCCCTAAAAAACCTATACCACTAACTACTTGGGCCCCTATGCGACCTAAATCAGTTTTCAATACTTGTGAAGCAGCTGGAAATGCTAATGCATAATTATGTAAATTTATTCTTAGTTGATCTTGAATCATAGATACTATTGTTGCACCAAGACAGACTAATATATGAGTTCTAAAGCCTGCTGGTCTATTATGGTGTCCTCTTTCATAACCGATTATTCCTCCAATAACTATTGCCATAAAAATTCTTAAAATAATCTCATATATTGTAAGTGTATTTGTAAAACTACTCATAAAAACTCCCTTCAAAAATAAAGTAGCAAAGTTGCTCAACATTTGCTACTTTTTACTTAATTTTTATTTATCCTTTCCTGGATAAAACTTAGAATTTGAGAAATAATCTTTAGTTTGTTTTCTGACTTCTGGGAATAATACTATTAATGCTATTAAGTTTGGAATAATAACTAATCCCATTGCTAAGTCTTGAATTGTCCAAACTAAATCTATCTTTGTAATTGCCCCTACAATACATAAAAATGGAAATACATACTTTACTTTATCAGTAACTTTAGGTCCAAAAGCATATGTAAAACTTTTAGCAGCATTAAACCACTGTCCCATTAAAGTTGTAAAGCAGAAAATTAAAAGAGCAAAAGTAGCTACATGTTTTAGCGGAAACCATACAGTTCCAAAAGCTTCAATAGCCATTACTGTAGCACTATGTCCACTTTGATACATTCCTGTTACTCCAACAACTAGAGCTGTTATAGTACAGATAATAATTGTATCAACAAATACCTCTGTAACTCCTGCAATTCCTTCTTCACAAGGGTGTTCTACAATAGCTGAACCATGTGCAAAGGGAGCTGTTCCTTCCCCTGCTTCATTAGAATACATTCCACGAGTTATTCCAAATTGAAGGGCTCTAGTCATAACATATCCTCCAGTTCCTCCAGCTACTGCTTTTAGAGAGAAAGCTTCTGAAAATATTTGACCAAATATTGCTGGAACATGTTGAATATTTAAAATAATAACTAAAATCCCTACTACAATATAAAATACTGACATCATTGGAACAAGTGATGTAGCTATATTAGCAACTCTTTTTAAACCACCTAAAGTTATTGCCATTAAGAAACAAATTAATGCTATACCTGTAATCCAAGTAAGTATATTATAGTTAGAGTATAGAATACCTGAAATAGTATTAGATTGAACTAGATTAGCTCCCATCATCTTAGTACACATAAGAACCGCAATAACTATCCCTAACCAAGGAGCTTTAAGTCCATCTCTAATGTAATACATAGGTCCACTTAAAAGATTTCCTTGTGAATCCTTTCCTCTATACAATTGTGAAAGTACAATCTCTCCATATTTTAAAGCCATTCCAAAACAAGCAGCAAACCACATCCAGAATACGGCTCCCATTCCTCCAGCAGCAATAGCAGTAGCAATCCCTACAACATTTCCTCCACCTACATTTCCAGCTAATGTTACCATCATAGCTTTAAAAGAGGAAATTGATCCCTCACCTTTATCTTCATTTCTAGCCTTAAAAGAATCAATCAACGTTTTCTTAATAATAAATTTAAAATATCTTACCTGAATAAAACCATTAGTTACTGTATATAAAATTCCTAATCCCAATAATACAAAAACTAACCATTTACCCCATAACCAAGCATTTATAATTACAAGAATTTTTTCTAAATTATCTATCATAGTTCTCTCCTACCTATTTTTTATTTATTTTTTATCTCTTTAGCTAACTCAGGATAATTTGTTATAATTACATCTATTCCTTTTGAGTACAAATATCTCATATCTTTTTCTTCATTTACTGTCCAAGTATTAATCTCAAGATTATACTTCTTTAACTCATCAATAACTTCAGGTATCAAATTATTATGTCTTGGATGATAACATTGAACTCCATGAGAATGAGTATATTTCCCAGCATCTATTATCCAATCTTCTGATAAAAATCCATACTTTAATTGGGAAGCAATTTTTTTCATTCTCATAACAGAGAAATGATTAAAACTAGATATAATAACTCTATCCTCTAGGTTATATTCTTTTATCAATTTCCAAACCTTTTCCTCTATCCCTAAATACTCATTTATTCCTGTTTTTAATTCAATATTTGTTATTACCTTTAAATTTTTTACCAATTCAAAATAATCTTTAAGAGTAGGAATTTTATTAAAGCCTACATTTTCAAACTTAAATGATGCATCAAATTTTTCTAATTCTTCATAAGTATAATCCACAACATACCCTTTTCCATTAGTGGTTCTATCAATAGTTTCATCGTGAATAATTACTACTTCCCCATCTTTTGTAAGTTGAACATCTAACTCTATTCCATCTACTCCGCACTCTATAGCTTTTTTAAAAGCTAACATTGTATTCTCAGGATAATTTCCACTATATCCTCTATGTGCAAAAATTTTACTCATAATTTTCCTCCTTTTAATTAAAAAATTCAATAAAAAAACTGGAAAACACAAGTTACAATTAACTTCTTAGTTAATAGCTTCTCCATGTCTCCCAGCTAATATTCTATATATTACATAATATACAATATTTTAAAATTTTTGTCAAATTATTTTATTTTTTTAATTTTTTTAGTATTTTTTTATTTAAAATAGTACATAAAAACCTATCATATATTTCAACAGTTTTTTATTATTATTACATCATTCCAGGCATCATACCAGGATTCATCTCTGGTTGTTTAGGTTCTTTTTTACTAGCTACTAAAACCTCTGTAGTTAGAATTAAAGCAGAAACAGATGCTGCATTTTGAATAGCTGACCTAGTTACTTTTACAGGATCTAGTATTCCTTCTTCTATCATATTTACATATTTTTCAGAAGCAGCATTAAATCCATATCCTTCTGGCATATCTTTCACTTTTTCAAGTACTACTGCACCATCTACTCCAGCATTTTCAGCTATCTGTCTAAGGGGAGCTGTAAGAGCTTTTTTAACTATCTCTACTCCTATTCCCTCTTCTCCTTCAAGCTTAAAGCTATCCATATCCTTAGCAATCTCTACAAGTATAGTTCCTCCACCAGAAACTATTCCCTCTTCTACCCCTGCTCTTGTAGCATTTAGAGCATCTTCTATTCTAAGTTTTTTATCTTTCATCTCTGTTTCAGTAGCAGCTCCAACTTTTATTACTGCAACTCCACCAGAAAGTTTAGCAAGTCTTTCTTGTAATTTCTCTTTATCATAATCTGAAGTTGTTTCAGCTATTTGATTTTTAATAGCAGTTACTCTTCCTTTTATAATTTCAGCTTCTCCCATTCCATCTACTATGATAGTAGCATCTTTAGTAACTTTTACTTTTTTAGCACTTCCAAGTTGTGGAATTGATGTTTCTTCTAATCTCATACCTTTCTCTTCTGAAATTACTTCTCCACCTGTAAGAATAGCTATATCTTCTAACATAGCTTTTCTTCTATCTCCAAAAGCTGGAGCTTTTACAGCTACAACATTTAAAGTTCCTCTCAATTTATTTATTACTAATGTAGTTAGTGCCTCTCCCTCTAATTCATCAGCTATAATTAACATAGGTCTTGAAGTTTGTACTGTTTGCTCTAGTATAGGTAAAATATCTTTCATATTTGAAATTTTCTTATCAGTTATTAGAATAAATGGGTTATCTAGTTCAGCTACCATTCTTTCAGAATCTGTTACCATATATGGAGATACATATCCTTTGTCAAATTGCATTCCCTCTACTACTTCTAAAGTAGTTTCTAAAGATTTTGCTTCTTCAACAGTAATTACCCCTGTTTCTCCAACTTTTTCCATAGCTTGAGCTATAAGTTTTCCTATCTCTTCATCTCCTGCAGAAATTGAAGCAACTTGAGCTATCTCTTCATTTGACTCTATTTTTTTAGCTCTAGCTTTAAGATGATTAATTACCTCTTTAGTTGCTTTTTCTATACCTTTTTTGATAAACATAGGATTGGCTCCAGCACTTACCATTTTTAATCCTTCTTTTACAATAGCTTGAGCAAGTATTGTAGCAGTAGTAGTTCCATCTCCTGCTACGTCATTAGCCTTTGTAGCTACCTCTTTTATAAGTTGAGCTCCCATATTTTCAAATGGATCTTCTAACTCTATCTCTTTTGCAATAGATACACCATCATTTGTGATAAGTGGTGAACCATAACTTTTTTCTAATACAACATTTCTTCCTCTAGGTCCTAATGTTACCTTTACTGCATCTGCTAAAGTATTTACTCCTATTTCAAGTTTTTTTCTAGCTTCCTCATCAAATTTTAAAATTTTTGCCATTTTTGATTACCTCCAATAATTACTCAACAATTGCTAAAATATCCTCTATATTTAATACTAAATATTTTTCATCTCCATCTTTTATCTCAGTACCAGAAAATTTAGAATACACTACTTTCTCTCCAACTTTTATATCTTCTAATTTTTCTCCCTTTCCAATAGCTATTATTTCAGCCATATTAGGTCTTTCTTTATCTCCTGCTCCTGGAAGAATAATTCCACTTGCTGTCTTCTCTTCTACTTTAACTGGTTTCACTAAAACTCTCTCTCCAATAGGTCTTATTTTCATCTATATCCCTCCATTTTATTAGCACTCTTATACAACGAGTGCTATTCTTTTACATTAATATCTTAAATCATTTAATCTTAACTGTCAATAGTTTTTTGAGAATTTTTCATTGTCTTTTTTTAACTTCATTGGTAAAATATAGGTAATGCTGGGGAGGTTGTTATTATGAGTAATTTACTTAATGAAAAAATTGATTTAAAAGAGTTTTACAAAAAATTCTTAGTTATTGGTATTCCATTGATGATACAACAACTTGTATCTTCATCTTTAAATTTTATTGATAATCTTATGATAGGAAGACTTGGTACTGACTATATAGCTTCTGTTGGTTTTGCCAATAGTGTCTATCGGATTTTAGATTTGATTATCTTTGGAATATGTAGTGGTATGGGAGTATTTATAGCTCAATACTATGGAAAAAGAAATTTTGAATTAATTAGAAAAATATTAGGACTTATGGTAAGAGCAGCTTTTGCAGTATCTATGTTATTTGCTCTTGTAGCTTTTTTTAAGGCTGATTTTATTATAGGAATTTTTTCAAAAGATTCAGAAGTTTTAAGAATTGGTACCTCGTATCTTAAAGTTGTAGTTCCTTGTTATATATTCTACTCTATATCTTCTAGTATGGGATTTTCTTTACGTGCTATGGGGCTTACTAAATTTCCTATGATTTCAGCTTCTATTGGAGTAGCAACTAATACTTTTTTTAACTATTGTTTAATCTATGGTAATCTAGGATTTCCTAGACTTGAAGAAAAAGGTGCTGCTATTGCAACAATTTTAGCAAGATTTGTAGAGATGTGTATTATATTGACTATTATCTATAAAAAAGACTTTAACCTTAAAGGAAAATTAGAATCATATCTACATATTCCTAAAAATCTTATAAAAGAGATTATAAAAGTATCTTCTCCTGTTATATTTACTGAGATGCTTTGGATACTAGGAATTATCTCTCTATCAGTTGCCTATGCAAAACTTGGTACTGTACAATCTGCTTGTGTACAGATAGCTGATGTGATTTCTGCTATTTCTGCTATATTATTTATGGGAATTTCTAATGCTGCCTCTGTTATTATTGGACATACTATTGGTAGCGGAGATAAAAATAAAGTCATTGCCTACTCTAAACAAATTATTTTAGTTGCCTTTGGTATGGCTACTTTTAGCTTTATCTTAGTACAACTTCTTACAGGAAATATTATAGCTTTGTATAAATTATCACCAGATATAGCTCTTCTTGCTGAAAAAACTTTAAGAGTATATGGAATTTTTGTTTTCTTTAAAATGGTAAACTGGGCTATACTAATTGGATTATTTAGAGCAGGTGGAGATACAAAAGTAGCTTTTTACTTAGATATCTTACCACTTTGGTTATATGGTGTTCCATTAGCTTTTATAGGAGCATATTTCAAAGTTCCTATTTTTATTCTTATAGGACTTGCAGAATCTTGTGAAGTTATCAAGTTAATATTTGCTCTTTGGAGATATAAAACTCTACATTGGATAAAAGATGTAACAGTATAATTTTTATATTAAAAACTCCCCCTCTTAGAATTTAAGAGAGGGAATTTTTTTATATTTAGTATGTAGTAAAAAGTTTTTAAATACTATCTTTTCTTATATCCACACTTTGGACAAACTCCATTTTCATCTAATGAAATTCCACAAAGAGGACAACGGTCTATATTATTCTTAGTAGTAAACTCTGCAGAAGCTGCATTTACACCACTAGTAAAAGTTATTTTAGCAATATTTAATTTATCTTTTAATAAGTCATAAACAATTTTAATCATTCCTTCAACTGTTAAAGTTTCTTTAGTAACAACTAAACGAGCGTCAGGATATGCAGTTGCTAAGTCAGTCTTAAAAGCAGGACCTTTCATAACGTTTTGAGGAGTCCCATCTTTTATCCCAGTTTCCTCATAAACTTTTAAAATAGCAGGTAAAAGAGGATCATCTTCTCTCAAAATAAGAGAGTGGTCAAAATTCTTCAATACTTCCCAAGCTGTTTTTTGAATTTCATTACAAGGGAATACCATATTTACACCTTCATTTATAGAATCTTCTACTTCTATTGTTAAAACTCCAGTATGTCCATGTAAATATTGAGCTTCTCCTCTAAACTTATAAAATCTGTGTGCATATTGTAAATCAAAACTTGTAATACTTCTCATAATTTTACCTCCTTAAATTAACTATCTTTATTCTTATGAGAATATATTATCATATTTGTATTTATTTGTCAATTAAAATTATTTTCATTTTGTAATAATTACAATCGTATGGTATTAAACCTTGATTTTACTTTGTTTATTGAAAATTTATCTTTTATATTTTATTACTTTTGAAAAAATTTATTTAAAAACTCCTTCTTTTCTCTCACAAAAAGTTTTCCTTCTACCTCCTTGCAAATATAAACTACCACTATTAATCCATCTCTTTCATTAGTGCAATCAATAGCTTCTTTTATCACTTCATACTCTCTTCCGTTCTTTTTATTAATCCAAGTTGAATTAGCTTTTATTTCCATTTTTTCTCCTTTATTTATCAAATAATTTTTTATTATAATATGAATTTGCTGTATAAATTGCAGCTATTGGATTATGCCCTAATACTCTATCTTTTACCGCAAAAACAGTAACAGGTGCTTCAGAATATTTTATAAATAAACTATCATGCCCTACACAAAGTCCTAATAATATATTTAATTGTGTTCCTCTTGAATTTAAAAATTTAGCCTGTCCTATTGGATTACACATAGGTTCAAATTCACAAGCAGGACGAACTTGCTGCTCTTTATTTATATTTATAAATTTTTTAGAAATACTTCCATTTTTACATACAATAGAATCTACTTCAAAACCATGATATCTTAATATATTGGCAAAAATTTCAGCCTCATTTGCTAAGCCTATACAAAAAGCTAATCCTAATTTTGTAAAATTACACTTATTAGCAAAAAGTATAATCTCCTGTATCCTTGTTAATTGACAATATCCTTCTGCTTCTACTAATGCTGAATTATGAGATAATCTCATATTTTCTTCTTCTAAATAATATTTTTTTATTTCCTCTATTTTTTCTAATTCTCTACACGGGCAATTTATAGGTGCATCTTCTAAATTTCCGTTTCTACATGAATGTTTTTTACATGAATCACAAGTATACATTACAATCCCCTCCTCAAATATTTTATATTTATATTATATAACATTTTTGAAAAATTTTCTAAAAAAATATTGATATATAATGTAGAAAATAGTATAATATAAAAATATAACAATACTAGTTTATATTAAAAAATAAAAAAATTTAAAAGGAGAAATGAAATGCACCCAGTAATAATAAAATTTTTAGACAAAGTTTTAGACTTACTTCCTACAATTATTATTAGAGGAGTAATTGTTATTGTATTATTCTCTATTTGGCCTAAATTTGTAGCTGTATTAATCAAAGCGTATAAAAAGGCTTTAAGGAAGAAAAATGTTGATCCTCTTTTAGAAAGTTTTACAAGTTCAATGATTAAAACTCTAATGTATGTAATCCTATTTTTCTTAATAGTAGGAATAGCTGGAGTAAAAGCTACTTCACTTGTAACTGTTCTAGGTACTGCAGGTTTAGCTGTAGGTTTGGCATTACAAGGAAGCTTAGCAAACTTAGCTGGAGGTATGTTAATACTTTTCTTTAAACCTTTTACTAAGGATGAATATATCGTAGCAAGTAGTGGAGTTGAAGGAACAGTTGATAAGATACAAATACTTTATACTATCTTAACTACCCCTGATAATAAAGTAGTTATCGTTCCTAATAGTCAATTAGCTAACAATGCCATTACCAATGTTTCAAGAAATCCAGAAAGAAGACTTGATATGGTATTTTCTGTTTCTTATGATACACCAACTGAAAAAGTAAAAGAGATTTTAAATAGAATTGCTAATGCTCATCCAGCAGTTTTAAAAGAAAAACCTATTAATATTAGAATGAGCGTTCAAAATGCTAGTTCACTTGATTTTATATTTAGAGTATGGGTAAAAAAAGAAGATTATTGGACAGCAAAATTTGATTTTACTGAAATTGTAAAAACTGAATTTGATGCTAATAATATTGAAATTCCATATCAAAAAATTGATATTTATAGAAAATAATTTTTCAAATAAACTTTGTGTTAAAAATCACATTTTTTAAAAATTTTACTGTACATTTTCCAGAGTTTCGTGTTATAATATCTGAAATCCAAAAAATATTTATAAAATAAGTTCGTAAATTAAATTAATCTATATTATGTATTTTAAAAGGAGTTGCAAATGAACGGAAAAATAGTAAAAGAAGCTATAACATTTGATGACGTATTATTAATCCCTGCAAAATCAGAAGTATTACCTCACCAAGTAAATCTTAAAACAAGACTTACAAAGGATATTACACTAAATATACCTATACTTAGTGCTGCTATGGATACAGTTACAGAATCAGATTTAGCTATCGCTCTAGCTAGACAAGGTGGAATTGGATTTATTCATAAAAATATGAGTATTGAAGATCAAGCTGCTGAAGTAGATAGAGTAAAAAGAATAGAAAGTGGAATGATAAGAAACCCTGTTACTCTTACTGCTGATTGTACAGTAGGACAAGCTGAAGATTTAATGAGAAGATATAAAATCTCTGGACTTCCTGTAATTGAAGGAGAAGGAAAACTTATAGGTATAGTTACAAATAGAGATATAAAATACCATAAAGATATGGGACAACTAGTTGGAGATATGATGACAAAAGATAATCTTATCACAGCTCCAGTTGGAACAACTTTAGACCAAGCTAAGGAAATATTATTATCAAATAGAATAGAAAAGTTACCTATAACAGATGAAAATGGATATTTAAAAGGATTAATTACAATCAAAGATATAGATAACTTAGCTGAATATCCTAATGCATGCAAAGATTCTCATGGAACATTGAGAGTTGGGGCAGCTGTTGGAATAGGACCTGATACTTTAGAAAGAGTTGCAGCTCTTGTAAAAGCTGGAGTAGATATTATAACTGTTGACTCTGCTCATGGACACTCTATGGGAGTAATCAATAAAATCAAGGAAATTAAAGCTGCTTTCCCTAATCTTAACTTAATCGGTGGAAATATTGTTACTGCAGAAGCTGCTTTAGACTTAATTGAAGCTGGAGTAGATGCTGTAAAAGTAGGAATAGGACCTGGTTCTATCTGTACTACAAGAGTTGTTGCAGGAGTTGGAGTACCTCAACTTACTGCTGTAAATGATGTTTATCAAGTATGTAAAGATAGAGGAATAGGAGTAATTGCTGATGGTGGAATAAAGCTATCAGGAGATATAGTAAAAGCTTTAGCAGCTGGGGCTGATTGTGTAATGCTAGGAGGACTTCTAGCTGGAACAAAAGAAGCTCCTGGAGAAGAAATAATTTTAGAAGGAAAGAGATTCAAGCTTTATGTTGGAATGGGTTCAATAGCAGCTATGAAGAGAGGTTCTAAAGACAGATACTTCCAAAATGATGCTAAAAAACTAGTTCCAGAAGGAATAGAAGGACGTATCTCTTATAAAGGAAATTTAAAAGATGTTGTATTCCAATTATGTGGTGGAATTAGAGCAGGTATGGGATACTGTGGAACTCCTACAATAGAGGATTTACAAATTAATGGTAAATTCATAAAAATAACTGGTGCCGGATTAAGAGAAAGTCATCCTCATGATATTACAATTACTAAAGAAGCACCTAACTATTCTAAATAAAATATAATTATATAATGGTTATTACATTAGTAATAACCATTTTTTATTCTTTATAATTTTAACTGTTTTTAAACTCTATTTTATATATTAGCACAAAAAAAGCCCCAAAATTTGGGGCTTCTATACTTTCTGATTAACTCAACTATTTTGAAGCGTATACAGATACTTGCTTCTTGTCTTTTCCTAATCTTTCGAATTTTACATATCCATCAATTAGAGCAAATAGAGTATGGTCTTTACCCATTCCCATGTTGTTTCCTGGGTGGAAAGCTGTTCCTCTTTGTCTTACTATGATGTTTCCAGCTTTTACAACTTCTCCATCATATTTTTTTACTCCAAGATATTTAGGATTTGAATCTCTTCCGTTTTTAACAGAACCTTGTCCTTTTTTGTGTGCAAATAATTGTATATTTAAAGTAAATTGCATCTATTTTTCCTCCTTCTCAACAAGCTTTATATTTTTAGGATAATCTTTTGATAAACTTTTTATCATTAATACCATGCTCTCTAATAAAGTATCTAGTTCTTTCTCTTTTCCTTTATTATCCATACCTCTCATATCTACACTTAAGTATCCATCAGAGTCTATTTCAAACTTAGGATAGATATCAAGCACATCTTGCATACCACCTAAAGGTAATTGTAATGCCATAGAAAGTGCAGCACAAACTATATCTTCACCATACTCAGCATAGCCTGAATGTCCAGTAGCTTTGTATCCTACAACTCTACCTTTTTTTCTATAAATTTCTATTCTTGTCATTGACAATCTAATTTAGACAATTAAGCGTTTATTGAAGTAACTTTAATTTCAGTAAATAGTTGTCTGTGACCTTTTTTTCTGTGGTATCCTGTTTTTGGCTTGTATTTGAAGTTAACTACTTTAGCTCCTTTACCTTGAGCAACAACTTCTGCAACTACTTTAGCTCCTTCTACTACAGGAGTTCCAACTTTTACAGTTTCTCCATTAGCTACTAAAAGAACTTCAGTTAATTCTACAGTTGCGTTAACTTCAGCATTTAATTTCTCTACTCTTAATACGTCACCTTCTGTAACTTTGTATTGTTTACCACCAGTTTTAATAACTGCGTACATTCTAACACCTCCAAAAGTATTAACAAATCGCTGAATAGGGTTGCTGATGACCTTATTTCATGCGTAATCTAGATGAGATTATACCATATAAATTAAAGTTTGTCAATGGGTCAGCTATATTTTATATTAATTTTTTTGATAAAACTATTGATTTTTTTGAAAAAAAAATGTATTATTTACCTATCTAGTAAATAATATGAGGTTGATGAATTTTATGATATTTCAAAGAACTGAACTTTTAATTGGAAGTGAAAATTTAAATAAACTTAAAAATTCTCATGTAATAGTTTTTGGTGTAGGTGGAGTAGGAGGATTTGCTACTGAAGCCCTTGTAAGAGCTGGAATAGGCGAGATTTCAATAGTTGATTTTGATACTGTTGATATAACTAATCTAAATAGACAAATAATTGCACTACAAAGTACAATTGGAAAGCTAAAAACTTCTGTAATGAAGGAAAGACTTCTAAATATCAATCCTAATTTAATTGTACATGAATATCCATGTAAATTTTCCAAAGATAATATTGATATTTTCTTTAAAGATAAAGAGTATTCATATATAGTAGATGCTATTGATTTAGTTACTTGTAAATTAGACTTAATCTCCATTGCAAAAGATAAAAATATTCCAATTATCTCATCTATGGGGACAGGAAATAAACTAAATCCTACTATGCTAGAAGTTAATGATATAAATAAAACTTCTGTATGCCCTTTAGCTCGTGTTATGAGAAAAGAGTTAAAAAATAGAGGAATAAAAAAATTAAAAGTTGTTTATTCTAAAGAGGAACCTAAGAAACCTGAAAACTTAAAAGGAAGTAGAGAAAAAAAAGTAAATGTTGGAAGTATCTCATTTGTTCCATCAACTGCTGGACTTATAATAGCTAGTGAAGTAATTAAAGATATTTGTAATTTATAGGAGGAATATAAAATGAAAAAAATTGGAGTGTTTTATGGTACTACTTCAGGGACTACTGCTGGAGTTGTTGATGAATTAGAATTTTATTTAAGAAAAAATGACTATGAGGTACACAATGTAGCTGATGGTATTTCTAGTCTTTCTGAATATGAAAATCTCATACTTGTAACACCTACTTATGGTGTAGGAGAATTACAAGCTGACTGGGAAAATGTATATGATGAGTTTTGTAAAATTGATTTTACAGGAAAAGTTGTTGGACTTATAGGACTTGGAAATCAATATGCATTTGGAGAATCATTTGTAGGAGGAATTAAAGTTCTTTACGATGTGGTTATTAATAATGGTGGAAAAGTTGTTGGATTTACATCAACTGAAGGATACCACTATGAAGAATCAGAGGCAGTAATTGATGATAAATTTGTAGGACTTGCAATAGATGAAGGAAATCAAGGAGATTATACTCCTGAAAAAATTCAAAATTGGGTATCTGAAATTAAACCTGAATTTAATTAAGAAAATTAAAATTCTCTATTAAAATTTTATAAAAAAAATAGTATAATTTATTTGTTATATTTTTTTAAAGGAGAAAAAAGTGAAGAAGGTTATTTCGTTTATAATGTCTATTACAATTTGTACTGCTCTATTAGGTGCAGAGTTTAAAGAGGTTACTCCTCTTGAAAAAAACATTGTTGCTCAAAATGAAACTATAAAAGAAGAAGTAAAAGAAAATACAAAACCTACTGAGAAAATAGAGGTTTTAGAGGAAAAAGTAGCTGAAACAGAAGTTTCCAAAGAAAGAATAGAAGATTTAGGAATTAAAAGAAAAAGTTCAGATGGAAAAGTTTATGCTGGAAAAGAAACCACTCCATATACTGGTAAATTTGCCCTATTTTTAGGAGATATCATTGAATATACTGAAACATATGTAAATGGTGTATTAAATGGACCTAAAACTTGGTACTCTTATGATGGTAAGGTAGTCTTAGAAGAGAACTATAAAAATGATAAGATTGAAGGAGAGCAAAAGGCTTATTATGAAAATGGAAATATTAAATCTATTGTAGACTATAAAAATGGTAAAATTATTAAAATAGAAGCCTTAGCTCAAGATGGAACTATCCTACATCAAAGCGATTTAAGTAAAGGTACTGGAATTTGGAAATATTTCTGGGAAAATGGAAATATTCTTGAAGAAGGTAGCTATAAAAATTGGAAAAAAGATGGCAAGTGGGTCAAATATCGTGAAAATGGCGAAGTTGATGTTACTACTATCTATAAAAATGGTAGACTTATTGAGCAGATTTGGGGATAGTAGTTATTTTAATGTAATTTAAACTAAAAAATTTTTTCTTAAAAATAAAAGTAACTAAGTAGTTATCAATTACAAAATTAAAAGGGAGTCTTATAAAACTCCCTTTTTTCATTAAGAACTATTTATTTTCAGATATTACTTTATTGATTTCAGCTATTACAGCATCAGCATCTAATCCGTGAGCTGCAATCCCTTCTCCTAAAGTTTCTCCAGCTGCTATCATACATCCTACACAACCAAGTCCATACTTTGCAAATACTTCTCTGATTATTGGATAATTTTGAACTGCTACTAAAATATTTGTATCTTTTGTTACCATATCTTATCACTCCTAAAATTTTTTAATTTTTACATTAATATTATAATAAAATTTACTTGCTGTGTCAACTTTTATTATATATTTATTTTCCTACTATATTTAGTAAATCATGTACTCTTACCATACCTACCAATTTATTATCATCTATTACAGGGAGTACAGTTATTTGGCTAGGTCTATTTTCCATAAGTTCTAGAGCATCTATTGCCATACTATTAGAATCCGTTCTTGTAAAGTTTCTTGTCATTATATCCTTAGCTTTAAACGTAAAGAATTCTCCCTCTTTTGTCAAAGCTCTTCTAATATCTCCCTCTGTGATAATACCTACCATTAAATCACCATTCATAACACATACAGCACCAAGACTTTTATCTGTCATAGTAAGTATTACATTTTTTATTGGACTCTCTTTATCACATACAGGTATTTCATCACCTTTTTTCATTATATCTCTTACTCTCATTAGAAGTCTTTTTCCTAGACTTCCACCTGGATGATATAGTGCAAAATTCTCTGGTCTAAAATCCCTTCTCTTTATAAGTATTGCTGCAAGAGCATCTCCCATAACTAAAGTAGCTGTTGCTGATGACATAGGAGCTAAATTAAGCGGACATCCCTCTCTACTTACTCCTATATTTAATACATAGTCAGCTGCTTTTCCTAGTTTTGAATTTCTATTTCCTGTCATAGCTACAAGTTTAGCTCCTATCTTTTGAATAGATGGAAGAAGAGATACTATCTCATCACTATTTCCACTATTAGATATAGCTAATACCACATCATTTGGAGCTATCATTCCAAGATCTCCATGTAATCCTTCAGCAGAGTTCATAAATATAGCCGTTGTTCCTGTTGAAGCTAATGTTGCAGCTATCTTCTTACCAATAAGTCCAGATTTTCCTATTCCTGTAACTACAACTTTTCCCTTCATTCCTAATATCAACTCTACAACTTTTGTTATATCTCCGTCTAAAGAGTTCTTTACTCTTCCTAATTCCTCTATCTCTGCCTCAAATACACTTCTTGCATAATCCACTTCATTAAATTCCATAACTATCCCCTATCTTCCTTTTACTAAATCATCTATTTTTATAGCTACTTTTAATATCTCCTCTAAATCATCTAAGAATAACATATTTGGTCCATCTGACTTAGCTTCATTTGGATTAGGATGTACCTCAGCAAATATAGCATCTACACCTATTGCAAGCCCTGCTCTCATAAGTGGGAATACGTACTCTCTATCCCCAGATGTAGCTGTTCCTAGCCCCCCTGGTCTTTGTACAGCATGAGTCACATCAAATACTACTGGATATCCAAATTTTCTCATTTCCATAAAGCTTCTCATATCTACTACCATATTATTGTATCCAAAAGTACTTCCTCTTTCACAAAGTAGTATATTTTGATTATTACTCTCTTCCATTTTAGTTACAACATTTTTCATATCCCAAGGAGCTAAAAATTGTCCTTTTTTAATATTTACTGGAAGCCCTGTTTCTGCTGCTGCTAAAAGTAAATCTGTCTGTCTACATAAAAAAGCTGGAATTTGTAAAATATCTACTACTTCTGCAGCTTTTTTACATTGCCAAGTTTCATGTACATCAGTTATTACAGGAACATTATACTTTTCTTTAACTTTCTTTAAAATTTCTAATCCTTTTTCAAGTCCTGGTCCTCTAAAAGAGTGTATAGATGACCTATTAGCCTTATCAAAAGAAGCTTTAAAAATATATTGTATTCCTAGTCTATCACAGATATCTTTTATTTTTCCAGCTACTTCCATTACTAGCTCTTCTGACTCTATTACACAAGGCCCAGCTATTAGAGCAAATCTTTTATTTCCTCCAATTTCTATCTTATCTCCTACTTTTACAACTCTTACTTTATCTACCATTTTTCCCCCTTATCCTCTTATCTTTCTTTTTACTATTTCTCTTCTTGCTATTTCTCTATCATCAAAATGGATTTTCTTTCTTCCAAGTATCTGATAAGTTTCATGTCCTTTTCCAGCAATTAAAATTATATCATTTTTTTGAGCTATCTCTATGGCTTTCACTATAGCCTGCTCTCTATCCTCTTCTACAAGATAATGATCTCCGTTCATACCCTTTTTAACATCTTCAATTATTAAATGTGGATTTTCTGTTCTTGGGTTATCAGATGTAAGTATTGCTATATCACTAAGTCTTTGAGCAATTTCCCCCATAATTGGTCTTTTAGTTGCATCTCTATCTCCACCACAACCAAATACAGTAATTACTCTACCTTTTTTCAATTCATTTATACTTTTTAAAATATTCTCTAGAGCATCTCCAGTATGTGCATAATCTACTACAACAATATAGTCTTGTCCACAGTTTACTAACTCAAATCTTCCTGGTGCCCCTTTTATATCTTTTAATTTTTCTAAAATTATATTTTTTCCTATCCCCAATTGAAGTGCTATTCCTATTACTCCTAAAACATTATACAAGTTATATCTTCCTAATATAGCTAATTTCTCTTCAAACATCTCTCCCATAAGATTTAGTCTTACAAATTGACCATCACTATGGAACTCTACTATCTCTCCTGTTAAATCCGCTGACTTAGTTAAAGAATAGGAATATCCACCAAACTCTTTATAGAGCCTATCTCCATAAATATCATCTATATTGATAGAACTTTTTTTGCTATCTTTTAACATTGTAAAAAGTTTTCTTTTAGCTTGGAAATAATTATCCATATTCTCATGATAATCTAAGTGATCTAAAGTTAAATTAGTAAATGATGCAACATCAAATTCTAACATATCTACTCTTCCCAATGAAAGAGCATGAGAACTCACTTCCATAACTAAATATTCCAATCCTTTTTCTACTGCTTTTTTACACATCTTTACTATATCTAAAGATTCAGGAGTAGTATTAGGGGCTTCTATTACTTCATCTCCTATTTTATATTCAACAGTTCCTATCCTAGCTACTTTTTCTTTTCCTAAAATAGACTCTAAAAGATAAGTAGAAGTAGTTTTTCCATTTGTTCCAGTAATACCTATTATCTTTAATTTCTTTTGAGGATAACCATAAAAATTAGAAGCTATCTTTCCTAAATTTTTTCTCAAGTCCTTAACTAAAATATATTCAACAGGAAACTCTGGCTCTACTTTTTTTGATACTAATACTCCCTTCGCTCCATTTTCTATTGCTTGTTTAATATACTTATGTCCATCAGATATAGATCCTTCTAATGCTACAAATATATCTCCATCTTTTATTTTTCTTGAATCGTACTCCATTCCTTTAAATTCTATCTCAGTTTTTCCTTTTTGTAATATCTCATAATCTAGCCCAAGCAATAGTTCTTCCATTTTTCTCTCCTCTAATTTTCAATCTCTATGTGAATATTTTGTACTTTATCTTTATAATCTGCTATTCCTTTATTTAATACTTCTTGTAATTTTGAATACTCTCTATTTAACTTTCTTATTTCATTCCAATCAGGGCTTTCTTTTCTCATCTCTTTTTGAGTTTCCATCCTAATTGAAACCAACTGGCTTTTTATCTCATTAAACCCTTCTAAAAATTCTGCTCTCATTCTTGCAACTTCTTGTTGCTGCTCAAAAGTTAAACATTGAATAAAAACAACATTTTCCTCTTCTCTACTTAATCCTTCATCCCCAAAAATATTTAGTGTAGATATGAACAACAATGTATACATACCTAAATATTTCATAACAGCCTCCACGCTTTCTCGTTTTTTTATTTTATTATATTAAAATAGTGTGGCATCCTTGTGTCTTGCATTTTCGAGGTTATCTCATATATTTTCTATCTGCCAATTTATCTCTTGCTTTCCAATATTTCTTAATATATCATTTATTTTTTTAAAGTGTCCACATCCAAAGAATCCTCTACTTGCTGATAATGGACTAGGGTGTGGTCCTTCTAATACGAAGTGTTGTTTATTTGTTATAAAAGCTTTTTTCTTTCTAGCATTATTTCCCCACAATACAAAAATCACCGGCTCTTTTCTATCATTTAGATGCTTTATAATATTATCTGTAAAAATTTCCCATCCCATACCTGAATGAGAATTAGCTTCACCAGCTCTAACAGTTAGAGCCGTATTTAGAAGCAACACTCCTTGCTCTGCCCATGGTACTAAATAACCATTATTTGGAATATATAATCCCAATTCATCTTTTAATTCTTTATACATATTGAGTAAAGATGGTGGAGTTTTTATTCCAGGATTTACTGAAAAAGCTAAACCATGAGCTTGATTAGGTCCATGATATGGATCTTGCCCCAATATAAGTACCTTTGTATCCCTATAAGTTGTAAGTTTTAATGCTGAAAAAATATTCTCCATTTTTGGATATATAACTCTTGTTTTATATTCTTCAATCAAAAATTTTCTTAATTTTTGATAATATTCTTTATCAAACTCACCTTTTAATACTTCATCCCAATCATTACCTAAATTTACCATTTTTTACCTCCAATAACTATTTAGCTATTACCATACAATTAGGAAATCTCTTTCTCATTCCGCAGTTAGAGCATTTAGTTCTACACTCTGGTGTTAGAGCTACATTTTCTGCTTGTTTTAATTCTCTTTTTAAAAACTCTTTATCCACACTTATTTCTACAATATCCCAAGGTAACTCTTCATTCATATCTCTAGCTCTTAAATACTCATTCTCATCCATACCTAATTCTTCCATAGCTCTCTTCCAGATATTAAAGTTATCTTTGTAATCATCAAGTTTTGCTCCACCTCTCCAAGCTAACTCTACAAGCTCTCCTATTCTCTCATCTCCTCTTGATAAGAATCCTTCTAAATAAGATTTTTTCATATCATGTATTCTCAAATTACAACTTTTTTGTCCTTTAAATAACTCTCTTAAAAGAGCATGTTTTCTTTTCATCTCTGCAAAATCCATCTGCTCTGCCCATTGAAATGGAGTATGAGGTTTAGGTACAAAGTTTGATACACTTACTGTTACATTAAGTCTTTTATTTATAGGTCTACATCTATCTACAACTTTTTTAGCTAGTTCATATATTCCTTTTACATCTTCATCAGTTTCAAATGGAAGTCCTATCATAAAGTAAAATTTTAATGTTTCCCATCCACCTCTCACTGCTGCTTCAGCAGTTTCTAATACATCTTCTTCATTTACTCCCTTATTAATTATATCTCTCATTCTTTGAGAACCAGCTTCTGGTGCAAATGTAAATCCTGTTCTCTTTCCACCACTGATATCTTCAGCTACCTCAACAGAGTGAGTATTCATTCTTAATGATGGAAGTGATACCCCAAGATTTCTATGAGCATTTTTGCTTTTTACTCCTTTAATCAATTCGTCTATCTTACTATAATCACTACTACTTAATGAAGATAAAGATACCTCTCCATATCCAGTCTTTTTGATCATTTTTTCTATTAATTCTAGATTTTTCTCTAAGCTTCTCTCTCTAACTGGTCTATATACTATTCCTGCTTGGCAAAATCTACAACCTCTCGAACATCCTCTTTGTATTTCTACAGTAGCTCTATCATGTACTATATTTATATACGGTACTATCTGATCCTCATAATATTCTGTATTATTTAAATCTGCAACTATTGCTCTTTTTATCCTTTTCTTTCCCTTATGAAGAACTGGCACATATACCCCATCTAATCCCTCTATAAGTTGTAATCTTTCCATCTTAGTTTTATCTTTATGAGCTACTAGGATTTTAGCAATCTCTACCATTACCTCTTCCCCATCACCTATAACTATAAAATCTAAAAATCTTTCCATAGGTACAGGATTCATCATACAAGTTCCACCAGCCATTATCAGTGGATATTCTTCTCCTCTTTCCTCTCTTCTTACTGGTATCCCTGCAAGGTCAAGAGCATTTAATACATTTGGATAGCACATCTCATATGATAGTGAAAAACCTACTACATCAAACTCTTTTAATGGAGTCTTACTTTCTAATGAAAACATTGGAATATTATTTTCTCTCATAAGCTTTTCCATATCTTCCATCGGAGCAAATCCTCTTTCTAATGAAAATCCTTCCACTCTGTTCATAAGACTATATAGTATTCTAATACCTAAGTTAGACATTCCTACCTCATATATATCTGGGAAAAATAAACACATTCTTGCTTTATAATTCTCTTTATGAATACTGTTAATCTCATTTCCTAAATATTGTCCTGGCTTTTCTACTTTTAATAAATATTTATCTAAATTTACTCTCATTTTCTCCTCTTTCTATATTTTAATTTTTACTTATCATCTAACTCTTGAAATCTTTGCATATAGATATCATCAGAATAATAGTGATGATCCTTAGCTAACTCCGCTAGTTCAAGATTAATATTCTCTAATTTTTTATATGAATCTTCATTGTGTCTATCTAAAGTTTTTTCTCCTATCAAAACTTTTTTCATTCTTCTATATAAAGATGCATGATACTTTCCACAATCATGCAAAAGAGCTAATTTTTTAAAAATTTCTTCATCTTTTAATAAATTATCCTCTAATACTAGTTTTAATATTTTATATGAATGTATCTTATCATATTCACTCATTTGATTAAAAACTTCAAACTCTTTATCTGTTAATATTTTTTTTACTTCTATATTCCATTCTGATTTATATTTTCCAAAAATAAAAGTAAGTCCCTGTTTAATCCTTGCTAACATATCTCTTTTACCACTATATTTCCATAAATTTTCTTAAGAGCTTTTATATTTTTTCCATTTTTACCTATTAGCTCTCCTTTTTTCTCTTTAGAAGTATAAAGAATATACAAATTTCTATCTCTATTACTCTCTATTCTCTCTACTCCAGCTATTTTTACATCTTCTACTTTTTCAAAAATATTATTTTTTAGCTCCTCACTTAAGACTATCTTAGATAAAGTAAGATATTTTCCTTCTAATGCTTCCTTTCTGCCAGTAAGAATATATCCAGACATTATTCTTACCTGTTTTGGCATAAAAGAGTCTCCAGAAAAAAATAGTTTCCCATTCTTAAAAGATATATCTACCTCTCTTATATGTTCTTTTAGTTCTAATCCTTTTTTATCAGTAAACTCACTTACATCATATCTTCCAGATAAATCTCTACAAAGTTTTTCAATCTCTTCTAAGCTATTTTTTACTCTTTTTTTAGGATATTCATATATATACTCTCTTCTACCTACCAACTCTGGAAAAGCTAGATTTGGAAAAGTTTTTTTTATCATTGTTATTTTTAAACTTTCATCTGATAAAAGATTAAATCTCTCTTGCAAATTTTTTTTATTTCCATCAAACTTACTACTTACATATAAAATATTTTCTGTAGCACTTACTTTAGCGTCGGTTCTCCCTCCCTGTTGTATCCCTTTTGCCCAAGAAAATCCTATCTCATTCATCAACTCTTTAAATCTTCCTTTAACAGTTCTCTTTCCAACTATCTCATCAAAGGAATGAAACTTTGTTCCATCATATTTTATATAGAACATATATCCCCATTTATCATTTTTTTCTATGGTTCTTATATCCATTATCTCTCCTTATTTAAACTAACTATACTATTAAATTATATCATAAAATCTTTCTTTTATATATTATTTTATTTAAAGATTAATTCTCATAATAAAATAGAGCTAAGAATAACACATGTTACTCTTAGCTCTATTTTATTTTTTATTTAAAATTTACATTAGAATTTTGCAAAAGCTACTACTTCTTCTTTTGGAGCAAGTCCTACTGATTTATTTACTACCTCTCCATTTTTGAAAAGTAAAAGTGTAGGTATACTCATTACTCTAAATTGAGCTGCTAATTCTTCCTCTTCATCTATATTTATTTTTGCTACTTTTACTGTTCCAGCTAATTCAGCATCTACCTCTTCTAATATAGGTGCTAAAGCTTTACAAGGTCCACACCATGAAGCCCAAAAATCAACTACTACAGGCTCTTTAGACTGTAATACTTCTTTCTCAAAATTCTCCTTTGTTATATGTAAAATTGCCATACTATCTCCTCCCTTTTCTAGAATTGTTATCTTTTCAAATTTATACTCTTATTATATACTATTTTTTTCTTTTTGTCTAGAATTTCTTTACATTTTTACTCAACTTTATTTTCTTACAATTCTATCAGCTACCATAGCAGCTCTTTTATTTGACAATACATCGTGTACTCTCACTATATCTATACCCTTTTCTATCCCTAAAACAGTAGTAGCAACTGTTCCTTCTACTCTCTCTTGAGGTGGTAGCTCTCCTAATATTGTCCCTATAAATCTCTTTCTAGAAGTCCCTAAAAGCAATCTTCCCATCTCTCTTAGTTCCTGTAATCTTGAAAGTACTTCTAAATTTTCATCTATTCCTTTTCCAAAACCAATTCCTGGATCTAAAATTATACTGTCCCTTGAAATTTGATATTTATCTGCTATCTCATATGTCCTTTTAAAAAACTCTTTTATACAACATAAAATATCACCTTTATATTCTTTTCCATCTTGATTATGCATAGCTATTACAGGAACATCATATTTTTTTACAACTTCAGCCATCTCTCCATTATCATATTGTAATCCCCATATATCATTTAAAATATGAGCTCCAGCTTCAAAAGCTGCCTTTGCAACCTTATATTTATATGTATCAATAGAAATAATAGCTCCTAACTCTACAACTTTCTTTATTACTGGTACTACTCTAGCTATTTCCTCCTCATCACTTATTTGAACATGTCCTGGTCTAGTAGATTCTCCTCCAATATCAATGATATCTGCTCCCTCTTCTAGCATTTTTTTAGCATGTTTTACAGCTTCTTCTATATTATTGTGCTCTCCACCATCAGAAAAAGAGTCTGGTGTTACATTTAATATCCCCATTATAAGAGTTCTTTTTCCTAATTCTAATTCTCTATCTCTGCACTTTAAAATTTGTACTTCTCTTTTTACTTTTTTATAAACCATTGGTACAAATCTTATTCCATTTATATTTTGTTCAGAATCTGTTAAAGAAAATCCCAACTTTTTATAAGTTTCTACTGCACATGGAGCAGAGTTTACAGTTATCTCTTTCTCTTTAGTCAAAGATATAGCCTTTTTAAATAATTCTCTACCTATTCCATGTTTTTGATAAGATTTTTTTACAAAGAAAAGACAGATATGTTGTCCTCCTTGAATAGCTATTACTCCTATTAATTCTCGTTTATCATAAGTTCCATAAAAATCAAATTCATTTATTAACTCTCTACAATCTAAAAATCTTCTAAATTCTTCTACTCCTCTTCTATTATAATTGAAAGCTTCACACTCTAAAAATACATCCCATACAAGTTTTAAAGCTTTATTTATCTCTTTTTTTTCTAACTTTTTAATTTCCATTTGCTTCCCTTTCTTTCAATTTTCTAGCTAACATTGTTATTGTTTTTTTCTCTAAAGGGTGGATATAGTTAGGAGCTATCTCAGATAGAGGGTCTAGTACAAACTCTCTCTCACAAATCCAAGGATGAGGTACAGCTAAATTATCCTCTTCAATTATCTCTTTATCATAAAACAGTATATCAATATCTATTATTCTAGGTCCCCACTTTATCTCTCTGACTCTTCCCATATCCAATTCTATCTGTAAAATCTCTTTTAGAAACTCTTGAGCTGTCATAAGAGTTTTTACCTCTAAACAAGCATTTAGAAAATTATCTTGCTCTAAATATCCAAAAGGTTCTGTCTCTAATATTGTACTACTTTTAACTACCTCTGTATTCTCTAATTCTCCTATTTTTCTTATAGCTTCCAAAAGATTTTTTCTCTTATTCCCAATATTACTTCCTAATGAAAGATATACTCTATGCCATTTTCTAGTAATTTCCACAGCTACATTTTCAAAATGCATCTGTAGTGGTGCCCAAGGTTTTTTTACAATAACTTTTACCTCTTTTACCAACTCATATTTTTTTAATACCATTTCAGCTATATTTTCAGCACATGTTTCTATTAAATCTATACTTTTTTCCAGAAAAAGTTTCTCTACATCTTGAGCTACTAATCCATAGTGAACTGACTTTGTCAAATCCCCTGTTTTACCAGCCTCTCTTGTATCCACAGTAAGCTCTAAAGATACCAAAAATTTTTGTCCTAATTTTTTTTCTTCAGAAAAAACTCCATGAAATCCTATAAATTCTAAATTATTTATATAAATTTTATCCATCATCTCACCACTATTTCAATAAAGTTAATACTTCTACTCTTCTATTACTATCTTTTTCAAAGATACCTCTACAAGCAGTAGTTATTATCTGACTATTTTCTTTCTTTGCTCCTCTCATAGTCATACACAGATGTTTTGCTTTTATTATTACCATAACTCCTTGACAATCAAGTGTCTTATAAATTACATCTGCTAATTCACTTCCAAGTCTTTCCTGTATTTGAGGTCTTTTTGCTAGTATCTCTATACTTTTGATTATATCTCCAAAACCTACTACTTTACCATTAGGAATATATGCTACATCAATTGTTCCAAAAAAAGGTAGAAAATGGTGTTCACACATAGAGTAAAAATCTATATTTTTCTCCATAACCAAATCATTACTATCTACTGAGAAATATCTAAGTAATGGTTCCTCTGGATTTTTATCTATGCCTGAAAAAAGTTCTTCATAACTTTGAGCAACTCTTTTAGGAGTATCCATTAAACTCTCTCTATTTCTATCCTCTCCTATTCCTTCAAGTATTTGTTCAAAAGCTTTTTCTATCTTTTTTAACTCCATTTTCTTTTCCTCTCCATAAATTTTCTATAAATCTAATTTTAAATCTCCATCTTTTATCCAACCTTTTCTTCTCATTAACTTTGCTATTCCCAAAGTAATTATAGCTGGTAATAAAAAATGAAGTAATAATATTCCTAAATATAATTTTAATCCTGTTACTCCTATACTATTCATAGCTGTAACTGTTCCAAACTGTCCTACAAATCCACTTGTTCCCATTCCTGAAGCTATTGGTATATTTTGAAATTTAAAAACCATTGTAGATACTGGGCCTAATATAGCTCCTGCTACTGTTGGTGGTATCCATATCTTCCAATTTTTTACTATATTTCCTATCTGAAGCATAGATGTCCCAACACCTTGAGCTACAAGTCCACCCCAACCATTTTCTTTAAAACTCATTACTGCAAAACCTACCATCTGAGCTGAGCACCCTACTGTTGCTGCTCCACCAGCAAGTCCTCCAAGCCCTATCATCATACATAGAGCTGCACTACTAATAGGAAGAGTAAGAGCTATCCCTACTATTGTGGAAACAAGTATTCCCATAGCAAATGGTTGTAATTCAGTAGCATATACTACCATAGCTCCAAAAGTCTGCATAATCTTTGCTACAAATGGACCTACTAAATAGACCACTAATGAACCTGATATTATAGTTGTAGCTGGAGCAACTATTATGTCTACCTTTGTTTCTTTAGATACTATCTTTCCAAATTCTGCTCCTACAACTGCTCCTATAAAAGAACCTACAGGTCCTCCATACATAGCTCCTATAGCTCCTGTTACTGTTGAAGAAAATAGTACTAGATGAGGAGCTTTTAATCCATAGGCTACTGCAAGTCCTATTCCTGGTCCTGTCATATCTCTAGCTACTTTCCATACTACATCAGTTAGAAAAGCTATCTCTAATTTTTCGCCTATTGTATTAAGTATGGTCCCTATAAGTAAAGTTGAAAAAAGTCCTAATGCCATATAACTTGAAGCATCTACTAAATATTTTTTAATAGATAACTCTACACCTTTTCTTTTTAAAAACTCTCTCATTTTTCTCTCCTCAAAATTTTTATAAAAAGGGAATGACTTTAGCCATCCCCCTAATTTTTTTATCTCTCTTCTATTTGATTTAAATCTGCCATCTTAGTAAAAATATCAGTTAAAAATCTCATTTGAGATAATCTATTATTTTTAATAGCTTCATCTTTATCCATTACTATTATTTTATCAAAATAGTTGTTAATTATATCTTTTCCAGATGTTATCTCTTCAAGATATTTAGCATAATCTCTTTGCTCAATAGCTAGATTTACTTTATTACTTAACTCTACAGAAAATTGATATAACTCCTTCTCTATATCCTCTTTGAATAATTCTGGATTAATTATCATATCTGTATGGTCTTTAGAGATATTTCCAACTCTTTTTAATACAGGTAATAGTTTTCCAAACTCTTCCTCTTTAGCAAATGACTCTAAAGTTTTTACTCTCTCAAGTGCATCTACTAAGTTATCACAATCTTTATCTACTACCGCAACAATTACATCTCTACTATATCCCATATCTCCAAAAATATTGATAGCTCTTTGTTTAAAGAATTCTAATACTTCAGCTTCTACAGTAGCTCTATCTCTTTTTAATACTCCATCAGCTACTAGAGTATCTAAAGATTTATTAACTAATGCTTTTAATGATATATTTAATTTAGAGTTAACTATTACGTTAGCTATTCCTAAAGCTGCTCTTCTTAAAGCAAATGGGTCTTTTGAACCACTTGGGATAACTCCTACTCCAAAACATCCTACTAGAGTATCTATTCTATCAGATATACCTGCTATTATTCCTTCCATTTCTGTTGGTAATAAGTCTCCTTGGAATCTTGGATAATAGTGCTCTTTTATTCCTAATGAAACTCTTTCATTCTCTCCAGATTTTAGTGCATAATCTGCTCCCATAAATCCTTGAAGTTTTGTAAACTCTTTCTCTCCTATCATATTAGAAACTAGGTCAGCTTTAGCTAGATATACAGTTCTTAATACATCCTCTTTTCTATCTGCACAACCTAATACATCTATTAGATAAGTAGCTATCTCTTTACTTCTTTCTATTTTTTGATAAATAGTTCCTAAATCTTTTTGGAATACTACTGTTTTTAATTTTTCTACATTGTCAGCTAATGGATGTTTTAAATCTTCTTGATAGAAGAATCTAGCATCTGCAAGTCTAGCTGATAATACTTTTTCATTTCCTTTTCTTACGAAATCAGAAGATTCGATACCATTTCTTACAACTACAAATTTAGGAAGTAATTTTCCATTAGTATCTAAAATAGGGAAATATCTTTGGTGTACTTGCATAGATATAATTAATACATCTTGTGGCACTTCTAAGAAGTCAGCATTGAAGCTTCCAACTATTGGACAAGGATACTCTATTAAATTTGTTACTTCATCTAATAGCTCCTCTTCAATATGAACTTGTTCTCCAGCACCAGCACATTTAGCTACTAAATCTTTAACTAATGCTCTTCTCTCCTCAATATCTATGATAACATTATTCTCTCTAATTTTTGTAAAATATTCTTCTACATTAGATACTTCAAACTCTTTTCCAAAGAATCTATGTCCTCTTGATTTATTTCCACTTGCTATTCCTTCTATTTCAAATGGAACTACTTCTGAATCACATAAAGCTAAGAACCATTGAACTGGTCTTGCAAATCTTAATTTTTTATCTGCCCATTTCATAGATTTTGGGAAGTTTAATTCTAATACTAGAGATTTTAAAATTTCAGATAAAAGTTCTTTAGTAGCCTTACCTTTCATAAATTTTCTAGCAGCTATGTATTCTCCTTTTGGAGTAGAAACAATTTCTAATTGCTCTGGCTCTATTCCTTGAGATTTAGCAAATCCAAGTCCAGCTCTTGAAATTTCTCCATTTACATAAGCTACACTTTTAGCTGGTCCTAAGTTTACAAGGTCTAAGTCCTCTTGATTTTCAGCTAAATTATGTACATCTAGCACTAATCTTCTAGGTGTTCCATAAGTTTTTATCTCATCAAATTTTATTCTTTCATTATTTAATTTTGTTTCTAAATTAGATTTTAAATCACTTAATGCCTGCTTAAGAAATCTTGCTGGCAACTCTTCCATTCCAATTTCAAATAGTAATCTCAATGTTCTTCCTCCTCTTATTAATAACTGATATTCCTATTAAAAAACTTATTTTTAATTTTTATTTAATTATTTTTTTAATAGCGGATATCCTAAATCTTTTCTATTTTGAACATAAACTTCAGCACATCTTCTTGCTAAGTTTCTTACTCTTAATATATATGCCATTCTCTCAGTCGTAGATATAGCACCTCTTGAGTCTAGTACATTGAATACATGAGAACATTTTAAAACATAGTCATAAGCTGGTAATACTAAACCTTCATCTAGTATTCTACTTGCTTCTTTTTCAAACTCATCAAACCATTTAAAATGTTTATCTAAATCTGCTAATTCAAATGAGTATTTAGAGTTTTCATATTCAAATTGGAATCTCATATCTCCATATTTTACTCCTGGAGCCCATTCTAAATCATAAATATTTTCTTTATTTTGTATATATAGTGCTATTCTTTCTAGCCCATAAGTAATCTCAACAGGAATAGGATCAAGCTCTAATCCTCCTACTTGTTGGAAATATGTGAATTGAGTTACTTCCATTCCATCTAACCATACTTCCCAACCAAGTCCCCATGCTCCAAGTGTAGGTGATTCCCAGTCATCTTCTACAAAACGGATATCATGCTTTTCAGGTTCTATTCCTAATACCCTTAAACTTTCTAAGTAAAGCTCTTGAATATTTAATGGAGATGGTTTCATTATAACTTGGAATTGATGGTGTTGATAAACTCTATTTGGGTTCTCTCCATATCTTCCATCTTTAGGTCTTCTTGATGGTTCAACATATGCTACACTCCATGGTTCAGGTCCTAATGACATAAGGAATGTATTTGGGTTAAATGTTCCAGCTCCCTTCTCAATATCATAAGGGTTTCCTAATACACACCCTTTAGAACTCCAATATTTTTGAAGAGCAAAAATTATCTCTTGAAATGTCATTTCTTATCCTCCTCGGTTTCTCTCTTCTTTCTAAGAATTAATTGGTCTAGTAGTACAAATACTACTCCTATATTTATCCAGACATCAGCTAGATTAAATACATAACTCCAGACACCTCTAAAGTCTACCATATCTACTACAAATCCTCTAAAGGCTCTATCTATCATATTTCCAATGGCTCCTGCTAAGATATAAATAAATCCCATTTTTTCTATCATAGATAATTTATTTCTTTCTTTATACAGGTAATAAGCAATAGCTACAATTGCTATAATTGTAGCTATGCTTATTATATCTAGTTTTCCTTGAAACATTCCAAAGGCAATACCTCTATTTTTTACATAAGTAAGATGAAAAAAATCATTTATTATAGGTAATGTCTCCCCTTCTAGCATATAGCTATCTATGAGGTATTTTGATAGTTGGTCAGCACCAACAAGTATCAAGATTAAAACTATATATATCATAATTTCTCCTAGTTATTTTTTAGTACAGAAGTACATCTTGGACAAAGTGTAGGATGTTCTGCATCTACTCCAACCTCAGTTGAATATTTCCAACATCTTTCACATTTTTCTCCCTCTGCATGTACAACTTTTATGTATAGGTCTTTTAACTCTTCTCCCTCTACAAATGTTTCATCACAAGAGTCAACTATTTCAACATTTGAAACAATTAACGCTAACTCTAGTCTATCTCTATTTTCTGCTAAGAAATTTTGCATATCAGCATTTTTAGAGAATAACATTACTTTAGCATCAAGAGAGTTTCCTATTATTCTATTCTCTCCTTGTCTTGCTTTTTCTAGAGACTTATTAGCTTCTTTTCTTACTTTTATAATATCTGCCCATTTAGCTTCTACCTCTGGATTTAAGTACTCATCATTTTCCTCATACCAAGAAGTTAAAAGTACTGATTCCTCATCTTTTAAAGCTTCTGGTAATGTATCCCAAATCTCTTCAGCTGTAAATGAAAGAATTGGAGCTATCATTTTAGTTAAAGTTAATAATATCTCTGTCATTACTGTTTGAGCTGATTTTCTATCTAACGAGTTTGTTCCCTCTGTATATAATCTATCTTTTATAATATCTAAATAGAAAGCTGACATATCTACACCAGCAAAGTAGTGAATATCTTGGAATAAGTTATAGAATTCATATTTTTCATAGTTTTCTGTAACTCTTCTCTTCAAAATTTCTAATTTATTTAATGCCCATTTATCAATTTCCATTAAATCTTTATAAGCTACTTTATCAGTTGCAGGATTAAAATCATTACTATTTCCTAAAATATATCTAGCAGTATTTCTTACTCTTCTGTATGCCTCTGCCATTTGTTTTAAAATATTATCAGAGATTTTTACGTCCTCTCTGTAATCTACTGAAGCACACCATAATCTTAAGATATCCGCTCCATATACTTTTATAACATCAGCTGGTACTACTACGTTTCCTACTGATTTAGACATTTTCTTACCTTCTCCATCATTTACAAATCCATGAGTTAAGATTTTTTTGTATGGAGCATCATGTGTAGACCCTATTGAAGTAAGAAGCGATGTTTGGAACCATCCTCTATGTTGGTCAGAACCCTCTAAATACATATCTGCTGGTCTATGTAATAATTCTCCTCTAGTTTCTAATACTGATCTATGAGATACTCCAGAGTCAAACCAAACGTCCATAATATTTGTTTCTTTTCTTAAAGTTACACCTTTTAAGTTATACTTCTCTAATAACTCTTCTCCTATTAACTCTTCAGCTGTATGAGTTAACCAAGCTGCTGTTCCCTCTTTTTTAACTATCTCTACTATTCTTGCTAAAATCTCTTTATTGTAAATCTCCTTTCCTGTCTCTTCATTATAAAATACAGGAATTGGTACTCCCCATACTCTTTGTCTTGAAATACACCAATCAGGTCTTGTTTCTAGCATAGAACCTATTCTGTTTCTTCCCCAAGCCGGTACAAACTCTACATTATCAAGAGCTTTTAATGCTCTTTCTCTTAAATCTGAACCTTCAGCTTTTACGAACCATTGCTCAGTTGCTCTGAAAATTACAGGAGTTTTAGATCTCCAGTCATGTGGATAAGAGTGCTCTATATTTTTCAATTTTAATAGATGCCCTGTCTCTGTTAAATGAGCTACTATCTCTTTGTTTGCTTTTAAATAAAATAATCCAGCAAATTGTCCAGCTTCTTCAGTAAGTACTCCTTTGTTATTGATAGGAGAGATTACTTCTATTCCATATCTTGTTCCTACAACATAGTCATCTTGTCCATGTCCAGGAGCTGTGTGTACACAACCTGTTCCTGCATCAGCAGTAACGTGTGTTCCTAATATTATCATACCTGTTCTCTCTAAGAATGGATGTTTATAAGTTGCTCTTTCTAAGTCACTTCCTATAAACTCTTTTACTAATTCATATTCAGCTATTTCCATCTCAGCAAAAGCTTTTTCTGCTAAATCTTTAGCTAGAATTAGATTTCCTTTTTCTGTTTTATATACTCCATATTCGAAGTTAGGATTTAATGATATAGCCATATTTGCTGGTAATGTCCAAGGAGTTGTTGTCCAAATTACTACCCAAGTTTCTTCTGTAAGTCCTAATCTTTCTAATAAGTCTGCATTAGCTTCCATTTTTACATAAATAGATGGTGAAGTTACATTCTTATACTCTATTTCAGCTTCTGCTAAAGCTGTTTCTGTAACTGGAGACCAATAAATTGGTTTTAACCCTTTAAAAATATATCCATTTTCATAAAGTTCTCCAAATACTTCTAATTGTTTTGCTTCATACTCTGGTTTTAAAGTTAAATAAGGATTTTCCCAATCTCCTAATACTCCTAGTCTTTTAAATCCTTCTCTTTGAATTCCTACCCATTTAAGAGCATATTCTGTACAAAGTTTTCTTATCTCTAATGGAGACATCTCCTTTGCTTTTTCACCTAATTTTTCTGTTACTTTTAGTTCAATAGGTAATCCATGTGTATCCCACCCTGGAATATATGGTGCATTATATCCTCTAAGTCTTTTATATTTTAAAATTATATCTTTTAATATCTTATTTAAAGCATGTCCTATATGGATATCTCCATTTGCATAAGGTGGTCCATCATGTAATATAAATGATTTTGTCCCCTTAGTTAATCCTTTCTCATAAATTTTGTTTTCTTCCCATTTTTGAATGATTTTTGGTTCCTTATTTGGAAGATTTGCTTTCATTTGAAAACTTGTCTTCGGAAGGTTTAGCGTAGCTCCGTAATCCTTTTCACTCATTATAAAATCTCCTCCTTATATATATTTAAAGTTATTTTTACATCTGTTCCTTCGTCTAACTCTGATGATATTTTTATTACACCATGATGATCTTTTATTATTCTTGATACTATTGAAAGTCCTAATCCTGGTGCATTTTCATTATATCCCACAAAAGGTTCAAATATATTTTCTAATTGCTCCTTAGTCATTCCAATTCCATTATCAATTATATTTATTTTAATTTTATCAACATTTTTCTCTTTTGTTACTATTATATTTATCTTTTTATTATCATTATTTACCTTATCAAAAGATTCTTTTGCATTTTTTATAACTTCATAAAAAGCTCTTTTAAGCCTTGCTCTATTCCCTAGTATTTTACCATTATAATTTATAAATGTTGAGATATTTATTCCCAATTTTTCTAATCTAGGTTCTATATCTGCAATTATCTCTGAGAATATTGTTTCTATTTCTATTATCTCTAAAGGATTACTATTTTTTACATTTACATACTCATTTAGAATCTCTCTCTCTCTTCTAAGTTTTCCTATCTCATCTTTTATTTCCTGGATCTGAATTTTTAACAAACTATTACTTGGGTCATACTCATGCATTCTTTCGGTAAACTCTAACATTTTTTCAAAGGAAACCTCTCTTCCTTTAAAAAATCTATCTACAAGCTTTCCTATTGTAGCTGTTCTTTCAAAGTCTATTTTTTCTTCTTCTAAAGTTCTATTTTTTATTCTGATTGAGATATTTAAAAATAAAAGAGTTAATAATTCTACCTCTTCCTGAGTAACTTTATTATCCTTTCCAAAATAGTCTACCACAATACAGCCATAATTTCTAGTCTCACTATATATAGGCATGATTAAAAAATTATTTATTCCTAAACTTTTAAATAATTCATTTCCCAATTCATGTTTATATCCCTTATCATTTTGAAAGATTATCCTTTTTTCTAATAGAGATTTAGCTATTAAATTGCTATTTTTAAATGGTATTTTTATAAGCTTCACTAGTTCAGCTATTTCTTCTATTTGAAATTTAAATCCACCAGTGCTCTCTACTCCATTTAATATTTCTCGTTTGACTTTATTATTTGCTGTGGCAAATTCTCCTACCATAGTGTCTATTTCTCTACTATACCTAAAATACATAGCTCTACTAAAGCCAAGCCCCATCTCTGAAGTTAGTGCTGACATTATCTCTTTTACTGTAATATTCATATCATTTTCTATCTGAATATTCATAAGAATTTTTTCTACTGCGTCTATTCTTTTTAAAGTTCCAACTAATTTTCTATTTTTACTTTTAGCTTGCTCCTCATTTGCTCTAATGTCAGTAGCCATCTTGTTGAAAGTCTTAGATAAGGTTCTCATCTCATCTACACCTTCTGGCTTGACAAAAATTTTATAATTTCCCTTACTTACCTCTTCAGCTGCCTCCATAATTCTTCCTAGAGGTTCTAAAAGCTTACTAAACATTCTAGCTGAAATTGTAGTACTTACAGCTACAAAAAGCAAGACTATAACTATTACAGATAAAGAGATCACCAATTTCAAAACTTCTATATTTTCATAATATAAAGCAACTCCAAAACTACCTATATACTCATTTTTATAATCATATATATCTGATAAAGCTATATAATAAGTTTCATCATCTATACTCTTTTTTTTGTAAACATAATTATAGTTTTTAAGATTAAACTTATTTTTATCTCTCTTACTTAAAATAGGAGTATTTTCTTTCAGATTAAAAGTTCCCAACTTATATTTTTCATCTACTACTAGAAAAACTTTATCCTCTTCTCCTAGACTTGAAAGTAGTGATAAATTTTTCATAACTCTTTCATCTATTGGAAGTGTAACTACTAAATATAGCCTTCTTTCACTTTCATTGTTATATCTTACTATTACTCGAGAATATATTTTATCTTCTACTTTTGAAAAATAACTTGTTTTTATATCATTATCAACATTAGATACATTTGCTTTAAAACTCTCTCTGTCAATTTTAGGAGAAACCTCTCCATTATTAACTTCTCCTAATACATAGCCATTTTCATCTACTATAGACAAAATTGAATTTGAATATAGTTCATAGTTTCTTCTTGCTAAACGATTTCTAATTAGAGCTGCCCTTTCACTATAACTTAAAATATTATTTAACTTTCTATTATCAAAGGTTGTAAAATTTCTTAATGTTTGATTTAATTCATCTTTTACTTTTAAAATTTCTCCATTATAAGCCCTATTCATTAGAGATATTTTATCCCTAACAGAATCTACTACTTTAGATTCCAGATTTTGAAATGCTGTAAATGTCAAAAAAAGTGCTATTGTAATAGAAGATATTACTATAGCAATATCATTATAAAATACCATTCTGACTAAAAGAGAATTTCTACTTACTCTCATTACAACTATTTCTCCTTTTTAGTTAATCCTACTCTCTCTCTCTCTTTATCAATATCTTTTATTCTAACCTTTATAATTTGCCCAACTGATAAAACTTTACTTGGATCATCTATAAACTTATTTGAAATCTCAGAAATATGTAAAAGTGCATCATTTTTTAATCCAATATCAATAAAAGCTCCAAATTTTACAACATTTCTAACTGTTCCCTCTATCTCCATTCCAGGTTGTAAATTCTCTATTTTTAAGATATCTGATTTTAAAAGTGGTTTTTCAAAACTATCTCTTGGGTCCCTTCTATCTCTTATTAAAGCTTCATATATATCTTTTACTGTTTCTACTCCATATTCTTTTTCTTTAGCAAATTTAGCATAATCAAATTCTTTTAATTTCTCCCTAGCCACATTTAAATCTGCTCCATACTCATCTACTGTAAGCCCAGATTCAGCTAATAATTCTATAGCTTTATGATAAGATTCTGGATGAATTATTGTATTATCTAATACATTTTCACCGTCTACTATTACAAGGAAACCAGCCATTTGCTCATAAGCTTTTGCACCAATTCCTTTTACTTTTAAAAGTTCTTTTCTATTTTTAAAATTTCCATTTTCCTTTCTGTAATCAACTATATTCTTAGCCATATTTTTCTTTATTCCAGAAATATGTGAAAGTAATGCCCAAGAAGCAGTATTCAAATTTGCCCCTACACTATTTACAACATATGCTATAACTGCATCTAATGATTCATCTAATTTACCTTGATTTACATCATGTTGATACATTCCTACACCTATAGATTTAGGATCTATCTTAACTAATTCAGCAAGTGGATCTTGTATTCTTCTTCCTATTGAAATAGCTCCTCTCACTGTTACATCTAAATCTGGAAACTCTTCAGCTGCTATTTTTGAAGCTGAATATATTGAAGCTCCTGCTTCATTAGCTATAAGATATTTTGTATTTAAGTTATTTTTTCTAATTACATCAGCTACAAAACTCTCTGTTTCTCTTGAAGCAGTTCCATTTCCTATTACTATTATATCTATATTATATTTTTTTACATAGTCCACTATCTTTTTTTCAGCCGTTTCTAATTGTTTTGGTGTATGCATATCTGCTACTAAGAAAAATACATCATTTCCTATATAAAAACCATTTTTATCTATTATAGCTACTTTACATCCTGTTCTATATCCTGGGTCAAGTGCTAGTATGCTTTTTTCTTTTAAAGGTGCTTGCATCAAAAGATTCTTTAAATTCTCTTTAAATACTTTAATTGCCTCTTCTTCTGCTTTATCTGTTAAGATATTTCTTACCTCTCTCTCAATAGATGGAAGTATTAATCTGTCTAATGCATCTACTACTATTTTTTGATAAGTATCTTGAAGATTTTTGTTTTTAAAATCCTTCAATATGACTCTCTCTACTCTTATTCTTATTTCATCTTCAAATTCTATTGAAACAGTTAGTACTTCTTCACTCTCTCCTCTATTTACAGCTAAAATTCTATGAGAAGGCATCTTAGATATAGGCTCATTATATTGATAATAATCTGAGTAAACTTTTTTTATATCTAATTCTCTTGCTTTTTTACTCTCTTTAGTTGCAATTATTCCTTTAGTAAGCATTATCTCTCTTATTTGCTCTCTATAAGTAGGAGTCTCAGATATATTTTGAGCCAATATAAGCATAGCTCCTTCTACTGCTTCCTCTACACTAGGAACTTCCTCTGTTATAAACTCCCTTGCTTTTTCAATTACATCTTCGTTTGATAGAGCTTCTAACATATAGTTAGCAAGTGGTTCTAATCCTCTTTCTTTTGCTGTATCTGCCTTTGTTTTTCTTTTTTTTCTATATGGGAAATATATATCCTCTACTTCTTGAAGTTTAGTTGCCAAAGCTACTGATTTTACTATCTCATCAGTAAGTTTTCCCTGTTCCTCAATAAGTCTAATTACCTCTTCTTTTCTCTTCTCTAAACTTCTCTGATAAGTAACTGTTTCTAAAATTTTTCCAATCTCTATCTCATCAAGATTATTAGTAACTTCCTTTCTATATCTAGCTATAAAAGGTATAGTCGCCCCCTCGTCTAAAAGCTGCATAGTGTTTGTTATTTGAGCTGGAGATAATCCTAACTCCTTAGCTACTTGTTCAAATATCTTTTCCATATTTCACCTTTATTTTTTCTTTATTATAATTATGAACTTCCTTATATTATACCAAAACTTTATTAGCTTGTCTAACAAAAAAGAGTTGTTAATCTAATAAAAATTATTAGCTTTTAACAACTCTTTTTTCTATTTATTTCTATATTTTAATTCATAAATTCCTTGTATCATAGTTCCTATTAAGCAAAAAAGTAAAGTTTAGTGTACACAAACTTCTTACTCTTTTAAGTCTTTTTTATCAAAATATAAATTAATTAGAACTTCAAAAATAAAAAACAACCATTAAACCAAATTTAATGATTGTTTTCTTTTATTTATAAAATAATTAACTTATTATAAAAACTATTTTCTTAATAGACTTTCTATTTTTATTGGTAATCCAAATAGATTAATAAATCCTTCTGCATCTTTTTGATTATATACTGTATCTTCGTCAAATGTTGAGAAATCTTGAGAATATAGAGAGTAATCTGATTCCATTCCATTTAAAATAATATTTCCTTTGTATAATTTTAAATTTACTATTCCTGTTACATACTTTTGAGTTTCCTCTACAAAAGCTGAAAGAGATTTTCTATATTTAGTGAACCACTGTCCATTATATATTAATTTAGCCATATCATGAGATAATTTCATTTTAGCTTGAAGAGTATCTCTATCTAAACAAAGTCTTTCTAACTCTTCATGAGCAAAATATAATATTGTTCCTCCTGGAGTTTCATACACACCTCTTGATTTCATTCCTACAAGACGATTTTCTAATAAATCTAATACTCCAACTCCATGTTTTGCCCCTATATCATTTAATTTATTAATTAGAGTAACTCCATCTAGAGCTTCTCCATTTAATTTTGTAGGAACACCTTTTACAAATTCAATAGATATGCATTCAGCAGTATCACTTGCCTTTTCTAAAGGAAGTACCCATTGAAGTACATTATCATATTTAGGTGCATTAGCTGGAGATTCTAACTCTTGTCCCTCATGGCTAATATGGAAAAGATTTTCATCTCTACTATATGTAACTCCCTCTTTAAATGGTAAATCTATATTATGAGATTTTAGATATTCTATCTCTTGTTTACGAGATTTTATATCCCAGACTCTCCAAGGAGCTATTATTTTTATATTAGGAGCTAAAGCTTTTACTCCTAACTCAAATCTAACTTGGTCATTTCCTTTTCCAGTTGCTCCATGTGCTATATAATTAGCTCCCTCTTTTAAAGCTATCTCTACTAAAGCTTTAGCTATTACAGGTCTTGCGATTGATGTCCCTAATAGATATTCGTTTTCATATTTAGCTCCTGATTTTAACATAGGAAAAATAAAATCATTTACTAACTCATCTTTTTTATCTACTACATAGAATTTAGAAGCTCCAATAGCTAGTGCTCTTTTTTCTACTTCCATAAAATCATCTTTTTGACCTACATCTACTGAAACAGCTATTACTTCCACATCATTATAGTTTTCCTTTAACCATGGTACAATTACTGAAGTGTCAAGCCCTCCTGAATAAGCTAATACTACCTTTTCTTTCATTTAAAATCCCTCTCCTCTGTTTTAATTATTTCTCAGAAAAATATTTTTTTATTAATTTATCATAAGTTCCATTTGCTTTTAACTCTGTTAAAGCTTTATCAATATCTTCAACTAACTCTTTATCATTTTTTCCTACTGCTATTGCATACTCCTCTTTTGCTACATCTGTGTTGATTAACTTCAACTCTGGATTTTGTTTAGCATAATTTTTAGCTGGTTCAGAATCTAATACAACTACATCTATTTTTTGTGCTTTAAGAGCCATAATAGCTTCTGATGTAGCATTATATCTATGAACTTTCACTCCCTCTATCTCACTTACTGCTATATCTCCAGTATATCCTAGCACAACTCCTACATCATGACCTTTTAATTCATCAAAAGATTTTACAACTGGATTTTTTTCATGAACTAACATCATTTGATTTGATTCATAATAAGTTTGTGAAAAGTTTACAAATTTCTTTCTCTCTTCAGTAGCTGTCATTCCAGCTATAATTACATCTAGTTTTTTAGCTTGAAGAGCTGGAAGTAGTCCATCAAAAGCTATATTTTTCCATTCTATCTCTTTCCCCATAGATTTTGCTATCTCTTCCATCAAATCCACATCAAATCCTACAATTTCACCATTTTGTAGATATTCGAATGGTTCAAACTCTGCATTTGTTCCTACATAGAGCTTATCAGCTCCAAAACTAAGCCCAGATACAGCAAACATAGAAACTAAAACCGCCTTTAAAAATAATTTTTTCATAAAATCTCCTCCTAAAATGTTTTATAGTTTAATATAGTGATAAATAAAAAACAGATTAACATCTTTTGAATGCTAATCTGTTGATAACAAAATATATATGATTCTATATCTAAATACTCCCCAATACTAGATATATATCATTTTTGAAAGTCTCAAGAAATATTATACACCTAAGTATTAAAAAATATTCCTTCTGGAAGAATCAATAAAAATATTAACAGACTCATTACAAAAGAAATTATATATAGTTGTATTATATTTCCTGTTCCTTAATAATGTTGTCATTAACATTTTCTCTTCCTCCTTTTCCTTGATTTGAAATAATCTTATCACAATATTTCTTTGTTGTCAATATTTTTTTATTTTAGTTTGACATTGATAAGATATTTTTATAAAATATATATAAAATATTAATAGGAGGAGTTTATGTATAAGAAAAAAGATGTTATTATTACAGGCTTTGCCCTGTTTGCTATGTTATTTGGTGCTGGAAATCTAATTTTCCCTCCAATGGTTGGGTTTATAAATGGAAATGAATGGTCTTTAGCTACATTAGGATTTATATTGACAGGAGCGGGATTTCCTCTTTTAGCAATATTTACTTCTGCCTTTGCTGGTAAAGACTTAGATAGTTTTGCAGAGAGAGTTTCCCCTAAATTTGCTAAATTTTTTAATATTGCTCTTATTCTTTCAATAGGACCGCTTCTAGCATTACCTAGAACTGGAGCTACTGCTTTTGAAATGATTTTTTCTAAAGATATTTCAAACTACAATACTTATAAAATAATTTTTATCATAATTTTCTTTGGAGTTTCACTACTTTTCTCTTTAAAATCAAGTAAAGTTGTAGATAGAGTTGGAGCTATCCTTACTCCTATTCTTCTAATTGTTTTAGCTCTTATTATATTTAAAGGGGTTTTCTTTCCAATTGGAGAATCAATTTCTCTTACTAAAGAGTTACCTCCATTTAAATATGGATTTTTAAATGGTTATCAAACTATGGATACTTTAGCTGCTATTGTATTTTCAGATATTATTCTAAAATCCATTAGAAAAGATAAAAATTTATCTGAGAAACAAGAGTTTTCTTTCTTAATTCAAACAAGTATCATAGCTATTGGAGGATTAGCTATTGTCTATGGTGGACTTGGTTTTATTGGTAGTACTGTTACTAATATTTTACCTTCTGGAACTGGAAGTGTAGATTTACTTACCTCAATAGTTAAACTTCTTCTAGGAAATTTTGGAAAAATTATTTTAGCTATCTGTGTAACAGGAGCTTGTATCACTACTGCTATTGGACTTACTGCAACAGTAGCTGACTACTTCAGTGATTTAACAAAAATTTCTTACGAAAAATTAGCTATTATAACTACAATAATTAGTATTATTTTTGCAATGTTTGGTGTAGATATTATTATAAAACTTGCTGTACCAGTTTTAGTATTTTTATACCCTATTGCTATTGCTCTAATATTCTTAAATATTTTAAAAAATAAAATTAAAAACGATAATATATTCTTAGGTACTGTTATTGGAGCAGGGATAATAAGTTCTTTTGAAGCTCTACAAGCTATTGGATTAAAATTAAGTTTTTTAGATTCTCTTTTCTCTAATCTTCCTTTTGATTCATTAGGACTTGCTTGGGTATGCCCAGCTATCCTTACTGGAATAATCTTTAAATTTATTCCTAAAAAATAAATTAATTAAATTTTTACACCTCTTAAAACAGAGGTGTTTTTTTATAACTTTTTAAACATAAAGAAAAAACCCCACAAACATTGAGTTTGTGAGGTATATAATTCCATGCAAATTATCTTTTTGAGAATTTGAAATCCTTGATTTTATTAGTATAAATATACCTTTTGTTACCTATGTGTTACCTACAAGGGTATTTTTAGATATTTTTAAATTTTCTTAAATTATGTTCTCAAAAGCTTCTTTAAACTCTTCATTCTTCTCTGTGTTATACAAAGGTAAGCCAACTATTCTATAAATATATTCTTCACTTTCTATAGTATATTTTTCAAATAAATTTTTATTTTCATAACGTTTTGTTATTTCTTTTAAAAAATTATTTTTCCATTCATCATTTTCTAATAAATGACTTCCCTTTGGTTCAATAAAAATTTGATAATATTTTTGACTACCCTTTTCTTTTAAAAATAGTAAAAAATCTGGTTGAAATCCTCTTCCTGTATTAAAATCATATATTTTATAAATCTCTTCATTTCTCAATAAATAAACTTCTTCGTATTTTTCTTCTAATAAAAATAAATTTTCTTTCAAAAAATTTATACAAGATATTTCTTCACTTGTTCCTACAAAAGAGTTTAAAACATACCAAGGTCTATTTACTAACTCTGAATTTAAAGAAGCAGATTTATCTATATTTTCTTTTTTTATTATTTTTACTTTTTCTTTTCCAAATAATTCTTCAATAGAATATAATGGTTCAAATTCAGTTCCTCTTTCATCATAAAAATTAGTTTCTAAATCATAAAAAATTTTCTTCAATCCCTTTTCTGTTATTTGTAAAAAATCTTCTCCACTAATACTTTCCAAAGAAACATTTTTTGAATTAATTGATATTTTAAATTCTCCTAAATATTCATCCTTTAAAAGCTCGTCAACAGTTTTAATTCCTAATTTATTTTTTAAAATTTCAAATTTAAATATATTTTTATCTACACTTATACATCGATTTAAAGCTTTAAAAAATACATGTTTAGGTATATCTTTTATCTTGATTTCTAATTGATGAATGTCACTTTCTAACTCTAAATGTCTTTCATTATCAAAAATTTTATCTTCTTCTTTTAAACTATAGTTTAGTTTTATCTCAATTTTTGTACTTTTTAATTCTTCTAATGTCATCTTTCTAGTTATTTCATTTTTTACTTTTTTATTTCCCATTATTTTGAAATTAGTATAAAATCTAGTTTCTTTAAAGCTATTTTTCAAACCAAATTTTTTTTGTACTTTTTCACCATTTTCAGGTATATAACCATCTTTTTTTAGTTCATTTTTTAAATCTGTTATATATCTAGACTCTTCATCATAAGTATAATAAAATAATTCTTCTAACATTCTTAATTCATTTTCAATATCATTATCAAATTTTCTTTTATTTTTTTCTTTATCTAAGTATTCAAATGGGTAGTATCTTACTCCTCTTCCAATCAATTGCTTTTCTTCTACGGTTGTAGGACTAGATTTTCCTTTATTATTCCCTCCTGAGTTTTGAGTTTCTTTCATTCTTACAATTTCATAAAGATTTAGAACATCCCATCCTTCAGTTAATCTATCCACTGTAAAAATAACTCTTATGATATTATTTAGATCTTCTAGTGAATTTAATTTTATTTCAGTAGAAGAGTCTAAGTTTATTTTAGAATTTGTTACAATTATGTTTTCTTCCTTAAAATTATTTTTTATGTATTTTACAACTTCATCATAATTCCCGTTTAATTTATTTAAGACTTTCTCTGTTATAGTGTATCCATTTTGATTAACTTCATTAATTCCAATTATTTTATTTTTTAATATCTCTAAAAATTTAAAATCATCATTTGTTATATTTTTTATAATTTCTAAGAAACTATTGTAATCTGCTGTTGAATTTTCTATATTTTCACTTTTAATCAAAATTACAGGCTTAAAATTAGGAATATTATTTCTTAATGCAATATCATGTCTATACCAATTTATTAAAAGCATATGAATTATTCTTTGTTTTTTATCAAAAGTTGAAGAAATTAAATTTATTTCTTTTGTATACCCCTCTTGAAGAAATCTTTTTAAATCAAACTTATATACAATTTTATCTGTATATTTTCTTACAACTTCTTCTTCTGTTGGTATTGTTGCAGTAAATTCTATTAATTTATTTTTATTGCCTCTTAAAGTTGCTCCTTTTTTTTCTAAAAGTTGTTCTCTAACCATATTTTCCCAACCAAAAGTCTCTACATCTTCTTCTTTAATTCCTTTTCCTTCAAGAGACTCAGGTTTAAATCTTAAATTTCCTTGTTTTGTATTACTATTCAAATGATGTGCTTCATCTGCTAAAATTATAATATCTTTATCAAGTAACTCTTCTAATGTTAATTGATTTTCTTTTTCTTGGTTTATATCTAAGTATAACTGTTGTAGTGTTGAAAATTTTATTTCAATAGTATTTTCATCAATATTTGAACTAAAATTATCAACTTCCTTTATCTTTACTTCTTTATTATCTATAATAATTTTATCCTTATATAAATACTTATTGGAATAACTTTGTAAAAAATTTAACTTTGTTTTTTCTATTATATTATTTTGATTTGTTATAAATAAAAAATTTTTATACCCTTTCATATAATAATATAAAATAAGTGATGCCATTACTAAAGTTTTTCCACTTCCAGTTGCCATATTAAACATTAAATGATTTTTAACTTCTTTAGTTTCTAATAAAATAAGATTTTCTAGTGCCTCTTTTTGCCAAAAAAACAATTCATATTTTAAATTAGAAGTTATATAATCAGAAATTTTTATTGACACATATTTTTTAGCATTATTTAATTCTTCATAGAGATACATTTATTTTCCTCCATAAAATTGCTTTGTTAATTTTATATCACTATCTGATAACTTAAATTTATCATCTTCCATATCTTCATAATTAATGTACATACTATTTAAATCTAGCATTGATAAATACATTTTCTTTTTATCATCTAGTAAAAGATTTTTATATTCAAGAGTTTTTATTAACTCTTTAAAATTTTTAATATTTAAATTATAATTTAAATAGTATTCATTGTATAATTCTTCGAATAAATTTTCTAATTCTTCTGAAGTTTCACAATTTTTTATTTTTTCTTTGGCTTCTTCATTATATTTAGCAAGCTCTAAATATAAAAATTCTCCTCCACCTTGCCAATTAATATTTTTAGAAATACCACCTTGTTCTCCTTCAATTACATTTTTTAAACGTTGGACACTTAAAGATTCAATATAGTCCATTTGCTCTATTCCTATATATTGCCTTCCAAGTTTGTGAGCTACTGCACAAGTTGTTCCACTTCCTAAATGAAAATCTAAAACTATATCTCCTTTTTCACTTGCTAACTCTAAAATTCTGTAAATTAATTTTTCTGGTTTTTTCCCTCCTTTTAAGTCAACTCCTCCTTCTTGAAAAAGATTATTAAAAGGTATATCTTGCCAAAAATCACAAACAAGTTTTGCGATTCTTTCTCCATCCATCGTATTTTTTAATATTTTACTTAAAAATTGAACTTGTTTTCCTTTGTAAGCATATAAATCTTTGGTTCCTTCTACTTTTTGTATTTTTTCAACTTTATAAATCGGATTCTCTTCTATTGATTTTGGAGGAGAAACTGGTTGAAAAATACACTCTATATTCTGATATAACCATTTTGTAAATTTTTTATCTTCTAAATCTGCAACTAATGTCAAGCTTTTTAATTTTTCACTTAATGGAATTACTTTCCACTTATCTATTGATTCATTTTTGTTTTCTATAAACATATTATAATGATTATCCCACTCTGTATTAGCTATATACTGTGGATTAACTTTAAAATTACATGTTTTTGCAAAACAGATAATCCATTCTTTTTCTTTTAGTATAGTTTTATTTGCATGTGTAATTTTTACTCCATTAGGTGGACTAACCTTTAAAGCAATATTACTTATAAAACATTCTCTTGAAAAAATTTCATCCATTAATACTTTTAAATAAGCTTGTTCTTTATCATCACATTGAACAAAAATAAGTCCATCATCTTTTAAAAGTTCTCTCGCTACCTCAAGTCTATTTTTCATAAAAGTTAACCAAGTCGAATGATTGAAGTTATCATTATATGCAAAACTATCATTCTTTGTATTATATGGTGGGTCAATATATATCAACTTTATTTTTCCATTAAATTCTTTTTTTAAACTATGAAGAGCCAACAGATTATTTCCTTTAATTATTAAATTTTCTTTAATTACTCCATTTTCATCTCTTCTTATATTTTCAATGATTTCTTCTCCAGTTTTTGAATATTTTTTCCAACCAGTAAAAGCTTTTCTTTCTAATAATCTATCTATCTCATCTTTTGCTAAAATTTCATTAAAAAATATTTCTTTTCTTTTAGTTTTGTATTCTTTAAATCCAGAAATAACATAACTTTCTTTTCCTCTAGCTGATACTTTTACCTTAGTTTCTTTTCCAATTAGCTCTACCTTATTTGCCTTTTCTTGGTCTTTAAATTCAGTTATTTCGTAGTTAAAATAACTATCTATTCCTTCATCTGTTGATTGTCCTCCTTCTAAAATACAATCTTTAAATGGAAAATTTAAAACTATGTCTTGTGTATCTTGTAAAAAATACTTTCCATCACATAATCCTATTCTATTTTTTAATTTTGTCCAACCATTTTTAAAAGGTTTTTGTTGCTGAATAAAAAATTTAAACTCTTCTTGTTTAAAAATATTTATTCCATTTATTTCTAAAAAAAATTTATTTTTTATCTCCTCATTTTGATACAATAATTCTAATATTTTTGTATCATATTTTTCTAACAAATCAAAAAATTTAATCATATTAAATTCATCATTTTCAATTAATCTCTCATCTTGCTGTAATGTATCTTTTACAATTTTAGCTAGCAATTTTTTCAACTCCTTATTTTTAATTCTATATAGCATTTTAGCAAATAATTATATAAACTCAAATTTATTTCATTTTTTTCTGAAGATACCATAATAATATTCCAACATATGATTCTTTTATTTCTGCTTCTAAGTATCGTGTATATATTCTTCTTATTGTATCTTCTGTTAAATGAGTTTTGCTTTTACTAAGATTTCTTTTTAATGAATTTAAAGCTTCTTTCCTAGCCTCTACTAATCCAAAGGTATCATTAAGATTTAATGTATCATCAAAGTCTTTTTGATAATCTGAATTACTTGATTTTATCTCTCCATTACTTGTATAACTAATAGTTAAAATATCACTATTTGCTTGAGGATTTATTTTTATTTCTCTATTACCTTTTCTTGTATCACAAGTCTGTTTTTCAAAAGATTCTCCCTCATTTCCTTTGCAAACAGCAAGTAAATTCTTATATTCTAATTCATTCTCCTCATTTCTTGCAACATAATGCTCTATTTTTACTTTTGAAGAATCATCTTCTAATTTCTTCATACAATAAGCACAAATATATCCTTGCTCTTTTAATAAAGAAGTTCTCAATCTATCTTTTACTTCTCTAGGTAAATTACCAAAGGAAGCATTTATAGTTCGTTTATATTCAACTAAAGATGAAGGAATACGATTTTTTTTAATTAGTATCATATTATACACCCATTTCTTCTAAATCTAGTGATATTCTTGCATCTATGATATTAGTATCATTTTCCCCTAATACTTCTTCTAATTCCTCTAATAATTTTTTTGCTTCATCTATCTTCCCTTCATCTAATAGATTATTAAATTTTTTCAATTTCTCCACTATCTCTTGAGGTCTAACTTCTGTTCTCATTATTTGATGAACTATACTTTCTATATCTCTTCCATAAGTTTTATCTGTTAATTTATATATCTCTAAGTTATTTAAAATCAAGATATTTTCATTGGAGATATTTGACAATACACTAGGAGAATGTGTTGTAAATATAAATTGTACCTTTGGAAATGTCTTAGTTAAAACTTTTATTATCTTACTCTGCCAACTCGGGTGTAAATGCATATCTATTTCATCTATAAGAACTATTCCAGAAGTTTCTTGTAAAATGTTATCTAATAGTTGAGGATTTAATATAGCCATTCTATATGCTATATCAGCTATCATACTCATAGTACTTTTTATACCATCACTAAGTATTCTAAGTGGAAGGCTTTCTACTGTCCCATTTTTTCTTTTAATACTAACCTCTAACTCTCCACTCTTAACCTTATAATTAAAATTAGCTTTCTCTATGCTCTCATCTATTATTTCATAAGTATTATTTAAAGCTTTTCTTACAACTTCAAGTTCTGGAATTTTTTCCCCTTCTTGTAATTCTAAATAGGTCATTTTCTCAAACCATCTTAACATCATTTTTTCATTAGAAGCAGAATCTAAGCAATCAATGTAACCTTTTAAACGAGAAAAATTTTCTTGGCTCTTTTTACTATTTTTTTCTCTCTTTTGCATCCAAAGTCTACCAGTTCCATAATAAGCTATCAATGGTAAAATTATTTCTTTATTCCCTAATTTTACATTTTCTTGTATCTCTGTTGCATAAGTTATAATTTCCTTTGCTCCTACATTAGTAGTTCTTCCATTTTCTTTATTTAGACTTCTAGTCCATTCTATCTCATGATTACCTATCTTTCCAACAGCAGAAATCTTAACAGGAAATTGATGCTCTCTTTCTATTCTACTTCCTAGTTCATACATTTTATAGTGAGAATCACTTTTACTGATTCCATGTATTCCCATTCCATCAAAGTTAGAAATATAACCACCTAAAGCTATGGAGATTGCATCTAAAATAGTAGTTTTACCTGCTCCATTTATTCCAATTAGAACTGTATAGTTATCTTTTAACTCTAACTCTATATTCTCATAACAACGAAAGTTTTGGATTTTAAGTTTCTCTATTTTCATGCTATATCCTCCATTTTTAGTCTATATTTCTTCTTTTGATTATATCATAGAACATAATTAAATTCTATATTCTAATCAAAAATAGTGAAGATTTTACTCTCCACTATTTTAGTAACTCATTAACACTATACTATCAATGATAATAATTTTATTTTTAATAATAAGCTATTGCTTTTTTTCCATCAAAAACTAAACCTATTTTTACTATATCCTTTAATCCATTTTTCTTTAATAGAGTTTCATATTTTTTATCTTCTATTTGATTAAAAGCTTTTTCTGCTTCTTTTTCTATGTCATTAGTGTTAGCTCTTTTTAGTTCTAAAATATATCCTGCCCAAGCTTTATTTCTTGGCTCTAAAATTATATCAGCTCTACCATAACCACTCTCCATATTAGGATGCATTATATAGTAATCATCTAAAGCATATAAGAATCCCCCTAATAATGCTTGATAAGGATTCTCATACTTTTTAGTTGTATCATAGAAACTAATAGCATTAACAACTACATCTTCTAAACTTTTTATTATTTGAGATATATTCTTAGTAACCAAAGCTTGAATCAAACTTCCAACATTGTTACTCTCTCTAAAAATAGCATCTACAAATAAGCCTTTAAATAGTTTTTGTATCTCTTTATTAGGTAGTCTTAAGGTAAACATTGTTTCACTAAGTTTTTCCTTAATCGTTAAATATCCAGAGAATAACATTATCTCCCAAATATTATTAGGAGAGAGGTTATCTCCCATTCTTATACTTTCATTGATATAGACTATTATATCCTTGCCGTTTATCAAATCATTTAAATTATCAAATACAATTGAATTTGAAGCTAATAACATATTTAATATTAAAGCATTTCCAGAAGTATTTACCCAATGAGATTTTAACTCCTTACTTTGTACAAATTTTAAAATACTCCAAGGATTGTATATTTCATCTTTTCCAAAACTATAACCATCATACCACTCTTTTACTTCTGGCATCTCATAACCTATATCATAATAATCTAACATAGCTTTCACTTCATCTTCTACTAATCCAAAACTATCACTATACTCCTTATTTAATATTGTGTAGTTTGTAAAGTTATTTAAATCAGAAAATATTCCTGCTTGAGCTACTCTTATTATTCCAGTAAGTACTCCCATCTGTAAGTATTCATTTGTTTTAAGTACCTCTCCATAGAAAGCCTTTAAAAAATCTTTCATTTCTGTATAGTAGCCTTTTTCATAAGCTGATATTATTGGAGAGTCATACTCATCTATTAATACTACTACCTTTTGATTATAATATTTGTATAATAATAGTGTTAAAAATGATAATGCAGTTTTTAATTCTCCTTCATCACTTTCTTTATTGAGTAATCTTTTAAATATTTTACTCTCACTTTCTGATAAAATAGGAGTAATTATTTCCTCAAATTGATTATATAACTTAAATATTTTACCTTTGATTTCTATAATTATATCTTTCCATGTATTACCAGTTATTCCTTTCAAGCTAAGAAATATTACAGGATATTTTCCTTGTTCCTTCATCATAGGAGAGTTTTCTATATATAAGCTCTTGAATAATTTTCTATTCTCATCTTTATTTTCTATATCAAAGAAATATTTAAGTGTAGACATATTAAGTGTCTTTCCAAATCTTCTAGGACGACAAAATAGTTTTACTTCTGCTCCATCATTTAGTATATCTTCTATAAACTTTGTCTTATCTATATAATAATAATTTTCTTCAATTATTTTTTTAAAATCTTCTACTGCAATAGATATTTTTTTCATGGCTATATTACTCTCCTTCCTTAAATATATATTATTTATTATACCACAGTATAAAGAAAATCCCTATTTTATTTTATAACTAACATTTTTTCCTTATGTTTCTAATAATCTATCAATCCTAACACTACTCTAACACATCTTAACACAATAATATCCTATACTATCACTGATAGCAATTCAACTTTAAATTTATAATTTTTCACGTTTTCCAATATATTTTTTAGCTTAAATCTCACGTTTTCCAACTATTTTGATGTTTTTATCTTATAACTAATATTTCTACCATCTCTAATCTTTTCTATCAATTCCAGCTCTAACATCTCCTTAAGATAGTTCACTACACTTGTACTCTTAAGTTCTAGGTGTTCTTGTATCTCTTTATTATTTGCTGTTCCTCTCTTCTCCATAAACTCTAATACTCTTCTATATTTGTCATTTATAACCTTCCCATTGATTGTATACTCTGGCTTAAGTAGAATAACTTGGAATATTCCACCAATAGACTTAAATACTGGTTTTACTTTATATTCCTTATATGCTGATAATATCTCTTGGATTCCCTCTCCATTCCCTTTAGTAATACCTATCTCTTGAAATACTCTCATTAGATTAAGATTTCTTAATACTGATATACCTAGCTCTATTCCTTCAACTGTTAAATTAGCAATTAGCCCACCTAAAGAGGTGAATTCTATTCTATCTTTATATATTCTTATGATAGAATCTCCATTATAACTATAATCTCTATGTAGAATCATATTTTTAAGAACTTCTAGCACTGCTTTTATAGGATATTTCATTCCAGTTGATATTTGTATCAACTTTTCTTTTATAGTCATATATTGATTTACTAAAGAACCAGTAACAACTTCTATCTTCCCATCATCTATATAATCTATAAGCTTTATTCCATGAGTACATTGGTCTGATAGTAATATTCCCTCATAAGTTACCTCTCCATCACTAGATAATAGATTTAATTCTACTAATTTTTCATCTGTTAATTCTATTCCTAATATATCAAATTCTTTCTCAAGTTGTGTAAATGAATACTCCATTTCCTCTCTTCTCCTTATTATATATTATTATCATTATTATAACATAAAATATAATTATGTGATTATATAATAAAAATATGAGAGATATATAAAACAAAAACTTGACTTTTTTTATTTTTTAATATATATTCAAGATCGGAAGAGCGTCGTGTAGGGAAAGAGAGTAGATCTCGGTG
>OGFE01000171.1_pt1 | contig 70864 bp, 71 predicted proteins | sample 1570811 | NCBI WGS metagenome assembly OGFE01 (sample SAMEA2581967, study PRJEB24529) | metagenome | biome: Human gut stool | place: China | collected 2011 | reverse complement strand
ATATTCTCTACAAATATAAATGGCGATTGTAAAGTTCACCTGTTTTGTTTTATCATTGTTTTTCATTTGTTTTATTACATGTGTTGTTATTAATTCACAATAGTTATACAAAAGTAATCGCGCATATATTTCTTGTTTAATAAAATCTGGTTTTCGTGCATGGAAACTTGTTAATCCTATGGCATATTTTAATTCTCTGAATGAAGTTTCTATTCCCCATCTCAAATGATAGATTTCCTTTATTTTTTTTACATCAAAAATATTTCTATCAAGATTTGTAATTATTATTTCATAAGAATTAGACCCTATAGGAAATCTAATAATACGAAATGATAATTCGTATGTTTTATCACTTTTTCGTGGAAGATAATCAAACACTTGATTTACAGGCATCCACTTATAGCCTGCATTTTTTGTGGTCTTTGTATTTTTCCTCGAAAAAATCTGAGTGATATCTATATCAAACTCATCATTTGGAGGAAGATTTAACCCAGATGCAATTCCATTACTATTTTTATCTTTGACACGTATAGCGAATTTCCATCCTTTTTCAATTGCATGTGCAAAAATGTTATAGTTTTCATATCCTCTATCAGCAACAAGAATAACATTCTCTAGTTTCGATCTGTCAATCATTGTTGCACATGCTCTAAACTCGTTGTAATCCGCTGCTGTTTGCACTAAAACATCGGTGTATATACGATTCAAAACATCATAAAAGGCATTCAGATGTAGTTTATTAACAATTGAACCATGCTGATTACGTTCCCAAAAAGTTTCTGGATCCTTTTGATTGGTTGCAATGGTCAAGTTACTTCTATCACATGCAATTAAACGATAACCATGATAATTATTAGTAGTTGGAAGGTTGTCATCCGTAAAAGATTTAAACAAATATTCAAAAGCCTCTGGAAGTACTTTTGAACGTTGTTGCGTAAATGCTGACACAGACGGAGTATTTTTGTCAAAATCAAAGAAATCAAGTAGTTCTTTACTCATAGTAGCTCCACCCGAATTCATCATGATTCCTATAAAAGTTTTGAAATCAATTTTCCGTTTTCGAGAGAAATTGACATGGGGGTTTCGAAGAAATAAACATGGATTATTAGCTAATTCCGAAATATGATTCTTTAGAGAATCTGAAACTTGATTAATATAATTGCTCATATGCGTTACCTCCTTGCAATCAAGATGTTCTTAATTACAAGGGCCGCTTTCGCTATCTCATTATCATTCAATAGCGAAAGCGGCCGCACATTTCGAATCATATGTCAAGCATTTATTACAAAATAAAAAGACCCTAGCATCATTTCTGATGCTAAGATCTTGATTGGTCATCTTAACTTAATGACATTGCTCACACAGGAGCTCTTTTTGTTATTTTAAGGGAATGATTCATTTAAAATTTATTGTAGTTTTTTTACCTCATCTAGAGACAGCCCGGAAATAGCAGCAATTTTTTCAAGTGAGAACTCCTGTAATTGAAGCATGCGCCTGGCAGTTTCAATAGAATTTAGTTCTATACCATACTTTTCGCCCTCGGAGAAACCAGTCTCATGTCCATGCTTTTCGCCTTCAGAGAAACCAGCTTCATATTCTGCTTTCCGTAATTTCTTCTCTTCCAATTCTTTATCATACTCAAAGATACTCATACTGATGACCTCATTTCGGTTGCGGGTAAGAAATTCGGCTAAAATCCCTTCCCTGACACACTCGTCTACGGCACGTTCCACGGCCTGATCTAAAGACATATCCGCTGCATAGTGCCGTACTTTGGCAACATACTGTGCATATTCGTTTAATGTATTGCAATGCTGCATTAACTCTGCATTGTGTCCCTCATTGACATTTAAAACCGTGACAATTAATTCAAGCTTTGGTTCACCTGACAAATGTTCAAATGCCGAGGAAAGCCGAAGTTCTGTGCAGTCGGGAGCTGCCGTCGATCCATTGTAAAACTCAATAAAATTTGGTGCAGGAATTTTTTGCAGAGTCGAAGAATAAAGAGATTTCTTATCCACGAGTTTCTGATATTCACTGCAAATATAAAACAGATCACGAAGAGGCATATTTGGATTGTAGGTTGACTGATGCTCATACAGATACAAATTAGTATCCATAATAAATGCCAGATCATTTTTCATCCCCATATAAATAGCATTCTCTAATGTGACGATTTCCAGATCATCTGGATTATTATAATCGCTCTGGTTTACTGCATTATAGAGGGACAGCAGGTTCTTCCGGTCAGAAAACAACATCCGAAAAACGGTGTCTTTATAATTCCGGTTTGCCGTCGGTGTTTTGACTGTAAAATTTCTTTTTGTCTTGTTACGGTTTCTTTTGCATTTTGCCATAAATTGTTTCCTCCTGAAATTGTAGGACAGCTTATTTATAAAACTGTTCGTGATTGCAGGAGAAAGTGATCATATATTTTACTAAGTTCCTTCGTCTCCTGCTTTTCAATTGCTAAATGGGTAACAAAAAGCATAGATACGAATGAAGCATACAGATTATTTGGGGCTAATCTGTCGCCGTTAGAATATAGATGACAAAAATGTCATGAAATTTGTAAAATATGCTTTAGATTATTGTAACACAAGGGTAGGAAATGAAGCAAGAAATTTTATAGCAAAATCCGTTCCACGTCATATCCATCATCCGTCAATTCTAAGATTGCAATGCCTTTTCCGTCGCCGCGGTCAGCCCCGGCGCTGCCCGGATTGATAAAAACTTTTCCGTAGCGGTCGTAGTGCGTGAATACATGGGTATGTCCGAAAATTATAAAATCCGCATCCGTGAGATCAAAAGGCAGGTCAGCTTTGTTATGGACAAGATAAAATAATTTTCCATTAATCGGCACGGAGACAAACTCATGCAGGTAGGACGCCCACTCTCCGTGGTCACAGTTCCCACGGACTGCATACATCGGAATGCCGCAGTTTAAGAATCTGTTATAGGTACGTTCATTGTCAAAATCTCCGGTGTGAATGAGATAATCACAATTTTTGATATGGTCAAATAATTCTTTACGGCATACACCGTGTGTATCGGAAACTAATGCAATTTTCATGAATCAGACCTCGCTTCGTTTGTTTGTAATTTTTTTATCTCATCTAAAGACAGCCCGGAAATAGCAGCAATTTTTTCAAGCGAAAATTCCTGAAATTTAAGCATACGTCTGGCAGTTTCAATAGAATTTAGAAAAGTACCACGTTCTATACCATACTTTTCACCCTCAGAGAAACCGGTTTCATGTCCATATTTTTCGCCTTCTGAAAAACCAGCCTCATATTCTGCTTTCCGTAATTTCTTTTCTTCCAATTCTTTATCATACTCAAAGATACTCATACTGATGACCTCGTTTCGGTTGCAGGTAAGAAATTCGGCTAAAATCCCTTCCCTGATACACTCGTCTACGGCACGTTCCACGGCCTGATCTAAAGACATATCCGCTGCATAGAGCCGCACTCTGGCAACATACTGCGCGTATTCGTTTAATGTATTGCAATGCTGCATTAAATCTGCATTGTGCCCCTCATTGACGTTTAAAACCGTGACAATCAATTCAAGTTTTGGTTCACCTGACAAATGTTCAAATGCCGAGGAAAGTCGAAGCTCTGTACAGTCAGCAATTGCCGTCGAACCATTGTAAAACTCGATAAAATTTGGTGCAGGTATTTTCTCTGATTGACGGCATTGTAAAGAGAGAGCAGATTTTTCCGGTCAGAAAACAACATGCGAAAAATAGTGTCTTTGTGGTTTCTGTTTGTAGCTGGCATATTGACTGCTGAGTTCCTGGATACTTTGTTATGGTTTCGTTTGTGTTTTGCCATAGGCTTCCTCCTGATTGGTGAGACAGCTCTTAAATAATACTGTCTTGGCAGGAGAATAAATATATTCTATATCTGATTTCTTTCGTCTCCTGCTTTTAAATTCGTTAATGGGTAATTAAAAGCATAGATACGAACGAACAACGCAGATCATTGGGGATAATCTGACGTTTCCAGAATATAGATGGCATAACGCCATAAAGATTTTGTAAAATATGCTTTGGAATATTATAACATAAACATGGGAAACAAAACAAGAATTTTTATGTATTACTTGCCACAGGGAATAACATTACTGAAGCTATCACGGGTGCTAAAGTGCAGACCGGAGGAATTGCTGGCATATGTGGATTGTTTGTGAAAAATTACCTATTGAAAATATTTGCCACTCATAGTACAATGCAATTGTTATATGACTGACGGAAATAGTGGGGTTTACCACGTGAAGTATAACAAAAGAATGCCGACCGTCTGGGCGAAGAGTCCAGACGTGCGGTTCTTTTTATTTTTAGGGTAAATTTTCCAAAAAATCCCATCAGCATGAGAAAGGAACCACTCATTGTATTTTTTCGAATACTTACCGGAAAAAGCGCACGTGACTCTTGACAAAAGATGAAAGTTAGGATAGCCTAACTATGGTTAGAAAAAACTAACCATGCATCGATCAAAAATCAGAATGAGCATCATAAAAAAGTGTGATGAACCATGCAAGGCCACACGGTGGCAGAAGGAGAGAAAAATGCAGACAGAATGGAGAAGCTTCCAGGGCGGAGCCTGGGAAACAGAAGTAAATGTAAGAGATTTTATTCAGAAGAATTATCATCCATATGATGGGGATGATTCCTTCTTAGAGGGACCAACACAGGATACCACCGATCTCTGGGATCAGGTATTAGAACTTTCCAGACAGGAGAGAGAAGCCGGCGGAGTGCTGGATATGGACACAAAGATCATTTCCACGATCACTTCCCATGGTCCGGGTTATTTAGATAAAGAGAAAGAGAAGATTGTCGGTTTTCAGACGGACAAGCCTTTCAAACGTGCTCTCCAGCCTTACGGCGGTATCCGTATGGCGATCAAGGCGTGCGAGGACAATGGATACAAAGTCGATCCTGAGGTGGTAGAGTACTTTACAACACACAGAAAAACTCATAATGCCGGTGTATTTGACGCTTACACACCGGAGATGAGAGCGTGCAGAAGCGCACATATCATCACTGGACTTCCGGATGCATACGGACGAGGACGTATTATTGGTGACTACAGAAGACCGGCACTTTACGGTGTAGACCGTCTGATCGAGGACAAAAAAGAGCAGCTGAACAACACACGTACCATCATGTACTCAGATGTGATCCGTGAGAGAGAAGAGTTATCCGAGCAGATCCGTGCGCTGGAAATGTTAAAGAAACTGGCAGAAATTTACGGCTGTGATATTTCGAAACCTGCAAATAATGTATTAGAGGCAACACAGGCTGTCTATTTTGCATATCTTGCAGCAGTAAAAGAGCAGAACGGTGCGGCAATGTCCTTAGGACGTACCTCCACTTTCTTAGATATTTATGCAGAGCGTGATCTCGCAGAGGAAACATTTACCGAAAAAGAGATCCAGGAGATCATCGACCAGTTCGTGATGAAACTTCGTCTTGTAAAATTTGCGCGTACACCGGAATACAACACGATTTTTGCCGGCGATCCAACCTGGGTGACAGAGTCCATCGGTGGAATCGGTGTGGATGGAAGACATATGGTTACAAAAATGTCTTATCGTTACTTAAACACCTTGAACAACATCGGAGCAGCACCGGAACCAAACATGACCGTACTCTGGTCTGTAAAACTGCCGGAAAACTTCAAAAAATTCTGTGCCGAGACATCCATCAAACACTCTGCGATCCAGTATGAGAATGATGATATTATGCGTGTTGTCCATGGTGACGATTATGGAATCGCATGCTGTGTATCATCTATGAGAATCGGTAAGGAAATGCAGTTCTTCGGTGCGAGAGCAAACCTCGCAAAATGCCTGCTTTACGCGATCAATGGCGGTGTCGATGAGATGACAGGAAAACAGGTCGGACCGAAATACCGTCCGATCACATCCGAATACTTAGATTACGATGAAGTATGGGATAAATACAAAGATATGATGAAATGGTTAGCAGGAGTGTATGTGAACGCATTAAATATCATTCACTACATGCATGATAAATACTGCTACGAAAAATTAGAGATGGCATTACATGACAAAAATGTGAGAAGATGGTTTGCAACCGGTATTGCAGGATTTTCTGTAGTAGCAGACTCCCTTTCTGCAATCAAATATGCAAAAGTAAAACCAATCCGTGACGAGAATGGTGTGACTGTTGACTTTGAGATTGAGGGAGATTTCCCGAAATATGGAAATGACGACGATCGTGTCGATGAGATCGCAAAACAGGTGCTCCACACCTTTATCGGATATGTAAAAGGAAACCATACTTACCGTGGCGGTATCCAGACAACATCGATTTTGACCATTACATCCAATGTTTCCTATGGAAAAAATACAGGAGCAACACCGGATGGAAGAAAGAAAGGTGTAGCATTTGCTCCGGGTGCAAACCCGATGCATGGACGTGATACCCATGGCGCGGTTGCATCCCTGGCATCTGTCGCTAAACTGCCATTTATGGATTCACAGGATGGTATTTCCAATACATTTACCATTGTACCGGATGCACTGGGCAAAGATGAGGCAGCACAGGAGAACAATCTTGTTGCAATGTTAGACGGCTATGTTGTCAAAGGCGGACATCACTTGAACGTAAACGTTTTAAACCGTGACACATTATTGGATGCACAGAAACATCCGGAACTGTATCCACAGCTTACCATCCGTGTATCAGGATATGCGGTCAACTTTATCAAACTGACAAAAGAACAGCAGGATGAAGTGATCGCACGTACCTTCCACGAGCGGATGTAGTGCAACAGGTGCGTTTTGCGAATGGCGCGTGTGAGCGTTATTCATAGAAAAAGGAGAACAACATGGGAAAAATTCACTCGTTAGAAACATTTGGCACAGTGGACGGTCCGGGCGTACGGTTTGTCGTTTTTTTTCAGGGCTGCCCGATGCGCTGCCAGTATTGCCATAATCCCGATACATGGAAGATAGAGGATGGGGAAGAAATGACAGCGGATGAGATTATAGACCGTTTCGAGCGCAACCGTTCTTTCTATCAGACCGGGGGGATCACGGCAACGGGTGGAGAACCCATGTTACAGCTTGATTTTCTGACGGAGCTTTTTACGAAGGCAAAGGAAAAGGGCATTCACACCTGTCTGGATACATCCGGAATTATGTTTCCAAAGAAACATACAAGAACAGATCAGATCAGTGAGAGAGAGATCAGCCTCACTGGAATAAGTGAAAACAAGGCATCAGACAGAATGGAAAAGATAGAACAGCTCATGTCCGTGACAGATCTCGTCATGCTTGATATTAAGCATATCAACGATGAGGAACATCAGAAACTCACTGGGCAGTCCAACAGCAATATTCTTGCGTTTGCAAGGTATCTTGATTCGATCGGAAAGCCGGTCTGGATCCGCCATGTAGTCGTACCGGGCATTACGTTTGATGAGAAAGAACTGACGGAACTTGGGCTGTTTTTAAAGACGCTCCACAATGTGGAGAAACTGGAAGTCCTTCCATATCATTCTATGGGAAAAGTCAAGTACGACAATCTTGGCATGGATTATGTTTTAAAAGATACGCCACAGCTTACCAAAGCAGAAGCAAAGGAAGCGGAGAATATGATTCGGGCGGCAATGAAATGACAATTTACTTCGCATATAAGCAGGCATTGTATGTACAAAAATTAAAAAAACAAAAAAAATAACGGCACAAAATTAATACACAGAATTTACAAAAACTGTACAAAAATATATTGAAAAAACTTAATGCTAATGCTATAATGCGTATGTAAATTAAAGAAAATGAATGACAATTATTGTATGAGAGCGGAGACACAATAATCTTTTATAAGATTTTGTGTCTTTTTTTTACAATTATTTGCTTGCATGAACATAAATGTATTGATGTTTTTATATTTGAAAAAGGGGGGAAAAAAGAAAACTGTTTCGTGAAGCAAACGTCATTCGCCAGATGTAAAGGAGATTGTGTTATGGGAAAAAAATTAACAGCAAAAACGTGGTTAGTCATATCATTGATTTTGTGCTTTGTCAGTATGGCAGTATCTTCTGTCATACAAAGTTCTGGTGGAAGGGTAAAAGTATCTGAACTACGCCTTGTGGATTCAACAGGTCATGAAGTAAGTGCGCTGTTATATAAACCAAAGTCTGCAACGGAAGAAAATAAGTCGCCGGCTATTGTTACTGTTGAAGGGTGGTTTAATAATAAGGAAATGCAGGATTTATATTCTATAGAATATGCGCGTCGGGGATATACTGTTATTGCTGTAGATATGCATGGACATGGAGATACAGAAATTACTGCGGCAGATGAAGTTTATTCATCTGCAGTTGGAATTGACGCAGCAGTGGCACTTGCTGCTTCATTGCCATATGTAGATAAAGACAAGATTGGAATTACAGGACATTCAAGTGGTGGAGCTGCCTGTGATATGGAAATTGCAATTGATAATGAGAGGGAAAATCCAATTGTATCAGCTGTTCTATTTCAGGCATCTACATGGTGTGATGACACAGGTGTAGATCATAGTGCAGATTTTGGAACAAGAAATGTAGGAATTATTGCAGATAAATATGATGAATTCTTTTTTTGGACAACAGATGAAAATGGAAATGAAGCTGTACCGAGAGTATTTCTGACGACCCCGGATGCAAAGAATTTTGTAAATTTCAATAATGGATCAGATGGAATGTCTGATGTTGAGTCTGGAAAGTATTATGAAAAAGATGGGGCATTCAGAGTTATTTATCAAGTAGGTGGAACACATCCATGGGTACATTTTTCGAAAACAAGTGTAGAGCATGGTATTGATTTTTTTGAAAAATCATTTGGAGCACCTCATGAAATAATTGCGTCAAATCAGGTATGGCAGGCAAAACAATTTTTTAATGTTTTGGGGCTTGTTGGTATTATGATGTTTGTTGTTGCATTTGTATTAACACTTGTTGAAAATACAGCATATTTTGGATGTCTTAAGGCATCTACAGATGTCAAGCCGGTTGTTATAACTGAGCCGAGACAGAAAAACTGGTTTTGGATTTCTATGGTTGCAGGGGCATTGTTTTCAGCATTAAGTTACCGCTTGATGATCATTACCATATATTCAAAGGCAAATCCTGTGTGGCCTGCAGCAGGTCCATTGCTGTCAGGTGTATGGAGTGTTTTAAACGGGCTATTCCTAGGGGCAGTCATACTTATTTCAAATAAGATTGCAGGAAACAACCGGATAAATGCAAAAGCAGCCGGAATTATGATGGAAAAGGGTAAATTGGTAAAAACAATCTATCTTTCAATTTTAACAGTAACGCTGGCTTTTGGAATTTTATTCTTTGCAGATTATTTCTTTAAGACAGATTTCAGATTGTGGGTATTAACACTAAAAGCATTTGATGCCGATAAAGTGCTGATTGGATTGAGATATATTCCATTATTTATGTTTTATTACATTATGCTGTCGATAGTTTCCTGCTGTTATAACCGTAATACAATTTGTGGCAGGGAAAACACGGTTGTAACAGCTTTGTTCAACATTGCTGGACCTGTTTTATATTGGCTTGTTCAATATATACCATTCTTTGTGACAGGTGCATTGACCTGGTATAAAACCGAGGGAGACAGAATCGGAGGTATCTGGTTATATCCTATGATAGTATTTTTATTTGTTAACCCGATTTTGGACAGAATCATATATAAGAAAACAAAAAATCCATATATAATGCCAATTATCAGTGCAATCATCATCACCATGATGTGTATTGCCAATACAACTATTATTCTTGGTGGTGCACCAGTGGTAGCAAATAATTATTAGTGAATAAAAAGGGACAGTGAAAAAAGGATAGTTCTTAAAAAAGCAGGATCAAGGGTTTATAGTAACCCCAAGGTCCTGCTTTCTGTTATGGGCTTTAGCCTGTTGAGTGCATCGGAGTTTCTCCCAACGGAGAAATGGAGATGTGCGAAACAATAAACCACCTGCTATTGACGGGTGGTACTGATTTTAGATATCGTGATCTACAGCCAGCTGGCAAACTACGTGTTTACGCAGGGTGTGATCGCCATGATCACCAATGCAATCTCAGCAGGTGTGATCGGCAGTTTACTGCTTTTGGTTTACAGCAAGACACGTTCGAAAAAAGGAAGCCTTTCTCAGAAAGACTAAGTTTTATGAAAAACATTTTTTTTGAAGAAAAGTATTTACAGATTTCTTTTTTTGCGATTTAATAAGAAGCAGGTATAGAGTTCCAAAGAAGAAAGGATGAAAAAATATGAAAATCAAGAATATCAAAGATGTCGACGGATTTTTTAAAGTAATTGATTCCTGTGCCGGAAAAGTAGAATTGATCACAGGTGAGGGAGACAGATTAAACCTCAAATCAAAACTTTGCCAGTATGTTTCTCTGACAAGCTTATTAAAATCTGATGTAGAGATCCCGGAACTTGAAGTTGTAGCTTACGAGCCGGAAGATACAGAGAGGATCATCAAGTTTTTAATGACAAACTAGAAATGAACAGAAGCTGATCGTAAAAAAGCGGTCAGCTTTTTTTGTGCCATGTTTTTATTTTCTTCTCTTTACAACATGCTATGACGGTTGCAATTCACGGCATGAAATAGTACAATAAATCGTCTTAAAAATGGAATAATAATGTTAGTATATAGCGAAAGGAATTAAGATGTCAAAAATAGAGTTTCACGAAATTACATTAGATGATAAGGCATGGATGGATGCCAGATTTCAGGAAGATGACAGAAATGCATGCGAGTACACGTTTGCCAATAATTTTGTCTGGCGGAAAGTGTATCATGTTGAAGTTGCAGAAAAATATGGGTGTGCAGTCATTCGTTTTGAGGAGGAGGGAGTGGTGATGTATTCCTATCCGATCGGGGCAGGTGACCGCAGAAAAGTGATCGATGAACTGATAGAAATCTGCAGGGAGGAAGAGCGTCCGTTGATCATGAGCCCGTTGAGCGAAGCAGACCGGGAGCAGATGCTTACATGGTATCCGGAACAGTTTTTGATCCAAGGAGACCGGAACGATTATGATTACATTTATTCCAGAGAAAAATTAGCAACGCTTGCGGGAAAAAAGATGCATGGCAAGAGAAATCATATTGCGAGATTTCAGGATGAGGATGACTGGTGCTATGAGGAACTGAATGATTCCAATATAGAAGAATGCCGCAATATGACATACACATGGATCAAAATGAGGGCAGAGAAATGGAATGAAGAGATGGAACTTGAGATGTCAGTGCTTCATGAGGCATTTGACCATAGAAAAGAACTCGGGCTTGTTGGTGGGATTATCCGGAAGGCAGGACAGATTGTTGCATTTTCTATCGGGGAACCGTTAAACAGTGACACTTATGTTGTCCACTTCGAAAAAGCATTTCCGGATATGCAGGGCGCATATCCGATGATTAACCAGCAGTTTGTTTTACATGCGTGTGAAGATTATACTTATGTAAACCGCGAGGAGGATACGGGGGATCCGGGACTGCGAAAGGCTAAGATGTCCTATTATCCGGAAATCCTGCTGAAAAAATATGTGGCGATTTCAAGTGATGTCATTTTTGCAGATAAGGACAGAAACAGGGAAGAAATCCACAAAATATGGGAGACCTGTTTTGGTGACGAGGCGGAACTGGTAGATTTTTATCTGGATAAACGGATGACAGAGGATAATATGCTGCTCATCTGTCAGGATGGGCATGCGGTTTCCATGGCAAGCTTTTTAGATATTAATGTCAGGGACGGTGAGGAGTGGAAGCCGGCCAAATATGTTTATGCAGTGGCGACACTTCCAGAATACCGTGGCAGAGGTTATGCAGGGAAAATCTTAAAGAAGGCAGAAGAGATTTTTAATATGCCATTGGTGTTAGTCCCGGCCGAAAAAGAGCTTGTCGGTTATTACCGTAAGGTTGGGTTCACAGAGGCGTATCCATCGGAGCGTTTACTGGAAAAACAGGATGTGCCGGAACTTTCTGCAGCGGAATTAAACAGTTATTCTGTGGAGGAGATCACTGCGGCAGAATATCAAAAAATCCGGGAGCAGAAATTGATGAGAGATGGTTTTATTGCATGGGATGAGGCGGCAATCCGTTTTGCGATGGATTTTAACTGTTTCTGTGGCGGAAGAACGGTGAAGGTAGTGTGGAGTGATGATATTTCCAGAGACGAGAGTGCAGAGGACGCTGATATTCTAATGTACTGCCCGGAGAATGGGACGCTGCACATTATCGAAACGACACTGGGTGAAGAACAGTTTGAGGAACTTCTGCCGGAACTTATGGCGCAGACAAAAACAGAACGTCTGGTATATGACAGAAAGGGTATCATGGTACTTTCTTCTGATGACCAGGACAGGCAGGAAAGACTGCTTGCAGATGGTTATTTTGCGCTGTCGCTGGCGTAAAGACCAATCTGAAATTCTGAAATTTTCAGAAATTATATAAAATATATAAAAAGTTTTCGGTTTAAGACAAAAAAATGTTGATAATGTATAAAAACATGCTATAATAAAGTCATGATATAAATAAGCATTCAGAAAGCTATCTGACATAGCATGGAATTGGATCATTATATCAAATAAGCGACAAAGGGGTTGGACATCATGAGAATTAAGATCACAGGAAGAAACATCGAATTGACAGAAGGACTGAAAGCCGCAGTGGAGGACAAGCTGAATAAGCTTGAGAAGTATTTTACTCCGGACACAGAAGTGAATGTAACATTGAGCGTAGAGAAGGAACGCCAGAAAGTTGAAGTTACGATTCCAATGAAAGGAAGTTATATCCGTTCCGAACAGGTAAGCAGTGATATGTATGTATCCATTGATCTGGTAGAGGAAGTCATTGAACGTCAGCTTAAAAAGTATAGAACAAAACTTGTAACAAAGCAGCAGAATGCAGCAGCAGTTTTCAAACAGGATTTTCTGGATGAGAAGTCAGAGGATGATGAAGAGATTAAGATCATCAGAACCAAGAAGTTTGATATGAAACCAATGTATCCGGAAGATGCTTGTGTAGAGATGGAATTATTAGGACATGATTTCTATGTATTCATCAACGCAGAGACTGAGGATGTCAATGTTGTTTATAAGAGAAAAGGCAATACTTACGGATTGATTGAGCCGGAATATTAAAAGTGAGATCAGAGGAGAGCGGGCAGCTCTCCTCTTTTTAGGTTTAGCATGAAATTACTGTAAAGTGCCGGTATACAGGATGGATATGCCGAGCTGATTTTTCTGTAAAATCAGGAAAACGTGCGGAAAAAGCGAATTGTGCTGCAGATACCGGTGGCGTATAATGGAATTACTTCATGTGTAGTAACTTTGAGAGAGATGGAGAAAAAATTTTTTGATATTTTAAGAATTGTACAGAAAAATCCGGTATTCGGAAAAACGTTAATGTGCGGCGGTATGTTAGATGAAAAGCGCATGGAAATCCTATATGAGATTCTCTATGCGATTGACAGGGGGGAGTTTACGGATACCAGAAATGACATCTTTCAGTATGGCAGTCTGATCGGAAAAAAGGACTTACTGGCAAGACAGATTTTTTTGTGTTTATTGATTCTCTTAGATGAGCAGGAACAGATAATCAGGAAATGATTTGCAGATCGTAATAACAAAAGATTTTTTACAAAAGAGTTCTGTGTAAGGCACAGAATTGCCGTGTGGATTTTTAGATGGAAAAAGAGTCTGTAGTTCGGCTCAGAATAACAAGGGAGGAGAAAGTATTACTACACAAGGGGAGAGTTTTTAGAATAGTCTTACCGGATGTTCCGGTGAGACTATTCTTTTTTATCTTGTCATGAGTTGGAAAAAGGGTTACTATAATAAAGATTTGATAGGCAGACATATAATGTTAAAAAGTTGGAGCAAAATCCAAAATAAAATCAGAATAGAGGAGATTACACCATGAATATTGTTGTTTTAGCAGGTGGTTTAAGTACAGAGAGAGATGTGTCTTTCAAGACGGGGGATATGGTATCCAAAGCACTTCGTGAGAATGGACATAATGTTATTTTACTGGATGTTTTTATGGGATACAGTGACAAAGAGGAAAATCTGACCGGAATTTTTGACCGCACAGAGGAAGTCAGCGTACAGGTAAAGGATATCCCGGAGATAGCACCGGATCTTGCAAAGGTAAAGGCATCAAGAAAAGATCAGTCTGATTGTTTCTTTGGACCAAACGTCATTAATATGTGCCGTATGGCGGATATTGTTTTCATGGCGTTACACGGAGAAAACGGCGAGAATGGTAAGATTCAGGCAGCATTTGACCTGTTTGGAATCAAATATACCGGAACCGGCTATTTAAGCAGTGCGCTTGCAATGGATAAGGGAATGGCAAAACAGTTATTTATCGCTGGTGGAATCCCGACACCACAGGGCATTTCCATGAAGAAAGAGAACCGCAAAGATTCCGCAAAAGAACTTGGCTTAAAGCTGCCATGTGTTGTAAAACCATGCTGTGGAGGTTCCAGTATTGGTGTTACGATCGTGCGCACGGAAGATGAATTCAAGAGTGCTTTGGATGAGGCATTCAAATGGGAGGATAACCTCATTATCGAAGAGTATGTAGAGGGACGTGAATTTTCAGTCGGTGTTATTGACTATAAGGCACTTCCAATCATTGAGATCGCACCGATTCAGGGATTCTATGATTATAAGAATAAGTACAAAGCAGGCAGTGCAGTGGAGACCTGTCCGGCAGAATTACCGGAAGAAATCACAGAGCAGATGCAGCACTATGCAGAGCGTGTGGCAGAAGTATTAGGACTGAATACTTACTCCCGTTCTGATTTCTTATTAAATAAGAATAACGAAATTTACTGTCTGGAAGCAAACACACTTCCTGGCATGACACCGACAAGCCTTCTTCCACAGGAAGCAGGCGTTCTGGGAATCAACTTTAATCAGTTATGTGAGAAGCTGATTGAGATTTCCTTAAAAAAATATGAGAAATAATGATGAATGACATATCGCCACCAGTTTTGCAGAACCGGTGGCAGTTTGTTCTATAATAACAGGAGCATGATATGAAAAATATGACCTTAGAGCATATCGCAGCAGTCTGCGGCGGTACTTACATAGGAAATGAAGAGGATAAAACGCGCGAGATCCAAGGAGCAGTGATCGACAGCCGCCTTGTGGAAAAAGATTATTTATTTATCCCGGTACGTGGAGAAAAGGTGGACGGACACAGTTTCATCCCATCTGTTTTTGAAAAAGGAGCGCTGGCAGTGCTTTCAGAAGAGAGGTTAGAGAATCCGGCAGGCCCATACATTCTCGTGGAAAACACCTTAGACGCGATGAAGAAGATCGCAGCAGATTACCGCAGAGGTCTGGATATTAAAGTAGTCGGAATCACAGGAAGCGTTGGAAAAACGAGCACTAAAGAGATGATCGCATCTGTTCTGGCACAGAAATATAATGTGTTAAAAACAGAGGGAAACCTGAATAACGAGATCGGACTTCCACTCACGATTTTTAAAATCCGGGAGGAACATCAGGTGGCTGTGCTTGAGATGGGAATTTCTGAATTTGGGGAGATGGACCGGTTATCCACAATGGCAAACCCGGATATCTGCGTGATCACGAATATCGGACTTTGTCATTTGGAAAATCTCATCACAAGGGATGGAATCTTAAAGGCAAAGACAGAGAGTTTTGCGCATCTGACACCGGATGGAATTGCAGTATTAAACGGTGATGACGACAAACTCTGTGACAAGAAAGTCGTAAATGGAAAGCCGGCAGTGTTCTATGGTATTGAAAAGGCTGCTAAAGTGGCAGAAACCGAAGAAGGACAAAAGACACTTGCAGAGAAAACGGTTTACGCAACGAATGTGGAGGCAGTTGGTCTGACCGGAACAAAAGCAGCAATCCATTATCCGTCGAGAGAGACAGGCGGGGAAGTGACGATGGAAGTCACGATTCCGATTGCCGGAGAACACAATGTATACAATGCGCTGGCAGCCGTGAGTGTGGCAAGAGAGTTAGGTCTGACCTGTGAAGAGATGAAACGCGGTATCGAATCTGTGCAGACGATCGGCGGCAGAAGCAACCTGATCCACAAAAACGGTGTGACGATCATCGATGACTGTTACAATGCAAACCCGGTTTCCATGAAAGCTTCCATCGATGTATTGTCCAAAGCACCGGGCAGAAAAATCGCGGTACTCGGAGATATGGGCGAGCTTGGCGCAGAGGAAAAACAGCTTCACTATATGGTGGGAGAACATTTTGCAGGAAAGGGAATTGACGCACTTTACTGCGCGGGAATACTCTCACAGGAGATCGCTAAAGCAGTGCGTGCATGCAGCAGTGAGACAGAAGTCCACGATTATGAGGACAAAGCAGACCTGATCAAAGACCTTGTAAAAGAGGTACAGAGCGGGGATACAGTGCTTGTGAAAGCGTCACATTTTATGGGATTCCCGGAGATTGTGAAGAAATTGACGAAGTAGAAATAGGAGTGTCTGATGAGACACGCCAAAAACCCCAGTGCCGAAACACTGGGGTTTTCAAAATAGATTATTTTATGTTCTAATATGGTCTGACAGATACCTAAATGATAGAATTATTTTTCTCTAACATCTCAGCAATCACATTCTGACAGTAAGCTCCGATTTTTTTCTTCTGTTCCTTATCCAGCTCGTTCGGATAAATTGGTTTTCCGTATTCTACAATTACATGTGTTTTTTTGACACGGGGCATATGAGCCTCCAACACATCTGCGGAGTTCGTGATCGCCATCGGGATAATCGGACAGCCACTCTTTTCCGCAATCTTGAAACTTCCCTCTTTGAATGGGAGCATCAGATCGTCTGTTTTATTTCTCGTGCCTTCCGGGAAGATACACATGGAAATTCCATTCTTTACATTGTCGATTCCGGCAAGGATCGTTTTTAACGCTTCTTTTACATTCTCACGGTCGATAAACAGACAGTGCAGACGCCGCATCCAGGTGCGCAGCAACGGCACTTTTTCCATATCCTTTTTCGCAATGTAGCCGGTGAGACGCGGGCAGCGTGCATAGGTGATGATAATATCGAAATAGCTTCTGTGGTTTCCGATGTATAAGACCGCCTGATCTTTCGGAACATTTTCTTCACCGATGACGGTCACTTTCGTTCCACAGATAAATAAAATCACACGGAATGCCCACTGCACCATGCGAAGCTGACCTAAGTCGGCAGCCTGTTTGTTGAATTTTGCAATGATCCATTCCACGCCGAGCACCGGGATTCCGATGATGAGGTAGAGAATTGCAAAGAGTAATGCAAGGATTAATCTTATCATAAGGAAAATTCCTTTCTACTTAATAAAATGTTTTATAGATAATTACGAAACTCCTCCTATTCTTCTTTTAATTGTTCAAAATCAACAAAAACATTCAAGACACGCTCTCGCTATGTGTCACTCGCAACGATTCCCCAATGTCTTTCATGTCTTTTGTTGATTTTTCACAATATAATTTAGGTTTTCAGGAGTTTCGTAATTGTCTATAAAATTTAAAAAAATACGATGATACATATTACACTGAAATATCAGCCTCATCTCATTATAAGGGTTGGGGAAGAGAAAAACAACTCATAAATTAGGAATATAGAAAGGTATGCCGGCATACAATGGTATAAGAGGTTACTGGAATGAGGTACGGGTGAACAGTAACTATAAGAGCAAAAATGCTGTGCCGCAGGGCACGGAACTGGAGGCGGGTATGCAGACGAAAATGGAAAAAAGCAGGTATGGTTTTTGGAAACCGGGATTTCTTTTTGCAACACTTTTTTTTGCAGCACTTCTTTTTGCCGGATGCAGTGTGGAACAGACGAACCGGACAAAAATCAGTGATCTTGATTACACGATCGCCGCAGAGGCAGACATACCGGAAGAACTGCAAAATGATATTGAGGAGAAAAAGGCTGCAGATTTTAAAATGACGTACAAAGACAGCGAATTTTTATACATAGTAAGAGGCTACGGAGAACAGGAGACCGGAGGGTATAGTATCTGTATCCGCGATCTGTATCTGACATCGAATGCGATCATTTTTGATACGGAACTGATTGGTCCGCGCAAGGGGGAAACCATCAGTAAGAGCCCAAGTTATCCATATATTGTGGTGAAAGTGGAGCTGCGGGATGAGAATGTAGTGTTTGAGTAGATTTGTATGAAAAAACATTCAAAAATAGAGAAAAATTGCAAATATTCATGAATTTTGTGCAAAACACGCAAATCCGTTTGACAAAATTTTATTACAGTGCTAAAGTAAAGCGTGAAATAAGGAGGTAGAAAAATGCAACAGGCAGACATCAGTAAGGTACGTGCATCCGTACACCAGCAGTGTGGCAGTAAAGTTATGATCCAGCTTGACCGTGGGCGTAATAAGGTTGATATCCAGCAGGGCGTGATCCAGCATGCATATCCAAGTGTTTTCACGATATTGGTAAATGATGAGCGTGATGACAATCAACCTCAGTTATTATCCTTTAGTTACAATGATATTATTACAAAAGATATTCGCATGAAACTCTGCTAAGAAAGTGTGCAGATGGCTATTTTGTGAGCAAATAGTGATAAAAGCGTGTATAAAATTCCCTCTATTCGAATACAATGAAAAAAAGGATTTCGAATCGGGGGAATTTTTTTGCAGTTAAATAAAATAAAATTACATAGTTGCACGACATTTGCCAGTGCACAGAGCCAGATTACATTAGATGACGATTACAACGTGCCGGACTACCGGCCGGATATTGTGAAAGTGTTAAAAGAAAAGGGAGAACTTCATTTTGATGAGGTGAAGGCGGCAGCAGGCGCAGCGTGGTTAAAGGGACGCCTTGTTTTCAGGGTATTGTACCGCAGCGATCAGGAAAATGGAAAAATAAGCTGTCTGAAAGGAGAGATACCGTTTCAGGAAAAACTCAACATGGACGGTGTACAGGAATATGATGTGATACAGGCATCCGGAGAGATTGAGGATCTCACGATCGGAGTCATCCATTCCAGAAAAATCAGCGTGCGGGCAGTCATTTTGTTAAAGACAGAAGAACCGCAGGAAAAAGAGGATGAACTCTGTGTTGGGATAGAGGCGGATGACGGATGTGAAAAACGTTATCGGAACACAAATATCTTACAGCTTTTATGTATGAAGCGCAATCAGTGCCGCCAGAAAAGCGAGATCACACTGCCGTCAAGCAAACCAAATGTGCAGGAAATTTTATGGAAAAGCTTAGAAATCCGCAATCTGGATACAAAAATGGGGCAGGACGGTGTAAAACTGAGTGGCGAAGTGCTCATCTCCGTTTTGTATCAGGAGGAAGAGGAAACAGACCGCGTGCAGTGGTATGAGACGGTGATTCCATTGGACTGCGGTGTGGAATGTGACGCAGGAACGGAGGCAGATATTATTTATAAAGTGAAGGCAAGACCGGCTTCCATGGAACTTGAGGTAAAGCCGGACTACGACGGTGAGGAGCGCGTTCTGGTCCTGGAACTTGTGATGAATCTGGATATCCGGGTGTGGAAAGAACAGGAGATTTCCATGTTAGAGGACGTTTATTCTCTGAAAAAGGAGATCATTCCGGTCTGCACAGGCGTGACTTTACATCATATTTCTGTGAAAAATGACAGCCAGTGCCGCCTGACCGAGCAGATGGAGTTAGCGGAAAGTCAGGAGAAGATTTTACAGATTTGTTCCTGTGAGGGAACGGTTCATTTAGAGAGCACGGAATTGACCGAACAGGGCGTGCGTGCAGAGGGGATTCTGGTCACAGAACTGCTTTATATCACGACCGACGATCAGATGCCAATCGGTTCTGCCAGAGAGATTTATCCATTTGAACAGCTCATTGAAATCCCACAGCAGACGGCGCGGACAGAGCGCAATAAGCCGGAAGAGTTGGAGGCTTTGGAGCGGAAAAATAAACTGCAGACAGAGCTTGATTGCAGGATCAGCCAGTTGTCCGCGGTCATGCTCGATCAGGATCATGTGGAAATAAAAGCGGTGATCGGATTAGATTTGCTTGCATTTGAGCAGGAACAGATAGATAATATTACTGATATGCGTGAGGAGGCTCTGGATATGGAGCAGTTACAGAAGCGTCCGGGACTGGTCGGTTACATTGCAAAAGATGGGGATTCGCTTTGGAGTATCGCAAAGGAGAATCACACAACGGTGGAAGATATTCTGCGGGATAATCACCGGACGGATGAGGATCTGCGCAGAGGAGAAAAAATTCTGATCGTAAAGAAAGTAGAACTGAACAGTTACGAATCGTAATTGTGAAGTACTGAAAAATCACAAAAAGACAATGAAAAGCAGATTAAGAAGAATTGAGATAACATGATAGAGGTAACACAGATTCGAAAAAGTTATGGAAAAAAGAAAGTACTGTCCGATATCACCTTTCAGGTTAAGCCGGGGGAGTGCGTTGCGATCGCAGGGAAAAACGGCTGCGGCAAATCTACCTTAATGCAGATCATGGCGGGCATTTTAAAGCCGGATGGCGGTGAACTATGCTATTTTGGAAAAAAAGCAGCCTACAAAAGCAGTACATTTCGTCGGTTTTGCGGTTATGTGCCGCAGGAAAATCCGTTGATGGAAGAACTGACGGTGCAGGATAATCTGAAACTCTGGGGCGGCAGCCACAACGCCAACACAAAAGAGCTGGTCGCACAGTTTCAACTGGAGGATTTGTTGCAAACAGAGGTAAGCAAACTTTCCGGTGGTATGAAACGGCGTTTGAGCATTGCGTGTGCACTTGTGGAGAACCCGCCATTTTTACTGATGGATGAACCGACGACAGCTCTTGACCTTTATTATAAAGAGAGCATTCACCAGTGGATGAAAACCTATCAGCAGAAAAATGGAATCATCCTTATGACGACGCATGATGAGAGCGAGATACGCAATGCGGACAGATGCCTTTTTATGGATGAGGGCAAAGTGCAGGAATTAGATGCAGAAGATATTTTGCAAAAGTTTGCAGGCATGTCAGAATGACAATCAAGTACAAATACTAAGGAAACAGAGAAAAACAAGGGAGGATTCGTTATGAACGAACAATTTGAAACACAAAATCCGGTGGAGAATACTGTGACACCGGCAAACCAGATGGAAACACCAACACCGGAAGAACCAAAAAAGAAAGGAAACAAAATCTCCATCATTGCGGGCGTGGTGGCAGCAGTGGTTGTCGCGGGCGGCGTTGGCGTATTTGCAGCGGTCAAAACAGGAGCTTTTTTAAGCCCATCAAAAAAGGTATTGCTTGCAGGTGCAAAGACTGTGAGTGACATGGGAAGTTTGGGAGAGACATTAAAAGACTGTGTTTCCCTGTATTCGGATGAGTATACACTCAAAATGGATTTTTCCATGAACGAGGGCGATATTTCCATGGAGGGGCGCAGTTCGAATGAGCAGAAGCAGATAAAAGGAAATCTCAATATTTCCGGTGCACCATCGATTGATTTTTTAGCAGACATTGGTGCGGACAGTGTGCAGGTGGAAGTCCCGACAATCAGTGAACGCCTGTTTACCTATGATTACAGAAATGAAAAGAGTGGATATCTGCTGGAAATGGTAGACCAGGATACGCTCGATGCAGTGGATGCGACGCTTAAGGCTGCTTATGATAACCAGAATTCAGATGAGTTCCGCAAGAAAATGTTAAAAGTTTACGCGGATGAATACAATACGCTGGAATTTTCCAAAGTGGATGCAAAAGACTTTACCATCGACGGAACAGAGCGCAGTTGTAAGGGATATCAGACGGTTGTGACCAAAGAAAATGTGAATCATGTGATTGATGGACTTGAGACACTTTACGGGGAAGATTATCAGGAGCTGATGGATGCACTTGATCTGACCGCAGCAGATTTTGTCGCGTCTATGAGAGAGGCAGTGGAAGAGTTTGACGACAGCACGACACTTGTATTCTACTTATACAAAGGTCAGTATGCAGCGATTGATATTATACCGGAAAATGATGTTTCCTTTGAAGTCCAGTTCCTCGGCGGTGACACGAGAATGCAGAACATGATCCTCCTTGCAGATGATGAGAAAGTGGTCGAGGTTCAGGGAAGTAACGAGGGTAGTGTCGAGACAATCACGATGATCGCCGAGGAAAACGATACCGTAAAGTTCACGTATGACAGTGACAGCGGAGATATCACAATGGAGGCAAAATATGATGAAGAATCTTATAATTTTGCAGGAAATCTTGCAGTCGATAAGAACAGCATGGTCATTACCATTGATGATCTCGGAAGTGCCTCTGAAGATGTGAGCGGTAGTATCACATGGAAAAAAGGTGCCCAGTTTGAGGAAGTTTCCGGCGATACCTTTGACCTTGGAAATGCAACGGAAGAGGAATGGCAGGATCTTCTTCATGAAATCTTTGCAGCAATGTTAGGTGGATTTTAATTCATGAGATTTTTTCTTCGATATCTGTCACTTGAGGGTAAAAAAAGCCTGATAGCGGCGAGAAAAAGCATGGTAAAGTTTATAGTGATGTTATTACTGATCGCAGGCGGAGTGCTTGCGGTCAGTCTCGTTATGAAGGATGCAGGTGTGTTCCAGACGGCGGAGATTGGCGTTGTGATCCCTGAGGATGAGGCACAGACGAAGATGGTGGCACAGTTTATCTCTGCGATGGACAGCGTGAAAAGTGTCTGCCACTTTCAGTACCTGAATCAGGATAAAGCGATGGCATCGCTGGAAAAAGGCACATTAGATGCGGTGCTCTCACTGCCGGAACAGTTTTACGAGGATGTGGATTCCGGGAAAAATACACCGGCAACCATTTATTTCCCGGAAAAAGCTTCGTTAAACACGAGAGTGTTCGGAGAACTTGTGACGGACGGCGTCTCCCTGCTTCGGACGGCGGAGGCTGGTGTCTATGCTGCCTACGATACCGCGCAGATTTATCAGGCGGAAATCTCAAGGGATCAGATTGGGGATGTGATCTCCGAACTTTATATTTATGAGGCGTTTGACCGCACTTCGGTTTTCCAGAAAAATGTGTATTCTTCGCTTGGAAAAGCAGACCTCCATCAATACTATTTTTCTGCGGCTGTTCTGCTCCTCTTTCTGATGATGGGGGTCAATTATGGTTATCTGTATCAGAAGCAGAGCCGTGCTGTGGAGGATAAAATCAGAATTTACGGTATCGGCGAAGGAAAAAATGCATTGATCAAAGTGTTTCTGATGACCATTCCGCTGTGGCTTGTGGGAATTCTGGTGTATGCCGCAGGCTGTCTGGTATCAGGGAAGCTGCATCTGGCTTTTCTGTGGTTTGACCGGGAAGTGCTGTCCGGAACACTGCTCCTTGCAGCGGTGATTGCAGCATATTTTCACCTGATCTATACGATTTCGGGAGAGAGTACTAAAGGCACGATCGTGCTGATTGCGGTCAATGTTTTCCAGATCATGGCTTCCGGTGTTGTGATCCCTGCCGCATATCTGCCCGGAATTTTCGGGAAAATCGGATCCTTTCTTCCGCTGACCTTTTGGGACAGCTATTATCTGAAATTATTGTTTTTCGGAATCAAAGGGCAGGAGACAAGGCAGTTGATCCTCATGTTTGCTGTGTTTTTTGCAGTCAGCGTGCTATGGGCAAAAGCGGCAGGAAATTTTGGAAAAGCAGAACGGATGGAACATAAAAAAGGCGGGCGCCTGACCATCGGAGGGGTTGGAAGATCAGCATTTTTTCATTGGTATTTTTTACAGTTGAAAGCGTGGCTGAAACGTGGGACAAGTCTGTTGTTATTAGTATCTATGCTCTTTGTGGTCTGGTTTGCCGGTCAGATCTCCATGCCGCAGTCCGACAATGTGACCGTTGGAATCGTGGAAACAGACGGAGCGCATGGAAAAGAAGTGCTGGAACATCTGACACAGCGTGAAAGTCTTTTTTCCTTTGTGATGTACGACAGCAAAGAGGCGTTGCAGGAGGATGTCATTGCAGGAAAACTGGAATGTGGTTTTTATTTTTCCAACAATTTTGAAAAGAAATTTGAGCATGAAAAGTTAAAAAACAGTGTGTCGTATCTCTGTACTCCGCTTACCACAAAGGGCGAGGTGGCGCGTGAGACATTTTATGCGGCGCTGTTTGAGGTGTACGGAGCGCAGATGCTGAGTGCGAGGACAGAGCAGCTGTTTGGAGATAATGCTGCCGCAGCAGGTGATGTTCTGCTTGCCAATAATGAAAAGTATAGCAAAGGAAATGAGGTTTTTCAGGTAAATGTGGAGCAGACAGAGGCGGTACAGACGATAGAGGATGGAAAACAGGTATTTGCACTTCACGGGCTTGTGGCATTGTTTCTGTTTTTGATCATATATGTGGAATACGGACGACGTTTTGACGCCGGCAGTGGAAAACCATATTTGGCACTTCCGGCGCCACTTGGCGAAGGATTTCAGATGATGGGACTTCTCGCAGCGGGAACCGTTCCGGCGGTGGCTGGCTTGGTGTTACTGCTTTGTTCCGGGGAGAGCCGCGGACTCCTTCGGGAGATCAGCGCCATGATATTATTGCTGGCAGCCTGTATCGTGTGGATATGGATTGTTGGAAAATGGATACAAAATCTGACCAGTTTTACATCCCACATGTTCCTGCTTGTGTTGATAAATCTGTTGTTTTGCCCGGTTTTCGTGGATATTGCAGCCTACATTCCGGCATTAAAATTCGTGCGGTACCTCTGTCCGGTGGGAATCTATTTATGGTTCATCTCCTTGTAAAATTATGGAAACGCTATCCACTATACAGAAAAATGTGTTAAAATAGATATGACATTGTAGATAGAATATCAGATAATTGTGTAACTCAACATAACGTAAATTGAATTGTGAAAAATTAACAAAAGACATGAAAGACATTGGGGAACCGCCGGTTCTTAGAAGGCAGGTACAACTTTTTTCAATCAGGTCTGTGCATTTACTGCACAGACCGTGCGAAAGTGATTCAAGTGTGAGCAAATTCCTATCTGCGAAGCAGATTTTAAATGAATTTGCGAAGTACTGCGAAGAATGAGCAGTACCGCTGCGAGTGACACATAGCGGGAGCGTGTCTTGAATGTTTTTGTTGATTTTGAACAATTTGAAATAAAGGTAAGAGGAGTTACACAATTATCGTTCATTTATTTTCACACAAGGAGATTAACGCTTTTATGAAATTTTTACGAGCGATGAAAAAATTAAAGATAAAAAAGCAGATCATAGCGGCAGTTATGGCATGCGTGCTTGGCATTGGAGGCATATACTCAGTTCATGCGTCCGTTATCAACGATGCAAAAAATAAGAAAAACGAAGCACAGCAGGAGTTGGATAACCTGAACAGCCAGATTGATGAGATCCAGGCGGCACAGAGTGATCTTCAGGAGGAGATGGACGCTTATGATGACCAGCTCATGGCACTGCTCACAGATATGGATCTTCTGGAAAACGATATAGATGCAAAGCAGGGGGAGATCGATCAGGCGAATGCGGATCTTGAAGTCGCACAGGAGAAAGAGCAGACGCAATATAATGCGATGAAAACGCGAATCCGGTATATGTATGAAAACGGTGACAGCAATTACTGGGAAGCGATGATGGGAGCAACGAGCATCACCGATCTTTTAAACCGTGTGGAATATGTGTCAGAAGTGTATGATTACGACAGAAAGCAGCTTAACGCTTATCAGGAGACCGTACAGCAGGTGGCAGATCTGAAGGATCAGTTAGATGCACAGCTGGCAGAGATGGAAGAGTTAAAGATCAGTTACGAGGATCAGGCATCTTCTTTACAGGCTTTGATCGCGGAAAAAAGCGCTGCGATGGACGATTTTGACGCCCAGCTTGCAAGCGCAAAAAGTCTTGCAAGTCAGTATGCAAATACGATCAAACAGCAGAACCAGATCATTGCAAATGAGCAGGCGCGTCAGGCTGCGGAGGAGGCAGCCGCAAGGCGGGCAGCACAGCAACAACAGCAGCAAAATGCAGGAAATCAGTCAAACACAACAAGCAGTGACACAAATACGTCAGATTCGGGTTCAGCGTCAGGTTCAGGAACCGGTTTAACATCTTCAGGTTTAAATCCTGCACACACTACAAATGTCAGCGGAAGTGATGTGGTGGCCTTTGCGAGCCAATATGTCGGTTATCCGTATGTGTACGGCGGCAACAGTCTGACGGAGGGGGCTGACTGCTCTTATTTTGTCATGGCATGTTTCGGACAGTATGGAATCTCACTTCCGAGAAACTCTTATTCCATGCAGAGCTGCGGACAGGCAGTAAGCTATGACTGCGCACAGCCGGGAGATATCATCTGCTATCCGGGACATGTTGCAATCTATATGGGAAATGGAAGGATCGTGCATGCTTCCAGCCCGACAAACGGAATCTGTTACGGAAGTGCGACGTATCGTACGATCCTGACGATACGACGGGTGTTATAAAGGAATTGTAACTTTCTGGAAAAAGTGATATAATATCTTGCAGAGTTTGTCTATACTAACAGTTGGATAATTGCGAAACTTCTAACAAACGAACAGGGGATTCGCAGCTATCGGAAACTGACAATGAAAGAAGGAGAAATATTATGCAGTTTGAACAGTTACAAAAAGATATGATAGCAGCCATGAAGGCAAGAGATAAAGTTCGTAAAGATGCGATTTCCGCATTGGTATCCGCAGCAAAGAAAGTAGCCATTGATGAGGGATGCAGAGATAACATCAGCGAGGAGATTGTTGACCGTGTCATTTTAAAGGAGATCAAATCTGTAAAAGAGCAGATTGATACGTGTCCTGCAGAGAGAACAGATTTGAAGGAAGAATATCAGGCTAGATATGATATTTATCAGGAATATGCACCAAAAATGATGTCCGCAGAGGAAGTGGAAGCATTTATCACTGAGAAATTTGCAGATATCGTTGCAGGCAGGAACAAGGGAATGATCATGAAAAATGTGATGCCTGAATTAAAAGGCAAGGCAGAAGGAAGCGTGATCAATCAGGTAGTTGCAAAACTTTGTCAGTAAGCACCATACAGAAGGGCGCGGCGATAATATGGAGAAGCGAATACGTTTTACAATCATTCTTGTACTCATTTTGATTGTTGTCATAGCGTTTTCTTTCCAGTCGAAAGAGAAGAAGGAATATCTGGTTTACAATGAGGCATTAGATAAGACTGCGGTTACCGTGGATGATGTATCATTGACTTTGAAAGATATCGCATTTTATGTAGCTTATGAGGAAAAAACAGTTCAGGAACAGGCGATACTCTATAACCCGGACAATCCAAGACAGTACTGGAATGTTTATACAGACGGGCAGTTTGTGAAGCTTACTGCAAAACAGGCAGCATTGGATATGGCTGTGCATGATGAGATTTTTTATCAGATGGCTGTGGCAGAGGGGCTGACGCTGGACGTGACGGAGCAGGAATATCTTGAAAATGATGAGAGTGATTTCTGGTCTGATTTAGAGGACTGGCAGAGAGAACAATTGGGGATTTCAGAGGAAGAACTGGATTCTGAAATGGAGAAAATAGCACTGGCTGACAAATATCAGAGTATTTATGCAGAGATGAACCAAAAAGAGTACGAGGCGTATAATTTTAATGGGGAAGCCTATGAGGCACTTTTGTCGGAACATGAGTACAGTGTGAATGAAAAAGTATGGGACAGAGTGGATTTTGGCTCTGTCACGCTTGATAATTAGAAAGTAGAAAAGAGAAAAATTATGTCAGTAAAAATTGGAAGAAATGATCCATGCTGGTGTGGAAGTGGCAGAAAGTACAAGGCATGCCATGAAGCATTTGATGAGAAGATCGCAAGATATGCGTCACAGGGACATATCGTGCCGCAGCGTAACATTATTAAAAATGCAGAGCAGATCGCAGGCATTAAAGAGAGCTGTAAAATTAACATTGCAGTGCTTGATTACATTGAGAAAAATATCCATGAGGGTATGAATACGGCAGAGATTGATAAAATTGTTTATGATATGACAACAAGCATGGGCGGAATCCCGGCGCCACTCAACTATGAAGGATATCCATTTTCTGTGTGTACCTCTGTGAATGATCAGGTGTGCCACGGTTTTCCTTCCAAGGATGTGATCCTAAAGGCAGGGGATATTATCAATGTCGACTGCTCTACCATTTTAAACGGATATTTCTCTGATTCTTCGAGAATGTTCTGTATCGGTGAGGTCAGCCCTGAGAAGAAGAAACTTGTTCAGGTGACCAAAGAGTGTGTCGAACTTGGATTAAAAGAAGTAAAACCATGGGGATTTTTAGGTGACATGGGGCAGGCAGTCCACGACCATGCATTTTCCAATGGATACACAGTTGTCCGTGAAATTGGCGGACATGGTGTAGGCCTTGAGTTCCATGAGGAGCCGTGGGTAGGATATAATTCCAGACGTGGACAGGAAATGCTGATGGTTCCTGGCATGATTTTTACAATTGAGCCGATGGTGAACATGGGACAGCCGGATATCTATGTTGATTCCGATAATGACTGGGAAGTGTATACAGATGATGGACTTCCATCCGCACAGTGGGAGATTATGGTACTTGTGACGGAGGACGGACATGAAGTCCTGTGCTGGTAAGCTGAATAGTGTGGAGAAGAAAAAACAGCATAGCCGTGAGGCTATGCTGTATGTTTGAAAAGCCGTATGTGGAGCGGCTCGCCGAGGTATTTGATAAAATGCCGGTAGATCACGATTGCCGTGATCAGAAAGCTTCCAATCTGAATCGATGGAACTTTTACGGTAAACAGCACACAGAATGCAAACAGTCCGAAAGTCACGACGGACCGGAAAGAATGTGGGCTGACCACAACGATCAGGGAAAAGAAAATAAAGAAAAATGCAAGGTACACTGCCGGACGCATCTCCGGAAACAGACCAAGCAGAACTCCAAAGGAGGCGGTAATTGCTTTACCGCCTTTTTCTTTTTGAAAAAATGGAAATGCGTGTCCGAACACCGGCGCGATGAGCACCGGGATAAAAAGCAGCGAATGCACATCTAAAAAGTGCTGTCCAAAAAATACCGGCACAAATCCCTTTGCAAGCTCTAAAATCAGGGAGAGCATTCCGCAGAAAAATCCGCCATACATAAAGGCATTGGCAACGCCCGGATTGTGGTCTGCCGGAAGTTCCCGGATATCAACGTGCCGGATGATTTTTGGCACCCAATAAGCAAACAATGTGCTTCCAAGGACGAATCCAAGAAGCGTAAAAAAGAGATATAACATAAAAACCCCTTTCTATTCATGAGAAACAAGCCGTTCTAACAGACTGACAATCTGCATGGCGGCTTCAGGCTTACGTTCTCTGCACTGTGCCTCTGACATCTGTTCACGCAGCGAATCATTTTCAATCAGTGCTTTGCCAAGCTGTACCTGCTTTGCAAGATGCTTCGATGAGACAGAGAGATGTCTTGCACCAAAAAACTGCAGGTTTGCAGTTTCACATCCAGGAATCGGAGCCGTGTGGACAATCGGAATATTTTTTACCAGAGATTCTGTCGAGGTAAGTCCGCCCGGCTTTGTGTAAATGACATCGCAGGCATCCATAAAAAGGGATACATGATTGGTATATCCGATAATATGGACCCGTTTGTTAAAATGAAATTCTTTCCGCAAAATGCGTTCGATCTTTGCATTATTTCCACAGATGATCACAATGTGTTCTCCGTTCCGGCAACGGAGTGCTAACTCAGCCGCAAAAACAGCCAGTTTTCCAAATCCCATACTTCCGCTCATGACGAGAAACATCGGAACATCCATCGGGAGGTGCAGTTTTTTTCTTGCAGCTTCCTTAGACAGATTTCTGCAGAAATCCTGCCGCACCGGAATGCCATAGGGAAGCAGTTTCTCTTCCGGAACGCCGCGTTTTACATACTCCGGGATCAGATCCTCGTGTGGAATCACATAATAATCGAGATTTGTCTCCTCCCAGAATGGAATACAGGTGTAGTCTGTTCCAACCGCAACTGCCGGCATATGCAAAAGTTTTTTCTTTTTCATGTAAGTCATTGTCTCCGCAGGATAAAGGTGCGGAGTGAGAACAATGTCAAAATCATGTCCGTCAATATAGGAGGCTAATTTTTTTCCCAATAAGGCGTTGGCAAAATAGACGGGAGATTTCCGTCTGGAACTTGAGATCAGCATTCCTGCTTTATAAATAAATCCAAAAAAGAATGGAATATGTTTTACTATGCCAACATACGCTCCGGCAACGGCATGGGAGGTGCGTTTCCCGGATAAAAGAAACATATCCATCATTTCTACCGTATGCCCTTTTGATTCGGCGGCCTCCTTTACAGCTCTTCCGGCACTGTTGTGTCCTTCACCCGTATCACAGGATAATATCAAAATTTTCATAAATCTATAGAATACCTTTCAAATTTCGGCTATAATCAGTGTAGCATATCGTATGTAAAATTACGAGAGAGAATTCTGGCGTAAGAATATCATTCAGGAGAGAGAGCATGAAACTATCAGAAAAAAAGGGAACAGAACAGTCAAAAAAGAAATCCGTCGGAAAAGCAAAGAAAGCATCTGAGGTAATAAAAGTTCCGGGAGACTGGCTTTATATGACACCACAGGAAATCGGTGTAAGACAGATATATGAAGCATTTGGGGAACAGGATGGCTATGAATTGGAAATCTGGGAAGATGCCGGAGTTCTTGAGATTGGAATGTCAGATGGAGCTTCTGTAGATATCGAGACAGCACAGATCCATCCAAAAGACGAGCTTACGGCTTCTTTTGCAGCAGAACATCAGGTGAAAACGGTTTTCCTAGTGACCTTTAAGCCGGAAACTTATGAGGAGGCAAAAAAGGTCATGCGCAGGATCATGGATAAAACCGGCGGATTTTTCTGCGGAGATACCGAAGACTTTACACCGATGTTAGCTTGATAAAATGGAATGGTTGAAACACAGGGAAGCCAGAATAGATAAATGAGAGGCAGGATACGGATGTGAACTTTGATTACATAAAAGAGGCAGAGCCTTCTACAGATGACTTGAGACAGCTATATGATTCATTGTATCAAAATTTGGAAAAAGCAGAGGAATTATATTGGACAAAACCACAGAGATGTGGCATGATGCTGCGCAGGGCAACGGAAAAGATCTGCCGTATTTATAATGGCTATTATGAGATCCATTTTCCGGAGAGTGCTACGCTGGAAGATTATCTCTGTTATACAGGAGATGATGATCATAATGCCATGGTCAGCCGTTTTTTAAGTGTTGTGCGCAAAGAGCAGAGAGATCGTCTGGAGTGGCTTCGCGTGTGGGGCGATGAATGTGTTTTTATGGAGGAAAATCCGGATCAGATCAGGCATAATGCGGATAAACTTTATCTGAATGTCAAAAAAATGATGGTGTACATGATGGAGGCAACAAAAGAAATGTGCCTGCGCATCGATCATATGGAGAATCTGCAGGGAAGAAGTTTTGCAGATGATATTTTGCCAGGTTATCAGTCAGAAGAAGAATTAGAGGCTTTGGAAGAACAGCGGCAGAAGGAACAGCGGAAGAGTTTCTGGTCATCCCTGTTTGGAAAGAAAGAAAAGTAGAAAATACAATGAAACAGTTTTGCAGGGCTGCCAATACGGAGGTGTAAATGAAAAAAATATTATCAGGTTCCTACTATATCGTATCGCTTCTGGGAGTGCTATTTGTTGTCGGTAGTTTTCTGTTTGCAAAAAATGAAACACATTTCCGGAAGGGGGAGATCGCAGGACATCAGCAGATCACGCCCCAGAGCATTACACAGGTAGATGAAATGACAAAAGAATACATTTTCTCAGGAGAGCAGTTTACGGGGAAAAATATATGTCTTGCTTTTTATTCAATCCATCTTGGTATTGAAGTGTATGAAGATGGCGAGCTGATTTATGATCTGAAGCCGGTTCCAGGTATTTTTGGCACAACACCCGGGTCTGTCTGGAATTTTCTGGAGATCGATCCGGATTGTGGGCAGGTCATTGTGAGGACACATGCTGCGTACGAGAGAGTGGGCGGCGAGACACTGTCTTTTTATATCGGCGAGGCAGTCGATGAGGTGCTGTATCTCATACGCAATTCTGCAATAGGTGCGTGTGTGTGTCTGTTGGAACTGGCAATCGGTATATTTCTGATCATGTATTTTATCATTGGCAATAAAGGGATACGCATTGAAAACTATGTTTTGTATTTTGGATTATTTGCAGTGCTGATGGGCGCATGGTCTTTGAATGAGACGGTGCTGATGGCGCTTCTGGTCAAAAATACAGTGGCAGGTTCTAATCTTGGGTATATTTTGATCATGCTTATGCCTGCACCTTTTTCGATGTTTGTGCAGGGTTTTTTAATGCCGGAAGATAAATGGGCTGCCGGATCGATCACATTTTTAAGTGTTTTGAATATGGCGGCATGCGTTCTGCTCCATATGACAGGAGTACTTGAATTTCGGAATTCTGTAACATTTACCCATATATTAATGGCTATGGATATCCTATATCTGGGATACGCATTGGTTCATTACGTGAAGAAGCACGGCATGGATAGGATTGCAAAGACGAATATTGTGGGAATTATCATTCTTTTTGCTGCATTTGCTGCAGATATTATATTTTTTTATGTTATTTCAACTGTTGTGGATATTCTGGGAAGAACAGGATTCCTTGTTTATATCTGTCTGCTGGCATGGCTTGCAGCATCAGATTCCATGGAAAAACTTCATGAAGGACAGAAAGCTGCCATCTATAAAGAACTGGCATTGAAGGATATTTTGACCGGACTTTACAGCAGGAATGCCTATGATGAATGGGAGAGAGACAATCAGCATCCGGACAAGACCGCCATTGTCATGTTAGATCTGAATAACCTGAAAAAGTGTAATGACCGGTATGGCCATGAGGCAGGCGATACCTACCTGAAAAAGGCATCGGAGATGATCACAAATGCATTTTCACAGGAGAATACAGTATATCGTATTGGTGGAGATGAATTCTGTGTGATCATGCCGGATGCAAAGGAAAATAGCATAGAAGGAGCAATGGACAGACTGAAAGAGCTTCAGAAGCAATACAAAGGAACAGACCATTCAGTGGAAGTGGAGATCGCCTGCGGCTATGCGTTCTATGATGACAATGTGGATCAGAGTTTTGTGGATACAAGAAAGAGGGCAGATACGCATATGTATGAAAATAAGCGTATGCTAAAGGGAAAGGAACCGCGTTAATTTAAAAATTGAATAATAAAAAGGATTCCCCTGCATACAATGTAAAAACAAGTATTGCAGGGGAATTTTTTTGAAAGGTTATATTGAGGAAAGAGCAATTGAGATAGCAAGATATATTATCGACAACAACACGACGGTAAGACAGGCAGCAAAGCATTTTGGGATATCGAAATCAACGGTACATAAGGATGTTACAGAACGTCTGGAAAAAATCAATGCATCTCTGGCAGCAGAGACAAGAAAAGTATTGGATGTCAATAAATCCGAGCGTCATATCCGCGGAGGGCTGGCGACGAAAGAAAAGTATTTACATATGCACGGGTAAAAAACGTATGTGTTGTACGTATTAATTTGAAACAAACAATCATTTCATGATTATGCACCACACAGGAAGTGTCAGCATTGAGAGAAAGGTAGAAAAAAAGATCATTCGGGAGGCGTATGGATTTCCGAGCGGTCTTTTTTTGTGTTTTACAATGCACGTTTTTAGTGTGTACAAGCTAATGATAGAAGTAAATACAGGAAAACTATATATTTGAAAAAGATAATAGAAAAGGTAAAATATAATAGATGAAATGAAATGACAACTGAAAAAATGATGTCCAAATTTGACTTTGCTTTAAGATAATATTTTGAAAAATAAAAGGAACTTAAATTTTAAGAATATAACTTGAGTTTGTTTTTGAGATCAAGAATATTATTTGAGATTGTTGCATATAAGTAAAGAGGATGATAGAATAGAAAGAAATGGAGGAAGTTAAATGACAGAGGAAGAATTAATCGGAAAACTTGAAATGATTCAAAGAATGAAATCGGAATCAAATATTCTTGAATTAAAAAGTGCAGAAAAAGGATGCCCACAGCATTTGTATGATTCTTTGTCCAGTTTTTCAAATCAGGATGAGGGCGGAATCATTATTTTCGGAATTGATGAAAAGCAGGATTATAAAGAAGTAGGAGTTTATGACCCGCAGGACATACAAAAAAAGATAAATGAACAATGCCTGCAAATGGAGCCGATTGTCAGGCCGTTATTGACTGTTGTACAAAAAGATGGAAAGGCTTTTGTTTCAGCTGAAATCCCGGGCGTTGATTTGACGGATAGACCAGTGTTTTATAAAGGAAAAGGACGTTTGAAAGGCTCTTATACGCGTGTGGGCGATAGTGATGAACCAATGACAGAATATGAGGTTTATAGTTACGAAGCGTACAGAAAGAAGTACCAAGATGATATTCGCGGAGTGCAAAGGGCAACATTATCGTCGCTAAATAAAGAAAAGTTAGCATTATATATTGACTTACTTAAAAGCGGAAAACCCAATTTATCGAACATGGATGACGAAAGTATTTATGAGTTGATGAGTGTGACTAGAAATAATGAGATAACATTGAGTGCAACGATGATTTTTAGTCCATATCCGCAAGCGTATTTTCCACAGCTGTGCATTACTGCAATTGCTGTACCAGGAACAGAGATTGGATGCATTGGCGATTCAGGAGAGAGATTTTTAGACAATCAACGAATTGAAGGCAGTATTTCAGAGATGCTTGATGAGGCAATTAGTTTTGTAAAAAGGAATATGAAGAATAAAACAATTATTAATCCAGAAACTGGAGTGCGCGAGGATCGGACAGATTATCCTATTACTGCAGTCAGGGAGGCAATTGTTAACGCATTGGTGCATCGCGATTATAGCATACATACAGAGGGTATGCCGATACAAATTATCATGTATGAAGACAGAATGGAGATAAAAAATCCAGGAGGTATATACGGAAGAATAAAAGTTGACCAGTTGGGTAAAATGCAGCCGGATACGAGAAATCCTGTATTGGCGTTAACATTAGAAACATTACGTATTACAGAAAATAGATATTCCGGAATACCGACAATTCGCAGAGAAATGGAAAAGTTTCATCTTAGAGAACCGGAGTTTGCAGACGAGAGAGGCAGTTTTACAGTGACATTTTATAAGGCAGGAAATATCAGTAAAGAGGAGCCAGAACCAGAAGAAGCAAACAATCTTTTGGTATTCTGTAGAACACCACGTACAAGAAAAGAAATATGTGAATATCTGGGACTATCTTCTGTTACTTATGCTATTCAGACACATGTTATGCCGTTGGTAGCAATTGGAAAGATTAAAATGACAAATCCTGAGAAGCCAAAGAGTCCAAAACAGTTGTTTTATAGTGAGTAGGTTTGATTTAGAAGAAAACTAATGAGAAATCAAGATTATAAGAATAGGAGTGACAACGAATGAAAAACAAAAAATGGAAACAATTTGGAAAACTGACAGAACAATGTTATAGAAATATGATCGGAGCAGAGAAGGACAGTTCCTGTTGGGAAAAAGCATTTGAACTTTTGATGGAGATTGTCAGAGAAGAAAGACAGAAAGAACCGAACTGTTTTCAGGAAGTTTATATGCTGGATGAAGCGACAGATTATAAATATGATATTTCAGAATGGCTGGAAGATTGTCTGGATGAGACAGACATGAGAGAAGAGTATGAGGTACTTCTCGGTATGTGTGATACTTTGCTGAGTTTGTTTGCATGGCCAGACTACACAGGCTCTGATCTGAAATTCAGAAAAAGTTCTGTATTGGAGGCTCTTGGAAGAAATAATGAAGCAGTATCCTTTTGCTGTAAATGGTTTGAAAAGGAACTGGAGAATATTATGGCAGCGACAGCTTATGTCTATGCATTGATCGGGGCAAAAGAATATGAAGCAGCAGAAAAACTGATTCATCAGTTCATCATAGACGAATCAGAATGTCTTGAAGAAAATGAAATTATGTTCCGTGCCGCATCAAAGTATTATGGGGCAATCGGGGACAAAACCAAAAAGAAACAGTTAGATAAAGTGTTAAAAGAATACGAAGCTTATGTGGACAAAATGATGGAAGAAGAATGGTTAGGCAGTGACGAAGATGGCTGGGAGGATGAAGAACTTCCGTTTGATTAAGATGTGTGGATGATATATGTATTTGCCGGATGAATAAAATAGCGCTTGCATTTCTGTTATGCACGTGTATAATGAAATTATTGTTGAAAACAATCAATCATCACGCAGGTGATGTGGATAATTGAAAAAGATATATCATACGACTGTAAGGATTGAGACAGCCGGCAGGATGATATTGGAAAACGGGGTGCTCGCACAGGCGGGCTGAGAGTAAGCAGATGCTTTAACCCAGAACCTGATTTGGATAATGCCAACGTAGGGAGATAATGGAACGCAAGTGTGTTTTTTGTGTGCAGGAATCTTTGGTTGGGTTCCTGCATTTTTTAATATGAAGAAGGCAAACAGCATGAACATCACAAGAGAACAGTTAAAATTATACGCTGTCACAGACCGCAGCTGGCTTGGCAGCGAGACACTATATGAACAGGTAGAGAAAGCGTTAAAAGGCGGCGTGACCTTAGTGCAGCTTCGGGAGAAAACTCTTGATGAGGCTGCTTTTGAGAAAGAAGGACAGGAGTTATTAGAACTTTGTCATCATTATAACGTACCGCTTATCATCAATGACAACGTGGAACTTGCAAAAAAAATCCATGCGGACGGAGTTCACATCGGACAGTCTGATATGGAGATAAAAAATGCAAGAGATCTTCTTGGAGCAGATAAGATTATCGGCGTGACAGCAAAGACGATAGAGCAGGCAAAAGCAGCAGAAACTGCCGGAGCAGATTATCTTGGAAGCGGAGCCGTTTTTGGAACAAGCACGAAAGCAGATGCAAAACCGATGGAATTAGATTTGTTTCAGGAAATCTGCGAGAGTGTAACAATTCCGGTTGTTGCGATCGGAGGGATCAACGCAGACAATGTCCTTCGGCTGAAAGGCAGAAAGATGGCGGGAGCAGCAGTTGTCAGCGGCATTTTCGCATGTGAAGATATTGAAAAAGGAACAAAAGAATTACTTGAAAAAGTAGCAAGTATCATTTAATTAGGTAGGAACTGCAGAGCAGTTTTTATATACAGCGGCAGATTGGGGGCACCACCTTAGGTCGCTATACAAAATTAATGCAAAAGAAGGATTTTTCTTCGGAAAAACAAGGAGGATTGTATGTACACAGCATTAACAATCGCTGGAAGTGATTCCAGTGGAGGCGCCGGCATCCAGGCAGATATTAAGACTATGACCGCAAACCGCGTTTACGCGATGAGTGCGATCACGGCTTTGACTGCCCAGAATACGACCGGCGTAACAGATATTGTGGAGGTAACTCCAAAGTTTTTGGCAGAGCAGCTGGATAGTATTTTTACGGATATCAATCCGGATGCAATTAAGACCGGGATGGTTTCATCAAGTGAACTGATCGAGACGATTGCGGACAAACTGACAGAATACCACGCAAAAAATATCGTAGTGGATCCTGTTATGGTGGCTACCAGCGGAGCAAGACTTATCAGCGAGGAAGCCATTGGAACATTGAAAAGTAAATTATTGCCTCTGGCAACTGTTATCACTCCAAATATCCCGGAAGCAGAAGTGCTTTCTGAGATGGAGATCAAAACAGAAGCAGATATGGAAAAAGCAGCAGAGACCATCTGTAACACCTTAGGTTGTGCAGTTTTATTAAAGGGTGGACATCAGTTAAATGATGCCAATGATCTTCTTTTCCAGAAAGGGAAAGAGCCGGTATGGTTCCACGGAAAAAGAATTGACAATCCAAATACCCATGGAACAGGTTGTACCTTGTCTTCCGCAATTGCATCAAATCTTGCAAAAGGAAGAGACTTGGAAACTTCTGTCAAGTATGCGAAAAACTATATTTCCGGCGCACTTGCCGATATGCTTGACCTTGGAAAAGGAAGCGGCCCTATGAATCATGCATTTGCAATCGAAGGAGAATATGAAAGATGAGTGAAAAAAGAACTTCCGTTTTTTCAAACGGTTTAATCTGGTTTGGGGCAGGAGTGTCTTTAGCTGAGATCCTGACCGGTACCTATTTCGCACCACTTGGTTTTGGAAGAGCAATGGCAGCAATTCTGCTCGGACACCTGATCGGCGGACTCATGATGTTTGCCGCAGGAATGATCGGGGCAAAAGAGCGGAAAAGTGCCATGGAAACTGTAAAAATGAGTTTCGGTGAGAAGGGAAGCCTTCTCTTTGCAGTATTAAACGTACTGCAGCTTGTCGGCTGGACAGCTATCATGATCTATGATGGTGCACTCGCAGCAGACGGTCTGTTACATAGTGGTATATGGATCTGGGCAATTGTGATCGGAATTTTGATCATAGTGTGGATCTTTATCGGACTGACTAATCTTGGAAAGTTAAATACCGTTGCAATGACCGCACTTTTTGTACTGTCACTGGTACTTTTTAAGGTGATCTTCTTTAATACAGATTTTGTCATGCCGATCGCAGTAAGTGACGATATGATGACTTTTGGAGCTGCGGTAGAGCTTGCAGTCGCAATGCCTCTTTCCTGGTTACCGCTTATCAGCGATTATACGAGAGAAGCAGAAAAACCATTCGCAGCAACCTTTACAAGTGTATTCGTATACAGCGTAGTCAGCATTTTTATGTACATGATCGGTATGGGAGCCGCTATTTTTACCGGAGAATACGATATCGCACAGATTATGTTAAAGACAGGTCTTGGCGTTGTGGGATTACTGATTATTGTATTCTCAACAGTTACAACAACGTTCTTAGATGCTTATTCCGCAGGAGTTTCCTGTGTTTCCATTTCTTCTAAAATTCAGGAGAAATGGGCAGCGATCATTGTTACAGTGATCGGAACGATCGCAGCGATCGTTTATCCAATGGATAATATTACAAACTTCTTATATCTGATCGGATCTGTTTTTGCTCCGATGATCGCAGTGCAGATTGCAGATTACTTCATTTTGAAGAAAGCGGATTCTGAAAGAAATGCTTTCCAGTGGCGTAATCTGATCGTATGGCTTGCTGGATTTATTATTTACCGAATGTTAATGCACGTAGATACTCCGCTTGGAAATACTCTGCCGGATATGGTGATCACAGTCGTTCTCTGCCTGATTGTGGAAAAGGTTGCAGAAGCAGTACAGAAAAAATAGAAACCGTCAGAGAAAAGCACAGACTGAATAAATTCGATTGAGATCTGTATACAAAGTGATTGATATTTGTACAAAGCTGATCATTGTAAGTCTTGTTTTCATGATGAAAGGTTTCAGAAAAAAGAGGACGAAAGAATGAAAAAATCGAATTTAAAAAAATTGACAGTCACAGCAATCTTGGCAGCAGTAGCCGTAGTGGGAAGCTTATTTTCATTTCCGGTATTCGGTTCGAAATGCGCTCCGGTACAGCATCTGGTAAATATTTTGTGTGCAGTTACCGTTGGACCGTGGTGGGCACTGGCGCAGGCATTTATCGCATCGCTCATCCGTAACCTGTTAGGACTTGGAAGCCTGCTTGCATTCCCAGGAAGTATGTGCGGTGCATTACTTGGCGGTCTGCTGTATAAATATGGAAAGAAACTTCCATTTGCTTACATTGGAGAAGTAGTGGGAACCGGTATTCTCGGTGGAATGCTTTCTTATCCGGTTGCATATCTTGTTATGGGAAACACAGCAGCAACATTGTTTATGTTCGTAGTGCCATTCCTCATCAGTACCTGTGGAGGAACAATCATTGCGATCATTATCACACTGCCATTAAAAAAATCAGGTATGCTCGGAAAAATGAAGGACAGTCTGGAAGAGTAGATGAAAGTTTTTCTGCGCACTCTTTAATTTCTTATAAAGGAAGAGAAAGATGCAAAGTAAGAAAGCCTGTCGGGATTTATGTCCCGGCAGGCTTTCTTTGCATGTGACATTATGAAAGGGTGTTCCCTTTTTTGCAACGGAGAATTCCAAGAAGCAGCAATACCGGAAAGATAATTCCTGCCAGAATACCCATTTTCAGGTTGTCTCCCAAAGAATCTGAAATCATTCCAACCAAGGTAGGACCTCCTGCACAACCCATATCTCCACCTAATGCCAGTAATGCAAACATAGCGGTTCCACCTTTTGGCAAAGCTGCGGATGCTTTGCTGAATGTTCCGGGCCACATGATTCCAACTGAGAGCCCACAGACCGCACAGGCAATCAGATTCAGTAACGGAGCCCGAAACAGTGAAATCCCAAGATAGGATAAAATACATAGCAGACAACTATAAATCATAAAGTGATCTAAATTGATACGATCGCCATACTTGCCATAAAATAATCTTGAGGTTCCCATTAGAATTGCAAAAGCCATCGGTCCGGCTAAATCTCCTGCGGCTTTGGAAATTCCAAGTCCTTTTTCAGCAAAAGCCGAGGCCCATTGGCTTACTGCCTGTTCACTTGCCCCGGCACATATCATCATGATCAGTAAAATCCAAAAGATTTTCAGCCGGAACAATTCTTTTAATCCAAGACCGTTTTCGCCATCCTCAAGCAGAGGTGCGATTGGTACCTTTGCAAAAACAAAAGCGTTTCCAATAGGAATGACTGCCCAGATAATAGCTAATATTTTCCAGTTATCTATACCCGCTGCATAGAAAAACAAAGTTGATAAAAGTACAACTCCGGCATGTCCCCAGCAATAAAAAGAATGGAGCAGGCTCATCGCTTTCTCTTTATTATCAGACGGGCAGGCCTCAACGACAGGACTGACCAGAACTTCCAGAAGTCCGCCACCTATGGCATAAATCATTACTGCAATCAAAATTCCGATAAAGGGAACCGGTAAAATTTCAGGTAAAACTGTAAGAAGAAGTAATCCTGCCGCTGCAAGGGCATGAGCTGCGATCATGGATACCCGATAGCCTATTTTATCGATGAATCTGACAGAAAGAAGATCGACCAGTAGTTGTATTCCAAAATTAAAAGTTACCAGTAAAGTGATCTGGGAAATCGGAACATGGTAGCTTTTCTGAAAAAATAAGAAAAGTAATGGTGTAAAATTGTTCACGACAGCCTGTACAATATAACCTACAAAACAGGCAGTGATCGTCTTATTATATTGGTTTTTCATTTGTTTTTATTCTCCTTTAACAAATGTGATTATATCGCAAAGATTGTGTGCAGTCATTGTACAAAATTGCATATTTATAGTACAATATGGTAAAAATTAGTATTTATAAGGAAATGCATTATGGACTATTTTAAGATAACTACAGATGAAACACTGCGGGAAACGGTTCAGCATGGCAGTGAACGTTATCCTTTTGCATATTATCCTGAGGATATCTGGCAATTTGATTTTCACCGTATCGACTGGCACTGGCATCATGAGCTGGAATTTCTTTATGTTGCAGAAGGCACAGCAATCTGCTTTATCGGTACAAGCAAAGTAGAACTGCATAAAGGCTGCGGCATATTTATTAATAGTGGTGTGTTACACTGTTTTGAAGCACGATCCAGCACATTTACGCCTAATATTGTTTTTGCACCAACTCTGCTGGCATCCGAAAACAGCCTTATTTATGAAAAATATATTCTGCCGGTGATAAATTCAGCAGTAGAATATCAGATTTTTGATCCAAACAGTACATCGGAAAGAAGTGCTTTACAGCTTATGTTACAGATTTTTGAACTCCAGGGAAATGGGCAGGATAATGAATTATGTACCATACAACTTCTGCTTCAGTTCTGGAATATATTGTTTAAAGATGGAGGCTGGAATTCTGATTCGGACAGCCTCCAGCGGCTAAATCATAATCAGGCAAGACTGCAAATTATGATGCAGTATATACATGAACACTATGCGGAAGAAATTACACTGGAAATGATTGCGGCATCGGCATCTATCAGCAAAAGCGGAGCGTTACATATTTTTCAATCCGGCATACATTGTTCGCCGGTAGCGTATCTGATTCAATACAGGCTGGCACAGGCTGCCAGACAACTTTATACTACTCAAAAATCGGTTGCCTCCATTGCAAATGAAACCGGATTTACAAGTGCCGGCTACTTTTGCCGGAAGTTCAGACAGTATTATAATAGAAGTCCGAAGGAATACAGAAAGAAAAAAACGGAAGAAAGTTCTTAAAGTTTGTTTTATAACTACACATTATAAAAAGCGTGTGTTATGATAAGGTCTGATGTGGAATCAGAAATAGATAATAAAAAAATGACAGAGAAAATCAGAACACTACATAAGAGAGACGAGGAATCATGAGTATTTCAGAAAAATATATAGCAGAGCTTTATAACAAAATACAGGAAGAGCGACCGATCATCCATTGCATTACCAATGCCGTGACAGTGAATGACTGTGCAAATATTTTACTGGCAGCGGGGGCATCGCCGACAATGGCACACCATCCGCTCGAGGTGGAAGAGATCACCGCAGGTACGAAGGCACTTGTCTGTAATTTTGGCGCAATCGCTGATTACGAGGCAATGGAAAAGGCAGGGAGAGTGGCTGGCGAATTAGGACATGCCATTGTCATTGATCCTGTCGGGGTATCAGGTTCGAGTTATCGGAGAGAAAAGTGCCAGATGCTGATCGAAAACATCCATCCAACCTGTATCCGCGGAAACTATTCAGAGATCCGGGCACTGATGGAGCATTGTAGCACGGCAACAGGTGTGGATTCTGGCGATAAAAATCTGGATATAGAGGCAATGAAGCAGTACGCAAAACAATATCATCTGATTATGATCGCTTCCGGGGAAAAAGATATTATCACGGATGGAACGGCCGTTTATATTTGTGAAAATGGGGATGCCAAAATGGCAAAGATCACAGGCAGCGGATGTATGTCTTCGGTTATGCTGGGGGCGTTTCTGGGAACAGAGCCTTCCGTGCAGAGTGCAGCAGCCTGTTGTGCGTTTGTTGGAATTGCAGGAGAACTTGCATCGGAAAAAACAGATGCATGTGGAGGTGGAACCATGACGTTCCGCAACTTTTTCATTGATGAAGTATCTTTGATGACACAGGAAAAAATGAGTAGATGTAAGGTGCACATATGATTACATTAAATGATTATCTATATTCCGGTGATACGGTTTTTAAAATATTAAAAAAGTACGCACATGATTTACAGGAGTCGGCAGTCTCAAATCAGAATGAAGTGGATCTGATACATTGCAGGTTTTTAATGCAGATTATGGATTTGCTCGAGCATAATGATTTCCTGACCGCACAGTCACAGAAAATCAGAGAATTTTATAAATATATGGCGAAAGAATACCCGTATCTTTCTTTTGCATTTAAGGGGCGGATCAAATCATTAATCCGTGCGGAAGCAAAGTTCAATGGATATGTGGTGGAATATATTTATGACTATTATGAAAAACATGCGACGTATCCATCTGTCGTAGAATTAGGAGAAAAACTGAATTGTTTTCGGGATCTCATTGCGTACCGGATTGTTATTTCCATGCCAAAATGTCATGTGAAGGACAAGAAAGAGCGGGAAAATCAGGAAATCAAATATTTGTACGAGATTGCAAATGTATTAAAAGATTTTCTGGAAGAACGTGGTTTTACAGCAGAACCCGCTGGTGGAGTAAAGAAAAGCACATCTGAATTGTTAAGAGAGGAAGTCCGTCCTTATTATCGTGATTATATAACAAACGTGGACCCGGATGGTTATCGTTCGCTTCATATTACTTTTTTTGATAACAGTGCAAAATGCTATATGGAGATGCAGCTTCGGACGAAACAAATGGATGATATCGCAGAAATTGGTCCGGCAAATCATCTAGGTTATGAGAAAAAGCAGGAGAGTGAACGCAGAAGAAGAGATGCGATTCCAAAAGGAGAGTGTATCTATTTTGACGAAGCGTATGAGCGCGGAATGCAATTGCAGCAGTTGGAACTCAAAAATCTTGACGTTAATATGTTTGCAGCGGTAAATAACAGTCTGATCAATGATGGATGTGGGTTGTATCGGGGAAGATTGATTCTTCCATATGAACACTTGTCAAGATTTCAGAATGATCTGATTGATTAGGTTTTGTTAAACAGTTGCAGAGAAATTTCGATGTTCTGGAATATCTCAAAATGTATACAAAGAAATGCCTGAATTGAACAAAAAATTCGTGAAATTTAAACTATTATACGAAGAAAAAGAATATGCTATTATAATCACACGACGTGCAGCCGAACAGCGATCGCAGAGATTGTTGTCCGGCTGCATTTTTGTCTGTGAAAAATAAAGGAAAAGAGGAGAATAAAATTATGCCAAAAACAAAATTACAGGAAGTTGTTTTTACCATTTTGATGGTATTTGTCATGGTTTACGCCATGATCTGTTACAACATTGCACTGAATATGGGAGGAATGAGCAACATCGTATTCTTAAATGCATTTCATGAATTAGTGATCATGGGACCGATCGCATTTATTATAGATTTCTTTTTATATGGAAGTCTTTCAAAAAAACTTGCATTCCGCATTGTGACACCGGGCGTGGATAAGCCAATCATGCTTATTTTAGCAATTTCATCCATCACCGTATGTCTGATGTGTCCAACCATGAGCTTTTTTGCTACTTTATTATTTAAGAGTGCAGGAAAAGAATTTATTGCGGTCTGGTTTCAGACAACTGCTTTAAACTTTCCGATGGCATTTTTCTGGCAGATCTTTTTTGCAGGCCCGCTTGTGCGTGCTATATTCGGAATGATTTTCAAGGAAAAAGAACCGCAGGTCATGAAAGAAGAAGCGGAATACTTAGAGGGCGGAGAAGCAAGATAATCCTTAAAAGGTAATACTATGTCCGGTATTTGGAAAAATAAGTGCGGCAGCGCAGTCAGTAACAAAAATGAAAACCCAAAACATATTCCATTTTTTTCGAAAATCCAGTGAAATATGATACCACCATTTTTGCAATATTTTTGAAAAAATGCAAACCCATAGAACGCCTGCAATGCCAAAACCTAACGCAGAAACCAGACAGATATACCCACGGAAATCAAGAAAATATCCGCTGTAATCCCAGTAACGTAAATTCCAGAAGAGATCAAGAAACCATCCAATCACAAGTTCTAAACCGGAGCCTAAAAGGGCAGAGAGGAAAAAGACAGTGACAGGGTGGTTTTTCTTATATTTTCCTGAAGAATCTGGCAATAATTCACGAGGGGATAATATAACCGAAAATAAAACTGCGCCAATCCCATAAACAGGCAGCCACGGACCGTAGAGAAAACCACGGTTTCGAAATGTTCCTTCTTTTACAAGGAAAATCAGAACCTCCCACACATAACCGCAGACAGAGCCTGTGAAAAAGAAAAAAATCATAAGTGAGAGAATATTTTGTATTGTATTCTGCTCCGGTTTGCAGAGTCTGGTAAAATCCGGAAGGTGTTTTTGCTTTTTCATGGAATAAGTATGCTGCCGGAGAAGAAAATTATGTATGGAGTAATAAGAGAAATGTGAAATGAATAAGATGGCACACCTGACATTTGCTAAAATAGAAATAAGGAAAATGAATCAGAAATGGAAATCTCAAGTGAAAAACGGAGATGAAAAGTAGAAAGCGGAAGTAGAAATCAAAAACGAAAATGAGAAATAGAAATCGAAAGTGAAAACCAGAAGTGGAGATCAGGAGCAAAAATGATTGACAGAGAAAACAGATCAGCGTATGATAAGAAACACTAATTTTCAGAATATTTTAAATAATACAATGCACGCTTGCGAATATTCTGTTGAATAAAAACAGGTTTTGGGAGATGCTTTGTGAGACATCAGGAGGGAAAAGAATGGATTTACAATTAGTGAAAATGAGTGAAAAATTCAAACCACAGCTTTTGGATATGATGGATGAATGGACGAAAACCGGGGAAAACATTATTCCATGGGCAATCCGGAAAGTCGATTATCATGATTTTGATGCTTATCTGAAAAGTCTGGAAGAATCGGAGCCAAAAGAGGGATATGTACCTGCATCCACTTTTTTCGCATATGACAGGGAACGCGATATTCTGGTTGGAGCAGTCGATATCAGACATTCCCTTAACGAAGCATTATTGTTAGATGGAGGCCATATCGGAGACGGTGTGCGTCCTTCGGAACGAAGGAAAGGATATGCAACAGCGATGATCGCATTAGCGTTAGACGAGTGCAGAAAGCTGGGAATTGAAAAGGTACTTATGGTATGTAATAAGGAAAATACCGGTTCAGCAAAAAGTATCCAGAACAACGGAGGAGTTCTGGAAAATGAGATAAATGTAGAGGGCGAGACGGTACAGCGTTACTGGATACAGTTGTAGAGGTTATGATCAACTGCTAAGGTTACGATCAACTTTAAAAATTGCGTGCCAATTAAGCAAAACTATGCTACAATGAAACGAGCGATAATTTCATTTGCAGATTCAGATAAAATGGAACTATCAAAAATGCTGTTCTGACAAAAATCAGGACATTACAGAAATGAAAATACAGGAGGACAAAGGGCTGACTATGGAAAATATTTTTTCCCAGGAAAAAGTAATCGTCATCGACTTCGGCGGTCAGTACAACCAGCTGGTTGCAAGACGTGTCAGAGAATGTAACGTTTACTGTGAAATCTATTCCTATCGAACAGACATCGAGCAGATCAAAGCCATGAATCCAAAGGGAATCATTTTGACCGGAGGACCAAACAGCTGCTACGAGCCGGATTCACCAACCTATACCAAAGAATTATTTGAACTTGGCATTCCGGTTTTGGGACTTTGCTATGGTGCACAGTTAATGATGCACGTGTTAGGAGGCAAAGTTGAGAAGGCACCGGTGCGTGAGTATGGTAAAACAGAAGTAATGGTGGATACAACTTCTCCATTATTTGGAAATGTTGCACCGACGACCATCTGCTGGATGAGCCACTTTGATTATATTTCAAAACCAGCACCAGGTTTTAATATTGTTGCACACACGGCAGATTGCCCGGTTGCAGCAGCAGAAAACAGAGAGAAAAATTTATATGCGATCCAGTTCCACCCGGAAGTACTGCACACCGAAGAGGGAAGCAAAATGCTCCACAACTTCGTAAGAGGCGTGTGTGGATGCGCCGGAACATGGAGAATGGATTCTTTCGTTGAGAGTACGATTAAGGATATCCGAGAAAAAGTCGGTGATGGAAAAGTACTTCTTGCATTATCCGGCGGTGTAGATTCCTCTGTTGCAGCAGGACTTTTATCCAGAGCCATTGGAAAGCAGCTCACCTGCGTATTCGTTGACCACGGTCTTCTCCGCAAAAATGAGGGAGATGAAGTCGAGAGCGTATTCGGACCAAATGGTCAGTTCGATTTAAACTTCATCCGTGTCAATGCACAGGAGAGATACTACAACAAACTTGCAGGCATTACAGAGCCTGAACAGAAACGTAAAATCATCGGAGAGGAATTCATCCGTGTATTTGAAGAGGAAGCAAAGAAAATTGGAGCTGTTGATTTCCTTGCACAGGGAACCATCTATCCAGACGTAGTGGAAAGTGGTCTTGGCGGTGAATCCGCAGTGATCAAATCCCACCACAACGTAGGAGGACTACCAGATTTCGTTGATTTCAAAGAGATCATCGAGCCACTCCGCAACTTATTCAAGGACGAAGTCCGCAAAGCAGGTCTTGAACTTGGCATTCCGGAGAATCTTGTTTTCCGTCAGCCATTCCCGGGTCCTGGACTTGGAATCCGTATCATCGGTGAAGTGAATGCAGACAAAGTCCGCATTGTACAGGATGCCGACTACATCTACCGCGATGAGGTGGACAAAGCAGTTGCCGCCTACAAAAAAGAGCACGGCAAAAATCCATCCTGGATGCCAAACCAGTACTTTGCAGCCCTTACCAACATGCGTTCCGTTGGTGTTATGGGTGATGAGAGAACTTACGACTACGCAGTTGCACTGCGTGCAGTCAATACGGTTGATTTCATGACAGCCGAGTCTGCCGAGATTCCGTTTGCAGTACTTCAGACGGTTATGAGCAGAATTATCAATGAGGTGCGTGGGGTGAATAGAGTATTCTATGATCTGACGAGTAAACCACCGGGAACGATTGAGTTTGAATAACGGATTAAAATGCCGAAAGCCTGTATTTATGCGGGCTTCCGGCATTTGTTTTATCAAATGGCTCTAGTTTGGCTCTATTTGTGGGGAGAGTAATTGATGCAAATGTAATTATTCAGAAGAATGAAAAGGAAAAAATGATATGAAGAAATGCAAACTTCTTTTATTTGATTTAGACGGAACTTTATTACAGAGTGACAAAACAATATCAACCAGAACATTATCAGCTCTAAAAAAATGCAGGGGAAATGATATATTGATAGGTGTTTCCACCTCCAGAAGTGAGCAAAACTCTTTGGTATTTTTAAATGAATTGATGCCCGATATTTTAATATCGAGTGGAGGGGCATTAGTAAAATACAAAACAGAATATATTTATAGGGCAGAATTTTCCGAAGAAGAAACGAATGTGATGATTGACATGGCAAGAAATATTTGTGGAAATGATTGCGAAATTACGATAGATACAATAGATGCACATTATTGGAATTATAAAATAGATCCTAAGAAGTTAGATAAGAGTTGGGGAGATAGTATTTATACAGATTTTTCAGATTTTAACGAATGTTCATTAAAAATGTGTGTCGAGATATTTAATCAAGATAAGGCAGATAAGCTGGCTCGAAGTCTCTCTGATTGTGATTGTATTCGTTTCTCTGATGGATTTTGGTACAAGTTTACAAAAAAGAATGTGACGAAAGAAAACGCAATTATGAAGATTACGGAAGTATGTGGATTTAGTACAGATTCAATTATTGCATTTGGAGATGATTATGCAGATATCGGAATGCTTGAATTATGTGGAACAGGTGTTGCAATGGGGAATGCGATTGATGAGGTAAAAGAGAGAGCGGATATTGTAATTGGTTCAAATGACGAAGAGGGAATTGCGGATTTTATTGAGAATGAAATATTATAGATATGTACATGGAGAGGAAATATGGTGGAAGTAAGATTTTATGATACAGTTAATGACGAACTATTGAAATTTGCAGTAATTATCTCACAGAGTAACGGCAAGTGGGTATTTTGCAAGCATAAAGAAAGAGATACATATGAAGTGCCGGGAGGGCATAGAGAAGATGGGGAGGATATTTTTGAAACAGCTAAAAGGGAGTTGCAGGAAGAGACTGGAGCTATCAAATTTGAGATAAAACCAATATGCGTATATTCGGTGACAGGTAAAACTAGAGTAAATGATACCGGTGAAGAAACGTTTGGACTGCTTTGTTTTGCAGAGATAACTGAATTTGCGAAAGAATTACATAGCGAAATGGAGAAAGTTGTGCTTATGAATGAGTTGCCTGAGAACTGGACATATCCGTTGATACAGCCGAAATTGATAGAAAATAAAGAGAACCTAAAATTATATTGACTTATATAGATGGACGATATATACTATAGGTAACCAATATATAGACTATCTACATAAGGAGGATTAGATATGGCTGTTGATAAGGCATTAATTTCTGGAAGTATGACAATGCTTCTACTCAGATTACTTGCGGAAAAAGATATGTATGGTTACGAGATGATTGATACTCTGCGTAAAAAATCCTGTAATGTGTTTGAATTGAAAGCAGGAACATTGTATCCTTTATTGCATGGTTTAGAAGGAAAAGGATTGCTTAAGGTATATGAGCAGGAATATGTTGGTAAGACGAGGAAGTATTATAGCATCACGAAAGAGGGAAGAGCATTGCTGGAAACAAAGAAAGCAGAATGGAGCGAATATCAATCTGCTGTAGCCAATGTTCTTGCAATGGGGGTGTAAATATGGAAAAATATTTGGAAAAACTGTTATTGCAAATTCGTTGTAAAAAAGCAAGACCATATATTGCCGAGGAGATAAGGGGACATATTGAAAGTCAGATAGAAGACAATATTGCTGATGGAATGTCATATGAAGAAGCAGAAAAAAATGCTGTTGCAGATATGGGTGATCCGGTTACGGTTGGTATTTCATTAGATAAAATTCATAAGCCCCAGATTGCTTGGAAATTACTTGTTATTGTAGGAATATTGAGCCTGCTAGGAATTTTGCTACAGCAGTCTATATTTTATCAAAGTGGATATAGTAATTTGGAACCGTTTATGCAGGAGATGTATCAACTTGAGACGGAAAGTTTTGTTTATTCTGTTTTTATTGGTTTTGTCTTAATGTGTGGGATTTATTTTATTGATTATACTGTAATTGCAAAATACTCCAAGATAATAGGTTTATTCATAATTACTATGGGGATTTTGCTTTTGGCCGGTTTCTTTGGTGGCGATATTAATGGAGTACGGTATAGTATCGGATTTGGAATGTTCAGAATCTCTGCTACTTCGCTGATGATGTTTTATGTACCAATTTATGGAGCAATTTTATATAAATATAGAGATGGTGGTTTTTCTGCATTGTTAAAGTCGATTGTTTGTCTGATTATTCCTGTTTTTATCACTTTTCGAATGCCGAATCTTATTGTTGCGATAATTATGATGATTAGTATGCTAATTCAGCTTACGGTGGCTATTCTAAAGGGGTGGTTCAAAATATCGGTAAAAAAGACAATTGTTAGTCTGTGGGCAGTTTTCATGTTTTTGCCTATTATGTTGTTGTTTGTGATGTACACATTTCATTTGTTGGCAGAGTATCAGGAAGCAAGGATTCGCTCCTTTTTTTCTGCTTCAAGAGAAGGATTTTATCTTACTTCAATGCTCAGAACATTTAGCAAAGACATTTTGTTTGTAGGTAATAGCGGAAATGATGTGATTGGCAGTTTGCCAGAGTTTAATAGTGATTACATTTTTTCTTATATTCTCAATAGCTATGGAAGTATTGCTGGAATCGTTGTTGTTGCTGTCTTGGCAGCACTTGTAATGTTTATTTTTGGAGCTTCTATTAAACAAAAAAATGAACTTGGCATGGTTATGGGATTTGGTTGTGGAATGATAATCTTATTAAATATTTTATTAAACTTGTTAGGTGCTTTGGGTATAATTCCACCAGCATCCTCCTTCTTGCCATTTTTATCCATTGGTAGAAGTAACATTTTATTGTGCTATGCATTGGTAGGAATCATTATGAGTATTTACAGGTATAAGGACGTGTATCCTAAAAAAATCAGAGCATCACAGGTTTCATTTCAAAAAACAATAAACATATAACGTAAAGATGGATTAGCGGCTTGACCTATCTGTAGTCAATAGTTATAATTTGTTTCATGGCAACACTTTGGCAACAGAAAATCAGTAAGCCAAAATAAAATGTGTAAATGGAGTAAAATATCGGCAAATTTTAAACAAAACTTAAACAAAACGGTTTAAGATAAAGCTACAACTTGCTGAGTTTGAATAGTAAACGGAGAGCCGGGAAGCCGCTTAGATAGCGGCGCTCCCGGCTCTTGGTATGTGGCGTGATACCTTTTTGATACCTGAATTTAAGCGATTGTAAAAAATTTAGAAATGGCAATTTCTTCTATGTAATAATAACGTTTGTCAGTTGTTGTGTAAGAAACATAACCTAAAGGTCTAAGTCTTTTCATTGCATTAGTGATGGTTAGATGGTGTTTGTCAATTTCTAAAGCAATTTCATGAGCCGATAATTTATTAGGCCGATTATTATATAAGATTCTTAGAATATTGATATACAAATCAGGCAGACTGATTTCTTTCCAACTTTCGATTTTTTCTCTAAAGAGTTCTTCAAAATTATTTACGGCCTGCACGCTTCCAATTTCCCCACACTTTAGACATCGATTAAATTTTTTTACCATTTCATATTCTAAATCATCTTTATATTCATATCCACATTTTTGACAAATAGGGATTTCTACATTACTAAGTATTTGAGGAATTATATCTGTGTAGTCAAATTCATCTTGGCGCCAATAATCATAGGAACGACGAAATTCTGGTTTGCCATAATCTATATTGTTTTCTAAGCAAAGACCATAATTTAAGCCAAAGTACGATATTTTTTTCCCAGGTTTTCTGCTACTCCCCTCATTAAATTTGTTAACAATAAAGTATAATTCAAGAGTATGTAAAATACTTTCAATGTCTTTATCAACAAAAAAGTGCGATGAGGGAAGCCAATAAGTGGTACTAATTTTGTATTTCTTTAGGGTGTCTGCATAAATTTGTTTAATAGGTTCTTTTTTTGTATACATTTCAATTTGAACTCGTTTAAATTTTTTAGCCATACTGATAAGTTGTTCCATTAAATTTTTTTGAGCTAATTGGTTCAAAATTTTTTTGTCATCATAAAAAGATTGCTTAAAGCGAACATCATTAAAAAAATCAGGCAGAATATTATCTGTGTAATATTTTTTAGCAGCATTGTTAATATTAGGTATAGTTATCGGTTCGCCTTGATTTATTGATCCCAAAAAGCAATATGTTAAAATATATCCTAAACATCTGGGAATTCCCGAAGAAGCAAAAAAGAGAGTTTTAAAATATTCGTCTAATTTGCTTTTTTCGGTATCAAATAGTTCGTCGAGTTGAATTTGCTCGTGTGTATATACAGATAAGCGCTTTTCTAATGTCCGTTTTACATAATTTATGGCAGAATCTTCGACTTTAGTATAGTTAGTAGATGTCTTTTCAAATACATCATAAAAATCTAAGGAATGAGGTACAATTTTTGAAGAGTCAATGTTCCCTAGATAGATTCTATATGGATAGGCGGCCAATTTAATCACAAACATATCATTATAAGAAGTAATGATCGGTGAAATTAAGGAATCAATAATTAGTTTTTGGTTTTCAAAATTTAATTCGCTAAAATCGTCTAAAAATAGGTACACTTTGTTGATATGATGTTTGGATAATATTTCTTTAAGGTTAGTTAAAATTTTATTAATAGAAAGTACCCTAATTTCTCGACTCTCATGTTTAAATTCAGATTGAAATTTCTTTTCTTTATTTACTGAAGCGTGAAATTCCGATGGAGATTCTTTAGCTTTACAGTAATTAAGAGAAAGATTATTTGAACGATCGGTATTAGTTGTTACTTGCATGTTTCGCAAAAAATCAGCATCTATATATTCACCATCATGTATTTCTTGAAATAATTTGTCGAGTTTTTTATCGGGTATAATTTTTGATATACTTTTTTTAATATTTATTAAAATTTCATTGAAAAAATTATAATAAATGGTATAGCGTGTCAAATCTTCTTGAGTATCAAGGTTTGAAATTCGTATTTCTTCATAGCATGATTGGAGGTTTATATATACGGATAATTTATTTTTGTTATGTTTTAATATATTTTCAGCTTGAAGAAACACTGTAGATTTTCCAGTTCCTTTTCTGCCTTTAAATATTACATGATTTTCATCTAATGCTTGGCGTAAAATATAATTATTTTCAAATAAATCTACATAAAGTTTTGGAATTAAATCATTGTTTTCTTCATCGCGGATATCAGGTCTGCCGCTTTGAATTAAAGATTTAAATGCTTCTTCAATATTGTCTCTGAAAGCTAATAAATTTAAGTTAGCCATTATTTATGCTCCTTCCTCTTATGAAAGTGCTTTGGTTTTAAAAGTATGCTGTTTATTGGTAAACACTATTTTTCTTAGAATCTTTTTTTTCATCAATACTATTACTAGCAGCAGGCCAGTTAATCTTCCACTCAAAATATTCGTCTTCAGAAATCTCCCCACTTTTAAGTTGTTTCTTCCGTAGCCACCATTCCCTTAGAAATTCATTCACCAGACCGTAATCGATCCACATCCCAACAGGAGCATGAGCGGGCCATTCATCACTGTCATTATAACGGACGGATTTATCGTCAGAAGCATTAGTTTTACCGGGATTGCGGACAAGTTGGAATAGATGAAAGATGTTCCGGTCGTCTTCGTCTAGCCAGAAGAAGGTCTGCATGATGTCCTCGGCGCAGCCGGGAGCTTCGGTGATGAAGTTAATGTAATTGACATTCAAAACCTGGGCGATTTCCATAAGAGTATCTTTCTTAGGAACGCGATAGCCAGATTCGTATTGAGCCACACGAACGTCAGCACTGCGTTCCTCATATCCCAGTTTTAGCCCTAACTCTCGTTGTGTCAATCCACGAAAGGTACGGATTCGTTTAATTCGTTCCCCCAAAACCATAAAAAAGATCCTTTCCATGTTTGCTGTATAGCGTATTGTTGAGTTCCCTCTGAAATACAATTTTGACTTCTTATATTCTATCATACCGAAAATAATATAACAACAGAAACTTATCAAAAATGCTAAATTTAATAAAAAAGATAAACTTAACAAATAAGCTATTTGCAATAACAAAAATGTTAAGTATAATGAGAACGCGGGGACTTAACAAAAAAGCTAAAAGCGGAGATGGGTGTTTGAAAAATAATCTATTTGTAACAGCCGGGGAAGTAGCACAGGATTTAGGAGTATCCAAACCATTTGCCTATAAATTAGTGCGACAAATGAATGAAGAACTGGAAGCCAAAGGATTTATGACAATTGCCGGGCGGGTAAGCAGAAAATATTATGAAGAAAAATTTTATGGGATGTCACAGGAAAGGGGGAGAGAATGTGGCGGCATATAAGGATGAAAAACGTGGTACATGGTATGTGTCATTTCATTAGAATGATTGGACGGGTAAGAATTGTCGAAAAGTAAAAAGAGGATTCAAAACCAAGTGTGACGCGACAGAATGGGAGAGACATTTCCGCATGAAAGAAGCGGCGGAGCTTGATATGACTTTTTCGGACTTTGTAGACGCATATACCAGAGATATGAAGCCAAAGTTGAAACAAAATACGTGGCTGACAAAGGAGCACATTATAAGAACAAAGCTATTGCCTTATTTCAAAGATAAGAAAATGCGTGATATTCATCCGAAAGATATCATTTAGTGGCAGAATGAACAGATATCTCATCGTGATGAAAAGGGAAAACCATATGCACCAACATATTTGAAAACGATGCAGTCAGAATTGAGTGCGCTGTTCAATCATGCGGTACGATTCTATGAGTTGAAGAGTAATCCAGTTGCGAAGGCGGGGCCATTAGGAAAGGGGAAATCAGAGGAAATGCTTTTTTGGACAAAAGAAGAATATCTGAAATATATTGAGAAGGTAAAAGACAAGCCATATTCCTATCATGCATTTCAAATATTATATTGGTGTGGTCTGCGGGTAGGTGAATTGCTGGCACTTACGCCACAGGACATTGATTTTGATAACAAATTGATTTGAATTGCGAAATCCTATCAGCGGCTGGAAGGGAAAGATGTAATTGCAGATCCGAAACCCCCTAAGAGTAGGAGAGGTGTAAGTATGCCGGATTTCTTATGTAGGGAGCTGGAAGAGTACATTGGAAAATTGTATGGCATTCTTCCGACAGATCGTATTTTTCATCTGACAAAGAGTTATCTGCACCATGAGATGACGAGAGGAGCAGAAAAAGCAGGTGTAAAGCGCATCAGAATCCACGATTTGAGACATTCCCATGTTTCGCTGCTTATCAGCATGGGATTTTCAGCGGTATCTATTGGAAACAGAGTAGGGCATGAAAGCGTTGATATTACCTATCGGTATGCACATACGTTTCCGACAGAGCAGACACAAATGGCAAAATTACTGAATGAAGAATTTAAGGATGGGACAGAAGCATGAGCGGCACACATAAATATCCAACTATTAGTTTTCGAGTTTCGCAAAGAGAGCGGAAAGAAATCGAAGCAAAGATCTTTGAAGTGGTATGAAGAAAAAAGACTATTTTGTGCGGTCCTGTATTTACAACCAGGTATGCGTGGTAGGAAAAAAAGTAACGGTGTACCAGATTGTGGATAGATTACAGGAAATGGAGAAGCGACTGACGGAATTGGCAGAACAGCTTAATAGTAGAGAAACGGAGAGCACTTCGGATGAAATTATAGAGCTGAGAAAATCCTATGAGGATATGCTAAAGGCGATTCTCTGGATGTTGGATGGAGCTAAGTATCTGTGGCAGGGAGAAAATACAGATAGCGGCGGTAAGCCGCTCCGACCGTAAGGGCGGAAAAGCCACCGGCAGGGCGCAACAGCAGCTTTTGATGGACACTTGTGTCTGTCAAAAGTGCTTTTGCATTACTTTCGGCGAAAGTAACAAAGCCTGCACCGTTTCCGGTGCTTATAAGACAGATAAAAGGAGAGATGCCTATTGGAGAGAACAATCAGCGGAATGATGGGGAAAGGCTCGGTCAACCACAACACAAGAGCATTTAGCACGAAGAATGTGGACAGAGAGCGGAGTGTCAACAATGTGAAATTTTGCCATAAGAGTATCAAAAAAGTATACCATGAACTTTTCGACGAAGCCCTGGAACGGTACAACGCAAAGCAGAAACGGAGTGATAGAAAGATAGACAGCTATTATGAAAAAATCCGGCAGAGCAAGCAGGAAAAGCTGTTCCATGAGGTCATTTTTTTGATTGGAAATAAGGACGATACCAATGTGAAAAGCGAGGAGGGGCAATTTGCAAAGGAAATTTTGGTAGATTTCATGCAGGATTTTCAGGAGCGGAATCCAAACCTTTATGTATTTTCGGCACACCTGCACATGGACGAGGAGACGCCGCATGTCCACATAGATTTCGTTCCCTTTATCCGTAACAGCAAGCGTGGCCTTGACACCAGAGTATCGCTGAAAGGCGCACTGGCGGAGCAGGGATTCCGTGGTGGGACACGGGGTGATACAGAGTGGAACCAGTGGATAGAATCAGAGAAGCAGGAGCTTGCTCTGGTCATGGAGCAGTACGGAGTGCGGTGGAAACAGCTCGGAACTCATAACAAGCATTTATCGGTACTGAATTATAAAAAACAGGAACGGGAGAAAGAATTATGGGAGCTGCAGCAGACGATTACGTCGAGCAGGGAGAACCTGCTGGACATCTATGATAGGCAGGACGAAGCAAGAGAACGGATAGAACGTACACGTGAAAGAAAGGAGCGATTAGAGGATGAAATAGACGAGCTATTTGCTACCAGTGAAGAACTTCATTCCGATACAGAAGCATTAAAGGAAACCAGAAATAAGTTGCTGTCAGACAATGAGGAATTGGAGAAACAGCAGAAGAAGCTGCAACGGGAACTGGATAAAATGGTGGAATCGAAAGAGGTCATGGAACGAAATATCCATGCTTATGATGAAGAATTGCGGTGGCAGCTTCCGGAGCCGGGAGCTTTAATGAGTGCCAAGGGCTATCGGGACAAGAAGGCGTTGCCGCTGCTGGAAAAACTGAAAGAGTTGGTAAAGAACCTGACGATCAAAAGTGTACAGCTTGCAGAGACGGTGAAAAAGTTGACAGACCGGGTAGATACGCTGGAATCGCAAATGGGATATCTACGGGAGAAAAACAGAGATCAGCAAGACAGAATAGAGGAGCTGGAGGAGAAAGAAACAAATTTCGAATATTTAAAAGATTACCTCGGTAAAAGTGAGGTAGAGGGGATTGTGGAATACGCAAGGTCAAAAGAGCAGGCCGACAGAGAAAGGGAACGTTATTATAGAAGGGGGTATAAAGTAAAAAGCATTATGAGCGGGGCTGCTGTTACATATTCAGATAGGAAAAGATAAGTATTGGAAAGGACATAAAAGTTTTATTTTTCCTATAGAGTTTACTTATTTTATTACACCGGGGATAACGTACATCCGTTCGGAAATAAATGACTTGTTTGAAAAAAAGGAAGTTCTGTAGAGTGGAAAAATAGATGTTTTAAAGAAATAGAATATAATTTTGATGATTATATTTATATTCTTAAAGCATTTGTGGAATATATGGTTGAACGGTACGAAGGGAGTAGAGAGCAAGAAGCAATTCATATAGGACAGCATATCTGGCATAAGCGTTGGGGTGAGGGAGTAATTACGAAAACTACAGAAGAAGAACTGCTTGATATTGTTACTGTAAAGTTTGCGGAATGTGAAAAAACTGTTTTGAGATGTATTATAGATAAAGGTGGATATGAAAAAACTTTAATTCAAGTGAAGAAAAAATTATCTTCGAATTATAACCAAGAGATTATAAAGTTGATATACGAAAAATTATGATGATATGCTTTTGCAGCTAAAACAATATTACGCTTTAGAACATTTGGAATGTTTATTTCGTAAAGAATAGAAATGGCAGAAATAATATGGGGAACAGTTTATATATTTATTGTTTAAATGAAGGTTTTGTTTTGTAACAGTAGAATTAAATACTTCTATGGGGAGTATAATTCCATAGTGTTAGCAGCATGCAGGTAGAGTAATTAAGGAGAAATATTCATGATACCCGTTTATCTGAAAAACGAGGATATGGCATGGAATATGGGTATTATAAATAAGAAAATCTGCAAAATATAACCTGGAATTCAATGAATATGTTATGCTCGCAGGGAGTTTGAATAACAGACAGAAATGCCGAAAACTTGTATTTATGTGGGTTTCCGGCATTTGTTTTATCGAATGGCTATACTTTGGCTCTATTTGTGAGTGGAGTAATGGAGATAGAATAGGCAGAAGGAGATAAATATTATGTCAATTTTGTCAACAAGGGAATGGGCGACATTAATTTGGGGATTACTTTTTCTAGTATATATAATGTGTCACAAGGAAATAAGAAAAAGTTTTTGGAAGGTAATAGTAATTTTTTTTGATAAGAAGTTAAGAATATTATGGGAAATAATACTGCTATATGTTCTTGCTATCACGATGATATTTTATCGTTCATCCATTTGGGAAAATATTTATATCAAGGATATTATTATATGGTTTCTTTTTTCAGGGCTTATATATTGTATGAACGCTGTTTCAAGGTAAACGCTCCATAGCAAGTACCTGTTCCTCTACCTTGCTATAGAGCGTTTACGATACAAATCTCGATCAGGTGACACTTGTGATGAAGATGGAAAAGGAATCTGATGATAAATCAGCAGAATCAGCAGAAAAATCAGCAGATTAAAAAAACAGGGAAGGAATGATGTTATCAGAAAGACATCAGCAGATTTTAGCAATTATGGAGGCTGGTGTTGAATATAGTGCGGAACAGGTGGCAGAAAAGATAGGATTAAAAGGTTCAAGGACAAGACAATTATTAAACGAATTAGTGAATAAGGAGTTATTGGCTTGTATTGGAACAACTAAAAGAAGAAGATATATTAAGCCTGTGGATTGAAAAATTCCAGCCTTATTATTGCTAAATATGAAATGCTGATAGATGATGGCTTGCCAATAATAGATAGGTGGTGGATAAGTGACAAATTCAGAAAAACTGTTGAGTTCTTTTTCGGAAAATTATTTTTATAAAGAACTTGTGTATGCAGATTTAAAATTTACTCCTACAGGTGGAACAGAAATAGAATTAGCGGATTTGATAATAAATCTCGAAGATATTATTCTGGCGATTTAACTAAAGGAGCGAAACTATTAAAGTTGGAATAGAAAAAGTTCCGTGTGTTGATGAAAAGGGAAGAGAGAATCATGTACTTGTAATACATATTGATGCAAGTCCACAAGTGCATGCAAATTAGGCAGATGATGTATTCTTAAGAGTTGGTGATAAATCTAAATTGTAGACATTTGAGGAACGTCTTCAGCTTAATTATGATAAGGGAGAACGGTACTTTGAAGATAAGGCTGTGCCTGATGCTACGATAGATGATTAAAAGATCCGGTTTATCATACAAATGCGTTTATGTTGCAGGCGGTTATTTATAATTCAAAAGTTGGAAAGACTATTGTTGAGAAAACCGCTGATTCATTAAAAAAATTGGCTGTTGCAGTCAATAAGTCGTTGATTGATTACCAAAAGCCGGAGATCGGAGAAGAAAAGTCGGCGATTGACGATAAAAAATCGGCGGTTGATATGATAAAGTCGGCGGTTGAGCAACAAAAATATAATGAACCTTCGAAAGCAAATATTCTTAAGGTGTATGATGAAATAGAGAAAAATCAGATTTTTGGCACAAAAGAAATAAAAGAAATTCTTGATTGCTCACCATCCACAGCAAGAGCAGTCATGACAAAACTTAGAGACATGAAAGTTGTTAAAGCGGTGAATGGTAAAGGAAAGGGAAAGTATGTATTCATAGAATAAAAATGAGGTATAGAGTATTCCTAAATGTAAAAGCTCTATGTGTTGAAGTCATGAGAATGTAAAAACTGAATTGATTAAAGGCACAAATTTGGTTTAAGTAACTCTTATAATGAAGATGGGGAATGTCGTAGAAAATGTCGTAGAAATGTCATAGAAAATGTCATAGAAATTTTAAGAAAAATCAAGTGACTAAAATCAGAATATTCTAAGAAGAAGTTTTCTAAAGCGTGAGAGACGCTTAAAGAGCTTTCTGAAAACGAATATTTCAAAGTTAGTCTCATTTTTGAAATCGTTTGTTGAGACTAACATGAGACTGAGGAGGTTAAAAATCATGGACATAAGTAAAAAAGATTGGAAGCTATTTCGAGAAAGATTATCAGGTTGGCAGGAAAAATATATGGAAGGTCTTGTTAAAGAGTATGCCAATTTTCTGAATGATGATAAAAAGCCTGCATCAGAGAAATTCTGGGAACTTGAAAAACGGATAAAAGAAGATAAGCGTCAGCCGGGTGTTATTATGGAGTTGAGCAAGTCAGAGGCAATATGGGATATTGTTCGTCTTGTTAGACTGAAGGTGATTACATATTATGATTTATCAGAATTCAGTGGAGAATTGAGGCGGGAAGTGAAAAGAATACTTGAGATGAATAGATAATGACGGAAAGGGAGGTATGACAAATGCGTGATCCAATAGAGAATGTGACGAGATTGCAGAAGCAGTTGAACAATCTGCAATTGGAGAATCAGGTATTAAAGAACATATTGGATAAAGCGGGACTGTCATATCAAAATGAACTGGCAAGTATAAGGAAAACGGATACGAAAGAGGATTTTGATCCAGAACAGGGTAAAAGGATTGTGCACCCCAAAGAGATTACAGACAGGATGGCAAAGCTCTTTTTCTCATTCTTTTGGGGAAGAACAGATGTATATGCGAAAAGAAATGTAAATAAAAACGGAGAGGCGGCATATTATCCGCAGTGTGATAATTTCTGGTCAGATAATTGCCATAGGAAATTAAATACACATATAGATTGTAAGGATTGCAAATACTGTTCATATACAAGATTAGACTTATCAACCATATTGATGCATTTGAGGGGAAACTCCTATGTTGCAAAAGATGTAATTGGTGTGTATCCATTATTTAGTGATGGAACATGTAGATTTCTGGTGTTTGACTTTGATAATCATGAGAAGAATGCAGAAAAAAGGGACTTTGCAAATACAGATGATACATGGATTGAAGAAGTCGAAGCTATGAGAGATATCTGCACATTAAATGGGATAGAACCTTTGGTAGAACGTTCTCGTTCAGGAAAAGGTGCACATATATGGATATTCTTTGACAAGCCAATATCGGCGGCATTGGTTCGTAAATTTGGCTTTGCACTTTTAGATAAAGGTGCAGAGCAGGTGAATCTAAAGTCATTCAATTATTATGATAGAATGTTGCCAGCACAGTATTCCTTAGAAAATGTGGCAATAGGAAACCTGATTGCATTGCCATTACAGGAAAGGACGTTGAAAGATGGCAATAGTGCATTTGTAGATAGTAACTGGAATGCTTATCCTGACCAATGGAATGCTTTATTAAGTAAACCTAAGCTTTCAGAAGAATTTCTGGAGAATAAGATAAGGGAATGGATATTTACAGCGGATGACCTTGAAGCATCCAGTGATGAAGAAAATAGGGAAAAGCCATGGGATAGAATGAAAAATTTTGCAAAATCAGATGTTGATGGGAAAATGGATATCACATTATCAAATGGTATATATGTCGACAGCACGAATCTTAAGCCTGCGATGCAGAATAAGATTCGCAGAATGGCAGCCTTTAGTAACCCAGTATTTTATAAAAATCGTGCGATTGGAACATCTAATTATGATACTTCGAGGTGGATTTATCTTGGAAAAGACCATCTTGGTGGATACATACAGATTCCAAGAGGATTACAGGATGAATTAATAGCAAATATTGATAAGGTAGGAATTGAATATACTATTGATGATGAGAGGCAGCAGGGAAGAAATATTAATGTAGAATTCAATGGAGAACTACGACCTGAACAGAACAAGGCGTTAAAGGAACTGACTAAGCATGATAATGGAATACTTCATGCTGCAACAGCGTTTGGAAAAACAGTTGTATGCAGTGCAGTAATTACAGAAAAGAAAGTGAATACTCTGATTCTGCTTGAATCATCTGCACTTATAGAACAATGGAAAGATGCTCTAAACAAATTTTTAATTATAGATGAAGAACTACCACAGTACAAAACGAAAACTGGAAGATTAAGAACTAGAAAAAGTCTGATTGGAACATTACAGGGAGCACATGATTCAATGACTGGAATCATAGATATTGCAATGGCAGGCTCATTGTGCAAAAAGGGTGAGTATCATAAGTTGTTGAACCATTATGGACTTGTACTAATTGATGAGTGTCATCATTGTGCCTCTGAAACAATAGCAAATGTGCTAAAAGAAGTAAAAGCAAGGTATGTATATGGTGTGACAGCAACTCCGAAAAGAGGAGATGGACTTGAAAAAATCAATTATATGCTGATAGGACCTATAAGATATAGTTACACAGCAAAGGAAAAGGCTACGGAGCAGGGGATACAACATCTTGTATATCCGCGTTTTATCCGAACTGTACCTCCAAGAGGAGTGATTAATGGTAAGATGCATCCAAATGAAGCATATGATATTATTCACAATAATGATATAAGGGATGAACAGATTATTGAGGATATTAAGAATTGTGTATCAGCAGGTCGCACTCCAGTTGTTTTATCCCGATACAAGGATCATTCAGAGAGACTGTACGAGCGATTGAAAGATTATGCAGACCATGTATTCTTAATGACAGGCAACAACTCAAAGAAAGAACATAAGAAGATTTTGGAACAGATGCATCAGGTTGATAAGGCGGAGTCTCTGATATTAATAGCTACAGGTTCACTTGTAGGAGAGGGTTTTGATTTTCCAAGACTGGATACACTTTTTATGGCAACACCTGTATCATTTCGAGGAGTTGTTGAACAGTATGCCGGTCGATTGAATCGTGATTATGCTGATAAAGAAAATGTAATAATATATGATTATGTAGATAATCATATACCAATGTTTGATAATATGTATGCTAAGCGTTTAAAAGCATACAAGCAGATTGGATATGAGCTTGCTTGTGGTTTACAAATTGGCAAACAGACAGTTAATGCAATATACGATTGGGACAATTATAGTACATATTATCATAAAGATTTACTTGGTGCGAATAACAATATAATCATTTCAAGTCCTGTAATCAGTGGACCTAAAGTCTATGAACTGATTAATCTTCTAAAGGAAAAACAGATGTCAGGAGTTCAGATTACAATAGTAACATGGGCACCTGATTCCTATAGATTTGGAGATGCAGCATATTGGATGCAGTTACATGAAGACATGCGTCAAGCAGGTTTTTATATTAAAACAGTAGAAGAATCATGTGAACGATTTGCTGTTATTGATCAGGAAGTTGTCTGGTATGGAAATATTAATCTTTTGGCCAAGGATAAGGTTGATGACAGTATTATGAGGATCCTGAGTAAAGAGATAGCCAGTGAATTGATGGAAATTACAATTGGAGATAATGGTTGAGCTGAATAGGACTAAAACATATGGATTCCATAAGATGTAAGAGTAACATTCATGAGAATATAGAAAGGAGCTCTTTTATGAGCAAAGAATTACAGATAAGAAATAGCACTGTTGATTTCTTGGTTTTCACACGAGATGCAGGAGAAGACGGAATAGAAGTCAGGGTTCAGAATGGCGATGTATGGCTTACGCAAAAAGCAATTTCGCAGCTTTTTGATGTAGATAGAAGTGTGATTACAAAACATCTGAGCAATATTTTTAAAGAGGGAGAATTAGATGAAAATTCAGTTTGTGCAAAATTTGCACAAACTGCGGATGATGGGAAAACATACAATTATAAGTTCTATTCATTAGCAGCTATTATTGCAAAGGAATTTGCAGAAAGTGAGTTTGAGAAATACAGAGTTATACAGGATTCACTATATGAAAGTGACTTTGATAAATTGATGAATGATATGGAAAAGAATGATGCTATCCATTAGTACCTCAAAATTTCTAGTTGCAGAAACATCGTCCGGAGATTATAATTTCCATAGGTGGACTTACAAACTATCAGATGATTATTCTCTGAATAGTAAACAAACCTGCAAGCCACCAGAACTACACACAATAATGACAATATAGCAATGGTATTGGATCGGTACTAAAAATGTGTGAAACAAAAAATAATGTGTGGAAAAGGCTTGAGTTATCAATACTAAATGGTATAGATAACTACATTAAAATAACCAAAATCTAACCAGACTCTGCGAGTTTAAATAGCGGACAGAAATGCCGAAAGCCTGTATTTATGCGGACTTCCGGCATTTACTTTTCCTGATGAGTTTATGGTAGGATAGGAGGATGAAAATGATAACAGATGCATTTGATAATTCAGAGGTTTTATTTGGAACAAAAGATTTTTATGGAGAACAAAAACATTTATGTGATAAGTGTATGATCGTATTTTCAGAACAGATATTTGAATACATGCTTGATACATATGAGCATCAGGAAGTTGGTGTAATAAGATGCTGCAATGGGATTACACCAGTGTATGTTTTTGACATAGAGGGAATGAAAATTGCCGGATATTTAAGTCATATCGGTTCTGCGCTGGCAGGTGGAGATGTAATAGATGTAAACTGGCTTACTGGTGCTGTGAAGTTTATTATGTTTGGCTCGGCAGGATCATTAGACAGTGGGCTGACAACAGGTAAATTTGTGATACCGACACACAGTTATCGGGAAGAGGGACTAAGTTATCATTATGCGCCTCCGGCAGATTACATAGAGGTGAAAAATGCAAAAACAGTCAAAGCGATATTTGATGAATTAAAACTTCCAAATGTTTTGGGAAAAGTCTGGACAACGGATGCAATATATCGGGAAACAAAAGCCAAATTTGATGCGAGAAAAAAAGAGGGCTGCATTGCTGTGGAGATGGAACTTGCCGGAGTTCAGGCAGTCTGTGACTTTTATGGATGGGAATTATATAATTTTCTAGTTACCGGGGATGTATTAGATCAGGCAGTTTATGATGTTTCCGGGCTTGCGGATGCCAATCATAATATGGATAAATTATATGTTGCAATTGAGATTGCAAAGAGAATTTGAAATGGGGAAGGAGTATCAACGAATGGTAAAGAAAATCACACGCGATCCAATGTTTCTTGCGCAGAAATCAGTGGACGCGACCGAAGCAGACAAGCAGGTGATAACGGATCTGTTGGATACTTTAAGAGCAAATTTAGATCATTGCGTCGGGATGGCGGCGAACATGATCGGAGTGAGCAAAAATATTATTGTAGTGGCAGCAGGACCATTTCAGTTTGCAATGATCAATCCGGTGATCACAAAGAAAACCGGGGCTTTTCAGACGGAGGAAGGCTGCCTTTCGCTGGATGGAGTAAGACCATGCACGAGATATAAAGAAATTGAAGTGGACTATCTGGACACAAATTTTAAGAAGCAGCACGGCAAATATATAGGCTGGACTGCCCAGATTATCCAGCATGAGGTAGATCACTGCAACGGCATCGTGATCTAGTTTTGATAGAAATTCAATCCAAGGAGGAAAATCATATGTTATTGATCTGTTATCCAAAATGCTCCACCTGTCAGAAGGCAAAGAAATGGTTAGATGGTAAGGATATCGCATATACGGAGCGCAATATCGCAGAGGAAAATCCAACTTACGAGGAATTAAAAGAATGGTACGAAAAAAGTGGGCTGCCATTGAAAAAGTTTTTTAATACAAGCGGACTTTTATACAAAAGCATGCAGTTGAAGGATAAATTACCGGGAATGGGCGAGGAGGAGCAGTTAAAACTTCTTGCAACAGACGGTATGCTTGTGAAGCGTCCACTGGTTGTGGATGGAGATACTGTGCTGACCGGTTTTAGGGAAGTGGAGTGGACCGAAAAACTGCTCTCATAAAAGAAAATTTTGATGGAAGGAATGAGTATGACGACGAATCATCTGATTTTAGATTTTTCACATGTCTATTGTGACGAGAAGATACCAAAGAATGATAGAGTTCACTGGCTGGACTGTTCTGATATTGCGGAATGTGATTTATATTGTTCTAAACGTGCAGAAGAAGAGATCAGAGCGAGGATTGAACCGTATGGAATCCGCGGAATTCATTTTCTGGATTCTGGAAATTATCACTATGTGACAGGAATTATGACGGAACAAATCAAACAGGGGTTCTCACTGATTCTGTTTGATCATCACACAGATATGCAAAAACCGATGATTGAGCATATGACAAGCTGTGGCGATTGGGCAGGAAAAGTATTAAAAACAAATCCATGGTTACAGCAGTTGATTTTGATAGGACCGCAGGAGCGTGATATCCAGCAGATATACAGTGAAAAAGAAGGTCTGGTGACCAGCACAGAACTGCGGGAAAAACTAGTTACTTTTTCGGCAGAAGAGATTCAAAGTGGAGAAGCTGGAAATAAAATTTCGAAAATAAAAAAGAACTTTCCGGTTTACATTTCCATAGACAAGGATATTTTAGATGAAGAATATTCAGAGACAAATTGGAGTCAGGGAAAAATGTCATTGCCTGTGCTGGAACGATTGCTGATGCCATTTTTAAAGAGTGGAAATATTTTAGGCATTGATATTTGCGGGGAATGTCAACAGGGAATGCCATTGCCGCAGTATTTGGAAGCAGAGGAGATTAATGGAGAAACAAATAAAGAATTGTTTGATTTTCTGATGCATTACTCGCACATGTAAAGTGTGAATGAGCAGTGTATTTTGTAAAAGTTCTTGACAACTTCTGATTTTTGCGTAAGCTAAAGGATAGAAAAAAGAAAGGCACGCATGTGATGGGTGAATGGAATGATTAACAGATAATTTGATTCAGAAGAAGGAAAGTGAAAGCTTTCTGTGTAAACAAGACAGACAGTTAGGAAACCCGGGGAAAGGGTTTGTTTGTGTGTTTCTGAATTAGGTTATTTGAAAATCTCATTTGCTGACATCGGTGTGGAAGATAGATATTACAATGTAGCATGTAATGTGGGACATCATGGATTTATGGATGAAGATGGTATTATGTAAACTAAAAGCAGATACCGTGATATCCATCCAGAGTGATCGTAACTGCCAGAATAAGAGATTTCAAAAAGTCTGTTTCAGGAAACTGGAACAGACTTTTTTCCCCTGCGGAAAACAAGGGAGAACAAATCCTCTGCTCACCAGAGGGTTCGCATTTTCCTGCGGAAAACAAGGAGGATTTATGTTACAGATTAAAAATTTAAGCATTACTCATAAAAAGGACCTGCGTGTTATTTTAAATGATTTTTCCTGTGTGTTAAATGACGGTGATAAGGCGGTCATTATCGGGGAAGAGGGAAATGGAAAGTCAACGCTTTTAAAATGGATTTACGATGAAAAGCTGGTGGACGATTACTGCGAGACAGAAGGTGAACTGATCCAAACGAAGGAGCGTATCGCTTATCTGCCACAGGAACTGCCGAAAGAAAAACGGACATTAACAGTCTGTGAGTTTTTTATGGAAGAGGAGAGCTTTTTGGAGCAGACACCAAAAACGCTGGGGCAGATGGCGGCAAAATTTCATGTCCCGGCAGATTTCTTTTACCGGGAGCAGCCCATGGAAACACTGTCGGGTGGAGAGAAAGTCAAGGCGCAGATGATGAAACTGCTTTTGACGGAGCCGACAGTCCTTTTGCTGGATGAACCGTCCAATGACATTGATGTGGAGACGCTGGAATGGTTAGAGCGGCTCATCCAAAACTGGAAACATATTGTGCTGTTTATTTCGCATGACGAGACGTTGATTGAAAATACAGCGAATATGATCATTTACATCGAGCAGATCCGCAGAAAAACTGTGAGCAGATATACGATCGCAAAAATGTCCTACGAACAGTACCGAAAAGAGCGGCTGCGCAATTTCGAAAATCAGGAGCGGCAGGCAGAGAGTGAAAGACGTGAAAAGAAGATACGCGAGGAAAAGTTAAAGCGTATTTATCAGAGTGTGGACTATGCACAGGAGACGATCTCAAGGCAGAACCCGGCAGGCGGGAGACTGTTAAAAAAGAAAATGCACGCAGTAAAATCCATGGAGCGGCGTTTTGAAAAAGAAAATGAGAACATGACCGAGATGCCGGAGCAGGAGGGCGCAATCTTCTTTAAGCTTGGAAATAAGGAGGCGGCAATTCCGGCAGGAAAAACAGTGATCGAGTACGAGTTGCCAGAACTGTGGACGCCGGATGGGGAGCGCATTCTGGCTGAAAATATTTTTCTCCGCATACGCGGTTCTGAAAAGATTTGCATCACCGGGAAAAATGGAGTCGGTAAGACGACACTGCTTCATAAAATAGCAGAGGAGCTGTTGAACAGAAATGACATTCACGCGGAGTATATGCCGCAGAATTACGAGGAACTGTTGCAGTTACATGTGACGCCTGTGGAATATTTAGATCAGACCGGGAAAAAAGAGGAGCGGACAAAAATCAGGACATTTCTGGGCGCGTTAAAATATACGGCAGATGAGATGGATCATCCCATCGCAGAGTTATCCGGTGGACAGAAAGCAAAAATTTTTCTTCTGAAAATGAGCATGTCTGGGGCGAATGTACTGATTTTGGATGAGCCGACGAGAAATTTTTCGCCGTTGTCCGGTCCGGTCATCCGTAAAATGCTAAAAGAATTTCCGGGTGCAGTCATCAGTATCTCGCACGACAGAAAGTATATTGATGAGGTATGCGATAAAGTATACTGTCTGACGGAAACAGGGTTACAGTTGCAGGAAAAATAGAAATCATAGACTTTTGACAAAACTTTAACACTTTAAACGAAAAAAGTGCTTGCCAATCCGAAAAAAAACGTATATCATGTTTGATAAATACAAAAAGCAAAACAAGGAGAGGATTAGTATGGAAAAACGTATTTCAGGTCACACAGGTTTATTGGCATTAATCGGATCACCGGTCGGACATTCGGGATCACCGGCAATGTATAACTACAGTTTTGAGAAACTTGGTCTTGATTATGCATACGTGGCGTTTGATATAAAAGAGGACAAAGTGAAAGATGCGATCGCAGCGATGAAAACATTTAATATGCGCGGTTGCAATGTTACAATGCCGGACAAGGTAGAGGCAGCCAAGTATATGGATGAACTTTCACCGGCGGCACAGATCATCGGTGCAGTCAATACGATTGTCAATGACAACGGAAAACTGACCGGACATATTACAGATGGCGAGGGATTTGTACATAATTTAAGAGATCATGGAATCGAGATCAAAGGTAAGAAAATTACGGTAGCAGGAGGCGGTGGAGCAGCGACTGCAATTCAGGTACAGTGTGCATTAGACGGAGCACGTGAGATTTCGATTTTCAATATCAAAGATGCATTTTTCGAGCGCACTTTACAGACCGCAGAAAAGATTCGGAAAGCAGTACCGGAGTGTGTGGTCAATGTATATGACATTGCAGATACAGCAAAAATGACGGAAGAGATCCAGTCCAGTGATATTTTTGCAAATGCTACCATTGTTGGAATGAAGCCGATGGATGACCAGAGTGTTGTGAAAGATCTGTCTGCATTCCGCCCGGGACTTGTAGTTGCAGATGCAGTTTACAATCCGGAGGAGACAAAACTTTTGCGGGAGGCAAAGGAAGCAGGATGCACCTGTATCGGTGGAAAAGGCATGTTGTTATGGCAGGGTGTTGCAGCATTTAAACTGTACACAGGTCAGGATATGCCGGTGGAAGATGTGAAGAAATTGTTCTTCAGTTAATATAGAAATGGATTTATTGAAAAATGAGCCGGCAAAAGTGAAATACTTTTGCCGGTTCATTTTTTCGATTCAGGCAACATAATCAATATTATTTCCGGTGAAACGCAGAGCGTCCTGAGATTTCCGCTCCTGCTGATAGGGATTGGATTCATTCGGATATTTGATCATTGTGTTTGTCGTGCCGCCAGATACATAGGTGCGTCCACATTCCGGGCAGACCGAAGTATGAATGGACACGGAGGCGGAAATGACTTTTCCGTTGTTCTGTGAAGCTTTGGTATAGGCATTGGATACATGCTCCCCCTCATGGGCGCGTACTGCATTTCCGGCTGCACCCGGAGCAATGTGGGCGGCTGATTTGTAGGAAACATTTTCATCGGATCCATCTGCATATTTCCGATTTTTGCAGGTCTGGCATTCTTCCGGGGAGCTTGGACGGTTTGTGGAATCCGTTTTATTTGGATCATCGGAATTTTTGATATTATAATGATTATAATAATCGGAATCTGCATAAGTGTTTATGCTTGCATTCGTGGATATATTCATGAGGATGCCTCCTTTTTGCAAGTGATTGGTGTTTCGTATCTTTTCTTTATCATAACACAGCCTGCAAATAAAAAGTCAAGGCTAAAATGAAAGAACTTTGAAAATTTTATACA
>OGFE01000151.1_pt1 | contig 76336 bp, 68 predicted proteins | sample 1570811 | NCBI WGS metagenome assembly OGFE01 (sample SAMEA2581967, study PRJEB24529) | metagenome | biome: Human gut stool | place: China | collected 2011 | reverse complement strand
CCTTATCCTCAGAACTGCTTGCTAATAAAGTGGTTATAAAAATCTTCCAGAATTACGAAAAAAAATTATTCGCTTACGGAATTCAGTCTTTTTTGCTTCTTTTTCTTGTAAACAGAAGTGTCGTATGTTCCGAGTTTTTTATATTTGCACAGATAGTACAATCTGATTATGTGTATTGGCTTTATAATTGATTGTTGACAGCTTGATAAAATCCATTCGTTATATGAAAACACTGTTTATTCTTTTGGGAGTATTTGCCATTACTCCTTTTTTGTATGCCCAGGATGCGGAATTAGAAAAATATCAGGCAAAACTTATCAGTGCCGGGAAATTGAATAACAAAGACAGCATTGCCGCTGCATACAGCGAGTTGAGTGAATATTACTCGAACCGTTCGGTGGATAGTTGCCGTTATTATGCAGAAAAAGGGTTGGAAATTTTGCAGACCAAGAACTCCCCTTTGTATGCGTCGTTGCTATGTAATTTAGGCGACGCTTATTTCTCTTCGGGTAATCTGGATAAGGCGTTTCATTATTTTTCGATGGCTCACGATGAAGCGGCTCGCCAGAGGGATACTGCTCTTTGGGCAACGGTCAGCGCCAACCTTGGAGTGGTCTGTCGCCAAAAAGAAAGACTGGACTCCGCGCTTATTTATTATAACGAGGCTTTGGACTTACTTGAAGGGCGCGAATACTATTCCGAGCAGGCGCAGGTTTTGTGCGGCATTGCCCTTTTGTATGCCAATCAAAGTCGTTTGGATGAGGGAATCGCTTATGGTAAACGTGCTGTTGAGGCGGCGGCAAAAAGTCAGGATTTGGATATGATATTATATGCCAACTATTCCTGTGGCAGCATTTACTTTCTGCAAAGGCGTCATGACGAGGGAATAGGCATGTTGCGTGCCGTAGTGACGGAAGGTATCCGGCAGAAGAAACCCAGATATGTGCTGAAAGCCTATACGGTGATGCTTGAGATGTTTAAGGCGTTGGGCAATCGTGATTCGTTGGACGTATATATGGAAAAAGCGGAAGCTGTCATACCGCAATTACCTGAAGAGTCAACGGAAGTATTCGGATTTTTGGAAGAACAGTTCCTAATCTATATGTCTCAAGGCAGGTATCGCGAGAGCCTGAATATTCAGAAGAAATTGTTGAAGTATCGCGGAGCCGGATTGCATCTGCCTATGGACAAACTGTATTTGATGATGGCGCGCAACTATCGCGACCTGCAGGAACCCGAAAACTCCATGTATTACTACGATATGGCTTACCGGGTGTGTGACAGTCTGCATTCGGAGCATATCAGCAAAGAGCTGTCAGACCTGACCGTGAAATACGATACCAGGGAAAAGGAGCTTGAAATAGTCCGTTTGAATCAAGTTCAGTTGGAACAGAAAGCGCAGACCATGCGGTGGATTATGGCAACCGTTGTCGTGGTCTTTATATTGATACTCTTTCTGCTTTATTATGTTTTCCGCCGTAAGCGCATTAAGAAAGAGGAAGAATTGAAACTTGCCCAAAGTTATATAGAGGGATTGGAGCGCGAACGTACGCGCCTTGCCAAGGAGTTGCACGACGGTGTATGTAACGACCTGCTTGGCATTGGTATGAATATGCAATGCATGCAGCCCACAGACGAGTCGAAACAAGAAATCCTGGCTTTGCTGGAGCAGGTACGTAGCGATGTCCGTTGTATTTCCCACGAATTGATGCCGCCTAAGTTCCGGTCTGCCACTCTTGCCGAGACGATAGAGGCTTATGTGGAACGGCTTGTCCTGCCTGCATCCGTACAACTCGCATTCAGTAAAGAGAGTGAAGAAACGCAGTGGAGCCAAGTACCCGAAGAAGTGTCTTATGAGGTGTACCGTATCATGCAGGAATTACTGTCCAATATCCTGAAGCATTCCGGAGCTACGGAGATAGATGTGACCCTCACATTGAAACGGAGACTGCTGACTCTGCAAGTTTCGGACAACGGTAAAAACTATCGTGGTAGTGAGGTGCGGGCAAAGGGTATCGGGCTTACTACCATCCAAGAACGCGCGAAGACCGTCGGTGGTTTGTTTACTGTAAATATTCAGGACGGAAGCCAAAAGTTCAGGCTTGAAATACCATTATCCATTTAATAGAAAACCGTTATGCCGGAGAGTAAAATCACTATTTTTGATGATGCCGCATATTAATAAATGCTATTTCTTTGCAACATAATTTAGAACACAAAGATAGGTTGATGAAAGAAAGAGAGATACGCATTTTGTTGGTGGATGACCATGATTTGGTGCTTCAAGGTTTGAAGCGGATAGTGGAATGTTCGTTACCGGAAATAAAAAACGTATGTACTGCATCGTCGGGACAAGAGGCTTTGCTTCTTATCGCATCTCAACGTTTCAATCTTTTCGTGTTGGATATGGAGTTGCCCGACATATCAGGGATGGATATCATTGTGCGAATACGGGAGAAAGACCCGCAAGCGCGTATCATTGTGAATACCATGCACGAGGAAATCTGGTTTATCAAGAACTTGATACAGTGCTCGGTAGACGGTATTCTGTTCAAATCCATTGATTCTACAAAAATAGCCGAAGCCATTCGCCGTGTGCTGGATGGCGAAACGTACTATTGCCCTTATGCCGAGCATGTGCGCGCACAGATGAAGCGTTCGGACGAAGGGCGGCGTGAAGAGCTGACCTTGCGTGAACTCGATGTGCTGAAACGCATCTCCGAGGGTAAGAATACGCAGGAGATAGCCCAGGAACTTTGTGTCTCTACCAATACGGTCGATACACACCGGCGCCATCTGATGGATAAATTGGATGCCCGGAATGTGGCAGACCTGATTATGACGGCTATCTCCAAAGGGATTATCCCTATCCGTAAATGCTGACGACATTACTCATTTAAAATAGTTTGATATGATGAAAAAGTTTACGGTTATAACTTTGTCCGCAATGTTCTGCGGACTGGTTGTGTTGTCAGCGTGCGGTGGTGCCGCTTCGGGTTCGGCCGCAAGTAGTGATACGCCTTTGGGGCGTGTACCCGCCATATTCGTAGAGGTGGCAGCTAAGAAAAAAGCGTTGGATGAAAGCTTGCGCAAAGAGGATGATTTAGACCGTTATCAAAAGAAACTGAAAGAGTTTGATGAATATGCGGCCAGGAGTTATCAGAAGGCGGCGGAAGAGGGTGAGAAACTCGTGGGACGCGAAATCGTTTGTACCGGAGACGTATATCCCGACTTTCAGGTAACAGGTGCTAAAGTGGCGGAATATCATGCCGGCAGAGAGGCTGGCAGTATAATTGTACGGGTTACGGTAACTCCCAAACGGGATATTGTAGTACGCGAAATCAAACGTAAATGCGCCGAAGGCGAATATCCGTTGAAAGACACCCGTCTGTATTTCGCCTTGATGAAAGCCAATGACCATTTGATTGAACTCGGACAGTTGAACCCTTTCAACAGTAATTCTTATAACAGTTCCTTGAAGGCCGAGTATGCTCCCGGACAGATGATTCAAGCCGGTGTGCCCTGCCATAGTGAAGGCGCTCCCGTTTACATTAACTGCCATACTTACGACTTTACGGAGTTTGCCAAGATTGTGTTTCTGGCGGAGAAAGACTATATGGCGATACGTAAACAAGCCTATGGTTTCTAAACGTACGGTTACTTAATAAAAAAAGCAGGCAAATATGAACAGACTTTTAATGACGGCGGCAGCCATTGCGCTGACCGCTTGCGGTGGCGTATCTACACAAAACGGAAATAGTACGGGCCGGGAAGGACTGAACGGTAAGGTACATAAGGTTCAGACTTTGATTTATAACGCGAAGGCGCAAGGCGATAAAATAGTAAAGAACGGCAAACCGGACGTTTATCGGGAGACGGATTTCTTTCCGCAAGAAGACACCCGGATTTATAGCGCAGCCGGACAGCTCGACTCTGTAATAAGCGTGGTGGATGCCGTTAAGTACATCACAGTCTATGATTACCAAGACGGAAATGTCAGCAACGAGAAACTCTTCCGGAACGGTGAAATGGTTACCGACCGTAAGTATATCTATCAAGGCGGTAATTTGGCGAATACAATCGAAGATATGTATATAGACGGTGATAAGACTACCAATGAGTATCCGGCGGATGCCTCAAAGATAGAGTATGCGGACGGTAATCGCATAGAGCATGGAGATACGGAACGTGATTATGTAGTGAAAGACGCTCGGGGACGCGTACTTAAAGAATCCGCTTACAGTGAGATGGATGAATACCTGACCGTTAAAGAGTACACTTATAATGAAAAAGGCTGGTTGGAAACCTGCGTATCGTCCGATGATAATGAAGTTTCCTATGACTATACGGAAACAGACGACCGGGGCAACTGGACACGCATGGTGATAACCCTTAACGGGCAGCCTTATGGTATTGCGGAACGTAGCATTACTTATTACGAATAATAGAATGAAGTAATATGGAAATTTTAATCGTATTGTTGGCTTTACTTTCCCAAATATTAGGGTTGTGCGGCTTTGTTTTTTCATGCCTCTTGTTTTTGAGGTTCGGTAAGATAAAAAGTTGGTTCAATAAGAAAGCGGGTACGGAGATTGTCTCTTCATTCAGCTTCCGTTCTCTTCGTACATTGATTATAACAGGTGTGCTGGGCTTTATAATGATGATGGCAGGTTTGCTTTCCGGCGCATTGCTTTTTATGGACGAGACTCCTGCGGATACGCAGCTTTATTGGGTTGCGGGGATATGTGTGGCGTTGACCCTGGTCTATCCCGTTTGGCGCATTGTACGCCGTATTCTGAGTTGCGGCCGGGCGGAAAATAAGAAAGCGGAAACCTGGCGTCTTTTTTATGACATAGCGGTAAATCTTGCTGCGCTGTGCGGCGGATTATTGGTACTTGTCGTTTTGTCTTTTGTTGCGGTAATCTTGTCATTCACCAAATGGAGTAGTTTTGTTCCCAACCGTTTGTACGAAATGTCGGGAGTGGATGTCGTGCCAGAGTCAAAGAGTTATTACTGGGTAGGTGCCGTACTGGGCGTTGTCGCGGTCTTTTCGCAGTGGCTCGGTTCGGACAGCCAGGATATGATTGGCTGGCTGGTGGGGATTTCCGCCCTTGCATTGATTGGTTACGCTTTGTATCAAATACGTAGTGCGGTACCCGAGGACAGGAAGCGACTGATGTGGCGGTGGGGCTATATGATATTGACTACGTATGTCGTTTTCACCATTACCTGGATATTGATATTTGTGGCGATCGCGCTTCTTATTCTTTATGTAGTGCTTGCGGCTACCGGCAATACAGGTGGTAAGGACAAGTATAAAGTGACTTGCGATAATCTGACAGATGATGTAATCAACGGAAGAGGAATATGTAAGATTACAAACTCCAGATGCAAGATGCGTGATACGGGAGTTTGTCCTTATAACTGATGTTGGCCATTAACGTATCAGACTTGACTATTATTATAAAACTCCCCGAATAGGCGGGTAAGAAAAAACGGATGATGTTTCCTTTAAGAAAGCATCATCCGTTTATCGTTTAGGTACTTTATACCTCTTTAATCAGCTCCATACCACGCTTGATGGCCTCTTCATTCATCGGTATCAGGTGGTGATGACGTTCGGGGAGTGTTTTTTTCAATCCCTTGATAACGTTTTCCAAAGTCACGATCGGAGCAATCTTCAACAGACCGCCCAGTACAATCATGTTGAATGCTTTGGCGTTGTTCATCTCATTGGCGGCATCCATAGCGTCGATGCGGTAAATGTGGATATCCTTACGTGTGGGCGGGTTGATAATGCCGTAGCCGTCGTAGATAAGTACGCCGCCGGGCTTTACCTTACTCTCGAACTTCTCCAGCGAGGGTTGGTTCAGGATGATAGCTGCGTCGTATTTGCTCAGAATAGGTGAGGAGATTTTCTCGTCACTTACAATCACGGTTACGTTTGCCGTACCTCCGCGTTGTTCCGGGCCGTATGCCGGCATCCAGGTAACCTCTTTGCCTTCCATCAGTCCGGAGTATGCCAAAATCTTTCCCATGGACAATACGCCTTGTCCGCCGAAGCCTGCTATAATGATTTCTTCTTTCATTGTTCTTCTGTTTTTAGCATCATTATTTATCTTTCAAGTCACCTAACGGATAGAAGGGGAACATATTCTCCTGCATCCATTTGTTTGATTTTTCCGGAGACATCTTCCAGCCGGAGTTACAGGTGGAAACAATCTCTACGAGGTTGGAGCCTTTGCCTGCCATGGAGTTCTCGAATGCCTTGCGGATAGCTTTCTTCGCCTTGCGGATGGCGGGAACGGTTTCCACACTTTGGCGGGTGACGTAAGCCGTACCTTCCAGTTGGGCGGCAATGTCGGCTATCTTCAGAGGATAACCGTGCAAATGCACGTCGCGTCCGTAGGGGCTGGTAGAAGTCTTCATGCCCACAAGGGTAGTAGGAGCCATTTGTCCGCCGGTCATACCGTAGATGGCGTTGTTGATGAAAACAATGGTTATATTCTCGCCGCGGTTCAGCGCATGAATTGTTTCGGCGGTACCGATACAGGCCAAATCACCGTCGCCCTGGTAGGTAAATACCAGACGGTCCGGCCACAGGCGCTTGATAGCGGTGGCAAGTGCGGGAGCACGTCCGTGAGCGGCTTCCTGCCAATCGATATCTATATAGTTGTAGATAAATACGGCGCATCCCACAGGGGAGATACCTACGGCTTTATCTTCCAGTCCCATTTCTTCGATTACTTCGGCAATCAGTTTATGAACCACACCGTGGCTGCATCCCGGGCAGTAATGCATGGGATTATCGTTCATCAGAGTCGGTTTCTTGGCAACCAGGTTCTCAGGTTTGATAATATCTTCTTTTGTCATAATCACTTCTCCTTATCTGTTGGTGAACCGTATGAAAAACTCCATGAGCTTGACGAATATGGCAGCGCCGCAAACGTATATAAACAGCTTGAAGTCGTCTTTTGCCACAAAATATACGATGATGGCTGCCAGGGCAAGTACCATGAAGAGAATATTCAGTACGTTTCTTATTTTATCAGGATTCATTTCTTAAATTGAGAATTAAAAATTAAAAAATACAAATAGAGTTACTGAGATTTCTTACTTCTCAATTCTCATTTTTTAATTTGGCAAGTGCCGTAACAATCTCATCCGGATCGGGGACGATACCGCCGAGGCGTCCGAAATGTTCCACTTTCACTTTTCCGTTTACGGCCAGGCGGACATCTTCAATCATCTGTCCTGCATTCAACTCGGTGACCAGCATGCCTTTTACTTTGTCGGCATAGGCGGCAATGGCTTTGGTCGGGAACGGCCACAGGGTGATAGGACGAAGCATTCCGACCTTGATACCCTCTTCACGAGCCAGTTCCATGGCCTTCTGGCCGATACGTGCCATAGAGCCGAACGCTACAATCAGGTATTCGGCATCGTCGCAGTGAATCTCTTCGAAACGTACTTCGTTTTCTTCGATTTCTTTGTATTTGGCTTGGAAACGGATATTGTTTTTCTCCATTTCTTCCGGTTTCAGTTCCAGAGAGGTAATGACATTGGGCTTGCGGCCGTTGGTTCTGCCGGTAGTGGCCCACGGGCATTGCTCGATAACTTCGGCATCCGTACGGCGAGGCTTCTGTACGGGGAGCACTACTTTTTCCATCATCTGACCGATTACACCGTCGGCAAGGATGATAGCCGGGTTGCGGTACTTGAAGGCAAGTTCAAAACCCAAACTTACGAAGTCCGCCATTTCCTGCACGGAAGCAGGGGCAAGGGCGATGAGACGATAGTCACCGTGACCGCCGCCTTTTACGGTCTGGAAATAGTCGGCCTGACTCGGCTGAATGGTTCCGAGGCCGGGACCGCCGCGCATCACGTTTACAATCAGGCACGGCAATTCGGCTCCTGCAATGTAGGAAATTCCTTCCTGCTTGAGGCTGACACCGGGGCTGGATGAAGAGGTCATTACCATTTTTCCGCTTCCGGCGCCACCGTATACCATATTAATAGCTGCCACTTCACTTTCTGCCTGGAGTACTACCATGCCGGTGGTTTCCCAGGGTTTCAGTTCGGCAAGTGTTTCCAATACTTCCGATTGGGGAGTAATAGGATAGCCGAAGTATCCGTCGGCACCACAGCGAATGGCTGCGTGGGCGATGGCTTCGTTTCCTTTCATTAATACAACTTCTTCTGCCATATTCTTCTTATTTATTCTACTTTTACTTTATAAACCGAAATACATCCGTCCGGACATACCGTTGCACACGAGCTACATCCGTTACAGGTATCTTCCAATATCTGGTGGGCATAGTTATACCCTTTTACATTCACCTCTTTGGTGAGGGCTATTACATTGAGCGGACAAGCCACGGCACACAGGTTGCAGCCTTTGCAACGTTCGGTGTCTACTACGATTGCTCCTTTGATTTTTGCCATAATTTACGTTCTTTTATTTATTGATTGTACATATCCTTATGAAAGAAGTTCAGAATGTCCATCACCATGTTGCGGGCTTGCCGGGCGGGACTGTCCGGATTGAGGTCAATGGCATATTGGTAGTTATTCAGCGCCTGCTGCCAGTTGCTCTGCTTGCGGTAAGCATTCCCCCGGAGGTAATAGGCTTCGTCTTTTTCGGGAAAATCGGTTTGAAGTATTTCGTCAAGCTGGAGGATAGCCTGCTCTACATTTCCCTGATTGATAAGCTCTTTTATGGTATTTAATTGCTCCATATCATTCTGAGTTCCGGATTATTGAAGTACAAAGATAGTTTTTATTTAAAGACAATATGCAACTTATTTGCTAAAAATAAGAAAACAAGGGGAATAAATAGCCCGGAATCTTTATTGCTTTTTGTCACAATGTAAAGGTTCCGGGCTGAACTATATGAAAATGTGGTTGTCTTACTTTACAAGTTCTCCGTTTATATATAAATTCTTGAACGTAATGTCTTTTGCTCCTTTTATTTGATTACCGCCTTTTTCCACATTGTTAAAGCGGGAGTCTTCCACACTTACGTTATAAACGTGCTTATCATCGTCGAGTCCGATGATGAGGACACCGAGCTTACTCTTTTCGCAGGTTACATTTTTGAGGTGTACGTTGCGTACGGTAGGAGCATAGCCACGGTTACACTTTTCACGGTTTTCGTATTGCAGATTGATGCGGAGTACGGCTTCGCGACACTGGCCGACAGTGACGTTACGCACAAATACATTCTCTATCAGTCCGCCTCGGCAAGTACTGGTCTTGATGCGGATTACGCGATCCAAATCCGGGCTGTCCATGCGGCAGTTCTCTACGAACAGGTTACGGTAACCACCGGATATTTCGCTGCCGATGACTACACCGCCATGACCGTTTTTCATGAAACAGCCGCGTACTATGATATTCTCGCTGGGGATGTTCCATTTGCGGCCGTCTTGGTTACGTCCGGATTTAATGGCTATACAGTCGTCACCCGTATCGAAAGTGCAGTTTTCTATCAGCACGTTTTTGCAAGATTCCGGGTCGCAGCCGTCTCCGTTGGGACCACGGTTGAAAACGTGTACACCACGTACGATGAGGCTTTCGCAAAACAACGGGTGGATAACCCAGAACGGAGAGTTCAGCAGGGTTACATCTTCTATTAATACCGTATTGCAGGAATAGAGGTTGATGAGTTGCGGGCGCATACCGTCTTCGGGCTTCATGATGCGTTTGTAGATGGGAGTAGAGGTTTCGCCATACATCAACAGACGTTCGCGTCCGCCGTTGCGTTGGGCAACCATTCCTTCCTTCCAGCCGTAGCGTGGAGCGCCGCACATAGACCACCAGGTTTCATTGGAACCTTGTCCGTCAATTGTACCTTTACCGGTGATGGCGATGTTGGTTTCGCCGTACGCATATATCAGCGGACGGGCATTATAGCAGTCCAAACCTTCCCAGCGGGTAATGACGGCGGGAAAGTAAAGGCTTTGGTCGGTAGAGAATTTCAATACGGCACCTTCTTCCACATGAAAATTCACATTGCTCTTTAAGGTGACAGGGCCGGTATGGAAAGTCCCTTTGGGTACTACGACTGTTCCGCCACCGTTCAGGCTGCATGTTACGATGGCCTGGTTGATAGCCTCATGACAAGGTTCATCCGGCGTATCGGGCTTTGCGCCAAAATCTGTGATGAGATAGGTGCGGTCGGGGAAAGACGTTCTCTTGATTTGTTTTTCGATGTTAGCGCTTTCCTTGAAGGCTTTGTCAAAATCTATCGGATTGGCAGTTGCCAAAGTTACCGATAGAAGCAGGGAGATGATTCCGATTACTTTCTTCATGCGTTTTTCTTTTATGTTCTTAAATGGTAATTAGATTACGTTGACAAAAGTAGGAAAACTCTCCAAATGACAAAGGTTAGTTTTTGATTGAAAGTGTGTAATAATTGACTGAAATGGTTATACACCCTCTATGATGATATTGTCCAAATAAAGTTCGCTTGCCGCATTGCCATTGGCGCGTAGTTCGATGGTATTCGTTCCTTTGTTCAAATATACTTGCTGCATGCTCACTCGCCAATCATCATTACCGGTTTGGGTAAATTCGGGAAAACCGCTCGTTTTACCGTTGATGTGTAATTCTACGGTAGAAACGGTGGCTGACGGCGCTCTATATCTAATCTTCAATGTGTACGGACCTTCGTTTAAAACACTTACCATATCTCTGACGGCCGCAGCGGAGCTTGAACCGAAGTTTATGTAACCCAATGCCGTATAGTTCCGTATACTTCCGCCGGCTGCATTCTTTACATGTGCTTTGATATTTTTGTAATCGAAGTTTTCGGCTTCATGCTGGCGGGGCCCCGAATAAGATTGCGGAGATGCAGGTGTGGAAATCGTTGCCGTACGATAACCGGTTTCACGCTGCATCGCATTACCGGCACAATTTACCGTAATGTCCAGCGGACCGTTATGTTTTACCGTTAAAGCCAGTATGTTGTTATTCCATGTTTCACTGATTTGCGGAGCAACGGTACGGCTGCCTCTATCATTGTAAGTGTAGGTCGGTTTCTGTGTGCTGCCGAAAATCCTGATAACCTCACTTTTCAATGAAGTGTTGGTATTGCTGTAATTGGTGAGGTAGAAAGTCAATTTGTCGGTATGTTCCTTGACTATTCCCGCTGTATATTTTGCATAGGTAAGCTCTATTTTGTCACATGTATTGTACTTCAGAGGAAGGGTGGCCGAGGCTGTTTGTCCGGTAGGATTATAAGTCACCCAACGGTTATCGCTACGGCCGGCATAGAGATTACCCGTATATTCTTCGGGAAACAGGGTTTTGAACTCCTGTACCTTTTTATCCTTGTCTCCCCAACGGCTTGCATATTCGGACATGTTCACTTGTACGGAGAATGTATTGGCTATGGCATCTCTCAAGTCGTACACAATGGGGATGGTAGGGTAACGCCCGGTTTTCTTGAAGTAATTCTTGTTATAATCTTGTTCGCTTTGATTGTTTCCGTCGTCATCCATTCGATAAAGCCCTTCGTACAAACCGACAGGTGCACTGTACTTCTGCATGTTGCTACCGGAATTTACATCGTGCACAATGACAGCTTTGGTTCGTTCTATTACTTCTTCCCGGCCGGGTATATATACGGTTCCGTCCAGTATTTTACGGAAGATATCGAGATTGATATTCTCGAATTGAGGGAACATCTCCCAATTTCTCTGTTTGTAACCGCCGTTGTCTGTAATACTCCTCTCTTTATAACATTGACGCCATATCAGCTCTGGACCGTCGATTACGGTTTGTCCGGTCAGCGTTATATGTTCCAAAGCAGGGATGGCTCCGGCAGCCACAGGAAAATCGGTATCGCCATATAGTCCGTTCCAGCCACATTCGTCAAAACGTATGCCATACTGCCCGGCATATCCGGATAAGTAAGCGCCGAGACAAGTACTTTCCACATCGAAGAAACCGTTTTGAGAGGTATACTTCTCGCATAAAATGAAGTGCTCCGGATACAGGCTGCAAGCTTCTCTGAAACTGCCGCTCCGCTTGAACATGGCTATCGGATTGTGGGAAGCTCCCCAATAAGCATTACAGAAGCTGACTACCAGATATCCGCCGTATTTGTGGCTTAACTTCATCAGATTACTCCAATGAGTGAGCCGGTCTTCATAACGTACATTAAACAGGCTGTTGTCGAATCCCCAAAATTGTTCGCTATAATTGAAACCAAGAAAATTGGGATAGTCTCTGTAAAACTCATCATACATACTGGTTTCCAATTCCGCATAGTCTGTGAAGTCCGGGAAATGGCATTTCGCCCCGCTTGCCGGTTGCACCATTGCCCATACGTTTTTTTCCGCACAAACTCTCAACCAGGATTTGGCTGTTTCGTAGCCGTATTCTACACGTTCAAAATTGGCGGCATCATGAGGCGAAGTAGATAATGAAATGTTGAAGACTACGAACGGACGTATATCTTCCGGTATCATATCAATGATTTTTTCCGGATCGGGATAAGTCCAGGAATCGATATGAATGAGCCACATAGGACGGTTGGGCGAGATTGGGCGGCGTAACGCTCCCGTAACAGGATTGTCCCCATCGTTTTCCTTGATAGGCAAGACTATGGAAGATGTGTTCCCGGTAAATGTAAAGGTAACGTATCCGCTGTTTGAAAGGTCGACATTGCGGAAGACGCTCTCTATACGTCCGCTTTGCGCTTTTTCATCCAATGTATATGTCCGGTTTCCATAATCGATACTCCAATAACCTTCTTCTGCTATACCGACTTCGGGCAAGACGCTGTCGGAACCTGTTACTTTTGTTTTTCTGCCGGTGGCGCCGTTGGTAAAAAGCCATTCGCCACCTATAGTCCAGTAATAGACGCCGTTTCTTTCTTGGGCTCCTATCAGGGGAGCATAGGCCGTCTGATTGGTTTCACCGTCCAGTGCGGCGATTTGCGTACATACGGTAATAAGCGTGCCGTTTGTCAGTTCAATCTGATAGCCGGTCCGGTTTCCGGATGGTGTACATGTTTTTATTCCTACGTTGTTTTCTTCGGCTTTTATGAGTTGTTGTAACGCTTTTATATTGTTGTTTATGTCATTTAAAGTTTCTTGCCTGCCGGTTATGTCCGGTGCCTTGTCAGGAAGTTCGTCATCCTTGCATCCGGTCAGTATGCAGATGCAAAATAAGGCTGTGCGAAAAAGTATTCCCAGTTTGAATATTCCTTTTTTTGTGTATTTCATAGTATCAGATGTTTTGTAATGTCCTTTTGGGTTTATATAGGTATTCAAAGGGGCTTTCGCGTTTCCGGTGCACCCAGATAGCTCGGTTTCAGTCCGCCTGCGTGAATCAGAATCTTTTCGATAACAATACCCGGATTCAACGGACGGATACGCAACGTGTGTATGCCTTTTTTAGTTAATTGATGGATTGAGCGGGATTCGATAATCGGATTGGACTGCCATTTGCCCAACTCTCCGGTATAATGACCGTTGAAATTGATGATTTGCTCTTTCCCGCCGTCAAAACTGACTGCATAACTCAATCCTTTGTTCTCGTTGAAGTTCAGGGTAGGGGCAAGTAAGAGTTCTACCCGTACGTTTCCGGTCTTTTCCATTTCTATGTCATACTCCAGATACATCTTCTCCGGTGTCAGGGTGACGGGAAGGGTGGTGATGCCCGATAGTGTCTTTCCGAATCCGGGAATGATGCTCCATGTGGTTTTACCTTCACTGACGGCGCGTGTGAAGTGCTCGGCTTCGATAGATACATATCCTTTCGTTTCTTTAAACGTATAAGGAACGGAACGTTCGGGTACACGGGTTATTTTGGGCATGGTTCGTTTTTCCGGATTGTTCCAGGAAGTATAGCCGATATGAATCTGGCTCATAAGGTGATTCCACTTTCCGTCGGATATTGTCTTATGATAATAATCGGTCAAGATGGAGTCGCGTTGAAAGCAGGATTCCACTTTATCCGCCCAGTAATTTGCTTTCGGATCTTTTTTGGCTGCCAACGCTTGGTTCTTGGCTTGGGCATAATACATATTATATAGGTTTGAACATGCTTGAACCGGGAACGAAATAAGCTGGTCGTAAGCGTCTCTGTATTCTGATGGCAACAAGAAACCGAGGTTGTGCGCATCCAGCGCCAACGTATTGTATTCATTGACGACACGTTCCCATTCGCCGTAATTGAAGCTGTACGTTTTGGCATTCAGCATTTCGGGAGTGACTCGGCGGTTGTATTTGGCATAAAGAGAAAGAATGCGTGCCGCTTCTTTGGCATATGTGCAGCCGAATTGCCGGGCGCAGAATTCTTCTGCATGCTGTTGCAGGTTTTGGGCATTGAATTTGTCGGGGTTCCATGCCATGTCCAGGAAGAAGGTGATGGGGTATTCCATAGGCTTCAAATCACCTACGTTGACTATCCATAGCTTGCGTACGCCATATTCATAAGTCAGATGCATTTGTTCCCAGATACGGGGAATGGGGTTGATGTTAATCCATTTGGAATTTCGGGGGGCGCCCACATAGTCGAAATGGTAGTACATGCCGTATCCGCCGGTACGCGGCTTCTCATCCGGGCGTGGCAGTTTTCGTACATTGCCCCAGTTGTCATCGCACAACAGCAGGGTAACGTCGTCCGGAACACGCATTCCTTTGTCATAATAGTCTTGCACTTCTTTATAAAGCGCCCATACCTGTGGCGTTTTATCGGCCTTTTTGCCTGTCACTTTCTCAATGATTTCGCGCTGGTCTTTCACTATATTCTCCAATAATGAGATATTGGCGCCTTCGCTCATCGGTTCATCGCCGTCGCCGCGCATTCCTATGGTGATTACGGATTCCCAGTTTTTGGCGCGTTCTATGCCGTAAGTCCAGAAATCATTGAGACCTTTCTTGTTTTGTGTATAGTCCCATGCTCCTTTGCCGCGCCGTTTCCAATCTTGTTGCGCCAAGGCCATAGGCTCGTGATGAGAAGTTCCCATCACGACCCCCATGGTGTGGGCCAATACGCCGTTTTGCGGGTCATCGTCATAAAAAGCGCTTCCCCACATTGCAGGCCACATAAAATTACCCTTCAAACGTAATACCAATTCGAAAACATGCTTATAAAATGTGCTGTTGAAGTCGCCGAATTTTTCTTTTGCCCAGTTTCCCATGCACGGCCACTCGTCGTTAATGAAAATACCACGGTACTCTACTTTAGGTTCACCGTCTGTATATATACCCGGTTTTATATAGATATGTTTGTGTTTGTGTATAGGTACGTCCGCCCACCAATACCAGGGGGATACGCCTATTTGTCCGGATAGTTCGTAAATGCCGTAGATAGCTCCGCGTTTGTCGCTGCCGGCAATGACAAGTGCTTTTTCCACTCCGTCACAAGGAGAAGATACGGTCTGCAGGAGATACTTTTCTCTCTTGCCTTCCAATTCTTTTTTATTTAATTTGCCGGAAGACAAAAGGCGTTGTATCAGCGGAGACCGGTATGTTCCGACTAAAACGGCATATCGGCTATTTGCGTGTGTACTAATCTCGGGTTTAGTTCCGCATACGCTGAAGATATCCTGTTGCAGGTTGTCTACGGCCATTTTTACTCCCGGGTCTTCATCAGCATCGATGATAATGGGACAAGGCTTCCCATCGGTTGCTAACGGGAAACAGTCGCCGGTCGGTTTAAATACTATAAATCGGTCTGCCGAGAAAGCCATAAGGCTGATGAATGAGAGACAGAATGATAAAAAAATATTTTTCATGGTTTACAAGTAAAATGGTTAATCACGATTCGTTTTTCTAATGGCAAAGGTAAGCCATCCTCGGCATAAACAGTGAATTATTTGATTCTATTCCATGATTGTACGTAACAACGGGTATTCTTGATGTTTCATATCGTTTTCTATTCGTTACATCGCTCGTGCAGGGTCTGTGAAACGTATAAAAAAGCTTCTTTTCCATTTGTTTAATTCATGAAAACTTTTCTATTTTGCAGCGTTGATATATTAAATAATATAAGTTGCTATGAAGAAACACTTGGGTATATTGTTTATTCTCTGCCTCTTTTGGGGGCAAAGCTCTTCTGAAAATATTCGTTTCTACGACTCCGGTCAATTGTCTTGTAACCTGATTACGAAAATCTGTCAGGATAACCGGGGCTTTATTTGGGTAGGAACAGAGTACGGACTGAATAAATTCGATGGAGTGCGTTTCACGCAATATCTGAGCCGGGAAAACGACAGTACTTCCTTACTGAACAATATAATCCGCAGTTTATATGTAGACCGCAGTCACCGGTTATGGATAGGATGCAGTAACGGCCTACAATATTATGTTCCCGAAAAGGATGCGTTCCGCACCATTCCCTTTGACGGGAATCTATCTCCGAGCATCACTCAGATTTATCAGTTGCGTACGGGTGAAATCTGGGTATTGGCGTCCGGTCGCGGAATCTTTGAGGTGGATATGGAGAACGAGAGAATCCGGCCATTGAACGAGCTGACAAAGAAATGCGGTACTCATTATATAAATAACCTCTATGAAGATCGTTTTAACCGTATTTGGGTCAGTACGGGGAAAAAGGGACTGACTTGTATTGACTCTTCCCGTAAGCAGGTGAAATCATATACAACACCGGAGTTGCCGGGAGTATCGGCTTCCACCGTCATTGAAGACAAGGACGGCGCTTTGTTCGTAGCTGTTGCCGGAAAAGTGATGCAACTGAATGAGGCGGACAGCAGTTTTGTGCCAATTCGTAACCACGGTGGCGAGTGGCTTGATATACGCAATATGACCCTTGACAAAGACGGAAGAGTATATGTCAGTACGTATGGCAATGGCATTTTCCTGATAGATAAGGAAGAACGCCGGCTGCTTCCTGTCGAGAATATATACAGCCCGTTCTTCAATGTGAATACGGCCAAAGTCGTTTCCATGATTGAAGACCGTAACCAGAATCTGTGGCTGGGCTGTTTTCAGAAGGGTATATTGATGATTCCGAACCGCCCGATGGCATTTGACTTTTGGGATATGTCGGAGAAGGAGTATGAATCGGGTGGAACTATTACGTCTGTTTTTCGGGACTCCAAAGGATATATCTGGAGCGGGCTCGAGGGCAACGGGCTTTTTAAATTCAATGAAAAGGGAGAAGTGCTGGAGCATATCACCGTTCCCCGAACTGTTGTTTCCATGTTCGAGGACAGCAACCATACGCTGTGGGTAGGCACCTATTATAACGGACTGGCTGCATTGGATACCCGTACCAATCAATGCTGTTTCCTACCCCAGCTGGCCGGACAGCGTATAAAGAGTATGGTGGAAGATTCGCGGAAGAATTTATATATATCGGTTTTTGGTGTCGGCTTGAAAGGGTATAATCTCTCTACCGGAAAGGTTTGGGAACTTGCCTCGGCAGCGCCTGAAACAAGGGGGCTGATGAAGAACCGGTGGATTAACGTGTTACTGTGCGACTCAAAAGACCTTATCTGGATTGGCAATTATAAAGGAATAAGCTGTTATGACGCCCGAAACGACCGCTATATTAAGATACAAGGGGATTCGGTTATGGATAGCCACGTATGTTATTCCTTGTTGGAAGACCGTAACGGAGACATCTGGATGGGAACCAATAACGGACTGTACACATGGAGCAGGGAGCAGGAAACTTTCAGACGTTTTTCCACCGAAGACGGACTGTCCAATAATGTGATTTGCGGGTTGGCGGAAGACAAAGACGGTAATATCTGGTGCAGTACATTCAGGGGCATCAATCAAATAAAGACCGGCGAAGGACGGATTATCAGTTTTTATACCGGCAACGGACTGATTGATAAGGAGTTTTCCCGTGGCGTTTATTTCCATGACAAAGAAGGCCGTATCTATTTTGGCGGAAATTATGGAATTACTCATTTCGCGCCGGAGATGATTCATCCTACCGTATTCCATAAAGAAGTGATGGTTACCAATATGTATCTGGATAATCATCCTGTAACGGTGCAAACACTTTCGGGCGGAAAAGCGGTAATAGATAAAACCTTGATAGACTCCCGGGATTTTTATTTATCCCACGAAGATAATACGTTTTCCTTCGAGTTTTCTACGATGGACTTCCGTGAGGCGGAGAATATCCATTATGAGTATAGGCTGAAAGAACTGAGTACGTTGTGGAGCAGTACTCTCCCCGGAATTAACCGCATCGCTTATAGTCATTTGTCTCCCGGCAGCTACACATTAGAGGTACGGGCTTGCGAAAACGGTTCGTACACTCCTGTAAAGGAACTTCGTATTCATATTGCCTCTCCCTGGTATCAGACAACCATTGCATATGTGTGTTATTCCATCATTTTACTTGTGTTGGGAATGCAAGTCTACTTTTATATAAAGAGGAAAAGACGGGAAGAGATAAACGAAGAGAAACTGAAATTCTTTATCAATATTTCTCACGAAATACGTTCGCCGATGACGCTGATCATAAGTCCTTTGGAATCTTTGTTGAAGCGGGATTACGATGAGGTTACATCGAAAGCGTTGCGTTCCATGTATAGGAATGCCAATCGCATTATCGGTTTGCTCAATCAATTGCTGGATATACGTAAAATAGACAAGGGGCAGATGCGCATTGCTTGCTCGGAGACGGATATGGTGTGTTTCATAAGAGAATTATTTCAGACTTTCGATTATCAATCGGAGAAGCGTAACATCCGCTTTACCTTTGAACACGAACAGGCGGAGCTTCCCGTATGGATTGACCGGAACAACTTCGATAAAGTATTGCTGAATGTCCTTTCCAATGCATTTAAATATACGCCCGACGGAGGAGAGATAACCGTCCGCCTTACATCCGGAACCGATAAAAAAGCATCGGGCGCGCTTAGGAATTATGCCGAAATAGCCGTATCGGATACCGGTGACGGGATAGATGAAAATAAGTTGGAAAAGATATTCGAACGCTTTTATCAGGCTTCGGCGGATTTGTCGTCGGCTCCGTTAGGTTTTGGAATAGGATTGAACCTATGCCGTTTGCTGGTCAACCTGCATCATGGCACAATTGTAGCTTTCAACCGCAAGGATTGTAAAGGAAGTTGTTTCGTCATCCGTATCCCGTTGGGAAACAGCCATCTGAAAAAAGACGAGATGGTAGAGCCGTCCGTCGGGAGCCATGTGGCGCTGCAAATACCTTCTTACGAATTGGCGGAAAATATGGAAAAGACCAAAGCGGGCAGGAGCAAGACGCATTATAAAGTGTTGGTAGTGGATGATGATGAAGAAGTGCGTGAGTTTTTGCAGGCGGAACTAAGCGCTACATACCGGGTGATAACCTGTAAAAACGGTATGGAGGGTTTGCAGGCTGCACTGAAACAGCAGCCCGATATAATAGTGTCCGATGTCGTGATGCCCGAAATGGATGGCTTTACACTGGTGAAGAAATTGAAAGGAAACAGCAACACCAATCATATTCCGGTTGTATTGCTGACTTCTAAAATAGAACACTCGGATAGAATCCGGGGATTGGACAAAGGAGCGGATGCCTATCTGACGAAACCTTTTGTTGTAGATGAGCTGTTGACTTTGATATCCAATCTTATCACTAATCGTATCTTGTTGAAAGGTAAGTTTTCCGGTGCGCAGGCTCAGGAGGACAAGGTAAAATCCATTGAAGTAAAATCTAATGACGAGCTCCTGATGGAGCGTCTGATGAACATCATAAACGCTCATCTGGATGATCCGGAACTGAATGTGGAGATGCTGGCGGAGCGGGTAGGATTAAGCCGCGTACAACTGCACCGCAGGCTGAAAGAGCTCACGGGTATTCCGGCGAGTGAATTTATCCGGAACATTCGTTTGAAGCAGGCCGCGATTCTTTTGAAAGATAAAAAAATGAATATCTCCCAAACCGCTTATGCGGTTGGTTTTGTCAATCATACCCACTTCTCGACAGCCTTTAAAAAGTTCTATGGGGTTTCTCCTACGGACTATATCATAAATGCGGCAAAGGGAGAAAATGGCGGATAAAATCAATGCTGTAATGCCGTTATAAGGCGTGTCGTTACCTTTTGAAACCATAATGAAACGGATAGAATAATGGTGGAAACAACCGTTCTACCTTATGAAACGCATGTAAACGTGTTTTAACGGCGGCTTGCGTAAGTTTGCATCAGTCAGAAAAAGTGCCGGAGCTTTGACTGACCTTTGTAATCTTTAATAATTAATTTGTAATATGAAAAATGACATTGAAAAGCAAAAGTTCTACTATCCGACTAAGTTTTTGCTTTGTTTTCTGACGGGAGTATGCATGCTGGTCTTTTCCGCATATTCCGTAGAGGGAATGGCGGCGGGAAAGTTGGCTGTGGTAGAAGCGTTGCAACAAGTTTCTCGCGTGACGGGTGTGGTAACGGATTCTGAAGGCGAACCGGTAATCGGTGCCAGTGTTATGGTAAAGGGTACATCCAAAGGCACGATAACCGATTTGGACGGAAAGTACTCGGTAGCGGTAAAATCGGGGCAAACCCTTGAATTCTCCTTTGTAGGAATGAAGAAGGTATCTGTAAAGGTAGCCGGCAAAAGCGTTATTAATGTAATGATGGAAGATGATGCGATAGCTCTGAATGAGGTTGTCGCCATAGGTTACGGTACGATGAAGCGTTCGGACTTGACCGGTTCTGTGGTTTCGGTCAGTGCGGATGCGATTGAGCAGATGAATCCTACATCTATCGACCAAGTGTTGCAGGGACGTGCCGCGGGTGTGCAAATGACTCAGAATTCAGGTATGCCCGGCGGCGGTTCTTCTATCCAGATTCGCGGATTGAACTCCATCAACGGTACTAATGAGCCGATTTACGTAATTGACGGCGTTACCATCAGCGGTGATACGGGTACGCAAACCGATAATGCTCTCTCGTCCATCAATCCCTCGGACATTGAGTCTATGGAAATATTGAAAGACGCCTCGGCGACCGCCATTTATGGTGCACAGGGTGCTAACGGCGTTATTATCATCACTACAAAAAGCGGAAAGGAAGGAAAAGCGAAAATCAATGTGGAGGCGCAATATGGTATTCAGTATTTGCCTCGTGAGTTGGAAGTAGCTAATTTGCGCGAATTTGCCTATCACAGCAATGATATCTATGATGCGCTGGGTTATGGAAAGAGCAGCCTGTTTGCCGATCCGTCTACTTTAGGAAAAGGAACGAACTGGCAGAGGGCTATTTTCCGTCCGGCGTCCATGCAGAACTATAATTTTAATATGTCGGGCGGTTCAAAGGGAACTACTTATAAACTTTCCGCCAATTACCTGACGCAGGACGGTATTGCAAGCGGTTCCGATTTCGACCGTATCACGCTGACTGCCGGTTTGGATTCCCAGGTACGCAAATGGCTGAAAATAGGTGGACGGGCAACTCTTTCGCGTACGACGCAAACTGTAACCATTGCTGACTGGAACTTGATTAACAGTGCCGTACGCCAGAAACCCAATATACCCGTCACCAATCTGGATGGTTCATACGCAGCTCCGGAAGAACAGGATAATGACTTGTCCAATCCGCTGGCCGTATCTCGCCTGGCGGATAAGAATAACCGGAAACTGTCTGTTCGTGCCAATGTATACGCTACGTTGACTCCGGTGAAATGGTTTGACTTCAAGACCGAGTTCTCTACAAATGTCAATTCCGACGAGACACATAGTTTTGTTCCTACATATTGGTTCAATGCCTGGAGCCAGAACTCTGAAGCATCCCGTGAGGAAACTATTCAGAACACTTATTATTGGGCATGGCGCAATCAGATGAATTTCAAATATAAACCGACGAAACGCCAGAGTATCAACCTGATGTTGGGTCATGAGATGACCGAGCGTGAAAGTAATCGTCTGTATGGAAAACGCTTGAATGGTAATGACCGTCTGCCCGACCTTAGTGCGGGGGATGCCTTGACGGCAGAAAACAGCGGGTATACGGGCCGGAGCGCGTTTCTGTCTTTCTTTGGCCGTTTGAATTATTCGTTACGCGACCGCTATTTATTGACTGCCACTCTCCGTTATGACGGTTCTTCGAATTTTGGCGACGGACATCGTTGGGGATGTTTCCCTTCCGTATCTGCGGCATGGCGTATCAATAAAGAGAAGTTTCTGAAAGATGCGGACTGGATCAGTAATTTGAAGCTGCGTGCCGGCTACGGTCATGTAGGAAATTCCAATGTGTCTCAGTTTGCCTATACTTCCGTGCTGAAAAATATCCCTACGATTTGGGGAAACGGCAATATGCTCTCCCGCATTCCCAACGAGGATATCACCTGGGAAACGACGAAATCGTTTAATGTGGGACTGGACCTGGCATTGTTCAATAACCGTGTGGAGTTCATCGCCGACTGGTATTATAAGAAAACGGATGACCTGCTTCTTATTCTTTCCCTGCCGGGTACCACCGGAACGAACGGAACAATGAATGTCACTACTCAGGCTCCGTGGGATAATGTAGGTTCGTTGGAGAATAAGGGTATTGAACTGACGCTGAATACTGTCAATATCAGCAAACGTAATTTCCAGTGGAGAAGTAATCTGATATTTACTCTCAACAGAAATAAAGTCCTTAGCCTGAACACTGCCAACGCTTTTGTAGACAAGACTTATCAGACAGGCGGAAAAGACCGCATCGTTACCCGCACGCAGGTAGGCAGTCCGATAGGGCAGTTCTATGGCTATAACTGTATCGGGCGCATAAATTCTGCCTACGATTTATATGATGAAAACGGAAAGGTTAAGATTGCTCTTCCCGAAGGGCTGACGGTAAACAAGGCAACAGGCGTATGGGTGGGCGACCTGATTTTTGAAGACCTGAACCATGACGGTGTTATCAATGAAAAAGACCAGACTGTTATAGGTAATCCTTTGCCTAAGTTTACCGGTGGCTTTGGAAATACATTCTCCTATAAAGGTTTTGATTTGAATCTGTACTTCACATTCTCCTATGGCAATGATATCATGAATTGGCTGAATATGAATATTGACAATCCGAATGAGCGCATGTACAACATAACGAAACGCGCAGCGGTGGATTATGCCAAAGTTGCGTTGATCGATCCGAATGGTTCTGCCGATAATATTTATAACAACTATGTGGTGAGCGGTGCGGAACGCATGTACCGTATCTTGCCGGCAGACCCTAATCAGAACAACCGTATTTCAACCCGTATCATTGAAGACGGCTCTTACCTGCGTTTGCAGAATGTCTCTTTGAGTTATACTTTCCCAAAACGCTGGGTAGCAAGAATAGGGCTCAACATGATTAAGGTATATGCCAATGCTACCAACTTATTTACATTGACCAAGTATTCCGGTTATGATCCGGAGGTGGGTATGGCGCGCGACCAATATTCCAATTATAGTCAGAGCGCTCTTCTTAACGGATTCGATACAGGGCGGTATCCCTCTCCGCGTACATACACATTCGGTATCAATGTAGGATTTTAAACAAGAACAATAGCGATATGAAAAAGATTAAAAATATATTGATGATAGGTTTGCTGTCATTTGCCGGCGTTGGGTGCAGTGACTTCTTGGAAGTTACTTCCGACCAAGAACTGACTTACGACACTTTTTATAAGACCGCAAGCGATTGCCGCTCTGCGACGGCGGCTCTTTACAATGCCGTCTGGTTCAATTTTAACAGTAAGTTCATGTGGGAGATAGGCGATGCGCGCGCCAATAATATGTACATCGATTTGGCGACTTACGCTTCTTCCGTATTCAACCGTTTTATGGAGACTTCCAACACGGACGATTTGGAGAACGGTTGGGATGCGCTGTATTCCGTAATCGGTCAGGCAGACCATATCCTGAATAATATCTATCGTGCGTCGGACAATGGGGTGGATGCCGAAGTGGTAAATGCCTGCAAAGGTGAAGCGCGTTTTATGCGGGGGGTGGCTTATTGGTATTTAGCCTGCATCTGGGGTAATGTTCCTATTGTGGAAGATCCGGTACAGTTGTCCGGTAACTTCGTGGTACATTCCAACCATCGGGAAGATGTATTGCAGTATGCCATCAGAGATTTGGAGTTCGCCGCGGCCAATCTGCCAAAGAGTGACGAACCGGGACGTTTGACACGTTATAGCGCGTTGGGAATGTTGTCCCGTCTGTATATCACGGCGGCTTGCTATGCACGGGGCGGAAACTTTACTCCGGAACGTTATGAAACAAATCCTGATTTCTATTATCAGAAGGCGGCCGAAGCGGCATTGACGGTGCTTGAGGAAGGAACGCAGTATTCACTGATGAGTGACTATGAGCAATTGTTCCGTGTGCAGAACAATAATAATCCGGAATCGCTCTTTGCCCTTCAATGGGTGCCGGGCAGTACCGTTTATGGCGTAGGAAACCGCTTGCAGCTTAATTTGTGCTATTCAACCGAAATGCTGGGCGGACTGAAAGCTTACGGAGGTTCCGGATATTTGTCCGCTGAATTTGTGGAGCTGATGCATAATCGGGGAGAATTGTCACGTAAGCGTGCCACTTTCTTCTATACCGGTGCGGTGTATGACTATATCGGCACGGATACGGATGCGGGCAAATGGGTTGTGTCGGGTCGCAGTATGTGTAATGTGAAAAAGCATATTGTAGGCGGTACGAAAGATACGGATGGCGGTGCGGTTGCCGAAAACTCCGGTCTGGCTACTCCTATGCTTCGTTTGGCGGAGGTGTACCTGCTTTATGCGGAAGCCGTATTGGGGACCGGGAATGAGATTGACGCAACGACGGTAGAGGGCAGAAAAGCCTTGCAGTACTTTAACCGGGTCCGTGAGCGTGCCCGTGACAAAGAAGCGGAAGAGCCCAATGAAGCTTTGGCCGACCTGGATAAGTTGACTTTGAATGATATATGGGTGGAACGCCGTTGCGAGCTGGCCATGGAAGGACAGTTCTGGTATGATATTGTACGCCGGGCATTCTGGGATAAGGAATGGGTGCTTGATTTCTTGAATAATCAGAACAGGGGATATAAATATACTTATAACGGTACAACTTTCAAATGGGGCAAGTCCGACGGTCGTGAGGCAAAGCCGGCAACCGAGGAAAGATTGTTACTGCCATATCCTCTGAATGAGGCGACGATGAATCCGCTGTTACGGGAAGAGCCTGTTCATTTTGATATTGCAGAGGAATAATAACTTTTAAAATAGAATTCAGATGAAACTTTTAAAATATATAGGGATACATTGCATATTGGGTGTATTGCTGATGGCAGGCTTTTCGGCGTGCCAGGACGAGGCTTTGGTAACGGTAACCCGCATCTGTACGCAGAAAGTAGGTGATACGGAAACGGAATTGGCGCAGGTTCGTTTGGGAGAAATGATTCGTATCGAAGGCAATGGATTTGCAACGACAAAGGCTATTTACTGTAACGGCGTGTCCGTTTCGGGGATTAACAGCAATTTCATTACCGATACTCAAATCATCTTCACGATTCCGAAATCAATACCCATAGGTTCGGAAGTGAAGAATAAAGAGGAACTGAATACCATAAGGATTGTGACGGAATACGATAATTTTGTTTATTCCATCCCGGTGTTGGGCGGTACGCCGACCGTTAGCGGAGTTTCCCATACGCTTGCAAAGGCGGGAGAGCTGATTCATATTTACGGTACCAATCTTCGCGGCATTGATAAGATAACCTTTCCCGGTGATATTGTGGTAGAAGCCGGTATGTTTACGGAAAGTTCCGATTATACAATGATTACAGTCACAGTGCCCGAAGGGGGAGATTTGCTTCCGGGTGAGATATGTGTAGAAGGTATCAGCGGAGGAGCATATTCCTATAATTATATGAACTGTAAGGACTGTATTTTCATCGATAAGTTTAATAAAGAGAGTGATGCATATAATTACAGTAATTTTTTAACGGCTACGATGCACGACCCATTACCGGCCGATACGTATGGCGAGCCGGGAAGTCCCGAATATTACAGAGCCTTTCCTAAAGACGGACCGGCAGATTTTGACCCGGTGACGCAGAATGATACCGAAATCGCTAATTTCAGATTGTTTTCTCAGAAGATGTGGGATATTGTGCTGGCTAACTCCAACGGATTGATAAAGGAATCCACCTCTTGCGATAAACTGGCTGTTCAGTTTGACTATTATGCCACTGCTCCATGGTCTACGGGTTGTTTCCGCTGGGAAATGATCGAGGGTAAAAGTGATTATCGACAGACAACGGTGTCATGGGTGGAGAATGGAGAGCTTGCTCCTGTGACCTTTAAGGGGTGGAGAACGCTGACTATGCCTTTATCCGAGATGGCTGCCGTGAAAGGCAAAAATGTGAAACAGGTGCGGGAAGCCGTAAAAGATGCTACCGGAAAATTTATCTATAAATTGGGTAAGTTCCAGGTTGGCGGAACATACTATACAGGAACTATCATGAGCGATTGCCGGGTATTTATGGGTAACTTCCGCATTGTTCCTTATTCTAAGAAATCTTATAGCAATAACTAACTGCAAGAAATGATGAAAACGAAACAATATTTTAAATATAGCCGGTTATTCTTTCTCCTGCTTGTTATAGGTACAGGACTGATGTCGTGTGAGGATGAGGATAAATATGGCAAAACCGCTACGGATTCGGCAAAGGCTGTAATAGAGAGTGTCCGTGTAATGGAAAACGAAGAGTGGACTCCGATTGTACAAGTACGCATAGGTACCGCCGTCCGGATAGAGGGAAATAATTTGGAGAATGTATCGGCAGTCTATTTTAACGGATATGAAGTTGTAGCCGATGATTTTACTAACTTCGGTAAGACTTATATTGAGGCTACGGTACCGGAGGAAACTCCTATCGGTCATCAGGTTGCGGATGAGGCCGTGAAAAATACCGTCCGGGTCGTTACGGATATAAATGAATTTACGTCGGCGTTGAATATTATCAGCAAGTCGTTGAATATAAGCGGTATTGCATTGTACAATAGCGAAGAGGCAACTGTGCCGGGCGCTACTACAGTCTCAGAGGCAGAGTTGGGAAGCAAGATTCAGATTCAAGGCGCGGGACTTGATTTTGTAACGGCCGTTTATTTTAATGGTAAGCAGACTGAGGAGAAGTTTATCTCGCAATCTGCGGGCGGCATAACGTTGCATATTCCGAATGATACTCCGTTGGGAACTAATGTGGAAGCAGACGCAGACCAAAATACGATTACCGTAGAAACAGAGTTCGGAGAGAAATTTATTTACTCGTTTGTGATTAAGGGGAATCCGCCGACATTGGCAGAAGTACGTTCGGCCGACGGGACAGAGGTGATTACTACGACAACTACTTTTGGAGGAGAAATCCTGCGTTTAGTAGGTACTCATTTGGAGACTGTTATGAAAGTATATTGTAATGGGGTAGAGATGACGGAGTTTACTGCTGAGGCTGAAACAATAGTACTGACACTGCCTGCCGATTTACCCGTTGGTTCAGCAGTGAAAGATGAGAGTGTAAAGAATACGATTCGAGTTGTATCGGATTTTGGAGAGGCTGTTCTTAATTTGGAATTCAGAGGTCCTGCTCCGATAGTAGATAGGGTTTCGCATACATTGGCAAAAGCAGGTGAGCGAATCCGTATTTATGGTCATAATTTTGCAAATGTGACGAAAGTGGTATTCCCCGGTGATGTCAGTGTGACAACTAAAGGAACAGGAGAGGAACCGGAAACGGGTACATTCATTATTAATGAAGCGGGCACAACGATTGATGTAATAGTTCCGGATGGGGGCGATGTACTGCCCGGAGCACTGTATGTGGAAGCTGAGGCTGATAACGGTGGGTATTCCTATTCTTATATGAATTGTAAGGATAATATCTTTATTTCAAGTTTTAGTAGTAAAAATGATGCTTATAAGAATGGTGGTACTGATGATATTTCAACTACCAATGCAGAAATACCAAGTAATGAGGATTTATTTTGGTGTACAAAGCCTTTAAATATTAGAACTTTTGGAAATTTTGGAAATGGTGTGCAACATCATGGTGTCTCTTTTGATGCGACTTCAAATGGAGAGGGGAGCTTAGGAAGCCGTCAAGAGTTATCTTTCGTCTTTAATCCTTCTATCATGCTGGAAAAAGTATCAGCCAATGTTACAAGTTGTGATAATCTTGCTATTCAATTTGATTGTTATCTGAGTAATGAACAAAGTAATAAATGGCAGACAGGCGCTATAAGATGGAATTTAGGTTTAGGAGGAAATGAGGTTACCTTTACACCTTGGCATCCCGAATATGAAGATGTATATAAAGAAGTAGATATGAGTTTCTCTGAAGGTTGGAAGACGTTGACTTTCCCTTTAAAAGAGTTTGCTAATGCAGGTGGTAAAGACGTATCTGATATAATGACTAAAGTAACAGGCAAGAATGGCTCTTTCATGTTTGTCTTTGGAAATTTTGATTATCCGGCAGGTTCCGGTAAGAACCGTAGCAGAGGAGAGGCAGTAACTAACCAACTTTTCTATTTCGGTAACTTCCGTATCGTTCCATATACCAAACCAGTAGAATAACAACCCGTATGCGTAAAACAATATACTTGACATATTTATTATCAGTTTTTTCATTACTTCCCTCTTACGGGGGAAGCAATGAAAAGATTACAGTATCGGGAGAAATCTCCTCTGTTGAAGTACATTCCGCTGCACCCCTTATCATTGATACAGATACCGAATATCAGAAAGTAATCGGTTTTGGCGGCATGAATACCAAATGGCAGGCTTCCACTTTATCCGACAATGAAATAACCACTCTTTATGGTAATGGAGAGGGGCAGCTCGGGTATAACGTATTGCGAGTGCGTATCTCCCCGAATGGTGAAAGAGACTGGAAACAGATTGTCGGTACGGTGAGAAAAGCTAAATCATTGGGGGCTACCATTTTGGCTACTCCTTGGACACCACCTGTCGGTTTGAAAAACAATCATAGTATTGTGCAAGGCGAGTTGGGCGATACCGACGGATATGCGGCGTATTTGAAAAGTTTTGTCCGTTATATGCAGAATAATGGCGCGGATATAGATGTACTCTCCATTCAAAACGAACCGGATATCGATGTCAAGTACGAGAGCTGTCAATGGTCTCCGGTTCAGATATATGACTTTGTGAAAAAGTACGGCGCCGAACTGCGTGCTACCGGGGTCAAGCTGATGGCTTCCGAACATTCCAAGTTCAACCACGATTTCACCGATCCGCTTTTACAGGATGCGCAAGTTGCCGCAAATGTGGATTGCATCGGCGGACATATTTACGGTGGAGGATTGGTGAGCTATGATTTGGTTGCTCAGAAAGGCAAGGAATACTGGATGACGGAACATTATCTGAACAAGGCCTGGAAAGACAAAGTACTGACGAGCCCTGAAGCGTTGCGTACGGAGAACATGGCCTTCGCCGAAGAACTGAACAACTGCATGAATCTGGGCTTCAACGTCTATATCTGGTGGTATTTGCGACGTTTTTATAGCATGTTGGGCGATGGTGACGGTGGTTCGGTTCGTAGTGAAGTGACTACACGGGGATACTTCCTGTCGCATTTTGCCAAATATGCTACCGGACGGATACGGGTAAAGGCAACTTTACCGGAAGGCGCTCCTTCTGGAATCTCTGCGACCGCTTATAAAAACGCCGAAGGAGATATATCCGTCATATTGGTAAACTCGTCGGCCAACGTAATGCGGGGTCTGAAAATAGCGCTGCCGTTTAAAGCTGCGAAAGCGGTCAAAGTGGTTACGACATCCGGAACAACGCCTGCCGAAACAGTAAAGAAAATGGCTCAATCAAAAGTGAAACTGGCTGGTGGAGTAGATGTGGACGCATATAGCGTGGTGACTTTACTGATAAAAAAGCCGTGAAAAGAAATATAAATGTCTAACTAAATAACAATTGTATGTATATGAAAAAAGTTATCTTTCTATTGATTTGTATGTGTATGGCGTTTGCCGTGCAAGCGAAACAGGAACCGGTGAAAATCTTCCCCCGCAGTTATGGATATTATACCAAAGGCAATGCGGAGACTCAAACGATTACTTATGACAAAGGTTATGGTAAATTCGGATGGAAGAACAAAGGATTTAAAGCTGATTTATCGGCCTATACTTACATCGTTCTTGAGATAGAACCCACCGATTCCCGTGTTGAACTCCATATCATCTATGATAATGAGGGTGAGGAAGAGGATGTAAAGCTCGGACAGATAAATATGGGAAAAAACAAGCTGAAAGCGGAGTTTGACGGCATGCGTAAGATTAAAGCCGTTTATCTGTCAAAATCCAAAGCGGGAACAGTTAAAGTAATAGACTTCCATTATACGGATTAACGTCGGCTTGGGATAAAGAATCCGTCCCCTAAGATGAAAAAAATCATCCTGTGAGAGGAAATAAATCGTCTCACAGGATGATTTTTTTCATTTCACGGGATGAATAATTCCGTCTCGCGAGATGAAAATAACAGGTTAAGGGCTTCCCTTATTCCGGAGATTATCCTTGTACCGGTATCTTGTCTATTCTCCGTTGGTGACGTCCGCCCTCAAACGCGGTGTTGAAGAATTCGGTCATAATCATATCCGCCTCTTCCGTGCCGATGAAACGACCCGGCATGACAAGGACGTTGGCATCATTATGCTGGCGTGCCAGATGAGCGATTTCCGCAGTCCAGCAAAGGGCGGCACGAACGCCTTGATGTTTGTTGAGTGTCATGTTGATGCCGTTTCCGCTACCGCAGATGGCAATTCCCGGATAACATTCGCCTGCCTCGACAGCTTGTGCCAGTTGGTGGGCGAAGTCGGGATAATCGCAACTCTCGGCGGAGTAGGTTCCGTAATCTTTGTAAGGCCAGCCTTTTACTTCCAGCCAACCGCGAACGTACTCTTTCAGTTCAAATCCGGCGTGGTCGGAACAAAGTCCAATAGTTTTCATATAAAAATAAAGTGATAGAGTGATAAGTGATAAAACGGCAGGTGACAGTTCCATCGTTTTATCACCTTACCGTTTTATCGCCTGTTTATTAAATCATTGCTTTTACCTGCTTGTATACGTTCTCTGCCGTAAAGCCCAGCTTTTCGTCCAATACTTTGTAAGGAGCGGAGAAACCGAACGATTCCAGTCCCCAAACCTTACCGTGGGCACCTACCAAGCCTTCCAGCGTAACGGGCAGGCCGGCGGTCAGACCGAATACTTTTGCGTCTGCCGGAATAATGCTTTCCTGATAGCCCGGAGCCTGACTGCGGAACAGTCCTTCGGACGGAGCGGATACGATACGCAGTTTGATACCGTCTTTACGCAGCAGTTCCGCACCTGCCACCAGCGTAGCCACTTCGGAACCTGAAGCGACGAGGGTGATGTCCGGATTCTCGTCCGAGCCTGCTACGATGTAAGCGCCTTTGGCCGCCTGACTGTAATCGTTGCCTGCGGGCAGGTTGACGATGTTCTGGCGGGAGAATATCAAAGCTGTCGGAGTAGACATATTATCCATTGCGAGTTTCCATGCTACGGTTGTTTCTTCCGCATCGGCGGGACGAAGTACCAACATAGAGTTATGTCCCTTGTGGTTCTTCAGTTTTTCCATCAGGCGGATTTGGGCTTCCTGTTCTACCGGTTCGTGAGTAGGACCGTCTTCTCCTACGCGGAATGCGTCGTGTGTCCAGATGAATTTTACGGGAATTTCCATCAGGGCAGCCATACGTACGGCAGGCTTCATATAGTCGGAGAATACGAAGAACGTTCCGCAAGCGGGGATGATACCGCCGTGCAGCGCCATACCGATACAGCAGCATGCCATTGTCAGTTCCGATACGCCTGCCTGGAAGAATGCGCCGCTGAAATCGCCTTTCTTGAAGGCGTGAGTCTTTTTCAAGAAACCGTCGGTCTTGTCGGAGTTGGACAAGTCGGCGGAAGCGACAACCATGTTCTCTACCTGAGTGGCAAGAGCGCTGAGCACGGTGGCCGATGCGGCACGCGTAGCCACGTTGGCTTTCTGCTCGATAGCAGCCCAGTTCACTTCGGGAGCCTTGCCGGAGAAGAACAGTTCCAGTTTGGCCGCCTTTTCAGGATTGGCTTTTGCCCATGCGGCTTTGACTGCATATTTCTCTGCCATGATGCTCTTCAATTCGGCAGCGCGTTTAGCGTAAAGTTCGGCCACTTCCGGGAAGACTGTGAACGGATTTTCCGGGTTACCACCCAGATTCTTGATTGTGTTTACGTAAGCGTCACCGCCCAAAGGAGCGCCGTGGGTAGCGCAGTTGGCTTCATAGCTGCTGCCGTCCGCCTTGCGCGCGCCTTTACCCATAACGGTATGGCCGATAATCAGTGTAGGACGCTCTGCCTCAGCCTTAGCCTCGTTGAGTGCACCGCGGATGGCATCTGCGTCGTTACCGTCGATTTTGATGACTTTCCAGCCCCATGCCTCGTATTTCTTGGCGGTATCTTCGATGGTTACATCTTTCGTTTCGGTGGAAAGCTGGATGTCGTTGGCGTCATAGAACATGATGAGGTTGTCCAGACCCAGCGCACCGGCAATACGGCCTGCGCCCTGTGAAATTTCTTCCTGAATACCACCGTCGGAGATATATGCGTAAATAGTCTGGTTCATTACTTCTTCAAAACGAGCCTTCATGAACTTGGCGGCGATGGCTGCTCCGACGGCAAAGGTGTGTCCTTGTCCCAACGGGCCGGAGGTGTTTTCAATGCCGCGCATGATGTCGCGTTCGGGATGTCCCGGAGTGGGACTGCCCCATTGACGGAACTCTTTCAGCTCATCCAGCGTGAACTTGCCTGTCAGCGCCAATGTGGAATAAAGCATCGGTGACATGTGTCCCGGGTCAAGGAAGAAGCGGTCGCGACCTTCCCAGGCGGGATTCTCAGGATCGTATACTAAGAACTCGGAGAAGAGTACATTCACAAAGTCGGCACCACCCATAGCGCCACCGGGATGTCCGGAGTTGGCTTTTTCGACCATAGAAGCAGCAAGGATACGGATGTTGTCCGCTGCAAGGTTCATAAGTTTCTTGTCGTTCATATTATTAAAATAATTATAATTTGAATACTCTTTAAGCGGGTTGATTTCTTGCTTGTTAATTTTAACAGGACAAAGATAACTCTTTATGTCTAATCCGCAACATAGAAAGTCGCTCTTTTTTCTTGTACCCGTCACCCGCTTCTTGTTTTAATTACAATAAGTCTTTGCGGTTGATTTACTGTAACTCAAGGGTAACAACCGATTGGGCGGGGAGTTTTATTTTCAGAACTTCTTTATTGATTTTTATCTCTTTGAGAGGTACTGATTTCACTTTGCCGGGGTTTTAAAAGGAATTAAGGCCTGTTATCCGTAAGGAAGTAATAATTTTTCTTACGGCCTTTCGGGCTTGTGCTCCCGGCGGATGTACAATAACTTTCCGCTTGTTATTTACATCAACGTTTTATTGTTAAAATGTGGGGTACGCTCTTTGGAAACTGTTGCACTGCATAAAAAAGGGCGTATAGTGGTAAAGTAGCAGGATGGATGCAAGCGACAAAAATAGGGTGATACTGTGGAAAACCACTTTATCACCCTATCGCTTTATCGTTTTTTGATTTGTTTATTCTAATCTGCGTGCACCGTCGCTGATTACGACATCGTAAACCTTCGGGCTTCTGTTGAATTTCTTCTTGAATTCCTCTTTGGCTCTTTCGATAAAGGTGCTGTACAGTTCTTCTTTAACGAGGTTGATGGTGCAACCGCCGAAGCCGCCGCCCATAACACGCGAACCGGTTACGCCGCAATCAAAAGCAAGGTCATTCAGGAAGTCGAGTTCTTCGCAGCTTACTTCATACAGCTTACTCATGCCATGATGTGTTTCGTACATCTTCTGGCCTACCGTTTCGTAATCGCCTTTTTCCAAAGCATCGCAAACATCGAGCACGCGTTGGATTTCTTCAATCACGTATTCTGCGCGCATAAAGTCTTCCGCGCTGATTTCGGCTTTGGCTTCTTCGAGCATTTCCATGTTGCAGTCACGCAGGAATTCCACATGCGGGTGTCTTTTCTGGATAGCGGCGACGGCAGCCTCGCAGCTTTGGCGACGCTTATTGTATGCGGACGAAGCAAGTTCGTGTTTTACTACGGAGTCTACCAGTACCAAGCGGTAGCCTTTCGGCTCGAACGGGAAGTACTGATATTCCAGCGAGCGGCAATCCAGACGGATAAGGCTGCCTTTTTTACCGAATACGGAAGCAAACTGGTCCATGATGCCACAGTTAACGCCGCAGTAGTTGTGTTCCGTAGCCTGACCTATTTTAGCCAATTCGAATTTGTCGATTTTATTGTCGCCGAACAGGTCGTTCAATGCATAAGCATAAGTACTTTCCAATGCAGCAGAAGAGGACATACCTGCACCCAAAGGCACATCGCCTGCGAAAGCGGTATTGAATCCTTTCACTTCTACACCGCGTTTAATCATTTCGCGGCATACACCGAAAATATATCTTGCCCAGCTGGCGCGGGGAGCGTCTTCTTCGTTCAGACCGAATTCCACATAATCTTTCAAATCGATGGAATAAGCTTTGACTGTGTTTGTGCCATTGGGTTTCACTTCTGCAATCATACCTTTGTCGATTGCTCCGGGGAATACAAAACCACCGTTATAGTCGGTATGCTCACCGATTAAGTTGATGCGACCCGGAGAAGCATAAACAGCTCCTGTTGTTCCGTCAAAATGCTTGATGAAACGGCTTCTTACGTATTCTATATCCATGATATTGTTTTTTAAGGTGAATAAATCTAATTACCTGTATTTATCTATCAATCAACTTTAATATCCTTGTTTACGTTCTTGCAACCTATCAGTGCATAATAAAGCAGATAGGCGAGGGCCACTACAATCAGCCAATAACTTGTGAGGTAGCCGATTCCGTCATTCCAGTCAACAATGGCGTTTTGCAATAGAGGCAGGATACCACCGCCGCAAACAAGAACCATGAAGATTCCGGAAGCTTTTTCCGTATATTTACCTAATCCTTCTACGGCAAGGTTGAAGATTCCACCCCACATGATGGATGTACAAAGTCCGACTAACGCAAGGAACATCGCATTGACAGGCACATGTACGAGTCCGAACATTCCTTCGGAACTGTTCTTGAATACCGGCATATTTACCATTGAGTCTGTTGGCGCGAACATGGCGGAGATAACCAGGATAATTCCTATGGCAGAAGCCGTTCCCAACATCGCTTTGGCTGAAATCTTGCTACCGATACTTGCGCCGATAAGACGGCCTACCAACATCAGCAACCAGTATGTAGCGGTAACGGAACCTGCAATGGCTTCTGCTCCTGCTCCATTTACACCCAACACATCCAAATCCGGATTTTGTAACCATTTGTTCAATACGTTGGGTACTCCCACCTCTATTCCCACATAAACAAAGATACCGATGGCGCCGAATATGAAGTGGCGGAATGACAGAGGTCCGTATTGAGAATGAGTGGAATCGGTTTTTACCTCTGCTTTTTCTTTTTCAGGTATGGTGGAGAAGAAGATAACGATGAATGCGAATGCGAATATAGCCAAAGCTGCGTACATCAGAGGGAATACGTCGCTGATTTTGGCATTGGTAATGGAAGGTATCAGAATACCGGTCAGGATGATTACGGAAGTTCCTGCCAATGAGTTGAATGAGCCGCCGAGCTGGATAAGCTGGTTGCCTTTGTTTCCACCGCCGCCAAGGGAGTTAAGCATAGGGTTTACTACCGTATTGAGCAAACACATGGAAAAACCTGCAATGAATGCCCCCAACAAGTAAATACCGAAGCTGCCGGCCACACCGGAGAGCGTCTGGATACCTACTCCTACGAATCCTATCGTAATGGCAATGAGAGCCGTTTTCTTATATCCCATTTTTTGCAGCATATTGCCTGCCGGATATCCCATTACAGCATAGGCGATGAAGTTGGCAAATACGCCGAGAGTGCCCATCCAGTTGGGTACGCCAAATTGAAATTTCAAAATGTCACCCATTGGTGAAGCCAGGTTTGTTACGAATGAAATCATACCAAACAAGAAAATCATTACGATGATGGCAACGATGTTCCCGTTCTGTTTTTGTTGTGTCATGGTTTTGAAAAATTTATAAGTTTATAATTAGGTTAGTTATTTCATTGATGCGCTATTCTTGTACACCGAATTTATAGATGGTAATTTGCTGATATTCGTCTCCGGGAAGCAATACTGCCGATGGGAAATGCGCCTTGTTGGGAGTATCGGGGAAACATTGCGCTTCAAAGCACACGGCGCTTCTTGCGGGGAAAGTTGCTCCATGAGCGCCTGCAAATCCACTCAGCCAGTTTCCTGTATAGAGCTGCACGCCGTTTTCTGTGGTATACACTTCCATCGTACGTCCGCTTACGGGCTCTGTGCAAGTGGCGGCGAGGCTTAATTCACCGCTTTCCGTTTTATTCAATACATAGCAATGGTCATATCCGGCTCCGTTTACCAATTGTTGGAATTTATCATCGATACGCTCGCCGATGGCGTGAGGAGTACGGAAATCCATAGGAGTACCTTCCACTTTCAGAATCTCTCCGGTGGGAATGGACACTTCATCGATAGGAACGTAAAAATCGGCGTTGATAGTGAGGATGTTATTCAGAACGGTAGGCGAGGGATTGGAAATACCTGCGAGGTTGAAGAAACCGTGATTGGTTAAATTAACAACAGTAGCTTTATCGGTTGTAGCCCGGTATTCTATAACCAGGGCGTTTGTCTCATCTTCCAGACGATAGGTCATTTCTACTTCCAAAGTTCCGGGAAAGCCCTCTTCGCCGTCGGCGGATGTGTAATTGAAAATGACGGTCGATTCATTGGGCTGAACCGCATCCCATACACGGGCGTGAAAGCCGGTTGGTCCGCCGTGCAGTGAATTGGGGCCGTTGTTAACGGTCAATTGATGCTCCTCGCCGTATAAAGTGAATTTTCCATTGGCAATTCGGTTACCGTAACGGCCTACCGTGGTACTTAAGAAAGGTTCGGGACTGTTGATTACATGCTCTATACTGTCATGGCCTAAAATAACATTGGCATATTTTCCGTTTTTGTCGGGCACCATAATCGAAAGAATTGCACAACCGTAGTTGGTTACCGCCACTTCCATGCCCAAAGCGTTTTTGAGGATATATAAATCTGTTTTCTTGCTGTTTATATTCTTCTGAAAGTTTTTTCTGTCCAAACCGGACAAATTACTTTCTGTTGGAGCAGTGTCTATCATATTCATGGTATTATTTAATTTTCTTGCAAATAAAGAGAAATTCTTTTGTTCCCCCAAGTAATTGAGAAGAAATGTAGAGAACATTTTATGAAAGTTTAGCGTTTAACAATTAGAATACAAATTGATATTTTTTGTATGTTTGTCGCGTTAATCTGAAAAAGTATTGTAACAGTATTGAATTGTACTAATTAAAAACAACGAATGTATCCTCTAAAATTTGAGCCTATCCTGAAACAGACACTTTGGGGTGGCGACAAGATTATCCCATTCAAACACTTGGATGAAACTCTGCCGAATGTAGGCGAGAGTTGGGAAGTTTCAGCGGTAGAAGGTAGTGAATCGGTAGTAGCCAATGGTGCGGACAAAGGGTATACTTTGCCCGAAATGGTTCGTAAATATAAAGACGAGTTGGTGGGTGAAGCAAACTATGCGCGGTTTGGAAGTAAATTCCCGCTATTGATAAAATTTATTGATGCCAAATTGGATTTATCCATTCAGGTGCATCCGGGCGACGAACTTGCCAAGAAGCGTCATAACAGTTTCGGTAAAAACGAGATGTGGTATGTGATTGCCGCGGACAAAGGCGCGAAACTGATTTCCGGCTTTTCCGAGGAGATAACTCCGAAGGAGTATAAAGACAGAGTGCACAACGGAACGTTTGCCGAAGTACTTCAGACTTGCACAATAGAACCGGGGGATGTGTTTTATGTACCTGCCGGTCGCGTACATGGTATCGGAGCCGGAGCATTTGTTGCGGAAATTCAACAGACTTCCGATATAACTTATCGCATCTTCGATTACAATCGCAAAGATAAGGATGGTAAATCCCGTGACTTGCATACCAGCCAGGCGATGGATGCCATTAATTTTTCCGATGTGCAAGACGATTTCCGTACGGAATACGAGCGTATCCAGAATGAGCCCGTTGAAATGGTAGCAAGTCCTTACTTCACTACTTCCGTGTATGATATGACGGAAGAAATCACTTGTGACTATTCGGAACTGGACTCATTCGTTATCTTTATTTGCGTGGAAGGCTCTTGCCGTCTGACGGATGACAATCAGAACGAAATAACTCTGCGTGCGGGGGAAACGGTGCTTTTGCCTGCTGCTGTTCAGGAAGTAACAATCGTGCCGGAAGGCGGGAGAGTGAAACTGCTTGAGACTTACGTGTAAGAGTTGATAGTATTGCTGCGATGAAGTTAACTGTGTGCCATGCAGTTAGTTAACATCGTAGTTGCAATGAAGTTAACATCATGCGGCCAATGATGTTAACTTCATTTTTTTTGCTGTTTTTTCTTTAATTTCCGGATATTAATTCCCTGTCTTTTTCTTCTCTTTGACTAATGCGGCGATGAGGTATTTCCCCTTGGCTACGATTTCACTCCAGCGCGTGTTGTGTATCACTTGCCATACGTAACCTTTCAGCCTTCCATAGTCGGACAGGCGCAAAATGGCATTCACTTCTTCGTTTTTTGTGATTTTCATTTGCCGTAGGGTGAATATCAATCCGTCATAATTATGCGTTTGCTTGTTGTAGGCATATCCCGGTACAGGCAGAAGAGAATGCTCGTCGGAACTCCCTTCTTCTGTTTCTGCTTTTATTTGCTTTACTTTACTTTGTTCGGAAATGTCTGCATTTTGGGATGAAATGTTTACAGGCTGCATACAATATTCTTTGTTTGGTATACTGTTTTCTTCATCCTGTATGCAGCTTTCCAATAAATAGGGTAGGGTGTTTAAGTCCCTTTTTCTTCGTTTGGTAGCTTCCAGCCATACCTTTTGGATGGTGGCGGACGTCAGCACGTATTGTTCTTCGTAATACTTACGGTCAAAAAATCCTTTGTCTATGAGGATACAGATTATTTTTTCCATGTTTGTTTCTTCAATGCCTGTTTTATGGGCAAAGAGCGTGCATTGCTCTTTGTCCCACAACAGATAATAGCCTTTTTCTTTGTACATCTTGCACAATAGTTTTATTACGGCGGTAATTCCTGCCAGTCCGCATTTGGCTTCTACGAGTTCTATCGGTGCGTCATCAAAGAAATTCACATTCAATGGGAAATACATGATTCCCCCATAATTCATTGCCATAGTTTGTCTTAATTTTTGAGTGATTAATAATCAACATACGGGGCTCCATTCAAGGAAATTCTCAAGTTGGAAAGTTCTCCATGCTTGTTGTTCGATATCCCAATATGCAATGGTAGTTGTAACTCTTGCGATGTCATAGTCTTGTCTGAACATGTTTTTGTAGGGAAGCAGTGTTGCCCTGACGAGTCTGAATGTTCCGTCCTGCCTATGATAGGCAATGAGCGCATGTCCGTATTGCATGTGGTCTATGAGACTTTCAATACGTTTTGCCATCCATGTGGCGCAGTTTTCCGTGTAATTCTTTTCCAGCATGATACGGATTTTCCATAGATTGCGAATGGCTTCGTGAAGTGAAGCGGGCTTTTTTCGGTTCATCATCATTTAATTTTGTAGATTTAAAAAACAGGTAATATTCAGTGGGGTTCAAGTAGTGGAAAAAAGAAAGATGCTGCTTCTCTTGAGGAAGAAACAGCATCCTTGCAGTGTGGCTTAATCCTTACTAATAGTTGGCAAAGGTAGAGCCTTTCCTGATAGGTTGTTCATCATTAATTACGGGCGTTTTTTTACTTATTTCTTGTTCTGTTTTCCTCTGGGATTTGCGTAGTTCATATCCTTTAGCAAATCGGTAAGTTCACCTCTGATAGTATTGGTTGCTATGGGTTTATTACTCTTGGTTAAGAATAGTTTTTTCTCAAAAAGGAACTTTGCTAAAGTGGTTATTCCGGCTGTGGGAGCCACTTCCAAATATTCTTTCAGATACATTTCCAGAAAGGCTTTTTCAATGATTTCCCGATGTTCTTTTATACCTGTGATGGGAGCACCGGGCTTGGCTCCCCGCTTTTTCTTAATGCCTTGATTTATTGTTGATTTACTAAGTGCTTTACTTTCACTTTTGTTTTTTTTAGTTTGTTCTTCTCTATAACTTTTTTCATCGTCTTCTTTGTTTTATGCCCTATGATAATTAATGATGAAAAAATAATCGATGCCGAAAGTAGTTTTTATCGGTGATATACACAAACAAATTGAGTTATGTATTTTCTTTGGTAGAGGCGTGCGGAGAGGTAATAGGTTGGTAATTAATTGACTATACCTGGAAGGGGGAAGTGTTTTTTAGACGTTCGTTTATTGTGCACAAAGATACAACCTATTTCTCAAACGGGCAAAATGTTTAATAAGAATATTTCCAAACAGGAGCTCTTATTTAGATAAATATCTTTAAACCAGTTCATTATCTACACTTAAAAAGACCCCATTATTACTTTATTATTTATATAAATAATGCTTTAAAAAATCCCCCTAAAAAGAGTGTCTTTTAAACGAACGTCTAAAAGATGCTTTTTCTTTTTAGACTATTCGTTTTCAGCTTTTTGTAAGCTAATAACTAACATAACTGTTTTTCTACTTCTTTTTCCGTGATGGTAGGAAGTTCTAAAACAATATGGATGCTAACTAAACTATTGGAAATAACTGCATTACATGACTTGACCGGTAGGTGCTACGCTACTCCGGTGTCCCTAAAGAACACCCTTTTCACAAGGCTTCATGTTATTCCCAATCTTGCGATTATCACAGATTAATGCCCCGTTTATCAGCAAATAAATCATCCGAGATACAATGTAAACCCGGTAGACAATTATCTACTGAAAATGACGTAGATAAATGTTGGTTTGCGATTCGTGTTTCTTATAGCCGCGAATTAGCGTTGAAAGCAATTCTGGATGCCGAGAATATTGAGAACTTCATTCCGATGCGCTATGAATACATCATGAAATCGGGGAAACGCGTCCGTAAACTGCTTCCGGCTATTCACAATCTCGTTTTTGTTTACTCCATCCGTAAGCGTATAGATGCTTTGAAAGATAGACTCGAACCGTCTATGCCTATACGTTTTATAATGAATCGTGAGCATTGCCGTCCGGTTGTAATTCCCGAGGCGCAAATGCGTAGTTTTATTCTGGTGGCAGGCAATTGTGACGAAGCGGTTCTTTATGTAGAGCCGGCCGAATTGCATTTGGTTAAGGGGCAGAAAGTACGTATTACCGGTGGTGTCTTTGAGGGAGTAATCGGCGAGTTTGTCCGTATTCGCCATGACCGTCGTGTAGTAGTTAATATCGAGGGTGTCATGGCTGTAGCTACTACCTTTATTCCGCCTTCTCTGGTAGAGCCCATAAAAGAGTAATTCTCTTTTTTTTAAGTATTATAATTCACAAATCATAATTCACAAATCAATGGATTCATTATTTTCCTTAGCCCATCGTCTTCTCACTTATGGGCTTGACGGGAGCCCTATTTATGTAGACGAATTTACACGTTTGAACCGTGAAGTTTACGAGCAGGCACTGGAGCTTTATGGCACTCGCGGCAAGACTGTAGAGTCTGAAGCTGAGCTTTGCCTCGGTCTTTTAGCTGCTTTTGCCGCTACCATTTATGATAATGGTCATAAGCAGCAATACATTCAGCAGGTATTGGACCGTAGTTGGGAAGTTCTTCCTAAACTGCCTGCATCTTTGCTCAAAGTTCAACTTCTTGTCTATTGTTATAGCGAAGTTTATGATGAAGAACTGGCCAGGCAAGCTCATGACATTATTGCCACTTGGAATAAGGCGGATTTGACTTTGGATCAAGTGGATATAATAGAAGAGCTAAAGAGCTTTGAAGAAAACCAATATCCCTATGAAGTGATAGAATAATTTCACTCATCAACCTAAACTATTCGACTATCTAAACTAAGACTTTTTAATTTTATGGAACCAATTGAGAAAGATGACCATTTTATCCCCGACGGAATGAATGCTTTCGAGCGCAATGTGAAGCGTATAGGTGATTGTTTTCTCGCCCTTGGCGCGCTTATTGTTTTTTCTCCTCTATTTTTGATTTGCTATATTGCTGTGAAACGTGAAGATGGTGGTCCTGCCATTTTCAAGCAGGAGCGTATCGGCAGATTCGGTCGCCCCTTTAATATCTATAAGTTCCGCAGCATGAAGTTGGACGCGGAGAAGTATGGCCCTGCCCTCTATGCCGGTGCTGAAGACCCTCGTATGACGAAAGTCGGCAGGTTTCTTCGTGACCATCATCTGGACGAACTTCCCCAGCTTTGGAATGTATTCTGCGGTGATATGGCCTTTATCGGCCCCCGTCCCGAACGTAAGTTCTTTATAGACCAGATTATGGAGGTAGATCCCCGTTATCGTTATTTATTCCAGATTCGTCCGGGAGTCACTTCGTATGCTACACTTTACAATGGCTATACTGATACTCTGGAGAAGATGCTCCGTCGTCTGCGTTATGATTTGTTCTATTTGGAACATCGCTCCTGGGGCTTTGATACCAAGATACTTTTTATGACGTTTATGAATATTGCTTTCGGAAAGAAATTTTAATTTAGAAAACTATTTATTGACATATGAGTAGAAAAGATGAACTTAAACAACAAATCTTGGCTTTAACCAAGGAATATTATGCAGAAATTCATGGACGAGAGAAATCTTTTGAACCAGGTAAGACTTTTGTGAATTATGGTGGTCGTTATTATGACCATGCCGAGTTAGTAAACTTGGTAGATTCTTCCCTTGACTTTTGGTTGACAGCCGGCCCATGGGCGCATAAGTTTGAGAAACGCTTTGCATCGTGGCTGGGAGTAAACTATTGTTCTTTGACAAATTCAGGTTCTTCCGCTAATCTGTTGGCTTTTTCAGCATTGACTTCACCTTTGTTAGGGGAGCGGCAAATCAAACGTGGGGATGAAGTAATTACAGTAGCGTGCGGTTTCCCTACTACTGTCACTCCCTGTATTCAGTATGGCGCTGTTCCGGTATTCGTAGATGTTACAGTTCCCGAATATAATATTGATGTGACGCAGTTGGAAGCCGCTTACTCAGGCAAGACAAAAGCAGTGATGATTGCGCATTCTTTGGGTAATCCTTTTAATTTGGAGGCAGTAAAGGCTTTTTGTGACAAGTATAATCTTTGGCTGATAGAGGACAATTGTGATGCCTTAGGCTCTACTTATACTATTGGTGGAGAAGAGAGAAAAACCGGAACTATAGGAGACATCGGAACGAGCAGTTTTTATCCCCCGCATCACATGACTATGGGAGAAGGCGGTGCTGTATACACGAATAATCCTCAGTTGCATAAGATTGTCAACTCATTTCGTGATTGGGGGCGTGACTGCTGGTGTGTAGGCGGTGTGGACAATACTTGTGGCTGTCGTTTCACCAAGCAATTCGGCGAACTTCCTTTGGGTTACGACCATAAATATGTTTATTCCCATTTCGGTTATAATCTGAAAGTAACTGATATGCAAGCTGCTATTGGGTGTGCACAGTTGGAGAAACTGGATGATATTGTGGAAATCCGTCGTAAGAACTTTTCTTACTTAAAACGAGGGCTTGAAGGGACGAGAGGACTGATACTTCCCGAAGCGCAAAAGAATTCCAATCCCAGTTGGTTCGGTTTTTTGATTTCCGTAAAGCCGGATGCAGGATTCACCCGTAATGAACTCTCTCAATACTTAGAGAGAAAGAAGATACAGACCCGTAATCTTTTTGCCGGCAATCTATTGAAACATCCGGCTTTTGATGGGATGCGCCGCTCGGGTGAAGGATTCCGTGTTGTCGGTAAGTTGGATGGTACGGATTTTATTATGAATAACACACTTTGGATAGGTGTCTATCCGGGTATGACGCATGAGATGCTTGATTATATGATAACCACTATCAAGGAGTTTGTGAGATGAAAGCTGTAATACTTGCCGGCGGTCTCGGCACACGTCTGAGTGAAGCCACCAATCTGATTCCCAAGCCAATGGTTGAGATTGGCGGGAAACCTATTCTTTGGCATATTATGAAGACATACAGCCACTATGGCATCAATGAATTTGTAATCTGTTGCGGTTATAAACAGTATGTCATTAAAGAATATTTTGCCAATTATTTCCGGCATAACAGTGACATGACTGTAGATTTGTCCAATAATACCACTACTATTCTTGATAATCATTCGGAGAACTGGAAAGTAACCATGGTAGATACAGGACTGAATACGCAGACAGGAGGCCGTATTAAGCGTATACAGAAATATATAGGTAATGACCGTTTTTTGCTGACGTATGGAGACGGCGTTACAGATTTGAACATTGCTGACACTATTGCCGTACATGAGCTATCGGGGGCTATCCTTTCATTGACTGCCTATAAACCGGGAGGTAAATTCGGTGCTTTGCAGATAGATTTGGATACCGATCAGGTGCTTTCTTTCCAAGAAAAACCGGATGGTGACCGTAATTGGATTAATGCCGGTTATTTTGTCTGTGAACCTGAAGTGTTCGATTATATTCCGGAACATGACGATACTATTATTTTTGAGCGTGCTCCTTTGGAATGTATTGCCAGTGATGGTAAAATGCATGCTTACCGTCATAAAGGGTTCTGGAAACCTATGGATACGCTTCGTGATAATATGGAGTTGAATGAGATGTGGGATAGGGAATGTGCTCCCTGGAAAGTTTGGTAACAAATTGAATAATAATATTTGAAATATTTGTATTCATGATAGACATTTTCAATGCTTTCTATCATGGGAAGCGTGTACTTGTCACCGGCCATACCGGTTTCAAAGGTAGTTGGCTTTCCATATGGCTGAATGAGCTGGGCGCTGAAATTATTGGTGTGGCCCAAGAACCTTTTTCCGAGCGTGATAACTTTGTACTTTCCGGTATCGGAAAGCGGATTAAAACAGATATTCGTGCCGATATTTGCGACGGCGAACGGATGAAAGCCATTTTCCGCGAATATCAGCCGGAGATTGTTTTCCATTTGGCTGCTCAGCCATTAGTGCGCCTTAGCTATGATATGCCGGTGGAAACTTACCGTACCAATGTTATGGGAACAATCAATATCCTTGAAGCTATCCGTGTCACGGACAGTGTGAAAGTGGGGGTAATGATTACCACCGACAAGTGCTACGAGAATAAAGAACAGATTTGGGGCTATCGCGAAAACGAGCCTATGGGTGGCTACGATCCTTACTCCAGCAGTAAAGGTGCCGCTGAAATAGCCATTGCTTCGTGGCGCAGAAGCTTCTTCAATCCCGAGGAGTACGAAAAGCACGGTAAGAGCATAGCCAGTGTCAGAGCTGGCAATGTGATAGGTGGCGGTGACTGGGCGCTGGATCGTATAATCCCGGACTGTATCCGGGCATTGGAAGTCGGTAAACCGATAGAAATCCGCAGCCCCCAATCCATCCGTCCGTGGCAGCACGTGCTCGAACCTTTGAGCGGTTATATGCTTCTTGCCGAGAAAATGTGGCATGCTCCAACTAAATACTGTGAAGGTTGGAACTTCGGGCCGAGAGTGGAGAGCATATCCACGGTGTGGGATGTGGCAACGAAAGTTATAGAACAATATGGCAGTGGTGAATTGAAAGATTTGTCCAATCTTGATGCGTTGCATGAGGCAAAATTGTTGATGCTGGACATCAGCAAGGCGAAATTTCGGTTGGGGTGGGAGCCGAGGATGGATATAGACCAAACAATGGCGTTGACAGTAGATTGGTACAAAAGATATCAAGAAGAAAATGTGTGTACTTTATGTATAGAACAAATCGGTAGATATGTCAATGAATAAAATAATAGAATCTGATATTAAGAATATATTATTATCTACTTTAATTGATTGGACGCGATTCAAAGATAAAACTGTTCTTATAACAGGAGCCAATGGAATGCTACCTGCTTATTTAGTTTTTACATTTTTGTATTTAAATAAGGTAAAAGGATGGGAGATTAAAGTGATAGCTCTGGTTCGGAATAAGGAAAAGGCTTATGAAAAATTTAAAGATTTTTTAGATGACAAACATCTGAAATTTTTAATACAAGATGTGTCAGAGCCAATATATATAAAGGAGGATGTTCATTTTGTTGTTCATGCTGCTAGTCAGGCAAGTCCTAAATATTATGGAATTGATCCCGTGGGGACAATAAATGCTAATGTTTTAGGAACTATAAATACTTTGCGATTAGCAAAAGAAAAAAACGTAGAGTCGTATCTCTTTTTTAGTACAGGTGATGTGTATGGTACTGTATCTCCCGAATTATTTCCTTTTAAGGAGAGTGATTATGGATATCTTGATTTATTGAATGTACGTAGTTGTTATGGTGAGAGTAAACGTATGGGAGAGAATTTATGTGTAGCATGGAATTATCAGTACCAAGTACCTGTTAAAATAATCCGGATATTTCATACGTATGGTCCTGGAATGCTTTTGAACGATCAACGAGTATTTGCGGATTTCTGTAAAAATATCATTAATAACGAAGATATAGTGTTAAGAAGTGACGGTCGTGCAGTCCGTTTATTTTGTTATATATCAGATGCCATTCAGGCCTATGTGAAAATTTTGTTAGATGGGAATGATGCTGAAGCATATAATATAGCCAATAATGAAGGAGAAATATCTATTTTAGGATTGGCTAATTTGCTTGTTAGTTTATACCCGGAAAAACATCTTCATGTAAAGAAAGAAATAATGGCTGATGATTTAGTAACAGTAAAAATGAAAAGTCCTTTGATGTGTGCAATTCCAGATTGTTCAAAAATAGAAAAGTTAGGTTGGAAACCTATTGTTTCTTTAAGAGAGGGTTTTAAGAGGACAATCGAATCTTTTATATGTTAACCGATAAATAATTATGATTAAAGTCAGTGATTTCATTTTTAAGCATCTGGTAGATGCTTATAAAATTCAGCATTGTTTTTTAGTGACGGGTGGGGGTGCCATGCACCTTAATGATTCAATAGGTCGCACATCAGGACTGACCTACATTTGCAATCATCATGAACAGGCTTCGGCTATCGCCGCCGAAGGCTATTATAGGGCAAGCGGTCGTTTATGTGTCACAAATGTCACGACAGGTCCTGGCGGAACTAATGCCGTAACGGGAGTTCTCGGACAGTGGCTCGATTCCATTCCTGCCTTGTATATATCCGGCCAGATAAAACAAAGTACCATGAAAGGCTCTTATCCGGAACTGTCTCTTCGTCAATTGGGAGACCAAGAAGCAGATATTGTCAGTATTGTAAAGCCTGTTACCAAATATGCTATTACCGTAACGAATGCTTTGGATATTAAATATGAACTTGATAAGGCAATGGCAATCGCCCTTTCGGGACGTCCCGGTCCCGTGTGGATTGATGTACCTTTGGATATTCAGGGGGCTATGATTGATGAAAGCCGACTGAAAGAGTTTGATCCGGCTGAATTGGTGGATACTGTAAATCATTTGTTGGTAGACCGACAAATAGAGGAGTTGATAGAGAAAATCCAAAAGGCGAAAAGCCCTGTTATATATGTTGGAAACGGTGTGCGGTTGGCTAATCGCACGGATGAATTTGTCTGTATGGCAGAAAAGTTACGGATACCTGTCGTTACAGCAATCAGCGGTTCGGATATTATCTGGCATGATCATCCGTTGTGTTTCGGTAAACCCGGCATTTGCGGTGACCGTATCGGTAATATCATGGTTCAGAATGCCGATCTGCTGATAATTCTGGGTACTCGTTTAAGTATCCGCCAAATAGGCTATGCCTACGAACTTTTAGCACCAAAAGCATACAAAGTTATGGTAGATATTGACCGTGCCGAACTGCAAAAGCCGACATTGGGAATTAATCTGCCTATTCATGCGGATTTGTCGGAATTCATCGATAAGCTATCCGTTCGATTGGAGAGCTCGACTTTACCTGATTTTTTCGGTTGGCGGCAATGGGGCAGAGAAATAGAGAGTGAACTTCCGTCCCTTTCCGATGATAATCCTTCCGTTCCGGGCTATGTTAGTTCTTATGTTTTTGCAGATGAATTGTTCAGACAGTTGAAGGATGGCGATGTGGTTGTAACGGGTAATGGTACTGCCTATACCTCTACCTATCAGGCGATGAAAGTAAAGAAAGGAGTCCGGGTTTTTGCCAATCAAGGATGTGCTGCTATGGGATATGATTTGCCTGCCGCCATCGGCGCATTGACAGCTAATCATCAAGGACGTACGATTCTGGTTACGGGCGACGGTAGCTTGCAAATGAATATTCAAGAACTTCAGACTCTTGTGACTTATAACATGCCGTTAAAAATATTCGTACTTGAGAATGAGGGGTACTTGGCTATTAAGACAACGCAGAAGTCGTTTTTCGGCGGATACTTTACAGGTAGTAACCCTGCAAGCGGTGTGGTCTGTCCGAATCTGGAAAAGATAGCAAACGCTTACGGTATACCATACGTGGGTATTAGTGAGGAAGGACAGGCATTGACGAATACTATTGTTGACGTATTGGATCATCCGGGTAGTATGATTTGTGAGATTCATATGCATCCTGAGCAGACCCTGTTTCCGAAATCAGCCTCTTTTATGGGAGAGGATGGCAAAATGACTTCTGCTCCATTGGAGAAGATGGCACCATTTATGCCGGATGACTTACAATCGAAATGTATATACTCTCCGAAAAAGGATTTATGAGTTTGATAAAAGCATTTGCTCTAAAATTAGGGATAGACAAATCCATTTTCTTTACCTCTCTTGCGAGAGTCATTCAGGCAGTAGGGGGTGTTGTTTCCATATTGTTTGTTGCCCGGTATTTGACGGGTATAGAACAGGGGTTTTATTACACTTTCGGGAGTCTTGTCGCTATTCAAATTTTTTTTGAATTAGGATTGAATGGTATTATAACTCAATATGTAGCTCACGAAACAGCGCATCTGCAATGGAAGACTTCTACAGAATTGACAGGTGAACATAAATATCTGTCCCGTTTGTCATCTTTACTCCATTTCTGTGTAAAGTGGTACTTGTGTTTTGCCGGGATACTATTGGTTACTTTAATAATTGTAGGATTTATTTTCTTTGGTAAATATGGAACAGATGGTGATGTGACGTGGAAGTTGCCTTGGATTTTACTTGCCATAGGCACTGCTTTAAATTTGCTGTTAGCTCCTGTTCTTGCTTTTATCGAAGGATTAGGGAAAGTAAAAGAAATAGCAAAAATACGTTTGTATCAGCAATGCAGTAGCATTTTAGTTGTATGGGGCGGTCTGATATTGGGCGCTAAATTGTATGTGTCCGGCATTAACTGGATTGTTGTAATATTATTGGTCACATCTATACTGTTTTTCAGTGATTTCAGAAAGTTGCTACTGAATATTTGGAATACCTCTTTAACGGAGAAAGTAAACTATCGTAAAGAGATATTTCCTTATCAATGGAAAATAGCGTTGAGCTGGATTAGCGGCTATTTTATATTTCAACTATTCAATCCTGTATTGTTTGCTACTGAGGGAGCAGTTGTTGCCGGACAAATGGGAATGACATTGGCGGCGTTGAATGGGATACAGTCATTATCTATTAGTTGGATGACTACAAAAGTGCCTTTGTATTCAGGTCTGATAGCGATGAAAGACTATCTGCAATTGGATACTATTTTTAATCGTACCTTGAAACAATCCGTTTTCATCAATGGAGTACTGCTTGTTTTAATGTTTATTATTATTTGGGCTATTCGGCATTGGCATAGTTTCATAGGAGGTATGGACTTAGGTAACCGCTTTTTACCTTTTGCGCCTATGGTGTTGATGATGATACCTTTATTTATAAATCAATTTATTAGTTCTTGGGCTACTTATTTGCGTTGCCATAAGCAAGAACCATTTTTGGGGAACTCTATTTGTGCCGGTATAGCTTGTTGCATTTCCACTGTGTTGTTAGGTAAGTGGTTTGGGGTATTGGGTGTGACAGCTGGATACTGTTTCATTACCATTGCTTTTATGCCTTGGGGATATTGGATTTATAAAACTAAGAAATATGAGTGGCATGGAAGATGAACAGCCATTATTGTCAATTTGCATTCCGACATATAATAGGGCGGAGTATTTAAAAGAAGCAATTTATAATATTGTAAATGATGATGCTTTTTGTGATAAATTAGAGATTGTTATATCAGATAATGCTTCTACTGATAATACTAAAGAAGTTGGAGAAGAATTTGCAAATAAGTATAGTAATATACATTATTATAGGAATATTGAAAATATAAAAGATCAAAATTTTATATTGGCATTACAAAGAGCTAAAGGGAAATATGTACGGTTGTTTAATGATACTTTGAGATTGAAAAATGGCATTTTAGGTCAATTTCTACATATAATATCTGTAAGTTCGGAGGATGAACCTCTATTTTTTTATCAGAATATATCTTTTCTTAATAGAAACGAAAGGAAAATATTGCATGATGTGTCTGATTTTATAACTGAGGCAAGTTTTTTTGTGACATGGATTGCTAATTTTGGTAATTGGAAAAAATGCATTGATGCTCTTCCTGATCCTAATAGATGTTCTCATTTGTTGTTGGCTCAAGTAGATTGGAGTTTAGGTATAGTAAGCAAGTACGGGGCTTCTGTGATTTATTTTGGTGATTTTTTTCAATCTATTGTACCTCGCAATAAAGGCGGATACAATCTTTTTAAAGTTTTTGTTGATAACTATTTAAAAATAATAAGAAGCTATAAGATTAAGAAAATAACGTTAGAAAGAGAAAAATATCGTCTTTATCGATACCATTTACTTTTTTGGCTTATTCTCCTTAAACGCAAAAAAAAGGGATATTCTTTTGAAAGTTCTAATATGTGGAGAATATTATTGAAAGAGTATTGGTGTTATCCGTATTTTTATTTAGGGATTTTATTAAGTTATATGAAAATGAGTATCGGGAAGTGAAAGGAAATATATAAGTAACTATATGAGGCTAGTCTTGTTTTTCTAATCTTAAATTCTAAATAGTTGAATTATAGGATATAATATGAAATGTATTGATGTAAAAAGGAGCTTGTTTAGAGTTTTACTTCCATGTGTTGAATTTAGTGGAATTTGTACTTCTTATTTGATTTCAGGTTCTTTTCTTAAAAGAATATTGATATTTAGAAATTATTTTTATACAGCATGGTGTAAACGGCAATTTTATAAATGTGGAACAAATTTATATATATCTTATCCAATATTTTTGTGTAACTCTTCTTGTATAAGTATCGGAAATAATTTTAAATCTGAAAAAGGATTGCGTTTAGAAGTTATAACATCAAAGCATACAAAAAAAGAAATCATAAAAATAGGGAATAATGTATATATAAATTGGAATTGTCATATTGGTGGATATAAGAAAATTATTATAGAAGATAATGTTTTGATAGGTAGTAATGTGCTAATTACAGATCATTTCCATGGAGAAATTTCATTGAAAATGTTGGCTATATCACCAATGAATCGTCCTATATATAGTAAAGGTGGAGTTGTTATACGACAAAATGTGTGGATTGGAGAAAATGTTACAATACTGCCTGGAGTAACTATTGGTAAGAATAGTATAATTGGGGCTAATTCTGTTGTTACCAAATCAATTCCTGAGAATTGTATTGTAGCCGGAAATCCAGCGAAAATTATTAGACAGTTATAAGGAAGCTTAGTATTATAATAATTTATTCTGTTAATAAATAGCATTCGTCTGATTTGTATGGGAATATTATTTAAAGCATTATTGTTTTTTTCTTTTTTTTCTTCATTTAGCATATTTAATATTGAGTCCGCTGATTGGGGGTTACAAGTCAGTTGGTTTATAGCACTTGTTATTTTTTTATTCTATCCTTTTACAACAAAATTTGTTTATAAGTTTCCAAATAATTACAATTTTCGCTTAGTAACTTGTTATTTTTTTAGTATTATTGTATTAACTATTATAGCATGGATTCTTTTAAGTAATGGATTCATAACTACTCAAGAATATACTGTTGAAGAACTAATGGGACGGTCTGTTCCTCATTTATTTTATTTCATTTTTGACTATTTGGTGTATGTTCATCTTGTATGTTATTTGAATGAGAAAAAAAATCATGAAAAATTTATTCGTATATTCATAACATATACATTTTATTTCATTGTATTTTGGGGTATATATCAGTGGTTAACTACTTTTGATATATTGCCTTATTGGGAAGTTTTTAACAATAATTTGTCGACAGGGTTTACTTATTTACGCTTTGTGGAAGCACATCGTTCTTCATCAGTATTTCCTGAACCAAGTGAATATGCTTACTTTCTGGGATTCATGTTGCCATTTGTTTTTGTGCAGTGGTTTTATCGAAAAAAAATAATGGTATATTCGAATCATCCTTGGTTTATGTTCGTTGTTTGGTTAGCTGCTGTAGCAATGTGCCAATCAATGTCTTTATTTATAGTATTGCCTTTTATGTTTCTCTATGTCTATTCTAGATATGTAAAGCTTACTCCTAAAGTTCTCTTGGGTGGAGGAATAGCACTTCTTTTTGTCATATGTGGAGTAATTGCTATAGAATCGGAGAGAATTATGCAAGTTTATGCAGGAGAGGATGGTTCTGCCATCATAAGATATAATGCATTTATAAGTTCTTATGAGTTATTTTTTAAATCACCTTTGGTTGGTGTTGGATTTGGTGCTATTCGAGGATTAGATTTATTAGGTTTTTTATTAGGAACAACTGGGATAATAGGAACAATCCTATTCTGTTTTATGGTTCTAAAATTTAAGATATATAGTAGCTGCAATCTTATTTTTATTCAAGGACTTAAGTCTGTACTTATTGTTACTTTAATTTCTAATCCAGTTATGGATCATTTATTTATATGGATTATTTTTGCTTTTATAACTGTTCCTTTAAAGGGTATTTCAAATGAAAATAGGTTGTGTAATAGTTTTGTATAATCCTGATAAAGAGTTGCTTGAAAGGGCTATATCTTTGATAAAGGAACAAGTTGATACTATCTGTTTAGTTGATAATACTCCTAGTCCTATTTCTATTAATATAGAATGTTCTACAAAAGTTGTCTACTATGCGATGAATGGAAACAGAGGGATTGCTGCAGCTCAAAATAGAGGTGTAAGATATTTTATAAAACAGAATTTTGATTTTGTTTTTTATTTAGATCAAGACAGTATACCGCCTAGGAATATAATTGATAGCCTGTTGAAACATTATTTTTGTTTACTTTCAAATAATATAATAGTGGGTGCTGTTGGCCCAAGAGCTTTTAATCGTTGTGAAAATAAGGAATATAAAGGGAGTGTCAAGAAAGGAAAGAAAATAAATGATGAGATAACTGAAGTGTCAGAATTAATTAGTTCGGCTTCTTTAATAGCAATTTCTAATTTTGAGAAGGCTGGTCTGATGGATGAAGAGTTATTTATAGATGGTGTAGACCATGAATGGTGTTGGAGAGTAAATTCGAAAATGAATGGACGTTTCTTTATTGTAGAAACAGTAAAACTAAGTCATCATTTAGGAGAAGGCGATCGTTATTTTTTATGGAAGAAAGTCCCTATTCCAACTCCTTTTAGGACTTATTATCAGTTTCGTAATTACTTTATTCTGTTACGACGTGATTATGTACCTACCTATTGGAAGGTATCTAATGGAATAAAATATGTTATAAAATTATTTTACTATCCATTGTGCATATCTCCTCGACTTCTGTACCTCAAAAAAATAGCGATGGGAATTCGTGATGGTATTTTTTATAAAAAGATTTGAATAATGAAAATTTTAGTTACAGGTGGAGCAGGTTTTATAGGCTCTCATCTTAGTGATTTATTGCTCTCCGAAGGGCATTTTGTCGTTGTTGTAGACAATCTGATTCTTGGTTGTAAGGAAAATATTTCTCATCTGATAGAGCGAAATGATTTTTTATTTATCGAAGAAGATTTGTTGAATCTTTCAGCTCTCCAACGAATTTTTGAGAATGGGAATTTTGATATGGTGTATCATCTTGCTGCTAATTCGGATATTCAAAAAGGTAGCAAGGATCCTACTGTAGATTATAATTTAACATTTAATACAACTTTTAATGTATTGCAGTGTATGCGTGAGCATAATGTGAAAAAAATGTTTTTTGCATCCACTTCTGCTATTTATGGTGAAACTTATGATAGGTTGACAGAAAATTATGGTCCGCTTCAGCCTGTTTCCAATTATGGTGCAGGGAAACTTGCAAGTGAAGCGTTTATCAGTGCTTTTAGCTCTGCTTATGGGATACAAACTTGGATTACTCGTTTTCCCAATGTGGTGGGTGAACGTTTTACTCATGGCGTGATTTATGATTTTATCCATAAATTGCAGAATACTCCGAAAGTTTTGACTGTGTTGGGTAATGGTGAACAGATAAAGCCTTATCTCTATGTGAAGGATTTAATTGAAGGTATTCAGTTTGTATGTAAAAATACTCATGAACTGTTTAATGTATACAATTTGGGTTCAGATAGTAGAACTAAAGTAAAAGAAATAGCTGCTATGGTAATAGAAGAAATGGGATTAAATGCCCAAATAGAATATACCGGTGGTGATCGCGGTTGGGTAGGGGACGTGCCTGAATTTAAATATGACTTGTCTAAGATAAATGCCTTGGGATGGTACGCCAAACATGACTCAAATACTTCTGTTCGTCTTGCTATTCAAAAAGCGTTGGGAAAATGAAAGTTGTAGTGATTGCCGGTGGGCAGGGAACCCGTATTGCTTCTGTTAACAGTGAAATTCCCAAAGCAATGATTCCCATTAATGGAAAGCCAATTTTAGAGTATGAGATAGAAATGGCTTTGCGTTATGGATATATGGATTTTATATTCATTATAGGCTATATGGGAGAACAGATTGAAGCTTATTTTGGCGATGGTCGAAAATGGGGAGTAAATATTGAGTATTTTAAGGAGGATAAACCATTAGGTACGGCAGGGGCATTAGGGAATTTGAAAGATCAATTGACAGAAGATTTTTTTGTTTTTTATGGTGATACAGTGATGGATTTTGATATGAATGCTATGCAAGAGTATCATAAGAAGAAAAAAGCTGATGCTACCTTGTTTGTTCACCCCAATGATCATCCTTACGATTCCGATATTGTGGATTTGGACGATCATGGTCGTGTATGTAGATTTTATAATAAGCCTCATATCTCTGATTTTGTAAGTCGCAATATTGTAAATGCCGCTGTCTTTATTTTTTCACCTGCAATATTATCATGTATAGAAATAGGGGTAAAATCTCATATTGAGAAGAATGTATTGCCTATGTGTTTGGAGAAAGGTATGAGGTTATATGGTTATCTTTCTTTTGAATACATTAAAGATATGGGAACCCCTGATCGATATTATTCTGTATGTCAAGATATGATTAGCGGAAAGGTAACGCGTATGAATCGTTGTAATCCACGCCCTGCAGTATTTTTGGATAGAGATGGAGTATTATCAAAAGAAGTGAATTTACTCTGTAAACCTGAGCAGTTGGAACTGATAGAAGGAGTACCTGAAGCGGTTCGGTACATTAATCAGAAGGGTTATTTGGCTATTGTAGTAACGAACCAGCCTGTTATAGCTCGAAATTTATGTAGTATTGATGAACTGAACTATATCCATGCCAAGCTTGAGACATTGTTGGGGCACGAACACGCTTATTTGAATGCTATTTATTATTGTCCTCACCATCCTGACAATGGTTACCCTGAAGAACGTAAGGAATATAAAATAAAGTGTATGTGTAGAAAACCTTCTCCAGGTATGCTTTTACAAGCAGCAAGTGATTGGAATATTGATATCGGTGCGTCTTATATGATAGGAGACAGAGTGAGTGATGTACAAGCCGGTGAAAGTGCTGGATGTAAACAATCTGTTCAAGTAGAAACAAATCGTCCGTATGCACTTTTAGATGTTCTCAAGTCTTTAATCTAACTTTTATATTATTATGATTATTTCAAGAACTCCGTTTCGAATATCATTTGCTGGTGGTGGTTCGGATCTTCCTTCATTTTATCGTCGTGAGATAGGTGCAGTTCTTAGTACTTCTATTGATAAATATATGTATATAGCTATTCATCCTTTTTTTGATAAGAGGATGATTCAGCTAAAGTATTCTAAGACGGAATTAGTTGAGGATATTAACGATATTCATCATCCTATTTTTAGAGAGGTGTTAAAGATGTATAACCTGAAAGGTGTAGACTTAAATTCTATAGCTGATATACCATCGGGAACGGGCTTAGGGTCTAGTTCTGCTTTTACTGTTGGTCTATTGAATGCGGTACGTGCTTATATCGGCAAAGCAACAAGTGGAGAAAAGTTGGGGCAATTGGCTTGTGATATAGAAATAGATAAAGTTGGTTCTCCTATTGGTAAACAAGATCAATACGCAGCAGCGTGTGGAGGTCTGAATTTTATCACATTTTATGGAGATGAGACAGTAAATGTGGAGAAGATTATTATGAATTCTGATGAGAAAAAGAAACTAGAGGATAATCTAATGATGGTATTTGTGGGGGGAGAACATTCTGCAAATGCAATTTTGAAAAAACAAGCTGTTGCTATTAGTGATTCGAAGAAGTTCGAAACACAAAAGCAGATGGTAAGATTGGCTTATCAGTTGCGTTCTTCTCTTGAGAATAACCAGTTAGATGATTTTGGATATATTCTTCATGAAGGGTGGCTAATGAAGAAAACATTGACTTCTGGTATATCTACGGAAATTGTGGATGAAATATATGATAAGGGTATTAGAAGTGGAGCGCTTGGTGGAAAGTTGTTAGGAGCGGGTGGTGCAGGTTTTATCTTGTTTTATTGCCCCAAAGAAAAGCAGGATGATTTTCGCACACAAATGGGAAATATGGATGAAATGTGTTTTCATTTTGATGATTTTGGTTCAAAAATAATTTATGTAGGAGATAAATTCAACGAATAATGATGGATTATACAAAAGAGATAGAAATTTATTTTGATAGATTAAAATCTACAATTGATTTAATTGATAAAGAGGCTTTGAATACCTTGATGAATGTTATGGATTGCGCCAGAAAGAGAGGAAGCCATATTTTTGTCATGGGAAATGGCGGATCTTCGGCTACGGCTTCCCATTATGTATGTGATTTTAATAAAGGGGTTTCTTTAAATCAGGAAAAGAAATTTAGATTGATTTGTCTTAATGATAATATCCCTTCATTAATGGCTTATGCAAATGACCTTTCTTTTGAAGATATTTTTGTAGGCCAGCTGAAAAATTTTCTTCAAAAAGATGATGTGATACTTGGTATTTCGGGATCTGGAAACTCAAAAAATGTATTGAAAGCAATAGAGTATGCTAATGAACATGGTGGAATAACGGTTGGCTTAACCGGATATGATGGTGGAAAACTAAGAAAGATGGTACATTATAGTGTCCATGTGCCTATTAATGATATGCAAATAACAGAAGACTTACATATGGTACTTGATCATTGTATGATGAAAATATTATGTACTCATAATTCATGTTGCTGAATGGAGGCACCTTTAGTTTCGGTAGTAATGGCAACTTTCAATGAATCTGCTGAATATATAACAGCGTCTATTGAAAGTATTTTAAATCAGAATTATCAGAATTGGGAGTTAATTATTGCAGATGACAGTACTCGCTTGGAAACTGTTTCAGTAATTGATTCTTTGGCTGGACGCGATAACCGAATATTTGTTCTTCGACATTCGGAACGAATGGGTTTTGTATGTGCTTTAAATGAAGGGTTAAAGCGTGCCAGAGGTAAGTATATAGCTCGAATGGATGGTGATGATATATCTTTACCTGATAGATTTCAACGAGAAGTTGATTATCTGGAAAGGCATGAGGAGGTAAGTGTGCTAGGAGGAGCTATGAATATTATTAATAAGAAAGGAAAAATTGTTTCTTATCGTAATTATCCTCAGAAAGGAATGAAATTACTTTTGTGGAGTATTTGGAGAAATCCCTTAGCGCATCCTACGGTAATGTTCCGTTCTGCTATTGTGCAATCAGGTATGTATTATGATGTGAAACAGAAGAAAGCTGAAGATATAGAATTTTGGTTGAGATTACAAAAAAATGGTTATCAGATAGAAAACCTTCCAAATACAATATTAAATTATCGTGTAGAAGGTGATTTGTCGTTGAAAAGGAATAAAGAGCAATGGAAATATAATTTCATAGCACGGAAAAAAAACTTTAATTGGAATCATCCTTTGTGTAGCTCACTTTCTATAATAGTCTCGCTCCTGTTTATTTTGGCTCCATCTAGTATCATAAAGAGGATATATAGGCAAGAAAATAGTAAAGCAATAAATGAACTTAAATTATAAAGTTATAGATACTGCAAAAATAGTAGACTACATAAGTCTTTTTGAATCGAGCGTCTGTGTGGCTGATATTATCCAGAATTCAGGTGCTGACAAATTACGCGTATATCCTGCCTTGTTCGAACTGGAACAAAGTGGTTTTCTTGAAGTGGTAGAGCGTGAAGAACTGGGGGCTCCATTGATAGTTCGTAAAAAGAAAGTTGAATAAACGACAGGTAACAGCGGTTACTTTGTTTTAGGCGCAGCCGGAATTACTTTTAAAGTGATTTCGGCTGTTTTTGTGGTATGAATTTTACGGTGTTTTGCTTTCTGCTCTAAACAAATTTTCCTATAATTTGCTTTCTGCTCTAAACAAATTGCTATATTTGTAACAAAATCAATTTCAGTTATGGATAGTCTGTTTTTAAAACAAGAAAGAATGTTGGTGCAGACAAGCACCGATATTATAAGAGAATTGATGAATAAGATTCATTGGAATAATCGTCTGATTGCCATTCGGGGTTCTCGCGGTGTGGGAAAAACAACACTGATGTTGCAATATATCAAACTAAACTATCCGCCGGGAAGCCGAATAGCACTTTACTGTACACTTGATAGTATTTATTTCAGTAATCATACACTATTGGAGTTAGCGGAAAAGTTTTATCTTCAAGGCGGTAAGCATTTGTTTTTGGATGAGGTGCATAAATATCCCACTTGGAGCAAGGAATTGAAAGAAATCTATGATTTGTACCCGTCGCTGCAGGTGGTGTTTAGCGGCTCGTCGCTACTCAACATATTGAATGCCGATGCAGACCTTTCAAGAAGATGTCTGGCATATAACATGTACGGATTGTCATTCCGTGAATACCTGATGTTTTATAAGGATATCCGCTTTCCGGTGATGACGTTGCCGGAAGTGCTGGAGAATGCCGGAAGTATCTGTCAGGATGTGAATGCACAATGCCGGCCGGTGCAAATGTTCAATGAATATCTGCATGAGGGATATTATCCTTTCTTTACCGGCAATCGCGAGGATTATTACATGAACATTGAGAATGTGGTGAATTTCATTCTTGAACAAGAGATGCCTCTGTTGTGTGGTGTGGATCCTGCATATATAAGGAAGCTGAAAGCTTTGCTGGGTGTACTTGCATCGTCCGTGCTTTATGAGGTGGATATTACGAAATTGGCAGGCATGATAGGGCTGACCCGGAATTCGGTTATCACTTATCTGCAAAATTTGAATAGGGCGGAGTTACTTACACTGTTGTATTCTGATTTGACTTCTGTCAAGAAAATGCAAAAACCGGATAAAATATATCTCCAGAATCCGAACTTGCTTTATGCTGTAGCTTCGGCACCGGTGCAGATTGGTACGGTACGGGAGACGTTTGCGGTGAATCAATTGTCCGTAAATCATGAGGTGGAGTATGGAAAGGCGCAGGGGGACTTTGTAGTCGACCATAAATATATTTTCGAGGTGGGTGGAGCGGATAAGACTTTTAAGCAAATAGCCAATCTGCCGGATTCCTTTATTCTTGCCGATAATATAGAATTTGCTACGGGGAAGAAGTTACCTTTGTGGATAGTAGGAATGGTGTATTAGATGAACTGTAAAATCGGAAAGATATAACCATAAGAAAATGAACGCATTATAAATCATTCTCAGAAAACAGCCCAGCATAGGCTGTTTTCTTTGTTTATACCCGTATATATCATCACCTTTGCACTGTTGATCAACGAAACAAGAATTAAAATGAAGTTTAATTAAAAATGTAAAGGAGAGATAGTATGCCTCTATTTTATTATGCAAGACAGTCGCAACTGGCGACGAAAGCCGGTATTAAAACATGGCACTTGAGTTTGAAAAAAGTGGGAAAAGCGGTGGATACGCAGTCGCTGGCGGAAAGTATTGCCGAGAAGTCCTCACTGACGCCGGGTGATGTACAGAATGTAATCCGTAATTTGATGTCGACAATGCGGATGCACCTGCTGAATAGCCGTACGGTACGTTTGAACGGTTTGGGTATATTTACGATGAAAGCCCGTACACGTGGTAAGGGAACGGAGAAAGCGGAAGATGTGAATCCGAATCAGGTGACGGCGTTACGTTGTCAGTTTACTCCGGAATATACGCGTCCGGCTGCTATTGGCACTACTCGTGCATTGATACAGGGAGTGGAGTTTGAGAAGTGGAAAGGCACAACCGCCGATGATAATTCTTCCGGTAATGGTAATGGCGGCCCGGATAGCGGAGAAGAGGAAAATCCGTTAGGATAAGCCAAGTTGTGGTTTATAAATTACGATTTGCGATGAAAGATAAAGTAATAATTAAAATCAAAAGACAATGAGTATCAAAGTATCGGTTTGGGATAAGATTCTGAAAGTGATTATTGCGGTGGCAAGTGCCATTGCAGGCGTGATTGGCGGGCAAGTGATGGCTATATAAAGTCCACCTGATAATGAAAATGGGGGTGCGTTAAGACTTTGAATGACAGTCATGATATGTCAGGCAGAGTTTTGAGCATCCTCATTTATAATTTTATAGGCCGGTTGATTTTCAGCGTCTGAATATTTTTCTGACTTTTCTCATCAGCTTTACTCCAAGCATAACTCCGTCGAATACGGCCATGCCGGTATTAAACGCACGCATGATAGCTGTTCCTTTGTCCGCAGCGGGAGCAATCGGAGCAAACAGGTTCCGAGCGGTATCGGCCATAATCTGCTGTTGGGCGCGCAATTCCTCTAATGCTTCGGCCTTTTGTTGCTGAAGGTCTTCCAGTGTGAGAATCTCTGTTTGGACGGTATCATTCATATTCATGATATTTTAGTTCTTATTGTTATCTATGAATAATCCAGCAATGAATTTGGTCATTGGATTAATAATGATTTTCTTGCGGAATACAACGATTAGCACAATCAATAAGATGTGGAAACAACTTATCATGGCGAAACTTACCATTAATCCGCCTACTATGGGGTCTAATATATAGGCCAGGGTGAAGGAGAGATAGAACAAAGCCACCATGCCGAGAATGACGACCAACAATACGAGTATGAGCGTTGAGAGTAATATGGTTAATTTCTCCGCTACTTCCAGTTGGGTATATTTCTTTTGTAGTTCCAGATATCTCTTGAAATCGAAAAATAACTGCTGGATATTCTCAATGCTGTTGTCGTCTGCGAACATAGTGGCTTTGTTTTGAAATGTGGTTTGAATCAGTCGTTTGCTTCACCTTTAATTTCTGCGGCAATCTCATCAACGAGGTTTTCCATTTCATTACGGTTCAACCGGATGCCTTTCTTGCGGAGAATTTCCGCAATCTTGTGACGCGTATCTTCACCTTTTTCCGGGGCAAACAAAATACCGATGGCTGCACCTACCGCTGCACCACCCAAAAAAGCTGCTAAAACATTTAATCCTTTCATAATAATACTCCTTTCTTTTATTAGGTCTGATATGACAAAGCTAACAAAATATTTTGAATGATTGTTCATGGATTCTTGTTTTTTAGAAATCTGTACCATGAAAAACGACAAAACATACATTTTAATTATATTTAACGGCATTAGAGGCCATAAGATAAGCGGTTCGGCGTACTTTTGTTCTCTAAATAAAAAAGAGATATATGAAAAAATTGCTGAACGGGACAATACTATTGCTTTTGATGTGTGCGGTGCTGGGATTGGCGTCTTGTATGAATGACGGCGGTTCCGACTGGGTAGGAAAATGGCAGTTGCGCGAATATCAGTATCCCGATGGTGAAGTGCAGAAAGTGGACAGTATCTTTTATGGTTTTCAAAAAGGCAGCTTTCTGGCGTATTGTATGAATGAAAGTGGAAACTATGAATCTTTTTATGGTTATTATAAGTTGAAAGATGATGAAATTTCTATAACTTTGTGGCCGGATAACAGTTCCGGAAACGAGGCTGCGCATGAAGAGTTGGTGAATTCGGCAAGTTATAAGAAATTCTTTGGCTGGGGAGACACCGGCGAGAGGACGTTCAAGGTGGAAGAGCTGACGAATAAGAAGATGCGATTGAACTATGAAGGAACGAAATACGTTTTTCGTAAATATTGAGTGTAATTTGAGAATAGACATAGTTACTAACAAAAAATAAAAAGAAAAGATGAAAAAATTGGCAGTGTTAGGAATGGGAGTATGTATGGTACTGGCATTCTCTTCTTGTAAATCAAGTGAAAGCGCTTACAAGAAAGCATACGAAAAGGCTAAACAGCAGGAACTGGCAGAGCCGCAGACTACCGCGCCGGTAGAGGAAGTTGCTCCTGTAGTTAGCGCTCCGGTAGAAGCTAAAGTGGTGGAAAGTGCACCTGTGGGTACGATACGTCAGGAAAAGGTGACGGTAGTGTCAGGTGTTGACGGACTGAAAGATTATAGTGTGGTATGCGGTAGCTTCGGCGTGAAAGCCAATGCGGAGAACCTGAAAAACTTCTTGGATAAGGAAGGTTATAATGCGGTCATTGCATTTAATGCGGATGCTGCCATGTATCGCGTGATTGTAAGCACATACGCAGACAGGAATTCTGCTGCCAGCGCTCGTGACGCTTTCAAGGCTAAATACCCTAACCGTCAGGATTTCCAGGGTGCTTGGCTGCTGTATCGCATTAATTAATTTGAATTCTTTTTGGTAATTCATAAGAAAGGGGTATTTCCCTCCTTTCAAGATAGGGCGGTAACTGGGAAGTTACTGCCTTTTTCATAATCTGTTGGAAATGATTATGAAAACTCTATTTTTAGTGATTGTGAAAAGTACTTATAAATCTCTCTTTTTCGTTTAAAAGAAGTTATAAAACAAAATTAAAAACTTTTGGCGGTAAAAAAGTTTTTAATTTTGCACCTTGTATATTTTTAGAATACAATATGGAACGACAATATATACTTGACGCGATTGATGCAGCACTCTGTGCCGGCAAAGATATCCTCTCTATTTATAACGATCCGGCATCAGATTTTCAAATAGAAAAGAAAGCGGATAATTCCCCTTTGACGATTGCTGATAAAAAAGCGCACGCGACTATTGCCGGTTATCTGCAGAATACACCTTATCCGTTATTGAGCGAAGAGGGAAAACATTTGCCCTATACGGAACGATGCGCATGGACGACTTTGTGGATTGTAGACCCTCTGGACGGTACGAAAGAGTTTATCAAGCGGAATGGCGAGTTTACCGTCAATATCGCTTTGGTACGTAATTCCGTTCCGGTAATGGGAATTATATATCTTCCGGTAAAGAAAGAGCTTTATTTTGCCGAAGAGACTTTGGGCGCTTATAAGCTTTCGGATGTAACAGCCCGCGGCGGGGCGTCGCTGGAAGAATTAACGGCGAAAGCCGTTCGTTTGCCGATAAAGGATAGCCGCGATAAATTTGTGATTGTGGCATCACGTTCACATCTGTCTCCCGAGACTGAAGACTACATTGAAGAGATGAAGCGTTGTCATTCGGATGTGGAATTGATTTCCAGCGGAAGCTCCATTAAAATATGCTTGGTGGCGGAAGGCAAAGCGGATGTATACCCCCGTTTTGCTCCGACAATGGAGTGGGATACGGCGGCGGGGCATGCCATTGCACGTGCCGCAGGGATGGAAGTGTATCAAGCCGGAAAAGAAGAACCGTTGCGGTATAATAAAGAAGATTTGTTGAACCCCTGGTTTATAGTAGAGCCCGGGCGTAATTAAATAACGACTCGTATATATGACGTTTGAAATCATATTTGTGCTTTTAGCGCTGCTGGGCATGGTGATAGCCTTGATTCTGGACAAGATGCGCCCGGGAATGGTGCTTTTCTCGGTGGTGGTATTGTTCCTTTGCGCAGGAATCCTGACACCTAAAGAGATGCTGGAAGGATTTAGCAATAAGGGCATGATTACGGTAGCCATGCTTTTTCTGGTCAGCGAGGGTATTCGCCAGTCCGGTGCATTGGGACAACTTATCAAGAAACTGCTTCCGCAAGGTAAAACCACCGTTTTCAAGGCGCAACTCCGCATGTTGCCGACAATTTCCTTTATCTCGGCTTTTCTGAACAATACTCCTGTCGTTGTAATTTTTGCTCCGATTATAAAGCGTTGGGCCGAGTCGGTAAAACTTCCGGCTACCAAATTCCTGATTCCTCTTTCGTATGTAACGATTTTGGGCGGTATCTGTACGTTGATCGGGACTTCCACAAACTTGGTCGTGCATGGCATGATACTGGAAGCCGGTTATGAGGGATTTACGATGTTTGAGCTTGGAAAAGTGGGGATTTTTATTGCGGTAGCCGGTATTGTCTATTTGTTTCTGTTCTCTTCCAGGTTATTGCCGGATGTTCGCAAAGATGCGGTGAAACTGGATGACGAGCCGGAAGAACATAGCGACCTGCATCGGGTAGAGGCCGTTTTGGGACCTCGTTTCCCGGGTATCAACAAGAAGTTGAAAGATTTCAACTTTAAACGCCATTATGGCGCTGAAGTGAAAGAGATAAAGCGTAACGGTCAGAGTTATACGCAGGATTTGGAAAATGAATATTTCAGGGAAGGCGATACGGTGGTTGTCATGGCTGACGATTCCTTTGTGCAGACCTGGGGAGAGTCTTCCGTCTTCGTGATGCTTGCCAACGGCAAGGATACGGAACCTGTTGCGAGCAAGGGTAAACGCTGGTTTGCGCTCGTTTTGCTGATTCTGATGATTACGGGAGCTACGGTGGGCGAACTGCCTGCGGTGAAAGAGGCTTTTCCGGATATTAAGCTGGATATGTTCTTCTTCGTGTCCGTTACGACCATTATAATGGCGTGGACGAAAATCTTCCCGGCCCGTAAATATACCAAATATATATCATGGGATATTCTGATAACGATTGCCTGCGCTTTTGCTATCAGCAAGGCTATGGTAAATTCCGGTGTGGCGGACGCAGTGGCTAAGTACATCATCGGCCTGACGGAGCATTACGGCCCTCAGGTGCTGCTGGCCGCCGTATTCATCATTACGAACCTGTTTACCGAGTTGATAACGAATAATGCCGCCGCCGCGCTTGCTTTCCCGTTGGCTCTTTCCATCTCGTCACAGCTGGGAGTAAGCCCGATGCCTTTCTTTGTGGTTATCTGTATGGCTGCATCGGCAAGCTTCTCGACGCCTATCGGTTATCAGACCAATTTGATTGTACAGGGTATCGGTAATTATAAGTTCACGGATTTTGTCCGTATCGGACTTCCGCTGAACATTATCACTTTCCTTATATCCATCTTTCTCATTCCCTTAATTTGGCCGTTTTAATTGAATTATGACTGACAATAACAATAATATTTATCCTATCTTCGACCGTATGCTGGCACGCGAGGACAAGGAAGAACTCTTGAAGCAGCGCAGCGCGATGATTTGGTTTACCGGACTGAGCGGTTCAGGCAAGAGTACGATAGCCATCGCTTTGGAGCGTGAATTGCATAAACGCGGATTGCTCTGCCGCATTTTGGACGGAGACAACATCCGCAGCGGTATCAATAACAATTTGGGATTTACGGAAGCCGACCGTATAGAGAATATCCGCCGTATAGCCGAAGTATCCAAGCTGTTTGTAGATACGGGCATTATAACGATTGCGGCTTTTATCAGTCCCAGCAACGACATCCGTGAAATGGCGGCGAATATTATCGGAAAGGATGATTTTCTGGAAGTGTACGTCAGCACGCCCATTGAGGAATGCGAACGCAGGGATGTGAAAGGCCTGTATGCAAAGGCGCGCCGCGGCGAGATTAAGAACTTCACGGGTATTTCCGCCCCCTTCGAGGCTCCCGCGCATCCGGCGTTGACACTGGATACATCCGCATTGAGCCTGGAAGAATCCGTCAATAAGTTACTGGAATTAATTTTACCGAGAATTCAGAAGAAATAATATATAATGAAAGAAGAATATAAACTGAGCCATTTGAAAGAACTCGAAGCAGAGTCTATTCATATTATCCGCGAAGTGGCTGCGGAATTTGAGAATCCGGTGATGCTGTATAGTATCGGTAAGGACTCATCGGTTATGGTACGTCTGGCCGAAAAGGCTTTTGCTCCGGGTAAAGTTCCTTTCCCGTTGATGCATATCGACTCCAAGTGGAAGTTCAAGGAGATGATTCAATTCCGTGACGAGTATGCCAGGAAATATGGCTGGAACCTGATTGTAGAGAGTAATACGGAAGCTTTCGAAGCCGGTGTAGGGCCTTTTACGCATGGCAGTAAGGTACATACCGACTTGATGAAGACGCAAGCCCTGCTGCATGCGTTGGATAAGTATAAATTCGATGCGGCTTTCGGCGGCGCTCGTCGTGACGAGGAGAAGTCGCGTGCTAAGGAACGTATCTTCTCTTTCCGTGACAAATTCCATCAGTGGGACCCGAAGAACCAGCGCCCCGAGTTGTGGGACATCTATAATGCGCGTGTCCATAAAGGAGAGAGCATCCGCGTGTTCCCGTTGAGCAACTGGACGGAGCTGGATATCTGGCAATATATTCGTCTGGAGAATATTCCCATCGTACCTTTGTACTTTGCCAAGGAGCGTCCTTGCGTAGAGATTGACGGTAACCTGATTATGGCTGATGACGAACGTCTGCCGGAGCAATACCGTGAAAAGATTGAGATGCGCATGGTGCGTTTCCGTACGTTGGGCTGCTGGCCGCTGACCGGAGCTGTGGAAAGCGGCGCCGACACCATCGAGAAGATTGTGGAAGAGATGATGACCACCACCAAGAGCGAGCGTACCACCCGCGTTATCGACTTCGACCAGGAAGCGAGTATGGAGCAGAAGAAGCGTGAGGGATATTTTTAGGAAATTAAGAATTAAAAATTGAGAATTAAGAAATGAATGATTCAAGACTTGATATAAAGGCTTTCCTTGATAAGGACGAACAGAAAGACTTATTGAGATTCCTTACTGCCGGTTCGGTGGATGACGGAAAGTCTACACTTATCGGCCGTCTGTTGTTCGATAGTAAGAAATTGTACGAAGACCAGTTGGATGCGTTGGAGCGTGACAGCAAGCGTATGGGTAATGCCGGTGACCACATCGACTACGCCTTGTTGCTGGACGGCTTGAAGGCGGAGCGGGAGCAGGGTATCACTATCGACGTGGCTTACCGCTATTTCTCCACCAATAATCGTAAATTCATCATTGCCGACACTCCGGGACACGAACAGTATACGCGCAACATGATTACCGGCGGCTCTACCGCCAACCTGGCGATTATTCTGGTAGACGCCCGCACGGGTGTCATTACGCAGACACGCCGCCACACTTTCCTTGTGTCTCTGCTGGGTATCAAGCATGTGGTGCTTGCCGTTAATAAAATGGATTTGGTGGACTTCTCCGAAGAACGCTTCAATGAGATTGTAGGCGAATACAAGAAGTTTATCGCTCCGCTGGGTATTCCCGATGTGACCTGCATTCCGCTTTCTGCGCTTGACGGTGACAATGTGGTGGAGAAATCGGAGCGTACCCCTTGGTATAACGGTACGTCTTTGCTCGACTTCCTTGAAACCGTACACATCGATAACGACCATAACCTGAAGGATTTCCGTTTCCCCGTGCAGTATGTGCTGCGCCCCAACCTCGACTTCCGCGGCTTCTGCGGCAAGGTGGCTTCGGGTATCATCCGCAAGGGAGACGAGGTGATGGCTTTACCGTCCGGAAAGAAATCGCATGTCAAGAGCATCGTTACGTACGAAGGAGAACTGGATTACGCTTTCCCGCCGCAGTCCGTTACGCTGACGCTGGAAGACGAAATCGACGTTTCGCGCGGAGAAATGCTGGTACACCCCGACAATCTTCCGATGATGGAGCGTAACTTCGAAGCCATGGTGGTATGGATGGACGAGGAGCCGATGGATGTGAACAAATCTTTCTTCATCAAGCAAACCACCAATTTGAGCCGTACGCGTATTGACAACATCAGGTATAAAGTAGATGTCAATACCATGGAGAAACTCTCCCTCGAGAACGGCCGGTTGACGGAAGAGACCCTGCCGATGCAGTTGAACCAAATTGCCCGCGTGGTGTTGACCACCGCCAAAGAGCTGTTTTTCGACCCTTACCAAGCCAACAAAGCCACCGGCTCTTTCATCCTGATAGACCCGATAACCAATAATACCAGCGCCGTAGGTATGATTATCGACCGTGTGGAAGATAAGGACATGCATATTTCCGAAGAACTTCCCGTTCTTGACTTGCCGAAGCTGGGAATCGCTCCCGAGCATTACGAGGCCATAGAGAAAGCCGCCAAGGAGCTGGAGCGTCAGGGAATAGCAGTGATGATTAAGAAATGAAAATTAAACATTAACAAATAAGAGTTGGATAGGAATTGTCGCATTAGTCCGAAAGGCTATTTCCCGATTTTCAATCCTCAATTCTCAATTAAACAAGAATGGGTTTATTAGAATTCAACAAACTGCCGATCAATACGCTTGTCGGTGCAGACTGGAAAACTTTCAATGCCATTACGAAAGGGCGTGAGATAGATGCCGCATACAAGGGCAAATACCGGCTGACGAAAGCCGTTTGCCGCCTGCTTTCCACATTGGCTCCTTTGCAGGACAAACGCTACGAGAAGCTGTTGGCGGACAAACCGCTGGAACACGACCCTGTATTTATCCTCGGTCACTGGCGCAGCGGAACAACTTTCGTGCATAATGTGTTCTCTTGTGACAAGCATTTCGGCTATAACACAACTTATCAGACCGTATTTCCGCATCTGATGATGTGGGGGCAGCCTTTCTTCAAGAAGAATATGAGCTGGCTGATGCCCGACAAGCGTCCTACGGACAATATGGAGTTGGCTGTGGACCTGCCGCAGGAAGAGGAGTTCGCGTTGGCAAACATGATGCCTTATACTTATTATAACTTCTGGTTCCTGCCCAAACACCAGCAGGAGTATGCCGACAAGTATCTGTTGTTCGACGATATAAGCGAGGCGGAGTTGAAAGTATTTGAGGAGACGTTTACCAAGCTCATCAAGATTTCTTTGTGGAATACGCATGGCACGCAGTTCCTCAGCAAGAATCCGCCGCATACCGGACGTGTGAAGGAATTGGTGAAGATGTTCCCCAACGCCAAGTTTATCTACCTGATGCGTAATCCTTACACGGTATTTGAAAGTACGCGCAGTTTCTTCACGAATACCATCCAGCCGTTGAAGCTCCAGGATATTACTCCGGCGGAGTTGGAGCGGAATATCTTGTCTGTCTACGCCAAGCTTTACCATAAGTACGAAGCGGACAAGGCAAGTATCCCGGCGGGTAATCTAATTGAAGTGAAGTTCGAAGACTTTGAAGCCGATGCGATGGGAATGACGGAACACATCTACGACGCGTTGTCCATCCCCGGTTTTGCGGATGCCAGTGCTGCCATCGAACAGTATGTAGGTGGTAAGAAAGGTTATAAGAAGAATAAATATAAATATGACGACCGTACGGTGCAACTGGTTCAGGACAACTGGGACTTTGCGCTGAAACAGTGGAATTATGAACTTTAATTGATTTGTAGGAGAATAAAGAAATGATTCGTAAAAGATTTCGTTTGTTGAGTTTGCTGTCCGTAATGCTCTTCAGTGTAGCGGTATCGGCGCAGCATAAGGTTGAGATGATTCCTTTCGGAAATATGGATCAATGGATTGACCGTCAAATTAAAGAGTCGGGAATTATCGGTGGCGCCACCAAGAATGTGTACGCTATCGGCCCCACGGCAACTATCCGCGAGAATAAGCCGTATAAGAACATGGGTGGTTCGCCCTGGGCTACTTCCAACGTAATGGCGCGTGTGGCCGGTATCACCAAAACCAATACTTCGGTGTTTCCGGAGAAGCGCGGCGACGGCTTTTGCGCCCGTTTGGATACCCGCATGGAAAGTGTAAAGGTGCTGGGCATCGTGGATATTACGGTATTGGCGGCCGGTTCCATTTTCCTCGGCGACGTGCACGAGCCTATCAAGGGAACGAAGAACCCGCAAAAGATACTGAACTCCGGTATTCCGTTCACCAAGAAGCCGATTGCCGTTCAGTTTGACTATAAGGTGAAGATGTCCGACCGTGAAAAGCGTGTCCATGCCACCGGTTTCAGCAAGATAACCGATGTGGAAGGAAAGGACTTCCCCGAAATGAATCTCTTTTTGCAGAAACGCTGGGAAGACAAGGACGGAAATATCTACGCCAAACGTGTGGGTACGGCGGTGGTGCGTTATTACACTACGACGGACGACTGGCGCAATAATGCCACTTACTCCATTATGTACGGCGACATCACGGGCAATCCCGAATACAAAGCGCACATGATGCGCCTGCAGGTGCAGGAACGCTATGCCGTGAACAGCAAGGGCGAGAGCGTGCCTATCAAAGAAGTGGCATGGGGCACGGAAGACGATATCCCCACCCATATCCAGTTGCAGTTTACATCCAGCCACGGCGGGGCATACATAGGTTCTCCGGGCAACTCGTTTTATGTGGATAATGTGAAGCTGGTATATTGATTCCATTCCTATACCGGCATATCTGATTTTGCCTATGGCGCGAAACTTGTTTGATGTACATCAAATGAGATTTTCACCATAGGCAAAATCTTTTTTGATACGTATGAAAAAGAGTTCAAATATAAATCGTAATTTTGTAGCCCATTATGAGTAGAATAATAGCTATTGATTACGGTAAAAAACGTACGGGCATAGCCGTCAGCGACACGTTGCAAATGATTGCCAACGGGCTTACCACCGTGCCTACCCACGAACTGCTCGCCTTTATCATGGATTATGTGGCCAAAGAGCCGGTGGAGCGGATTCTCGTCGGATTGCCTAAGCAGATGAACAACGAGGCATCCGAGAATATGAAACGGATAGAACCGTTCGTGCGTTCCCTGCAAAAAAGGTTGCCCGATATGCCGGTAGAGTATGTGGACGAGCGTTTCACCTCGGTTCTGGCGCACCGTACCATGCTGGAAGCCGGACTGAAAAAGAAAGACAGGCGGAACAAGGCGTTGGTGGACGAAATCAGCGCGACTATTATCCTGCAAACTTATTTGGAGAACAGACGTTTCTCTTCTTTATAAGTGTATAGACAATAATTCATAATTGATAATTCATAATTAAAGAAATGATTTTACCTGTTTATGTATACGGACAACCCGTATTGAGAAAAGTGGCAGAGGATATTACTCCTGATTATCCGAACTTGAAAGAACTGATTCAGAATATGTTTGAAACAATGGACCATGCCGACGGCGTGGGACTGGCGGCTCCGCAAATCGGTTTGCCGATTCGTGTGGTGGTGGTAGACCTGGATGTACTGTCGGAAGATTATCCCGAATATAAAGGGTTCCGCAAAGCGTATATCAACGCGCATATTCTGGAAGTATCGGGCGAAGAGGTGTCTATGGAAGAAGGTTGCCTGAGCCTGCCCGGTATCCATGAGTCGGTGAAAAGAGGTAACAAAATACGTGTGAAATATCTGGATGAGGATTTGGTGGAGCATGACGAGGTGGTAGAAGGTTATCTGGCGCGTGTGATGCAGCACGAGTTCGATCATCTGGACGGAAAGATGTTCATCGACCATATCTCACCCTTGCGCAAGCAGATGATAAAGGGAAAGCTGAATGCCATGCTGAAAGGTAAGGCGCGCTGCTCTTATAAAGTGAAAACCATTAAGTAAGCAAACCATATAATAAGGTATAAAAGGCTCAAAAAATATAAAAAGTCTTCCGCATATCCTGATATGTAAATGAATAAACGTTACTTTTGTTTTGTTTACAAGCATTTATAAGACAAGATGATAAAAAAGATATTGCTGGCAATTCTGTTATTGCCCACGTTGTTATATGCGCAAATCAATACGGAACGGGTGATGACCATTGCCCGGAACGCGTTGTATTTCGAGGACTACGTGCTTTCTATCCAATATTTCAATCAGGTAATCAATGCGAAGCCTTATTTATACGAGCCTTATTTCTTCCGTGCGCTGGCCAAAATCAATCTGGACGACTTCCAGGGGGCGGAAGCGGATTGCGATTTGGCTATCCAGCGCAATCCTTTTGTCGTAGGCGCTTATCAGATAAGGGGGTTGGCGCGTATCCGCCAGGATAAGTTCGACGGTGCGATAGAGGATTACAGGACGGCTTTGAAGTACGACCCGGAGAATGTAGTGCTTTGGCATAACCTTTCCCTTTGCCACATGCAGAAAGAGGATTTCAATTCCGCCAAAGAGGACTTGGGCAAGCTGCTGACCATAGCGCCCCGCTATACGCGTGCGTACCTGATGCGCGGTGAGGTCAACCTCAAGCAGAACGATACGATACAGGCCCTGAAAGATTTTGATACGGCTATTGACATGGACCGTTACGACCCTGACGGTTGGGCCGCGCGTGCCATTGTCCGGCTTCAGCAATCCAAGTACAAGGAAGCCGAAAACGATTTGGATCAGGCGATACATTTGAGCGCGCGCAATTCGGGCAACTACATTAACCGTGCCTTGGCGCGTTTCCACCAGAACAATCTGAGAGGCGCGATGAGCGACTATGACCTGGCGCTGGACATTGACCCCAACAACTTCCTCGGACACTATAATCGTGGTTTGCTGCGTGCGCAGGTAGGCGACGACAACCGTGCGATAGAGGACTTCGATTTTGTGCTGAAGATGGAACCGGACAATATGATGGCCGCTTTCAACCGTGGCTTGTTGCGTGCGCAGACGGGCGATTATCGCGGCGCTATCAGCGATTACTCCAAAGTGATAGACGAATACCCCAACTTTATGGCGGGTTACTATCACCGTGCCGAAGCCCGCAAGAAGATTGGCGACCGTAAGGGAGCCGAGCAGGACGAGTTTAAAGTCATGAAGATGCAACTCGACAAACGCAACGGTGTGACGACCGGCGGCAATGACAAGGATGTGGCGGATAATACGGACGGTAATTCCGGACAAGATAACGGCAAAACCCGTAAGAAGTCCGACAAGAACATGGAGAACTACCGCAAGATTGTGATTGCGGATGATTCGGAAGCCGACCAGCGTTACAAGAGCGATTATCGCGGACGTGTGCAAGACCGTAACGTGACTATCAAGCTCGAGCCTATGTATGCGCTGACCTATTATGAAAAGCTGAGTGATGTGAAACGTATGGTGCATTATCATAAATACATCGACGAGCTCAATCACTCGAAGATGCTCCCCAAGCCATTGCGTATCACCAATATGGAATCTCCGCTGACGGAAGAGCAGGTGCGTTTCCACTTCGCGTTGATAGACGCCCATACATCGGATATCGTGGCGGACGGCAAGAATGCCGGAAAACGTTTTATGCGCGGACTGGATTTCTATCTGGTGCAGGACTTTGCGAGTTCCATAGACGACTTCACGCAGAGTATCCTGCTGGATGATACTTTCTTCCCGGCGTACTTTATGCGTGCTTTGGTACGCTACAAGCAGTTGGAGTACAAGAAAGCGGAAGCCGGCATGAGCGAGGGAGCTGTTTCCGGCGCGCAAGAGGTGAAGAAGGCGGAAGTGACAGCGATGGATTACGATATCGTGAAGAATGATTTGGATCACGTCATCCGGTTGGCTCCGGACTTCGTTTACGGCTATTATAACCGCGGCAATGTATCGTCCATGCTGAAAGACTATCGTGCGGCGCTGGCTGATTACGATAAGGCAATCGAACTGAATCCCGACTTCGCCGAAGCGTATTTCAATCGCGGGCTGACGCATATCTTCCTGGGTAACAACAGGCAGGGCATTTCGGACTTGAGTAAGGCCGGAGAGCGGGGTATCGTTTCCGCTTACAACATTATCAAGCGATTTACGAATACGCAGCAATAACATTTTTTTGCTAAAAAATAGAATATCAATAAAGAATTAGCTATTTTTGCGTTCTAAAATTTGAACTATACATAACATTATGATAAAGATAACATTTCCAGACGGCTCCGTTCGCGAATACAACGAGGGAGTAACAGGACTGCAAATAGCAGAAAGCATTAGTTCGCGCTTGGCACAGGATGTGCTGGCTTGCGGCGTGAACGGAGAAATTTATGATTTGGGGCGTCCTATCAATGAAGACGCCGAAGTGGTTCTCTACAAATGGGAAGACGAGCAGGGTAAGCATGCCTTCTGGCATACCAGCGCCCACTTGCTGGCGGAAGCCCTGCAAGAACTGTATCCGGGCATTCAGTTCGGTATCGGTCCGGCCATCGAGAATGGTTTCTATTATGACGTAGATCCGGGAGAAGCTGCCATCAAGGAAGCCGACCTGCCCGCCATCGAAAAGAAAATGGCCGAGCTGGTTGCCAGAAAAGAGGCGGTTGTCAGAGAGAGCATCTCAAAGACAGACGCTTTGAAGATGTTCGGCGACCGTGGCGAAACTTATAAATGCGAGCTGATTTCGGAGCTGGAAGACGGTCACATCACCACCTATACGCAAGGCGCGTTTACCGACCTGTGCCGTGGTCCTCACCTGATGACTACCGCACCTATCAAAGCCATCAAACTGACTTCCGTTGCCGGCGCATACTGGCGCGGACAGGAAGACCGCAAAATGATGACCCGTATCTACGGCATCACTTTCCCGAAAAAGAAAATGCTGGATGAATATCTCGTATTGCTGGAAGAGGCCAAGAAACGCGACCACCGTAAAATCGGCAAGGAAATGGACTTGTTCATGTTCTCCGATACGGTAGGTAAGGGTCTGCCGATGTGGCTGCCGAAGGGTGCCGCACTGCGTATCCGTTTGCAGGAGTTCTTGCGCCGCATTCAGGCTCGTTACGACTATCAGGAAGTAATGTGTCCGCCTATCGGCAACAAATTGCTCTATATCACTTCCGGACACTATGCCAAATACGGTAAGGATTCGTTCCAGCCTATCCATACGCCGGAAGAGGGTGAGGAGTACTTCCTCAAACCGATGAACTGTCCTCATCACTGTATGATTTACAAGAACTCGCCCCGTTCTTATAAGGACCTGCCTTTGCGTCTGGCTGAGTTCGGTACGGTTTGCCGTTACGAGCAGAGCGGCGAGCTTCACGGGCTGACCCGTGTACGCAGCTTTACGCAAGACGATGCGCACATCTTCTGCCGTCCCGATCAGGTGAAGGACGAATTCCTGCGTGTAATGGACATTATTTCAATCGTATTCCAGTCTATGCACTTCGAGAACTTTGAAGCGCAGATATCTCTGCGCGACAAGGTGAACCGCGAAAAGTATATCGGTAGCGATGAAAACTGGGAAAAGGCGGAACAGGCTATTATCGAGGCTTGCGAAGAAAAGGGGTTGAAGGCCAAGGTGGAATACGGTGAAGCCGCTTTCTACGGTCCCAAACTGGACTTTATGGTGAAAGATGCTATCGGTCGCCGTTGGCAGTTGGGTACTATCCAGGTGGATTACAACCTGCCCGAACGCTTCCAGCTGGAATATACGGGAGCTGACAACCAGAAGCACCGTCCGGTAATGATTCACCGTGCTCCGTTCGGTTCTATGGAACGCTTCGTGGCCGTACTCATCGAGCATACCGCCGGTAAATTCCCGTTGTGGCTGACACCCGACCAGGTAGCCATCCTGCCTATCAGCGAGAAATTCAATGACTATGCCCAGGAAGTGAAAGACTATCTGAAGAGATACGATGTTCGCGCCATTGTGGATGAACGTAACGAAAAAATCGGACGTAAGATTCGCGATAACGAAATGAAACGTATTCCGTACATGCTGATTGTAGGCGAGAAAGAGGCTGAAAACAGAGAGGTGTCCATCCGCAAACAAGGCGAAGGCGACCAAGGAACCATGAAATTTGAAGATTTTGCTAAAAAAGTGAACGAAGAAGTTCAAAATATGATAAATAAATGGTAACTTT